>Ga0256405_10004041_pt1 | contig 28531 bp, 25 predicted proteins | sample RumenRJG_02DNA_FD_189096 | JGI IMG/M metagenome (GOLD analysis project Ga0256405, IMG submission 189096) | Bovine rumen microbial communities from Lethbridge, Alberta, Canada - RJG_02 | ecosystem: Host-associated > Mammals > Digestive system > Stomach > Rumen | place: Canada: Alberta... | reverse complement strand
ACTCTCAGTTGCCTTCTGAGCGGTCGTTATTGACAGTGTTTTCAATGAACTTTTGTTGTTAAACTGTATGTTTTCGTTTAGCCTGCCGCCTTGCGGCTCCTAAACATAAAATTTACCGAAGTATTGTGCCATAGGAAGTAACTTTAAGGGTTAAACTCTAAAAGCTAAGCCTGCGGTCTCTGGAACTAAGTAAGCTTCTATACGGCCTCCAACGGCCAATATTCATTCTACAGACGCGCAGGACCATACTATTTAATGGATTGCGAGTCCATAGAGTAAACGGTCTACTTGCTTAGCTCCATAAAGGTACTTCCTTTTTTCATATCCACAAGGCGCCATCCTCATGGCGACGGCACGGCGCCAACTCTGTTATTTTTACATTCGTTCCGGTAATCGCCGGTTCGGTACTATTTATGATGATTACAAATTTAACGATTTCTCTCTGAATCATCTACCGCATTCCACTTTAATCTATCAACAAGGTTCCCAACAAGATACAGTAATCGGCCTCCCAGTGTATTGGAAGGCCGAATTAAGGTGGTGCCTGGAGGAAGTGATGATTTGATACTTTATTCCCCTTGTTCAGGAACCGGTATGCCTTCGGCGCGAATGTAACCTTCAATTGCGTAGAGCGGAAGATTCTCCATCCAACCTTGGTCAATGTAGTTCTTCATCGAGATGCGGAGGCCTTTGAGGGCGGGATGTTCGTCAATGTATGTCTTAAGTGATTTGCCCTTGACGTTTTCTTCAGCCTTGGCTTCTATTGGGATGACTCTTTTTTCTGTCTGGACGGCGAAATCTATCTCGCATTCTGACTCATTGGATGAGTGGTAGAATGTGGGGATTTGGATGCGGGCCAGCTGTTCGTTCACGTAGCACTCTGTGAACGCGCCCTTGAATTCCTTGAAAATGTTGTCACCAACCAGCATCTGGGAGGCCGGGACATCAGTCATAGCGCCAAGAAGGCCGACATCCAGAGGGAATACCTTGAAAACATCGAAATCTTCATAGAATTTGAGCGGGTACTCGATTTTGGAGACGCGGTGGATCTTGTAGATGAGCCCGGCGTCTTTGAGCCAGGTGATGGCTACTTCAAAGTCTTTTGCCCTGCCACCTTTACGGACGGCTCCGTAGATGAACTTCTTGTTCTCTTTGGCGAGGTGTGAAGGCAGGGAATCCCAGACCATCTCGATGCGCGGGACTTCTTTCTTGGGGGCGTGCTTGGAGAAGTCTTTTCTGTAGCCGGCAAGGATGTCTTTCTGGATCATACGAACGGCCCCCAGCCCCTTCCCGTCGATGTAACAGGCAACAGCCTCAGGCATTCCTCCCACGTAGTAATACTGGCGCAGAAGGTCGATGTATTTCTGGCTAAGCGTGTTTACCGCAGCCCAGTCACAGTCCAACAGGAGCTGGGTAAGTTTCTCGTTGCCGGTGGCATTCAAGAATTCGTGCAAGGACATCGGGAACATACGGACCAGCTCCACCATTCCGACCGGGAAAGACTGGTCTTCGTGGATGGGAATGCCCAGAAGTGAACCGGCAACGGCCACATCGTACTGAGGGAAGTCTTCTTTGAAGTATTTGAGGCAGCCGAGGGCGGCAGCGCTTTCCTGGATCTCGTCTATGACGATGAGAGTATCCTTCGGCACGATGTCCACACCGGTATGAGCAGAAAGGGGCACGGTATTTGTATCTCTGTGCAACTTGATTGCACACTATTCTACTATTTTTGCGCACGTTTTCGGTAAAATCGCTAAATTTGCTTAATTATGGTGGATTAGACTAATGGCCAGCAATAAACACGCACAAATACGCTACAAAGTACTGGACGATTGTTTCAGTAACTTTCGGCGTAAATTCTATTTCAACGACCTTCTGGAGCGTTGTAATGAAGCCCTGCGTGAACTCTACGGCGAAGACCATACCGGCATCAAAACCCGCACCCTCCGATCCGACATCAACTACATCCGCACCCGCGCGACCGAAGCCGATCCCGACCTCGAGAAAGACTTCTACCTCCTCCGCCATACCATCTGCCCCGCCGTCCTCACCGAAAACCTCTTCATGGACAACCCCGCCGACTGCGCATTCCTCCTCAGTCCAGAAGGCCAACAATCCCTTGTTGACCTTCACGTCGATGGCATCATTTCTCATCTTGACTCTCTGTAACCTCAATCGCATCCAGAGCGCACTGCAAGGCCGATTCCAATTCGTATAGCGGGCTAAAAGCATCGATTTTTGATGCTTTTAGCCCATTATCCGATATATTTCAGTATATTTGCATCAAGTAAAGTTCGTCTATATGAAAATCATTGGTCGCGACGCAGAAAACGCAAAACTCAAGTCCTGGTACAAGTCCGGCAAAGCCGAATTCATCGCCATTTACGGCAGACGCCGTGTAGGAAAAACGTACCTGGTGAATACCTTCTTCGACAACCAGTTCACCTTTGACGCCACAGGCATCATCGGCGGCACCCGCACCGAAGAACTCGACGCCTTCTATTCCGCCCTTGTCGAGTACGGATATTCCGGCCCCAAGCCCAAGAAGTGGATGGAGGCCTTTGAATCCCTGAAAGGCCTGCTGAAAGAGAAGATTGTGAAAGGGAAACGCGCTGTGGTCTTCATCGACGAACTCCCTTGCCTGGCCACGCCCAAATCAGACCTGGTCAAAGCCCTGGACTACTTCTGGAACAAATGGGGCTCCCGCCAGCAGGAACTGATGCTCATCGTCTGTGGCTCCGCCACCTCCTGGATTGTACGTAACATCATCGACAACAAGGGCGGCCTCCACAACCGTATCACGCACGAAATGCACCTCTTCCCATTCCACCTCAAAGAAACCAAGGAATTCCTGCAGGCGAACAAATTCAAGTGGAACGACATCACCGTCCTCCAGGCCTATATGATTCTGGGCGGCATCCCTTACTATCTGGGCCTGCTGGATTCCGGAATGTCACTCTCCGACAACATCGACGCCCTGTTCTTTGCCGATGGAGCCCAGCTCCGCGGTGAGTACGAGCGCCTCTACAAGTCTCTCTTCAAGACCCCGGAGCGCTACAAAGCCATCATCAAACTCCTGTCCGACACCAAGAAGGGCCTCACCCGCAAGGAAATAGCCGAGAAGTTGAAGGTCTCCAACAACGGCCATCTCAGCGACATGCTGGAAGACCTCGTAAACTGCGACTTCATCCGGCACTATAACGTCCTTGGCAAGAGCGTCCGCTCCAGCGGAGGCCTCTACCAGCTGGTGGACTTCTTCTCGCTCTTCCACGCATCCTTTATCAAGAGCAAGAATACAGACCCCCACTACTGGCAGCACACGCTGAACACCGCCACCCAGAACAACTGGTACGGACTCAGCTACGAGAAAGTAGCCATGGCCCACATCCCGCAAATCCTTCGTGCCATCGGCATGGACCGCATCCTCACCGAATACTACTCTTGGCGCAGCCAGTCCTCAGACCCGGGTGCCCAGATCGACCTCATCATCGACCGGGCCGACGGCTTCCTGAACATCTGCGAAGTCAAATACTCTAAAGGTGACTATGCCCTCACCAAATCCGAAGCCGACAAGATAGACAACCGCGTGAGCGCATTCCAGCAAGAAACCGGCACCGACAAGAACATCCTCGTCACCCTCATCACCGTCAAGCCGGTCAAGGAGAACGCCTGGACAGACACCGTCAGCAGCTTCGTAACCCTCCAAGACCTTCTCGTATAACGGGCTAAAAACCTTCTATTTTCACCTTTTTAGCCCGCTATCCGTAACATATTCAAAACCGCCGCCACCTCACTCTGAGATAACGGCAGTTCTTGTCAGGTCACAAATAAAAACACTTAACTTTGTTGTCGAATATGGGAAAGACATCACGCAAAAAGTACACGCCTGAGTTTAAGGCCCAGGTGGCCATCGAAGCTCTGAAAGAACAGTCAACGCTGGCGGAGTTGGCAAAGAAGTATGAAGTATCACCGACCATGATGTCGTAAAATACCTTGACGCCTGATAATAATAAAACAGACTATATGCTGAAGATTGGAGACAAGATGCCCTCCTTTGAGGTCAAGGACCAGAAGGGCAATACCGTGAAATCCGGGGATTTCATCGGAAAGAAGACCATCATCTATTTCTACCCGAAGGACAACACCTCCGGCTGCACCGCCGAGGCCTGCTCCATCCGGGACAACTACGAGGCCCTGAAGGCCGCAGGATACAACGTTGTCGGAGTAAGCAAGGACAGCGAGAAGTCCCATGCGGGGTTTGCCGAAAAGCACTCGCTCCCCTTCACCCTTCTTGCCGATACTACTAAGGAGATGCACGAGGCATTCGGCGCCATCGGAGAGAAGAAGATGTACGGGAAGACTGTCGTAGGGACCCTTCGCCGCACTTTCATCTTTGACGAGAACGGGATCCTCCAGCGCATCATCGAGAAGGTCGACACCAAGAATGCCGCCCGGCAGATTCTGGAGGGATAGCCTGTGCGGAATGTATCTATCATAACAGCCTTTCTTCTCCTTGCCCTCGCAGGGTGCAAGAAGCAGCCTTCTTCTCCGGCCACCTTGAGAGAGGTCATAGAGGTTGACGGAAGGCAGGGAGTCGCCTGTGACGGGGAGTACTATTATGTATCGGGCTCCACCGCCCTCTACAAGTACACCCTCAGCGGGAAACTCGTCCTTTGCAATGAGACCCCCTTCTCATCCATCACTGCCGGTTCTCTCGCCCCGAACCACATCGGCGACATTGACGTCTACAAGGGCGAGATCTACGCCGGGTGCGAGTACTTCATGGATGGCGAGGGGCAGAACATCCAGGTTGCCATCTATGATGCCGGGACGCTTCAGTACAAGCGTTCCATCTCCTGGAACCCCGGCTCCGGGCAGGTAGAGTGCTGCGGGCTCGCCGTCGACAGGAAACGGGACATTGTCTGGATGGCCGACTGGGTGAACGGCAGCCACCTGTACTGCTATGACCTCTCGACCGGGGAATACCACGGGAAGGTGGCGCTCTCCCCCGCCCCCGCGCTCCAGCAGGGCATCTTCTGCACGGATACGGGCGAGATCCTGATCTCCTGCGACGACGGGGACGCTGACAAAGAGGAAGCGGACCATCTGTATGTCTGCTCTCCCTATGAAGGGGTAGGGAAAGAACTTAGAAGCGAGGTGACTGTCAAGCCCTACATGATCATGGATTCCTTCCGGAGGGCCGGGGAGATAGAGGGTCTGTGTGTCAATCCCTCCGGCGGAGACCTGGCCGTGCTATCCAACCGCGGAGCACGCATCGTCCTCGGAATGCCGAAAGGGTTCTATGAGGGATATGACCGGGAGATTCACGAACTGTATGTTTTCAAACTGACAGAGCCATGAAACATCGCGTCGTACTCGCCCTTTTCTGCATCCTCCTCCTTTCGGGGTGCAACGGCATCAAGATAACCAAACCGATGCTCCGGATGATTGTATCCGGAAGCGACAAGATCTCCTCCGAACCCGCTTATGCCCTCTGGAGCGTTGTCAACTGGTTCGACGCCATCGTCCTTGACTGCCTGTGGTTCTGCCATGACAGGCACTTCGTCATTCCGGGAACGGAGGACATGGTCAAGGATTATCACGATTACTGGTTCCACATCAAGGGGGCTCTTATCGGAATGGTTCTCGGCTGCCCGGCTGCCCTGGTTGCCGGATGGGTCACAATACTGTAATAAGATGGATATAACGTTTATCATAAGGAAGGCTGAACCCCGCGACCTCGGGGCAGTAAACAAGCTCCTTCAGCAGGTGCTTACAGTTCACCACCGTGGCCGTCCGGACCTGTTCAGGGAGACCGGAAAGAAGTACACGGATGAAGAGCTTCTGGACATCTTCGACAACCCAGATACACCTGTCTTCGTGTACGAAAAAGATGAGGTGGTCCTGGGCTATGCCTTCTGTGCCATTGAGCACAAGGGCGGCGGAAGCCTCATGGAGATTACTACCCTCTACATTGATGATCTCTGCGTCGAAGAGGGTGCCCGTGGCAAGCATGTCGGAAAGGCTCTTTTTGAATACGTGAAGGCTTATGCCGAAGAACTGGGGTGCCACAACGTCACTCTCCATGTCTGGGAGTGCAACCCCGGCGCCCGTGCCTTCTATGATTTCCTAGGACTGAAGCCCCAGTACACCTCCATGGAACTCATTTTGAAGTAGAGTTTTTTAAACCTGCAGAGCATGAAACACATTCTTGGAACAATCCTGACAATCCTCCTTCTCGCCGCATCCGTGGAAGCGGCGGCTCAGACCATACAGAATGCCTCCTACCAGACGGTGGGATACATCAAGTCCGACGGGACCATCCAGGATTCCTCCTATCGGACTGTCGGCTATGTCAAAGATGATGGGACAGTCCAAGATGCATCGTATCGCACGATTGGCTACGCGAAGGATATCCCACGCAAATGGGCTGCGTTTTATTTCTTCTTTCAAAAGTAAATTCAATACGATATGAAAACTATCCGAACCATACTCTGCGGCATTGCCGCAATCACAATGATTGTCTCCTGCGGAACCCGCGGGAACAAGAAAGCCACCTCTGAGCCCGCTGCCGAGACAAAGGCCGCGGAAGATACCGAGACTTGTCTCTCCGCCATAGACGAGTACCTCACCAAGGTCATCGGCAGCCAGTATGCCCCGGGCGAGATATGCATCCCGTCAAAGAGGGTCATTGCCGTTGATGAAAGCAATCCGCATGACATCCAGGTCCTGGGTGATTTCTGGGTGGACAACTTCAAGGTCTCAGGAGACACCCTCGTGTCCGTCTCCGGCGGCAGCCACCCCGGGAAGATGCATGTCAAAAAGAGCAGCGAAGGTCAGTTCTTCGTTACGGGCCTCGATGCAGTCGGTGACGGAAGCACGTTCCTTCCCACTGCAAAAAAAATCTTCGGGGAGCACTTCGAAGAATTCCAAAAAGTGAATTCGAGCCAGACCGGCCGGGAAGAGGCCAGAAAGAATGCCATCGCCGCCTATGTCTTCAAACACAATCTTCCCGTGAAGGTCTCCAAGGACTACGGCTGGCCGGCCGTGGAGATTCCCAAGGTTTACGCCACAACGGAGAATTAGCATGGAGTCCCGCAAACATCTTGCAGCCGAAAAGAAACGGCTGAATACCCATAACTGCGCCCAGAGCGTAGTCTGCACCTACTGCGACCTCGTCGGCCTTGACGGGAAGACCGCCCTTGACATCTATTCAAAAAGCTAAAGAGCTCAACCCGGCCAACCCCAACATCATTAGGACGGAAATCATAGCCGCGTTGCGCTGCGATGATCAGAACGGAGCATATTCATATTTAAAGATATATATGGCCAAGCTCTCAGAGCAAATAGCCAACATGAAGAACGAGGATTCCCGACATCTTGCTTTTCTTCAGTCAGAGCAGGAGTGGGCAAGAAAGATGCTTATAAAAGTTCAGGGGCTATCTGGCGTGATGAGACTAAATTAAATGAGCCCCCATCGCCCGCCTCCGTAAGCTGAAGGCCTCGCACCGGTGACTGGCAAGCAGGTGTACGCGGTGGTGATGTCTCATACGCTCGATAATTTAAGGACGATAGAAATATATCACGCTACGGTGTAATAGCACCGCATTATATCCTCACCGAAATACACAATACGATTCGCTCTCGACAGTTCCACTAAATAACTATGTGGAACCCTTCTTGATGGACGTCGTTTATGACGAGCCAAACGATGAAACCATTGCGGCCTTAGAAGAGGTCCGAAGTGGAAAGCCTCTTGAAAAACTGGATTCCAGCAAGATTGATTCTGTGGCACTGCTGTTATCGTCCCATTCTTTGGACCCATGACAGCACTTTCACGGGTAAGCTAAAGCGACCGAGAGGGGGCTTAGAAAAATGCCTCCTGCGCACTTGCAGAAGGCATTTTTGCGGAGAGACCGAGATTCGAACTCGGGATACCCTTTTGGAGTATACACGCTTTCCAGGCGTGCCTCTTAAGCCACTCGAGCATCTCTCCAGTACTTATTATTTGCAGTCCCGCTAAAAACGGGACTGCAAATATAGAAACTATTTTTTGTTTTGCCAAAAAAAGTTAAACAAGAGGACTACTCCACAACGGTTTCCGTACTGAGACGCAAATCCTCCGAGGATGCAGCCGCCCAGAAGCGGTAGGTTCCGCGGGCCAGGGTCCAACGGCCGTCGGCCCATTGTTCCAGGGGATTCACCACCCCTTCCAGCGACACGCAGAGTTCTTCTGACGCACCGGGAGCCAGGAGGCCGGTCTTCTTGTATGCGCAGAGTTCGCGGGCCGGACGGCCTTCGGTAAGGGCCGGCTTCTCCACGTAGAACTGCACCGCCTCGCGGCCGGCTACAGCGCCCGTATTGGTCACCTTCACCAGCAGATGGTTGCCTTCCAGGCGGAAGTCGCTGTAGGCAAACCGGGTATAGCTCAGGCCAAAGCCGAAGGGATACTGCGCCTTCTTGCCGCTGGTTACGAAGTGCCGGTACCCGACCATCAGGTCTTCCTCATAGCGCACGGTGTTCAGTTCTCCCTTCGACACGCCAAAATTCCGTGCCGAAGGGACATCCTCATAACGGCCGGCCAGGCTTACAGGCAGCTTGCCGGACGGGTTCACAGCCCCACTCAGGATGTCACAGATGGCATAACCGGCTTCCTGACCGGGCAGCCAGGCCAGCAAGATGGCATCGGCAAAACGTTCCAGGCCCGACAGCGCTACAGGAGCGCCGATATTGAGCACCACCACGACGGGTTTCCCCTGCCGGTGGAAGGTATTGGCCACTTCCTGCACCAGATGCTTTTCCTGGGCGGAAAGGAAGTAATCTCCTTCCGTCTCAGTGCGGTCGCCGCCCTCCCCGCTCATGCGGCCCAGCGTGACAACGGCCAGGTCGGCTCCGGCAGAAGCCTTGATCTGTTCCTCGCTCACCGCATACTCGGAGGCGGTGGGCACCACCCAGAAATACTCGGCAGGCATTTTTGCCTTTTCCGTGGCGATATGCTGGCGGTAAGCCTGGGCCACAGCGGCATCCAAGGTATAACCGGCAGCCTCCAATCCCTGATCCAACGTCACTTTATAGGCCCGGTTCACATAGCCGGAACCGGAACCGCCGGGCTGGGTGTCATAAGCGTAATTGCCAAAAAGGGCCACCTTCTTGCCGGCCGCAAGCGGCAGGGCGCCGTTGTTGTGCAGCAGCACCATCCCTTCCGCAGCCGCTTCCCGGGACACCAGTGCATGGGAAGCCAGGTCGGGGTCGTTCTTATAGGCATACCCTTTCACGCGCGGGGTTTTCTCCATGACGCGGAGAATGCGCGCCACGTTGCGGTCCAGCACTTCTTCGGAGAGTCTCCCGCTTTTCACAGCCTCCAGCAGTTCGTCTATCTGATTGGGCGTACCGGGCATGAGAAGGTCGTTGCCGGCTTCCATCTGGAGCACAGGGTCATCGGCCCCAAACCAGTCGGTCATCACAAAGCCATCATAGCCCCAGTCCTCGCGGAGGACATCCGTAAGCAACCATTTGTTCTCGGAGGCATACGTTCCGTTGATTTTGTTGTAGGAACTCATCACGGTCCAGGGCTGCGCCTCCTTTACCACAATCTCGAAGCCGCGCAGGTACAGTTCCCGCAGGGCCCGCTCGGAGATAATCTCGTTGATGCCATTGCGGTACAGTTCCTGGTTGTTGGCCGCGAAATGCTTGACGGAAGTGCCCACCCCCTGCGACTGAACGCCACGCACATAGGCGGCGGCCGTTTCACCGCTCAGAAGCGGATCCTCGCTATAATACTCGAAGTTGCGGCCTGTCAGCGGATTACGCTGCAGGTTCATACCGGGCGCCAGGAGCACATCTACGCCATAACGCAGCACTTCGTCGCCGATAGCCGCGCCCACTTTTTCCACCACGGCGGGGTCCCAGGCCGACGAAAGCAGCGAGGCGCTGGGAAAAGCCGTGCAGAAGTAGGTGGCCTCCTCCCCTTCACGACGGGGGTCGATACGCAGGCCCGCAGGGCCATCGGCATAAACAATGGCGGGAATACCCAGGCGTTCCACAGGATAGCCGTCACCGGCAGCACCGGGCACCTGGTTGCGGGAAATGGCGGTTGCCTCGCCGGAACCCGGATAGTCGGCCCGGTTGTTCACGCCAGGCGCCACGGGCGGCGGTGTTGCCACATCGGTGAAGGTTCCCACCACGGTACGCACTTTCTCTTCCAGAGTCATGTTCTTCACCACCTTTTCCACCGGCGCTTTTCCCAAGCGGGGCGTGCAGGCGGTCAATACCGTCAGTAACATATAAATACTCTTTTTTACCATCTTATTCAGCGTTTTTTGCCTCAAGGATACCCTGCATCACCCAGGAGGCCTGCAGCTTCATGCCCTTGAAACGGTTGAAGATTCCAAACTTGTCGGCCCCGACGCCAAACGAGTTATTGTCCCATACGAAGGACGAGAAGCCCCGTTTGAGCGCCTCGGAGACGTAGGTCCTGCAATAGACCCTTGTATTGGCGCGCACCGCGTCCAGGTTCTTCCCGTGGTCGGTCACGCCCCACTCCCCAATGACCACACCCAGGCCCAGGGTGCTCCACTGGGCGGCGGCCCGGTCAAACAGGCCCGTGAGCCGGGCCACGTCGTTCCAGCTGTCCGCCGTTCCCTCGCCGCAGTAATCCCACGGGTCGTAAAAATGGAATTCCACGCTCATAAAACGGTTCCCGTTGCGGGGACTGTCCTGCGGGACGACAAACTTGCCGTCCAGGCCAAATTCGGGGTTGCACACATAGGTTTGCACAATGAGGTGGCGGCGGGCATTGTTGCCGCCGGTGGAACGGACCATGTCCACGAACACCTGGTTGTATGCATTCTGCACGTCCAGGTTCTCGGCCGTGGGGGCGCCCCAGTTGTCCCGGATGTGCACCTCGTTGGTCCCGGCAAAGGCCAGGCGGGCGTCATAGCCCTCGAACTCCGTGGCAATCTGCAGCCACAGCAGGGACAGTTTCCGGCAGTTCTCTTCCTGGAAGGCATAAGTAGGGCGGCTTTCCAGCCACTTCTCATGGTGGGTGTTCAGGATTACCTTCAGGTCATACTTGAGGCACCAGTCCACCACCTGCTTTACGCGGGCTATCCATTCCTTGTCCACCACCATGGCCTGCTCGTTCACAATGTGGCACTGCCAGCGGACAGGGATACGGACGGCGTTGAACCCGGCCTCCTTCACGGCCTGGATGGTCTTTTCCGTCACCACGGGATTTCCCCAGGCGGTTTCCGCCTTCAGGGAGCCTTCCGGACAACCGATAAGAAGCGTTTCCCCATCCTGTCCGGGGGCGCTGCATTCCAGCTGGTTGCCCAGGTTCCATCCCACCACACCTTTGTTCCACTGGCGGGCAGTGGTCCATTGGGCGGCCGGACTCTGGCCCTGGGCGGGTCCTGCCTGGCAGGTCACCAGACCTGCCAGCAGAATCCCTATAAACAGCTTTTTCATTTTACTCCTCCTTGGTCACTTTGGTGAGGGTATAGCCGTCGCCCACAAACAGGAGACCGTCCTGTGTATTCATCAGCTCAATGGACTTTTCCGTGAGGGTGTACTCCAGGACCATCTCGCCATTGATAACCTGGTCACCACGGTTGGGGTCACTTTCTCCCGTGTAGATATTGTTCCACCAGGAAGTGGCCAGGCAGCCCTGGCCATTGCCGTTCACATAGCCGCGGACAATGGTTCCCGCGCTTACCAGCGAGGCAAACTGGTCCTTGAGAGCGTTAAACGGAGTCCCCCAGGTCACCACGTGGGAGCCCTCCCAGAGAACCACCTCCCTGGTCACCTTCACCAAGCCGGATTCCGCTCCGGCAAAGCTGACGGCCTTGCCGCTGTTGTCCACGCCGCTTATCTCGTACTCACCCTTCGCCAAATCCGGGCAAGTGAACACCAGCTGGCTATAGGACTGGCTCACGATGGGGGCGTTCTGGCCTCCGACGGTAAGCGACTGCACTTTGTCCAGGTTGATGCCCTCAAGGGTAACATTCCCCGCAGGTTTGGCGGAAATCAGGGCCGCGGAAACCAGCGGATCCGCGCTGGCGCCAATGGTGAAGGCCTGGTAGTTGTCACCGGACTTGTAAACGGCCGCCAGGGTTTCTTCCGCAGCGTTTTCAAAATACACGGAATAGACACCGGCTTCCAGGCTGGCCGGGAGCTTGATGGTAAGGCTGTTGGCATCGGAAGCCACAATTTCCACTTCCGTATTGTCCAGGAAAACCTTTTTCACTGCATCCATGTTGCTTCCGCTGATAGTAGCATTCTGTCCAGGAGCGGCCAGGACCTGTGCCTCGGCAGTCACCGGGTCTCCGTCAAGGGGTGACACCGCCACGGTAAAGTCGCGGGTAGTGGACAGCCCCTTGGCCGTCTTGGCCGTGAGCTTCACCCAATGGACACCGGCAGGCAGGGGCATGTCTATCTTCAGACCCTCAAACACGTCTTCTCCGTCAATATTCCAGGTAACTGTGGTATATTTGGCCGGGGTCACAATGACGGAAAAAGTGAACGGGGTGGTACGGCTTATGCTCATCAGCTGGGCCGGTTCTCCGCCCTTTCCTTCCGGGATGTCCGTATTCAGGATACGGGGCGCGTCGTCGCCTCCGGCTGTCGGGAACGGCTCCTTGCTTTGGCAGGCGTTCAGAAGCAGGGCGGCCAGCGCCGCTGCAGTAAATATGTCGAGTAACTTTTTCATGATTCTATCCGTTTGCATTATTGAACATGAATGTCGGCGGTATCCCACCACAGGCGGGCATGCCAGTCATCCTTTCCGCCCGCGAGCTTGTCCAGGGCAGCCTGGTAGTTCACGGCATTGTACTTGGCCTCGTCGTTGGGATACTTCAGGCGGGTGGGTGTCTGAAGATTGTCGTCGTCGTAGGTCCAGTCGCCAAACGTCTCCAGCCTGGTGCGGTCCATCAGCACGGGATAGTCGCTGCGGCGCAGGTTGGCCCATGCTTCGGAAGGATTGGTCAGATGCAGAATCCAGGCCTGGGTGTTAATGGCCTCCACATCCACCGGATTGGCCAAAAGGGCAGTCTCAAAGGCAGAAATCTCCGCATTGGAAATCTTCTGCGTTTCCGGGAGATAGTGCTTGTTGAGCAGTTCCATGGAAGCCGTGACGCCGGCCTGGAAATGCTCTTCAGCGGTGCCGGTCACGTTCCAGCCCTTCAACTTGGCTTCGGCCAGGAGGAATTCCACCTCGGCGCTGGTAAGCAGGATGCCGGGACGGTCCGGGCGCTCGAATTCCACGGACAGGAAAGGACGGATCATGCGGGCCGGATAGTTGTTCTGGTCATAACCGGCAGCGGGGTCCTGGGCCACCAGGGCGGCCAGCGTAGGAATCTCGCTGTTGGCCGGGGCACTCACCCAGTTGTTGTACCAGGCGGCACCGGGGTTACAGGGATGCGAGCCGCCGCCTACGCCGTCTTCCCAGGCGCGGACCTCGTCGGTCACGTCCACATTGCCCTCCGGCGTCATATCGTTGCGCTTGGTGTTGATATAGTGGCGGACGATACGGTACAGACGGGGGTCATTGCTGTTTTTGAGCTGGTTGAACAGCGTGGCGCAGATAAAGGAAGGAGACTCGGGATCCTGCCCGTAAAGGATTTCGCCAAAGGCATTCACGCGATAGTCCAGGTCGCGGGAGCCGTCGTACAGGGTGAACGGTCCGCTGATATACCGCACATAGGCATCGTCGGCAGCCGTGTCGATGTAGCCGCCGTTGGCGGCCAGGGCGGCTTCGAATTCAGCCTTGGCCTTGTCCGGGTCCACGTTGGAGATACGCATGGCAAAGCGCATGCGCAGGGAGTTGGCATACTTCTTCCACTGGGTCACGTTGCCGTCGAAGGCGGTAACGTCGCCGGTAACCACGTCGGTGCCGGCGCCCAGCTGCTCCGCGCAGGCGGCCAGCTCGGTGAAGAAGAAATCGTAGATGTCCTTCTGGCTGTCATACTTGGGCATGTAGATGCCATTCGTATAGCCCTTGCCGGCCTCGGAGCAGGGAACGTCTCCGTAGATATCGGTAAGAATGGAAATCATGTACACAAAGTGGATGCGCAGCACGGCGTTCAGATTGGGCTGGGAAGCCGAGTTGGCAATCCCGTCCACCAGGTTCTTGATGCCCACCTGGTAGAACTGGTCCCACACCAGACGCATCTGGTCGTTGTTGGCATGGACAGAACCGGCATAGTTGGTCACGTTCCAGCCGCCCGCCATGTGCTGCGTAAATCCGGTGATATAGCTGCGGTATGTGTCCATGAGGCCGAAGTCGCCGTAGGGCTGCAGCAGCGCATTGGTCAGGAGCGCGTTGGCGTCCATGGTGGTGGCCTTGGACTTATCGGTGTTCAAATCCTCCAGATAAGCGTCGGAGCAGGCGGAAACGCCCAGCAGCAAGGCCAAAGCAGGTATAATTGCGAATAACTTTTTCATAAGGCTTAGAATTTCACGTTAACATTGAAACCGAAGCTCCTGCGGGAAGGCAGGGAACCGTACTCAAGGCCCAGGCCTGAGGTGTTGTAACCGGAATCCGGGTCGATATTGGGGATGTTCTTCCAGATAATGAAGGGGTTGCGGGCAACGAAGGACACGCTGAGACCCTTGACGGCCTTGCCCAGCATTTTCTCAGGGAAGGTGTAGCTCAGGGTAAGCTCACGACACTTGATGTAGGAATTGTCGAAGATGAAACGGGACGGGGCGGTCTCGCCCATGGCTTTCCAGTAGCTCTCCGGATTCACAGGCCGGGTATTGGGGGTGAAGGAACCGTCTTCGTTGGCGATGACACCCTCAACAACCAAACCGTTGGCCTTTCCTGCGGCAATCCACTCGTCCTGGCTCATGTTGGCCGCCTTGCGGGCTTCCTCGGAAGCATACCACTCGGCACGGCCGGCCAGCGTCTCGGCGGCACGGCCGGTCAGGTAGGCCGAGCGCATGGACATGGAGAAGAGGTCGGCACCCACTTTCACGTCGAAGGCGCCGCTCAGACGGAAGTTCTTGTAGGAGAAGGTGGTATAGAAACCGCCAGTCCAGTCCCAGGAAGAGTTACCCAGCACACGGAGTTTGTCGTCCGTTTCCGGCAGGCCGGTCTTGGCGTTGATAATCACCTGTCCGGCGGCATTGCGCTTGACATCGGGCCCCATGATGGCGCCGTAGTTCTCGTTCACCTTGGCACCCACGGACACGTTGCACCAGGTAGCCTTTTCCAGCTCGAAGTAATCCATGTCCTCCACCAGGTTGAGCACCTTGTTCTCGTTCTTGGAGAAATTCAGGCCCAGGTCCCAGGCAAAGTCCTTGTACTGGACGGCGCGGCCGTTCACGGTGAGTTCCACACCGCGGTTGCGGATGGAACCGGCGTTCACAAGACGCATCGCATAACCTGTAGCGGAAGAAGTGGCCAGCGGCAAAATCTGGTCACGGGAATTCTGGTCATAGTAAGTAAGGTCGAAGCCCACGCGGCCATGCAGGAATTTCATTTCCAGACCCAGCTCATAGGAAGAGGTCATGGTAGGACGCAGGTCGCGGTTGGGCATCACCGTATTGTTGATGCGGCCAATCATGTAACCGGGATAGGAGAATTTGGCCGTAGAATAGTTCAGGTCCAGCTGATAAGGGTCGGTATCGCTGCCCACCATGGCCCAGGACGCACGGAATTTACCATATTCCAGCCAGCGGGCCTTGATGAGCTCAGAGAACACAAAGCTGGCCGACACGGACGGATACACATAGATGTTGCGGCCGGCAGGCAGGGTGGAAGACTGGTCGCCGCGGACGGTGGCTTCCAGGTAATACGTATGGTCGAATCCGATGCTGGCGCTGGCGAACAGGGAGTTGATTTGCTTGCGGTACGTGTTTTCCGTCACGCTCTGCTCCTCGTAGTTCATGACGGCGACCACATCCTTCATGAGCTGGTTCTGACAGGCAATGAAGGTGCTCGTGTTGTTCACCATGAAGAGGTTTCCGCCCGCCGTGGCGCTAAAGTCGAACCGGCCCCAGTTGTTGTTGTACAGGGCAAGGAGCTCCGCATTGAGCGTCTTGTTGTCGAATACCTGCTTGTCTAGTTTGCCGGACAGGGCGCCGGGCGTGGTCTTGGCGGTATAGTCCTGGAAAGTCATCTTGTTGATGTCCGTACCCACCGTACCCTGCAGCTTGAAGTGCCCGGTCACGTTCCAGACGGCGCGGCCGGTAAGACGGAACACGTCCTTGGCGGTCTTGTTGTCGTTCTTGAACAGGTCCCAATACGGGTTCTTGTTGTACTGGTCGTTCCCGTTCCAGCGGGCATAGGAGCCATCCTCGTTCTGGTAGTGCTGCAGCCAGGCCTGGTTGTAGGTTCCGGCCAGGGTCATCAGGTTTTTACCTACGTTGCTCTGAGAGTCGCCCAGGGCAGGACGGTTCTTCACGTCCTCGCGCGTATAATTAGCGGTAAAGTCCACATCCACCTTGCCCAGCGAGGAGTTCACGCGCAGGTTGAAGTTGTCGCGGCTCATGTTGGAATTGGGCAGAATGTCGCGGTTGCGCATGTCTGTGAAAGAGAAACGCATGCCGGTTTTGCCGGCATTGCCGCTGAGCACCACCGTATTCTGTGCGGTGAGGCCGGTGCGGAAGAAACCGGAGGTGTTGTCCGGATACATGAGGAAGTCGCGGGTCTGCCCGTCGAAATAGGTCACCGGCAGGTAGTCGGCCTTAGGGCCCCAGCTGCTGTTGGAACCGGAAGCGGTGGTAGGCGCATACTGGCCGTTGTACCCCATGCCATAAATCTGCTGGATGTTGTCCCAGCGGGCCAGCTGTGAGTCAATGGTAAGGGAGCCGTTATACTCCACGCTGAAACGCTCCTTGTCGGCCTTTTTGGTGGTAATGATAATCACGCCGTGGGAGGCGCGGCTGCCGTACAGGGCCGACGCGGCGGGACCCTTGAGCACGGTCATGTTCTCAATGTCATCGGGGTTGATGGCGGAGATGCCGTCGCCCAGGTCGTAGCCACCGGCGGTGCCGGCGCTGCCAAAGTTGGTGTTGTCCAGCGGAACGCCGTCCACCACATACAAAGGCTGGTTATTCCCGGAGATTTCCGTATTACCACGCAACATGACGCGGGTGGAACCGGAAGGGCCGCCGGCCGTCTGGGACACCACCAGGCCGGCCACTTTACCGGCCAGGGAGTTGATGACGTTGGTTTCCTTGGCCTTGGTGAGCTCGTCACCCTTGACCTCCTCCACGCCGTAACCCAGGGCTTTGCGTTCACGCTTGATGCCCAGGGCGGTCACCACCACCTCTTCCAGAAGCTGGGCGTCCTCCTCCATGAGCACCTGCATGCCGTCCTGTGCAGGGACAAGCAGGGTGACATAACCCAGGCAGCTGAATTCCAGCGGAAGGCCGGGTTCGCATTCGATGGTAAAATTGCCGTCCATGTCGGTGACGGTTCCCGTGTTAGTCCCGGGAATCTTCACGGCCGCCCCGATGAGCGGACCCATGTTGTCGGCAACATTTCCTTTCAGGGCCTTTGCAGGTCCGTCTGCCATTGCCGTCGCAGCGCATAGCATCCCTGCAACGAGAAGGCACAGAAGTAAGAAAGTTTTTTTCATAAAATGGTTAATAGTTATGAGTTGTTGCATACGGTTGATTGCAACGGCAAACATACCTATTTATTGCGCGGGCGAGGTCTGAATGCAAATAAAAAAAGTCTCAAAATTGACATTTGTCAGATTTGAAACCTTTTTTGACAGATTTTATACCTGCACCGTTAACGATATTTGGAGGGCGATACGCCAAAATACTTCTTGAAAACGGTACTGAAATACTTAGGATTGTCGAATCCAACAGCCTCCGACACCTGGGCGACGGGCTGCCTGTCGCGCAGCAGCACAGCGGCCCTTTCCATGCGGATGAAACGGATGAAATCCTGCGGGGAGTCTCCGGTGAAGGTTTTCAGCCGCATATACAGATAGGTGCGGCTGGTTCCCACCTCCCGGCAAAGGTCGTCAATGGAGAAGGCCGAGTCGGCCATGTGCGCCACCACAATGCGCGTACAACGGTCCACGAACTCCTGGTTGGCGCCATCCACGGGGCGGGACTCCTCCGGTGCCGACGGTTCTCGGGCGGCCTGCAGGCTCGGGCTGGACAGGATGAGGCGCATGTAGCGGTTGTGAAGCTGATAGATGGCCCAGGCCCCCACGAAAGCGCCCGTAATGAGCAGGATGTACAGCAGCCACATCCACCAGGTGTTCCAAAGGGGCTGCGCAACCTTGACGCGCAGCGAACACGTGTCCAGGACCGCACGGGAAGCCCGGCTCACGGAACGGACCTGCAGCTGGTGCGTGCCGGATTGCACCTCGGCAAAGCGGAAATGGCCTTCGGCGGAAAGAGGGCTCCACTCTCCCCCATCCATCTGGTACTGGTAGGCAATATCCCGCTGATAGCGCAGATTCACGCTCTCGAACAGCAGTTCAAAGGTGTTGTCCCGGTAACGGAGGCTCAGTTCCGGCTGCCCGCTCATCAGGCGTGCCATCTTGCTAACCCGTTCCTGTTCGTCGCGGGCCTTGAAGCGGGCGCCAACCAGGTGCAGCGGCGCCGGATAGGAGCCGGTCTCCACCTTCTCGGGATGCAGCACCAGCAGCCCGTCCGTGCTGCCCAGCAAAATGCGGCCGTCCTCCAGCAGGGAAGCGGCATTGCGCGTATATTCCCGGTTCAGGGACCAGATATGGTTCACGGGGCTAATCTTCCCTTCCGGGTCCACATGGCACAGCCCGTTCTCCGTCCCCACCCAGAAACGGCCGTCCCGCCCCTTGACGATGCTGCACACGCTGTTTCCGGACAGGCCGTCCCGCTCGGTAAGCTGCCGGCTTTCTTCGCTCTCCAAGTCCAGGATATAGATGCCGCCCCCGTCGGAAGCCACCCAAAGACGGTTCCCGTCCAGGAACAGGCTCATGATGTAACGGTTTACGTCCACATCCGCATCGGCCAGCATAAGTTCTTCCACGTACGTGCTTCCAGGCGTTACCGTCAGGATGCCGGCCGCCGTTCCCACGGCCATCCGGCCGTCCGGCAGTTGCAGCATGTCCTGCACCGTCTGGACAGGGTAATAGCGAAAACCGTCGGGCGTACGCTCCACCAGTTCACCCATGAGGGTGCCCATCCAGAGATGGCCGTCCGCACTGCGGCAGAAAACGTAAACATAGTCATCCTTCAGCTGCCCCCCGGCCTTGGAATAATACGGGCTCACCTTTCCGCTGCGGTCCAGCCGGTACACGCCCTTGCCGAAGGTAGCCAGCAGCAGGGCGTCACCGTCCTCGCAGACATCCAGCACCACCAGGTCTTCCCCCTTAATCTGCGTCCTGCCGTCCCGCAGCAGCGTAAACCCGCCGTCCGTTCCCACCACGGTTCCCCAGGCGGGGAAATGGGCCACACAGTTGATATGATTGTTGTGGACAAGCCCCTGGGACGAAGAGGTATAGCGGAACACCTCCGCAATGCCCCGGGAAGGACGGGCCACATCCACGCCGCCAGAATAGGTACCTATAAATATATCGCCCCACTGGTCCAGCAGCAGCGAATATACGCCGTTGCCGTGCAAGACACCCTTCTCCCCTTCATTGGCGTCGAACAGGAGCGAGGCCATGGGGGCGGCGGCACGGGCCGGCACCGTATATACGCCAAAACCGTCCACGCCCACCAGAAGCGTTTCCGCATCCCGGGCAATGATGGACCGTACGGGATTGGCCGGCAGATTCTTTACAGGAACGGCCTTGAAGGAGTCGCCGGCATACGCCAGCATGAACATGCCGGAGGAAAAGGAGCCCAGCCACAGACGCTGTGCGTCAGCGTCATAAAACGCCGTTTCCGCATTGCCGGGATAGAGAAACTCCACCTGGGCGTCCGGCGAGTCCAAGGTGAACAGGCCGCTCTCCGTACAAAGCAGGTGCGTATCCCGGTAGGCAAGGATGAAATGGGTGTTGCGCTTGTCCAGCAGCGGGGAAATGACACCGTTCCGGATGCAATACGTTCCCCTGTCCAGCGCCACCCAGATGGCCTCCTCTTCCACATGGATATGGTTCAGTATTACCGATTCCCCGCCCATCAACGCCTGAACGTCGGCCACGGGAACAAAACCGTCCTGACACGCGTCGTAGCGGAAAATGCAACCCTTGTTGTCAAACGCATACAAGCAGCCGTCCATCCCCCTGGAAAGGCCGATGGTGCGGCCGGAAAAATGGCTGTAGGGGGCGTCGGTATCCAGGCGGTAATTGCGGACGCTGCTGCCATTGAAACGGTCCACCGTGTTTTTGGTGGACCACCATACAATGCCGTCCGGTGTTTGGCAGATGTCAAAGATATGCGGCCCAGCCACGCCGTTTTCCAGCCCCAGGTGCGTAAACGTGTAGTCAGACACCATGGGCTCCGCCGCAAGCGGCAGCGTCCCTATCCACAAACAGAGCGTCAGTATGGTCCGGACCACTCTCATATTATGCAAAAAGTTATGCAAGGCAGCTGTCCATCAGCTTTTCCAGGGCAGGCTTATCCAGATGCTGGCCGATGAACACAATCTTTTGCATGCGGTCGCCATATTCAGGGTCCCAGTCGGAGCGGAGCTTGCGGTCCCGGTTCATCATTTCCGCCAGCTCGTCCGGCTCCATGGTGGCAAACCAGAGCCCGGCGTCGCGGATGCTCTTCTGCTTGCCGGCCTGCTCGAAGAGGTAGCACTTGTCAATGTCGCTCGAGAAATAGCACAGCCCCTTGGCGCGGATAATGTTGGCAGGCCATTTGGTGGCTACCATGTGGTCGAACTTGTTCAGGTCCAGGGCCGGACGGCGGGTGTACACATAGGTGTCTATCCCGTATTCCAGCGCCTCGCCCTCCGCTTCTTCGTCCTCATCCTCCTCTCCCTCGATGGCGGCAATCCAGGCGGCCGATGTGGCCACCTCGTCAAAATTGAACATGCCCGTGTAGATGAGCTCGTCCAGGTCCACGTCGCCATAATTGCACTCCAGTACCTTGGCGCCAGGGTTGATGCTTTTGACAATGCCCTTGAGTTTGCCCAGCTCCTCCGGCGCAACCTCCGCAGCCTTGTTCAGCAGCACAATATTGCAGAATTCGATTTGCTCGATGACCAGGCGCTCCAAATCGTCCTCGCCGATATCCTCTTTTTCCAGGGCCGAACCGCCCTCGAACTCGTCCTTCATACGCAGGGCGTCCACCACCGTGCAGATGCAGTCCACATACGGCAGTGCGCCTTTGGTGTACTGGGGCGCCAACGCCGGCATGGTGCTGATGGTCTGGGCAATGGGCGCAGGCTCGCAGATGCCGCTGGCTTCAATGACTATGTAGTCGAACCTGCCCATGGCGGTGAGGTCTGCCAACTGGGCCACCAGATCCATCTTGAGGGTGCAGCAGATGCAGCCGTTCTGCAGGGCCACCAGGCTGTCGTCCGTCTTCCCTACCACGCCGCCTTTCTCGATGAGGCTCTCGTCAATGTTTACTTCGCCGATATCGTTCACAATCACGGCGAACTTGATTCCCTTCTTGTTGGACAGGATGCGGTTCAAAAGGGTGGTTTTGCCGCTTCCCAGGTATCCGGTGAGCAGAAGCACCGGCACTTCTTTTCTGTTCATCTGTATTTCCATAATTTAATCCACATGCGTGGGGGCTTCCTCGCCCAGACGGGCTTCCGCCACGTTGAGCACATAGTCGCCCACTTTCTCCAATTCGTTCACCAAATCCATATATACCGTACCGTTGTCGTAGGAGTACACATGGTTGTCCACGTCTGACAGGCTCTGCTGCTTGAGAACATTGCGCTGGTCGTTGATGCGGCACTCATAATTGGCCGATTCCTCAATGGTGAAGTCTTCCCTGCGTCCTTCCAACATCTGGTTCATCCGCGCCATGGCGCCCTTCACCAACTCGTGCATCTGCACTACGCCGCCCCACTGTTCGTCGTCAAAATGCACATCCTTGTCCCGTTTGCGCAGGACGATACGGGCCAGGTTGAAGCAGCTGTCGCCAATGGACTCCAGTTCCCCGATTTCCCTGTTCATTCCCCGAATCTTCTGCTTGGTGTCGTCCGAGAGGTGGGCATCGCTCACCTGCCCCAGATACTTGCCAATCTCGTTCTCCATCTTGTCGGACTCGTCCTCGTACTTCTTGATACGGTCGAACAGTTTGCCAAAGGCATCGTCGTCCTTTATCTCCCACAAATCCTTTACCATATCCAGCATCTTCTGCATCTGCTGACCAAAGACGGCAATTTCCTTCTGGGCCTGCAGGACGGAGATTTCCGGGGTTTTCATGATACCGCTGTTGATAAATTGCAGCCGGAACTCGTCCTCCTGCTCCGCCTTGCGCGGTTTGATAATCCAGCACACCAGTTTTTCAATCTGCGGAATAAACCAGATAAGGATGGCCGTATTGATTAGGTTGAAAGCCGTATGGAAGGCCGCCAGGGCAAAGGAAAGCTGCGTGGGCGACTGACTGTCCGCCGTAGGGTCCAGCCCCACGAGGCCGCAGACAAAACGGACGAAGGGGAAAAAGAAAACCAGCACCCAGAGCACGCCGAACACATTGAACAGCATGTGCGCCATGGCCGTTCTCCGCGCCTGGGTATTGGCCGACATGGCCGCCAGGTTGGCGGTAACGGTGGTGCCGATATTTTCGCCCATCACCAGGGCGATACCCTGATAGATGGTGATGGCACCGGTAGAGCAAAGCACCATGGTAATGGCCATGAGGGCCGCCGAAGACTGCACCATGGCCGTAAGGATGGAGCCGATGACGAGGAACAGCAGGATGGTGCCGTAATTGGTCTGGAAACTGGCGAAGAAACTCACCACGGCCGGCTTGCTGGCCAAATCCATTTCCACCCCCGTTTCCTTGAGCATGCCCAGGGCAAAGAGCAGGAAGGACAGGCCGAAGAGAAAATCGCCAATGTAACGGTGCTTCCCCGTCTGGATGAGGATGATACCTATCAGGAAGGCCGGCCATACCAGCATGGTCACGTTGAACGAGAAACCCGCGCTCATGATCCAGGCGCTCATGGTTGTGCCGATGTTGGCGCCCATAATGATGGAGATAGCCTGTGCCAGCGTGAGGAGGGCAGCGTTTACAAAAGAGACCGTCATGACGGTAGTTGCGGCCGATGACTGTACGGCGACCGTGACCAAAGCCCCGGTAAGCACACCGGAAAAACGGTTGGTGGTCATGGCGCCCAACATGTGACGCAATTGAGGGCCGGCCATCTTCTGCAAAGCCTCACTCATGACTTTCATGCCATAAATCAGGAGGGCGATGCTGCCCAGGAGTTTGAAAATCAGAAGAGCAATGTCCATTTGACGTTGGTTTTGATTCGAGAGTACAAAGATACGAATTATTTTTCGTAACTTTGGATGTTTTATTTCCACAGATGAAAAGAACTTTTTTGCTCACTTGCTTTCTCTTCCTGTCTCTGACCTTGTTGGCCCAGCAAATCCGGACCAACTACCGCTCGGAGGGCATGACGCATATCGCGACAGATTATGAGCCCCTGTTGCTGGACGGCATTCCCGCTCAGCTGCGGGTGGAGTTGGTGGGGTTCCCGGACGGGTCTTCGCTTTACCTGCTTTATATCAACCTGGTACAGAAAAACGCCACGGTCGTTCCCAAAGGGGTGAAAATGGCGTTCACGCTCAGCAACGGAAAACTGGTCCGTGCAGAGCAAATCGGCCAGCCTTCCGCCACCCCGCGCCGCATGGATGACGGCAACTTCCTCAACCGTCTCAAATACGCCGTGGAACCGGCCGACATGGAAAAACTGGTACGCGGCATCAAGTCCATAGACCTTGTCACCGGCTGGAGTCCGGACGACTACATTGCCGTCAGTTTTGCGAAAAACGAGCTGGGCGAGCTGCTCACCAAGCACTGCCAAGCCATCCTGAAGGCGGCCGACACCACCATCGACCTGCAGGCCAGCATGTCCGGATACACGGAAAACGTGAACAGCATCCTGTCCACAGCCAACCCCGTGGTGGCCCGCGGCAAGCAGTTTGACTACAACCTCCTGCTTACCCACCTTTATTACAAAGGCACCAACGAGGAAGATATGGACCTGGCGTTCGTAATCGGTACGCATGACAGCTACCACATCCCCGTGGACTCCCCCGTCCGCTTCACCCTCACGGACGGTTCCGTCATCGAACTGCTTCAAGCCCGTGACGATGTCAACTTCGTATATGTGTACCCTACCATGGAAGACATGTACCGGATGACCGGCCTGGGAATCAGCGGCATTACCATCGGGTACGACGGCGGCGTCCTGGCAGACAGCTTTACCCCCGGCGAGCAGACCGACGGTTTCTCCGACGCTGTGAACCAGGAGTTCCAACTCCTCCTCTCCGCAAGTCCCAGATAGTTGCATATTGACAAATTTTAACTAACTTTGCATCCCCATTTGAGGATGGTTCCGTAGCTCAGCTGGATAGAGCAACAGCCTTCTAAGCTGTGGGTCTCGGGTTCGAATCCCGACGGAATCACGCGCCGCAACGCCTTGACATTCAACGCGTTGCGGTATTTTTGTATTCTGACGCCTTAAAAATCCCCCAAAAAGTAACTAATTTTTTTGTCACTTTTAACTATATTTGCATCGAATTAGTGCACAAATAATGTGCAAAAATGTGAACATTAATAGTATGGTCAAGTCCAGAATATATTATGACGGCAGGCGTCCAACCAAAGACGGCAAGGGCCATTTACGAGTTGTCCTTAACCTCAAAGGGGAATCCGCCATGGTTTCTTTAGGCATCTCCATCTTCGCACACCAATGGGAAAATGAGGAGATTGTGAAACATCCAGATGCTGATTTACTTAACAAGGTAATATCCATAAAAAAAGGGACCGTCAACCGTTGCTTGCTTGAATTATCGGCGACAGGTGGCTTGGAAAGAATGACCGTTCAGAAACTGGCAGAAATTATTAAAGGGAAACTGGATCCTTCATATGCTGAAAAAAAGAAAAAAACCGAGGAGGAGGCCGCAACCCGAAGACGAAGTTTCCTGCTATTCTTTGAAAGCAAAGTAAAGGAGAAGAAAAACCACGGGACCAAAACCCTATACTATGATACTCTCCACAAAATCGAGTCCTTCTGTCGATTGCAAAGAGTTGAACCCACCACGTTGACCTTTGAAGATATTACAAAAACATGGCTAACCTCTTTCGAGCAATTCTGTCTCAATTCAGAATGCCAGAATACAGCGAGCCGTCACCTCAGGGACATCCGTGCAATCATCAACTGCGCCATTGACGAAGACCTCACCAACAACTATCCATTTCGCCGCTTCAGAATAAAAAAAGAGGAAACCATTGACAAATCATACACAGCGGAGGAACTAAGGCAACTATTCTCACATAATTGCTATCCTGGTGGCGAGCAAGAGTCCGTGGACATATTCAAACTCATGTTTTGCCTGATTGGGATAAACTGTATTGACCTTTTCTACGCCACAAAGGCACAAAGAGGCCGTCTTACCTATGTTAGGGCAAAGACGCATAAACCATACTCCATCAAAATTGAACCGGAAGCTGCAGAGATTATCAACAAGTATTCAGGTCGGGACTATTTATTAAACATCATCGACAGAAGTCCTAATTACAAAACCTACTTTAACAGAATGGGGAAAACTCTTCGAAAAGTTGGTAAAGTGCGTATTGATGGGAAACGCAGTGAAGGAGATGCAATACTTCCCGATATCTGTACCGGTTCAGCTAGAACCTCTTGGGGGACCATAGCCCAGGAAGAGTTGGACATTCCCAGGGATGTCATTGCAGCTGCACTTGGCCACCATACGGTGGACGTCACTTCAACTTACCTACGCACAGACTGGAAGAAGAAGGTGGACGAAGCCAACCGCAAGGTATTAGATTGGGTTTTCCACCAAAAAAAATCTTAATATGTTTTATGATTGTACTCACAGAAAAATCGGCGACACCCATGAGTTCGCCGTGGCTATTGGCGGCCTACTTTACCACGGCTCACAACTTGACCCAGAAGAAGTAGAGCTAACGCCCCAAAAAGGCGAACAAATTCTCGTCATTGAATGCTTCTGCGAATTTGCACGAGAAGACAACTTGCTAAAAGTGCTCACCTTTACATCCAAAGAAAACGAGGAGAAAGTGCTTCCCAACGTGTATATCATCTCACCTAAGTAGCGTACTCCCCCGTTTCTTTTTTGCTCATGATCTTATCGTAGAGGTTGACTCAAAAGTCAAAATTGACTTTTGAGTCAACCTTCTCTTCATTCGCTCGCCACGCTATATCTAATAAGGTTAAGTGAGAAGGGTATACGAAAGGGATATGAATGCTTAAAGTAGCCATTTTTAAGGGCCATCCCCACGCAGTGTACAATTACAAACAGGATTTAACGGTTTCTCTTATTTATCCGGGTCATAATCATTCCAGTGTGGATCTTTTGCGGTCTCTTCCTCATATACTTTAAATATCATCAACTTTTGGATTTTCAAATTTTTCCACTACATTTGCAACAAAGTCAAGGTCCAAGTGGTTCACGTCAGCGGGATTGGTCCGCTGTTGAGCTAGGAGGGCCTTGATTGTTTCTTTATCCATATATCGGGTTTTCCCTTCCTGAATCCATTCTATCCATTTATAATCATCTTTAGGGAATACGTTTCTAATACTGTTTATTTCGAGCGCTACCCCCTTTATATGGGATTTTCAAATTCTTTCACTACCTTTGTAGCGGACTCCAGTGCTACGCGGTATTCCGCATACATTCGGAGAAATCCAGACGGCCCATTAAGGTCGGCAGCGGAAAGCAGTCGTTTAATTGGACCCTCAGCGTTTTCCTCTTCGTAATGTGCCCTTTCGGGATATTCGGAGAGGATTTTTTTGCGCTCTTCGTCTGACGGAAGGTTTACCACAAAAAACGGAACTGAACTCTCCCCGGGGCATTCCGGTTCCGACGTTCAGTTCCTCAAAATTGTTGCTGCAAATATAAACGGTTTTTTTTGCGCCACCAAATTTTTCCGCTTTTTTAATACCTAATTGTTACAACACCTGGATTCCCCCATTATTACATGGAGATTTGTTGGTTTCCACGGCCTCAAAAGTGAAACCTATATACTTTTTATTTCTACCACTCAGGTGGTGCATCTGCACTTTGCGAGCGAGCTCAAATACGTCAACCTGGGTTCACGCGAGATTGTTGCGCGGATTGTGGACGGGTCGAAGGATTTTGTTGCCGTGAAGGCCCGGGAGGCCTTTGACTATTTGCACCTCGATGAGCTGCCTGGAGAGCAATGGGCAGATGCACACGTTTCTGGTGGCATACCGGGAACATCCGGAGCGGCTGGAGGTGGATACGCGGGTCTCCCCTTCTGCTGCTGGGACGACTGTTCCGGCTTCGACATTGGCTCCAGCGGACAGCCTTTCTCTTTCATCTTTATCCAACATAGCTACTATGAAACAAGAACTGTATCATATCGGCACTTCCGGCTATGGCCTGCAGATCCTCTGCGAGAACATCTTCTACAAGGATGACGTGCTATTTCTGCTGGTTTCCGTGAAGAATTCATCGGCTGTAAGCTACGAGTTGGCCACACCGCGATTTGCTGTAGAGAGCGCCAAGCGGACGAAGCGGGGCTTGCAGTACGAGAAGGAGGTGTTTCCGCGGGCGTCCTACGGACTGGGTGCTGTGGCGCCGGATTCCGTGGGCAAACTGGTATTCACCTTTTGACAAGATTGCACTGGTGGTGAAGGGGCAAGTGTTCCGCGTGTACCTCTATGAAAAAGGCGGGGCGAGGAATCTGGTGGTGACGATGAATGGGAAGGATGTGAATGGGGCGAGGAGGTTATGAGGTAAGACCACAAGGGAAAGCCACAGCCGAACTAAAACTTTCCAAAAGCCTCAGACGCTACGCCAAGATTTCCACAGCCGAGGAGTAGAATAATTAAGGCAGAGGTTACTATTATTCGCCTCTGCCAGGAGTAATGGAAATTAACCCCTACGTCTGCGTCATCTCTTGAGGCTGTCTCAAGCCGCATCGAGTGCGCGACAGAGAACTCAACCCAAGAGTATGATGCCGACATTCTGAACAATGAATGTTAATTTAAGTTTCGCAAGTGATTTAGGCCGCCGGTTGTAGGGCCTCAAAGGCCTTTCGGACGGCATTAAGTTCTTTGTTATTGTTGTTAATGATGGCTCGCATCATCTCATCCTTATCAAAGCTGAAGGCTTCCGCAATGGTTTGGAGTACATCCATGAGGATTCCCCAGATCTTCTCGGTGACGGTCAGTTCAACGGAAGCCTGTGTCACATCGCGGAACACGCCGCCGATGGTCTCGTATGACTCATACCGCTTGACGTATCCGAGGATGTTGTACTGCAGCATGCAGAGCGAGATGGATGCAATCTGTGAGGCGAAGTCACGGCACTGGCATTTGCCAAGGTTCAGAAGCCTTTTGGCTTCAGCGAACGAGACCTCGATAGCCCAGCGCATAGAGTATATTTTGTACGCTTCATAGGCACCAAGGGCGGTATTAGTGGAAAGCAGC
>Ga0256405_10004039_pt1 | contig 28534 bp, 22 predicted proteins | sample RumenRJG_02DNA_FD_189096 | JGI IMG/M metagenome (GOLD analysis project Ga0256405, IMG submission 189096) | Bovine rumen microbial communities from Lethbridge, Alberta, Canada - RJG_02 | ecosystem: Host-associated > Mammals > Digestive system > Stomach > Rumen | place: Canada: Alberta... | reverse complement strand
GACCGGGCCGACTTCGTCCATGCCTTTTCCGAAGACGATCTCTTTCCCGTGGTCGTCGATGACGCCGACCGGCGAGATGACCGCAGCCGTACCGCAGAGTCCGCATTCCGCGAATTCCGGAAGCTCCGCGAACTCGATCGGACGCTCTTCGACTTCGAGCCCGAGCATGTGCTCGGCGACGTAGAGCAGGGACCTTCTCGTGATCGACGGGAGGATCGAATCCGACTTCGGCGTGACGATTTTGCCGTCCTTCGTCACGAACAGGAAGTTCGCGCCGCCCGTCTCTTCCACATATTTCCGCTCGGCCGCGTCGAGATACAGATTCTCCGCATAGCCGCCCTGATGCGCCGTCACCGTCTGGTACAGGCTCATCGCGTAGTTCAGGCCCGCTTTGATATTGCCGGTCCCGCGCGGGGCCGCACGGTCGAAATCAGACACCGTGAGTTTGATCGGTTTCGCGCCGCCCTTGAAGTACGGGCCGACCGGCGTCGTGTACATCCGGAACTGGAACTCGCTCGCCGGCTGCACGCCGATGACTGTGTCCGAACCGAACATGAACGGACGGATGTAAAGCGTCGCGCCCGAACCGTACGGCGGGACCCAGTCCTGGTTCGCTTCTACCGTCATGTCCAGCGCTTCCAGGAACTTCTCCTTCGGGAACGGCGGCATCATCAGGCGCTTCGCGGAATCCATCATCCGCTCGGCGTTCATGTCCGGACGGAACGTCACGATCTTTCCGTCGACCGTCGTATACGCCTTCAGGCCCTCGAAGACCTGCTGGCAGTACTGCATCATGCACGCGCTTTCGCTGATCGTGATCATGTCGTCCGCCGTGAGTCCGCCTTCGTCCCACGCGCCGTCTTTATAATTCGAAACGTATCTTTTGTCCGTGATTCTGTACTGGAACCCGATGTTGGCCCAGTCGAGATCTTTCTTGCTCATATGCTTCCCCTCCATTTACATCAAAGCCTTTCTGCAACTGATTATACACCCGGCCGGCGGTTTTGTTAATGCGGGAGCATGCAAAAAAATGCACCAAAAATGCGCCGGCAGGGGAGACACGCGCTGCGGGAAGGCTTTGATCAAAACCGTCATGCGGGGCATTTCGCGGGCGGTTTGGAATTTGGATTGAAAGTATCGCATTTCTATAGTAGAATCAGATTTAGTTAAATCATTATCATTCAGAAAGGAATCATATCATGGATGCATTAAAAAACATCGTGAAGAAGTACAATGATACGAGCCTGATCCTGCGGATCTTCATCGGGCTCGTCATCGGCGCCATCATCGGCGTCGCGCTTCCTTCTTGGACGGCCATTGGACTTCTCGGCGAGATCTTTGTCGGATGCCTGAAAGCGATCGCACCGATCCTGGTGTTCGTGCTCATCGCGTCTGCGCTCTGCCAGGGGAGCAGCAAGCTCGACAAACGGTTCGGGCTCGTGCTTTGGCTCTATATGATCAGCACGTTCCTCGCGGCCCTGATCTCCGTATTCGCGAGCTTTGTTTTCAAATTGAAGATCGTGTTCCCGGAAGACATGAACGTCGAAGAGACGCCGCCTTCGGGCCTCGGCGAAGTCCTGCACAACCTGCTGCTGAACGTCGTCAAGAACCCGATCGAATCGCTGTCGACGGCGAACTACATCGGGATCCTGTTCTGGGCCGCGTTCCTCGGGATCGCGCTCAAACTGCTGGCTTCCGACCACACGCGTGAAATGGTGCAGGATCTCGCGAACGCGGTTTCGCAGATCGTGCGCTGGATCATCAACTTCGCTCCGTTCGGTATTCTCGGGCTCGTGTATTCGAGCGTTTCTTCGAACGGACTCGGCATCTTCCAGGATTACGGAAAACTGATCCTTCTGCTCGTCGGATGCATGTTCTTCGTGGCGCTGGTCATCGACCCGCTGATGGCGGCGGTCGTGCTCCGGACCAACCCGTATCCGCTCGTGTTCAGATGCCTCAAGAACAGCGGGCTCACCGCGTTCTTCACGAGGAGTTCCGCCGCGAACATCCCGATCAATATGGGGCTCTGCGAACGGCTGAAACTGGATAAAGACATGTATTCCGTATCCATTCCGCTCGGCGCGACCATCAACATGGACGGCGCGGCGGTCACGATCACGGTCATGACGCTCGCGACGGCGAATACGATCGGCGTGGACGTCGACCTTCCGACGGCGATTATCCTGAGTTTCATCGCAGCGCTCGGCGCATGCGGCGCTTCCGGCGTCGCCGGCGGATCGCTTCTGCTGATCCCGATGGCCTGTGCGCTGTTCGGCATTTCGAACGACATCGCGATGATGACCGTCGGCGTCGGATATATCATCGGCGTCGTTCAGGACAGCGTCGAGACCGCGCTGAACTCCTCGGGAGACGTCATGTTCGCCGCGACCGCGGAATACGCGAGCTGGCGGAAACAGGGCAAATCCCTTCCGAAGTTCCTCGGCGGCACGACCGAGACCGACGTATAGTTTCGTAAGAGGGACGGTTCTCGATTTGTCATTTTTGCGCATTTCGCCCCGACTTCAGTCGGCTAGGGAAATGCGACAGCGAAGGTGCGCAATCGGAACCGATTCACAATAATCGGTCTGTCAAAGAGACAGGACAAGAAAAAACGAAGCCTTCGGCATCTGCCGGAGGCTTTTTTTTTGGAAAGCGTCGCAAAACAAGACAAGAAAAAGCGGGATGGAACATTCCATTCCGCTTTTTTTTGTCTTGCGTTACGGCTTTGATCGTCCGGACGGACCCGTCAAAACCGCGGCGGCAGGGCGTTTCCCTAATCGTCCAGCCTCGCGTCGATGTAGGTCTTCAGGAAATCCGCTGTCCCGAGGATCCCCAGCTTGCTGCTGTTGATCGAGATGTCGTAATTCCGCGAATCTCCCCACTTGGTGTCGCAGTAATAATTGTGATAGGACTTCCGCTTGCCGTCGACGTGCTTGATCATGTCCTTCGCTTCGTCTTCCGAAATGTCGAACAGATGCATGATCTGCGTGACCTTCTTGTCGTAATCGCCGAGCACGAAAATCTTGATCGCGTTGTCGTAATGCTTCAGCACCTGCTCCGCGCACCGGCCGACGACGACGAACGATTCGCCGAGGTCCGCCTGCTCCGTGATGTAATCGAATTCGAGGTGGGCGATCGCGTCCTGGATCGAACTCGAATAGCCCTTGACCGTACGCGAAAGGAGCCGGTTGATCGGCTTCTCCTCGTATTCCTCGAGCTCCTCGTAATCGATGTCGTTTTCCTCGGACACTTTCTTCAGGAGATCCCGGTCGTACATCGGGATGCCGTAGTATTCGGCGAGCTGTTCGCCGATGATGTGTCCGCCGCTGCCGAACTCGCGGCCGATCGTGATGATCAATTCTTCTCTTCTCATTTTCTTCCTTCCATTGCATCAAAGCCGTTAAGCAGAAGTAGTTATGATCCGTGCGTTTTCATTCCGCCGGGTTATTGTAAACTCGGGGCGAAATGCGCAAAAATGTCAAATCGAGAACCGTCCCTCTTACGAAAGTCCCTCTTACGCAATCAGGCGAAGAGGAAGTAGCGCAGGTACAGGATCACCGAGGCGATCGCAATGACGAGCAGGGTCGCGGGGACCGCGGCCTTGCAGTAGCGTTTCCAGGTGATGATGTATCCGTGCCGCGCGGCGACGGAAATACCGACGACGTTTGCCGAAGCGCCGATCGGGGTCGCGCTTCCGCCGATGTCCGTGCCGATCGAGAGCGCCCAGGCGAGGACCGGAAGATCCAGCCCGTTGACCTGCGAGAGCGTCTTGATGATCGGGATCATCGTGGCGGCGAACGGGATGTTGTCCACGAACGCGCTGGCGACGGCCGAGATCACGAGTACCAGGATCACGGTCGCGAGCGCGTGGCCGCTGCTCATGCCGGCGATCATGTTCGCGATGATCTTCAGGATCCCGACTTCTTCCATCCCGCCGACGACCATGAACAGCCCGACGAAGAACAGCACGGTCTTCGTGTCGACTTTCGCGAGCAGTTCCTTATAATGCTTGCCGGCCGAGATCAGCGAGACGAGCCCGATGAACACGCCGATCGTCGCAACGGTCAGGTGACTCTGCTCGTGCGTCACGAGGAGCAAGACCGCCGCGGCGAAGATGATGCAGCTTATGATGAAACTCTTTTTGTTTTCGATCGCTTCCGAAGGCTCCGGATAGACGATCGCGGCGCCCTGTTTCGCTTTCGGATTGATCTTGTGCGAACGCATTTTGATGAGGAGCCGCTTGTGGTATCCCGCGTAGAACAGCGCGACACTGGCGATGAGCGCGACGAGCGCGATCGGGCCGGTGTTCAGCAGGAAGTCCGAGAACCCGTACCTAAGCGTCGTTCCGATGATGATGTTCGGCGGGTCTCCGCACATCGTGGCGGAGCCTCCGAGGTTCGCGCAGAAGATCTCCGAGATGATCATCGGAACCGGGTCGAACCGGAGCAGTCGCGCGAGCTCCACAGTGACCGCTGCCAGGAACATGATGACGGTGATGCTGTCGATGAACATCGCGAGCGCGCTCGACATCAGCATGAACGCGATGAAAATCGGGATGACCCGGTAGTGCAGCGCCTTTGCGATGCTCAGGCACAGCCACCGGAAAAACCCGGCCTTCGCCATGGCTTCGACCATCACCATCATGCCCGTGATGAAGATGATCGTCGCCCAGTTGATGCCGCTGGACTGTTCGAGGCTCGAGCGCGCGTACCAGAAGTTGGGATCGACGAACTCGTCGAAGGCCAGGATCTTCCAGATCCCTTCGTAGGCCTTCAGCATCATCCCGCACGGAATGATGAGCATCGCCGCGCCCAGTACGAGCGAGACCTGATGGCGTTCGAACTTTTCCGATAATATGAGAACGAACATCAGGATGAAGATCCCGACGGCCGTTAATTGTGCGATCAATTCGATTGGCATGTGTCCTCCTCAATGGCAGTCTGTTTTTTTATGCCGGTCGCGGAGAAAACGGTTCTCCACAACAAATACTTATCTTAGTATTATCGCGGCTTTCTGTCAAATCACGGGGCGCTCCGGAGCGATCAAAAGCGCCGTGCGGACACATCAAAAACGGTTTACGCGGCGGCGCGCAAAACATATAATAAGGATAGACAATCAACAGGGGAGGAAAAACATGAACATCACCCAGATCAAATACGTGCTTCAGGTGGCGGCGTCCCGCTCGATGCGGGAAGCGGCGGCCGGGCTTTTCATTTCGCAGCCCGCGCTCTCGGAGAGCATCAGCGATCTCGAGGACGAACTCGGCATCCGGATCTTCGACCGGTCCAACAAGGGCGTCTCGCTCACGGACGAAGGAAGGGAGTTCATCGAGTACGCGAAGAAAGCCGTGTCGCAGTACGAGATCCTCGAAGAGCGGTATCTCTCGAAAGCGGGGGACAGGGAACTCTTCTCGGTCTCCACGCAGCATTACAATTTCGCGATCAAAGCGTTCACGCGCGTGATCTCCGAAATGGCGCCGGAGAAGTACCGGTTCTCGATCCATGAAACGAAGACGAAGGAAGTGCTGGACGACATCGCCGGGATGCGGAGCGAGGTCGGGATCGTTTCGTTCTCGCACTCGAACGAGGACGTGCTCCGGAAGCTGTTCAAAAGCGAGAAGCTGAGCTTCACGCCTTTGATGCGCCGGGAAACGTACGTCTACGTCTGGAAGGATCATCCATATGCGGGGCGGAAGGAGATCACGATCGATGAGATGAAGTGCTATCCGTGCGTTTCGTTCGACCAGACGGGCGACAGCAGCGTCTATCTCTCGGAAGAAGCCATGGCGGATCATGAATTCGAAAAGATGATCAAGTCGGACGACCGTGCGACCACGATGGAGATCATCGCGGAGCTCGGCGGCTATTCGATCGGCTCCGGGATGCTCGCGGGCGGCGACAACGTGCTGCAGGGGCTGGTCTCGATCAAGCTGAAAGAAGAGGATCCGCTGATCATCGGCTACATCGTCCGCGAGGGCAGCGCGCTCTCGAAGTACGGGAAGGCGTACGTCGAAGAGCTTCTGAAGTATAAAGAACTTTGAGCAGGCGTTTTTGCGCGGGATCGTGCGATAAACGCCGCTTATCACCAGCCATAAAACCAAACGAATTTACAAACCGGAAAGGTGGGATTATAGTAGAACTGAAGTAAGAGCAAGGAGGCGAAAAGAATGAACGGCATTGCGAAAGTTGCGACAACAACCGTCATGTGTTGGCGAATGCTTTGCTCCCGGGCATCCCGGGCGTAAGGCGCTCGTGCCAGCTGCCTTCGCGTCCGGCTCTTCCATAGAGGAACGTACGTCCGATGCGGCGTGATCCGTTTGCCCGGGAGACAATGAGCTTCCGGGTACTTTTTATGCCGGGAGCCGGGGATCAGTGATCGAGTTTTATCAAAAAAGGAGAACAGAAATGAGTGATTATAAGTTTGAAACGTTACAGCTCCACGTAGGGCAGGAGCAGGCAGACCCGGCGACGGACGCGAGAGCGGTCCCGATCTATCAGACGGCGGCGTATGTCTTCCATAACAGCAAACACGCGGCGGACCGGTTCGGCCTCGCCGATCCGGGCAACATCTACGGCAGGCTCACGAATTCCACGCAGGGCGTCCTGGAAGACCGGGTCGCGGCGCTCGAAGGCGGAAGCGCTGCCCTCGCGGTGGCGTCCGGCGCGGCTGCGATCACCTATACGATCCAGGCGCTCGCGGCGAACGGCGGCCACATCGTCGCGCAGAAGACGATCTACGGCGGCACGTTCAATCTGCTCGAGCACACGCTCCCGCAGTACGGGATCGAGACGACGTTCGTGAACATCCACGATCTGGACGAAGTCCGGGCCGCGATCAAAGACGACACCCGCGCGGTGTTCCTGGAGACGCTCGGCAATCCGAACAGCGACATCCCGGACATCGACGCGGTCGCGGAGATCGCGCACGAGCACGGGATCCCCGTCGTGATCGACAACACGTTCGGGACGCCGTACCTCATCCGCACGATCGAGCACGGCGCGGACATCGTCGTCCACTCGGCGACGAAGTTCCTGGGCGGCCACGGCACGACGCTCGGCGGGATCATCGTGGAATCCGGCAAGTTCGACTGGAGCGCGAGCGGCAAATACCCGAACATCGCGGAGCCGAACCCGAGCTACCACGGCGTCTCCTTCTACGACGCCGTCGGCCCGGCGGCGTTCGTCACCTACATCCGCGCGATCCTTCTGAGAGACGAGGGCGCGGCGATCTCGCCGTTCAACGCGTTCCTGCTGCTGCAGGGCATCGAAACGCTGTCGCTCCGGCTCGACCGGCACGCGGAGAACACGAAGAAAGTCGTCGACTATCTGAACACGCATCCGCTCGTCGAAAAAGTGAACCATCCGTCGCTTCCGGACCATCCGGACCACGCGCTGTACGAGAAATACTTCCCGAACGGCGGCGGCTCAATCTTCACCTTCGACATCAAAGGCGGAAGGGAAGAAGCCTGGAAGTTCATCGACAATCTGAAGATCTTCTCGCTTCTCGCGAACGTCGCGGACGTGAAGAGCCTCGTCATCCATCCGGCCTCGACCACGCACTCCCAGCTCACCGACGAAGAACTCGCGGAGCAGGGCATCGGCCAGAACACGATCCGGCTCTCCATCGGGACCGAGCACATCGACGACATCATCGCCGACCTCGAGCGCGGCTTCTCCGCCATCTAATTTCGTAAAGGGGACGGTTCTCGATTTGTCAAAAATGCGCAATCGGAACCGAGTTTACAATAAACATTCGGCGCAATCGGAACCGGCTTCACAAAACCGCGGCCGGTATGGTATAAAATAGACAGAAAGCAAGACAAGGAGCAGAACATGGCAAACATCAAACAAGGGATCGCAGATCTCATCGGAAACACGCCGCTCGTGGAGACGGCGAACCTGGAAAAAGAACTCGGACTCGACGCGAAGATCCTCGTGAAACTCGAGTATTTCAACCCGGCGGGGAGCGTCAAGGACCGCATCGCGAAGGCGATGATCGAGGACGCGGAGGAAAAGGGTCTCCTGAAAGAAGGCGCCGTGATCATCGAGCCGACGAGCGGGAACACCGGGATCGGCCTCGCCGCGATCGCTGCGGCGAAGGGCTACCGGATCATCCTGACGATGCCGGACACCATGAGCGTCGAGCGCAGGAACATCCTCAAAGCCTACGGCGCGGAGATCGTCCTCACCGACGGCGCGAAGGGCATGAAGGGCGCGATCGAGAAGGCGGACGAGCTCGCGAAGGAGACGCCGGGAAGCTTCATCCCCGGGCAGTTCGTCAATCCGGCGAACCCCGCCGTGCATAAAAAGACGACCGGCCCGGAGATCTGGAACGACACGGACGGCAAGGTCGACATCTTCGTCGCGGGCGTCGGGACCGGCGGCACGGTCACGGGGACCGGCTCCTATCTCAAAGAACAGAACGCGGACGTCCGGGTCGTCGCGGTGGAGCCGGAAGATTCTCCGGTGCTCTCCGGCGGGACCCCGGGGCCGCATAAGATCCAGGGGATCGGCGCGGGCTTCGTGCCCGACGTTCTCGACACGAACATCTATGATGAAGTGATCAAAGCCTCCGCGGCGGAGTCGTTCGAGACGGCGAAACTCCTCGCGAAGACAGAGGGGATCTCGGTCGGGATCTCGTCCGGCGCGGCGCTTTCCGCGGCGGTCCGGCTCGCGAAGCGCCCGGAGAACAAGGGCAAAGTCATCGTTGCGCTCCTTCCGGACAGCGGCGACCGGTATTATTCCACGCCGTTATTCACGGAGTGACCGGAACCCCGCAAGGGCGTTTTGATCAAAACACATGAAAAAACAGCCTTCTTCCGCGCAAATAAATGTGCGGAAGGGGGCGCTTTTTGTTGACAGCGCGATGCATATTGTTGTAAAATTATGAAAGATTATTTATACGAAAAGGAGTGTTTTCTATGGAAAAGAAGAAAACGAATGTAGTAGGTCTGATCGCGCTGATCGCCGTTCTCGTGGTGATCGTGATCGGGATGCTTACGACGAACGCGGACAGTGTGCAGAAGTCATTCTGGTCGCTCGTGCCGCCGATCATAGCGATCTCGCTGGCGTTGATTACCAAAGAAGTATACAGTTCTCTGTTTACCGGTATCGTTGTCGGCGGGCTGCTATACACGGGATACAGCTTTGAGGGGACGATCAACCACATTTTCCAGGCGATGGTCGGATACACCGATGAGAACGAAGCGTTCGTAAACGGTGTTCTGACGGATTCCTGGAACATGGGTATTCTCATCTTTCTGGTCATCCTGGGCGTCATGGTCGCGCTCATGAATAAAGCGGGCGGTTCGGCCGCCTTCGGGAAATGGGCGTCCGAGCACATCAAATCGAAGGTCGGCGCACAGCTCGCAACGATCGCACTCGGCGTTCTGATCTTCGTCGACGACTATTTCAACTGCCTTACCGTAGGAAGCGTCATGCGTCCTGTGACCGATAAATTCCAGGTCTCGAGAGCAAAGCTCGCATACCTGATCGACGCGACGGCGGCGCCGGTCTGCATCATCGCCCCGATCTCATCGTGGGCGGCAGCGGTCTCCTCCTTCGTAAAGGAAGGCGAGAACGGGATCGTGCTCTTCATGAGAGCGATACCTTATAACTTCTATGCGCTGCTTACCGTCGCGATGATGATCCTGCTGGTCGTCATGAAAGTGGATTACGGTCCCATGGCCGTTCACGAGAAGAACGCGGAACACGGCGACCTGTTCACGACCAAAGACGAAGGCATGATGTTCGACGCGCACGACGACGTCCATACAAAGGGCACGGTGCTCGATCTCGTGATCCCGGTCGCGACGCTGATCATCTGCTGCGTGATCGGAATGGTCTGGACTGGCGGCATCTTCTCCGGCACCGGATTCGTAGACGCATTCGCAAACAGCGACGCTTCGACAGGCCTCGCGGTCGGTTCGTTCTTCGCGTTCCTGATCACGCTGGTCGTTTATATGGTCCGGAGAGTACTTACCTTTGAAGAATTCATGGGCTGCGTCCCGCAGGGATTCAAGGCGATGGTTCCGGCGATCCTGATCCTCACATTCGCCTGGACGCTGAAATCGATGACCGATTCTCTCGGCGCAGCAGAATATGTAAAAGTACTGGTAAAGGATAATGCCGCTTCCTTCATGGCGTTCCTGCCGGCGGTGATCTTCCTGATCGCGGTCGGTCTCGCGTTCGCGACCGGAACATCCTGGGGAACCTTCGGGATCCTGATCCCGATCGTACAAGAGGCGTTCTCCAAAGATCCTCAGCTGATGCTGATCGCGATGTCCGCCTGCATGGCCGGCGCGGTCTGCGGCGACCACTGCTCGCCGATCTCCGATACGACGATCATGGCTTCGGCAGGCGCGATGTGCAACCATGTGAACCACGTTTCGACCCAGCTGCCTTATGCGCTGACGGTCGCCGGCGTTTCGGCGGTCGCATATATCGTCGCGGGATTCACCAAGAGCTGGCTGATCTCGCTTCCGGTCGGATTCGTGCTTCTGCTTGCCCTGATGATGATCCTGAAGAACAAGGGCGGCAAAACGCCGGCTCCGAAAGCGGACGCCGCGGAGTAACCGGACCGTACGATCCGAACGACAATGAAACGACAGGGCGGGGAGACGCGTTCTTCCCGCTCTTTTCATTTGCCGCGGCGGTTTTGATCAAAGGCGCGGCGGGTGCGCGCTGCCTTTGCGTTTTCACTTCGGATTTCTTGCAACAAAAGCCCCGGGAATGTATAATGTATTTTGAGGTATTATGTAATGATGATTTACGCTGAAAACGATCCCGGTATCAGGGAGATCGGCCCGGTGACGGGCGAGATGAAAACGAGCGACGTTCTGGACAGGTATCCCGTGGCGATGGAGATCTTCACCGAGCACGGCATGCTCTGCATGGACTGCGTGTGCTCGGAGGAAGAGACCGTTGCGGAGTCCTGCCAGGTCCACTGCATGGACGCCGACGCGGTGATCGACCTGATCAACAGGAAGATCCGCGAAAGCGCTGACAACAATTGAGTTATGGAGGTCGTGAAATGGCATATCTTGAGATCGAAGAAGTTATTGCGAGAGAGATCATTGATTCAAGAGGGAATCCGACGGTAGAAGCCGAGGTCACGGTAGACGGAGAGACCGGCAGGGCCGCGTCGCCGTCCGGCGCATCCACCGGCGAATTCGAAGCCCACGAACTCAGAGACGGCGACGCCGCCAGGTTCGGCGGGAAGGGCGTCTCCAATGCGGTCGACTTCGTGAACAACGACATCGCAGAGCTCATCGTCGGCATGGACGCTTCCAACATCGCTTCCGTCGACGGCGAGATGATCAAAGCCGACGGGACCGACAACAAATCGAAGTTCGGCGCGAACGCGATCCTGGCCGTGTCGATGGCGTGCGCCAAGGCCGCGGCGAAAGCGCAGGACATCCCCCTGTACCGTTCGATCGGCGGCATGAACGCGAACACGCTGCCCGTTCCGATGATGAACATCCTGAACGGCGGCGCCCACGCGACCAACACGGTCGACACGCAGGAATTCATGATCATGCCTTCCGGCGCGCCCACCTTCAAAGAAGGCCTGAGATGGTGCACGGAAGTCTATCATACGCTCGCGAAGATCCTGAAAGAGAAGGGACTCGCGACGTCGGTCGGAGACGAGGGCGGCTACGCCCCGGACCTCTCGAGCGACGAAGAGACGCTCGATCAGCTGATCGAAGCGATCGAAAAGACCGGTTACGAGCCGGGGAAGGATTTCGTCCTCGCGATGGACGCGGCTTCCAGCGAATGGAAGGGCGAAAAGAAGGGCGAATACCTCCAGCCGAAATCGGGGAAGAAATTCACGTCCGAAGAGCTCGTGAAGCACTGGGCGGCTCTCGCGGCGAACTACCCGATCAAATCCCTCGAGGACGGACTGGATGAGGAGGACTGGGAAGGATGGCAGTTCCTGACCCAGGAACTCGGCGATAAAGTCCAGCTCGTGGGCGACGATCTGTTCGTCACGAACACGAAGCGGCTCGCGAAGGGGATCGAGATGGGATGCGGGAATTCCATCCTGATCAAGCTCAACCAGATCGGTTCCGTATCCGAGACGCTCAACGCGATCCGGATGGCGCACGAGGCGGGCTACACCGCGATCGTGTCGCACCGGTCCGGCGAGACGGAAGACACGACGATCGCGGATCTCGCGGTCGGCATGAACGCGGGGCAGATCAAGACGGGCGCCCCGGGACGGAGCGAACGGGTCGCGAAGTACAACCAGCTCCTCCGGATCGAGGAAGAGCTCGGCGACGCCGCGGTCTATCCCGGCATCAAAGCGTTCAACGTATAACAGGATCCGCACGCCGCGGAGGTTTTGATCAAGTTTGGTTTTGAAGGGAAATAACATGGAAAAAGAAGAATTGATGAAGGTATACCGCCACTCGCTGTCCCACATCCTGGCGAAAGCGATGTTCGAGATCTTCGGGAAAGAGAACGTCCAGTACGCGATCGGACCGCAGATCGACGACGGTTTCTATTATGATTTCATCCTGCCGAGGAATCTCACGAAGGAAGATTACGACGGGATCGAGCAGAAGATGCACGAGATCCTGAAGCGGAAGGAAGACTGGACCAGGAAAGAGCTTCCGAAGGAGGAAGCGCTCGAACTGTTCAAAGACCAGAAGTTCAAGACCGAGCTCATTCAGGACCTTCCGGAAGGCGAAACGATCAGCGTTTACTATACCGGAGACGATTTCGTGGATCTCTGCCGGGGACCGCACGTGGACAACTCGCAGGAGCTCCTTTCGGCGGCGTTCAAGATCAAATCGGTCTCGGGCGCGTACTGGAGGGGCGACGAGAAGCGCGGCATCATGATGCAGCGGGTCTACGTCTACGCGTATCCGGACAAACAGGCGCTCAAAGAGCACCTGAAGCTCGTGAAGGAAGCGATGGAGCGCGACCATAAGAAGCTCGGGAAGGAGCTCGATCTCTTCATGTTCGACGAGACCGCGCCCGGCATGCCGTACTGGCTCCCGAGAGGGTGGAAGATGTTCAACGCGCTGCTCGACTACTGGCGCGACGTGCACGAGGAGCACGGCTATCAGGAGATCTCCGCGCCGGTCATCGACAACAAGAAACTGTGGCTGACTTCCGGACACTGGGAGCACTACCACGAGAACATGTTCATCATCCCGGAGGATTACGACGGGGAACAGCCGGACTACAATCCGGAAAGCGACAAGTCGGTGTTCGCGGCGAAACCGATGAACTGCCCGAACGCGATCACGGTGTATAAGAGGGAACTCCACAGCTACCGCGATCTTCCGCTCCGGTACAGCGAGACCGACGTCATCCACAGAAAAGAGAAATCCGGCGAGCTGAACGGGCTCTTCCGTGTGCAGGAATTCCGGCAGGACGATGCGCATACGTTCGTGACCGAAGAACAGATCCCGCAGGAGATCAGCGACATCATGGAGATCGCGGACGAACTCTACGCGACGTTCGGGCTGAAGTCGGAGGCGGAGCTTTCCACGAGGCCGGACGACTACATGGGAGACATCGAGGTGTGGAACAAGGCCGAGGACGACCTGAAACGCATTCTCGTCGATCATTACGGCGAAGACGGGTTCGACATCAACGAGGGAGACGGCGCGTTCTACGGGCCTAAAATCGACCTCTCGATGAAAGACTGCCTCGGAAGGGAATGGCAGCTCGGAACGATCCAGCTCGACTTCCAGCTCCCCGAGCGGTTCGAACTGAAATATACGGACAAAGACGGAAAGCCGAAGCAGCCGGTCCTGATCCACCGTGCGCTCTTCGGTTCGTTCGAGCGTTTCATCGGGATCCTGATCGAGAACTTCAAGGGAACGTTCCCGTTCTGGATGTGCCCGGTGCAGGTCGGCATCGTGCCGATCCGCGAATCGCACAACGAATACGCGAAGAAGGTCGCGAAGGCGCTCCGGAAGTATCACATCCGCTGCGAAGGCGAATACTCCGAGAAGAACATGAAGGAGAAGATCAAATACTTCAAGCACTACAAGACGCCTTACATCATCGTGCTTGGAGACCGGGAGGCGGAGGACCGCACGGTCTCGATCAACGTCCGCGGATCGAACAAGCAGATCCGGAACGTGCCGGTGAAGGATTTCATCCGGATGTGCCTCGACATGAACAAAGAACACAGCCTGGAGCTGACGGAGACGTACGGGGAGGAAGAAGACGATGAATAATGTGATGTTGTTCGGCATTCTCGTCGTGATCGTCGTCGTGAACGCCTGGTTCACCTACAGAAGAAGCGAAGACCTGGACAGCGCGGGGAGGAAAATGCTCGCCGCGTCCCAGCTCATTTATCTCGTGTTCATCGGTCTCGTGTTCGTGCTCGGGATCGTCGCGCGGAAAATGGGGATCAACGGACAGACCACGGGATCCGCGCATTCCTGGTTACCTTTTATCCTCACGGCGGTCGTCATCGTGGCGCTGTTCGTGGCGGTCCTGTTCTTCAAAATGCGCTTAGAGCGGAAGATCAGGGAAGAACACGCTCTTAAGTAACGGTTATTTTTGCGATACTTTTTCAGTTAATCTCCGGTTAAAAACACCGGAACGCGTTTCAGAACGCCCCTTTTGTGATATGATTCTGTTACAGAAAACACAAAGGGGGTCTCCATGGGAGAGTTTTTCTCAAATCTTTACTACAACATCGACTTCGACATCGCAGCGATCTGCGTGAACGTGATACTGCTGTACTACACGGTCGCGAAGTACGGCGATGTTTCCCATGCGAATTCCGTGTACAAAAGGCTGGTCGCCGCGGCGATCCTGCTGGATCTCTTCGACATCGCGGGCGCGGTCGTGATCTCGCCGGCGCTTGGCGTCGGCAGGACGTGGATCTATCTGACCAACTGCCTGTTCTATATTTTCTCGCCGATCCTCGTCTGGCTCTTTTACGAATATCTCAAAGCGTACGTATATCAGCGTGACGTGAAGGGCAAAGATACGGTGATCAGCGCGGCGGTGATCGCGGCGAACGCGGCGATCCTCCTCATGCTGGTCCTGAACGAGAAGATCATCGTCGTCCAGAGCGACGGAACGGTCGCGTATACGGGGCTGCACCCGGTGTATTACATCGCGCCGGTCTATTTCGCGGCGCTCGCCATCTCGGTGCTGATCCGGAACCGCTCGTGCTTCCGGAAAGACGCGGTGGCGCCGATGGGCGTCACGCTCTCCATCTGCATCGTCATCATGATCCTGCAGGCGATCCTGTTCCCGAAGGTCCTGATCGACGGGTTCATCGTTTCCGTCTGCCTGCTGGTCCTGCATTTCTACCTCGAAACGCCGGACTACGTGCGGCTCCAGGAAACGGCGTCGGAACTCGAGAAGCTCAAAGACGACCTGCAGGGCGAAGTGAAGCGCCAGACCGCGAAAGCGGACGAGGGGCAGGACCGTCTCGAGCTCCTCACGCTCCAGACAATGAAAACGCTGGCGTCCGCGATCGACGCGAGAGACCCGAACGTGAACGGCCATTCGTTCCGCGTGGCGGACATCTCGAAACGGCTCGCGGCCGCGCTCGGCATGGGCGAAAAGGAAGCACGCGACGTGTATTACGTCGGGCTCCTGCATGACATCGGGAAGATCGCGGTCCCGGACGACATCCTGTACAATACGGGAAGGCTGTCCGAAGAAGACTACGAGCTCGTCAAGACGCACGCGACGGCGGGCGCGGAGATCCTGAAAGACATCACGACGATCCCGGAGCTTGCCGCGGGCGCCAGGTGGCACCACGAGCGGTACGACGGGAAAGGCTACCCGGACGGGCTGAAGGGAGACGAGATCCCGTTCATCGCGCGGATCGTCTGCGTCGCGGACTCCTACGACGCGATGGTCGCGCAGCGGCGCTACGGGCGGCGGTTCACGCAGAAAGAAGCGCGGGACGAACTGATGCGCGGACGCGGCACGCAGTTCGATCCCCTGATCGTCGACAAAATGGTCGATCTGATCGAGAAGGACAAGTTCTTCAAACTCAACGGCGACATGTATGCTGATTGAGATTTCACAGAACCGGGTATAAACCCGACAGATGGATAAATATGAGATAACGGGAATGAGCTGCGCAGCATGTCAGGCGCGGGTCGAAAAGGCGGTATCGGAAGTGCCGGGCGTCGACTCGTGTTCTGTTAGTCTGCTCACGAATTCCATGGGAGTGGCCGGGACCGCATCCAGGACGGAGATCATCAAAGCCGTCGAGGACGCGGGCTACGGCGCTTTTTATATGCCGGAAGACGCCGGGGACGCCGGCGCGCTGTACAAAGCGGAGCGGGAAGCGCTGGAGGACAAAGAGACGCCGAAACTGAAGAAGCGGCTCATCCTGTCCGCCGCGCTGCTCATCGTGCTCATGTATTTCTCGATGGGGCACGCGATGCTCGGGCTGCCGCTCCCGCCGGGACTTTCCGGGAACCACCTCGCGTCAGGCGTGATCCAGATGATCCTCTCCGCGGCAGTGCTGTTCATCAACCGAAGGTTCTTCATAAGCGGCGTCAGAAGCGTGCTGCACGGCGCGCCCAACATGGACACGCTGGTCGCGATGGGCGCGGGCGTTTCGTTCCTGTGGAGCGCGTACCTTCTCGCCGGCATGGCGGCGGGCGCGATGGACGGATCTCAGCAGATGGAAGGGATGCACGGGCTCTACTTCGAGTCCGCCGCGATGATCGTCACGCTGATCACGGTCGGAAAGCTGCTGGAGTCCGTTTCGAAAGGAAGAACGACGGACGCGCTGAAAGGACTGATGGAACTCGCGCCGGAGCGCGCGATCCTGTATGAAGACGGAACGGAACGGATCGTCGGCATCGAAGAAGTGAAGCCGGGCGACATCTTCTGCGTGCGGCCGGGGGAACGGATCCCCTGCGACGGAGAGATCGTCTACGGTGCGGCTTCGGTCGATGAATCCGCTTTGACGGGAGAGAGCATCCCGGTCGATAAAAAAGAAGGAGACACGGTCTCCTGCGCGACGACGGACCGGTCCGGGTACATACGGGCAAGAGCGGTGAATGTCGGGCGCGATACGACGCTCGCAAAGGTGATCGATGTCATGCGGGACGCGGCGAACACCAAGGCGCCGCTCGCGAAGACCGCGGACCGGGTGTCGGCGGTGTTCGTGCCGTTCGTCATCGCCGCGGCCGCGGCGACCTGCGCCGTATGGCTGCTTCTCGGGGCGGAGCCCGGCTTTGCGGTCGCGCGCGCGATCACGGTGCTCGTCGTGAGCTGTCCGTGCGCGCTGGGACTCGCGACGCCGGTCGCGATCATGGTCGGAAGCGGCGTCGGGGCGCGGCACGGGATCCTGTTCAAGACCGCGGAATCGCTCGAGACCGCGGGAAGGGTCCGGACGGCTGTGCTCGACAAGACCGGGACCGTCACACGGGGCGAGCCGGAAGTCACGGAACTTGCGCCGGCTTCCGGAACGAGTGAAAGAGAACTCGCGGAAGCGGCCTATTCGATCGAGAGCAGGAGCGAGCATCCGCTCTCCCGGGCGGTCGTGCGGTATGCGCGGGCGAACGGTTTTGAGAAACGGGAAGTGGAAGACTTCCGGGAAGAAGCCGGACGCGGCGTTTCGGGAAGCGACGCAGAAGCGCTCCGCGGCGGAAAGCCGGCTTTCATCGAAGAAACGGCGGACGTGCCGGAGGAAGAAAAAGAAAAAGCGCGCGCGGAGGAACGCGAAGGCAGGACGTGCCTGTTCTTCTCGCGCGGCGGGAAATACCTCGGTTTCATCGCGGTCTCCGACGTCCTCCGCGACGATTCCGCGTCTTCGGTCGAAGAACTGAAGAAGATGGGCGTCGAACCCGTCATGCTGACGGGAGACAATGAAGCGACTGCGAAGGAGATCGCGCGGCAGGCCGGGATCGGGACTGTGATCGCGGGCGTCCTTCCGGACGGGAAGGCGAAGGCGATCGGAAGCGTTTCGGACGGCGGCAAAGTCATGATGGTCGGAGACGGCATCAACGACGCGCCCGCGCTCGTGAAGGCGGACTGCGGCGTCGCGGTGGGCGCCGGGACCGACATCGCGATCGACGCGGCCGACATCGTGCTCATGACGGACGGGCTCACGGGGCTCGTCGATACCGTCCGGCTCAGCCGGGCGGTCATCCGGAACATCTACGAGAATCTGTTCTGGGCGTTCATTTACAACATTCTGCTGATCCCGCTCGCGGCGGGGGTCTATACCGGCTTATTCGGCTGGACGATGGATCCGATGTGGGGCGCGGCGGCGATGAGCCTCTCGAGCTTCACGGTCGTGATGAACGCGCTCCGGCTGAACCGCGTGAAGCTGAGCGGCGGGAAGAAGGAGACCCGCAAGGCAGGCTCCGGAAAGGAAGAACAAGCCATGGAAAAGAAGATCCTGATCGAAGGCATGATGTGCGAGCACTGTGAAATGACGGTCGAAAAGGCGCTTTGCGGCCTGGACGGCGTCGAGCAGGCGCATGCGGACCACGAAAAAAACGAGGCCGTGGTCTCGCTTTCCAAAGAACTGCCCGACGACGCTTTGAGAAAAGCGGTCGAGGACAAAGATTACAAAGTGACGGACGTCATCTGAAGACGAGGGTCTTCTTCAGTCCGTCTTTTCCGATCACGGTGTTCGGGAACACCGACGCCGCGTTTTCCAGATACTCCGAGGGGTCGCTGACCGACTGGCTGAAATGCGTCAGCCAGAGTTCGCGCGCCCCCGCCTGCGCCGCCAGCGAGGCGGCTTCTTTATAGGTCATGTGGCCCCATTCTTTCGCCTTGTCGATCTTTTCTTCGTCGGGGTAGTTTCCTTCAAGGATCATGAGATCCGCGCCTTTTCCGTGCTCCGCGATGCTTTTGACCGGACGCGTATCCGTCGAGTAGAGGACTTTGATGCCGGGGCGCTGCGGTCCTGTCACGGCGCCCGGAACGAAGGACGTGCCGTTCACGGTGACCGGCTTTCCGCTCTGGAGGACCTTCCAGTACTCCCGCGGGATCCCGAGCGCCTCCGCTTTTTCGGGGAGGAATTCCGGTCTCCTTTCTATGCTTATCGTATACCCGAGGCACGGAACGACGTGTTCCGCCCGGAACGCCCGGATCGTCATCGGGCCCGCCTTGACGTAGCCGTCTTTGATCTCGCTGCCGTCCGGGTCGATCTCGCACGCCGCGACATCAAAACCGACGCCCCCCGCGATCACGAGAAGGCCGGCAAGGACCTGCCGGAGACCGGTCGGTCCGACGATCGTTACGGGATCTTCCCGTCCCGCGTTCCCCATGCTGAGGAGAAGCCCGGGAAGCCCGGCGCAGTGGTCGGCGTGAAAATGCGTGAGGCAGATCGCGTCGATCGTTTTCAGCCTGCATTTCGCTTCCGCGAGCGCGATCTGCGTGCCTTCGCCGCAGTCGATCAGGACGGACGAGCCTTCCGACGCCGCGTATAGAGTTGTGAGCCAGCGGTCCGGCAGGGGCACCATCCCCGCGGTCCCGGCCAGGCAGATGTCCAGCATCGGATCCTCCGTCGTTTCCAAATGGTTTCTGTAACAAGTATAACATCTGAACGGACGGCAGGAAACCGCCGCTTTCATTTTGGCGGAAGGCGCGCTATTGAATCCGCCTCCCTTTGTTGATTATAATAGTCACATGAAACGACTGACGATCGGCATGCTCGCGCACGTGGACTCGGGAAAGACCACGCTGTGCGAAGAAATGCTCTACATTTCGGGAATGATCAGAAAGAAGGGAAGGGTCGACCACGGCGACGCCTATCTCGATCAGGACGCGATCGAGCGGCGGCGCGGGATCACCATCTTCTCCAAACAGGCGGCGCTCTCTTACGGCGGGATGGAGGCAACGCTCCTCGATACGCCGGGGCACGCCGACTTTTCGGCTGAGATGGAACGGACGCTGTCCGTCCTCGATCTGGCCGTCCTGATCATCGGTTCCAACGACGGGATCGCGGCGCACACGGTAGTTCTGTGGAAGCTGCTGAAAAAGAACGGGATCCCCGTCTTTCTTTTCGTGAACAAAATGGATCTCGCCGTGAAGAAACGGGAAGAGATCCTGCAAAACATACAGAAACAACTGTCGGAACGCTGCGTTCCGGCGTCTCCGGATCCGACGGAGGAAGAACTCGACGCGCTGTCGCTCTATGACGACCGGCTCGCGGAGCTGATCCTGAGCGGCGCGGGGAAAGAAGAGATCCGGGAAGAGATCGCGGACGCGGTCTCCCGGCGCCTCGTCTGTCCGGTCTTCTTCGGGTCCGCGCTCCGGGGAGAAGGCGTGGAGGACCTGCTCCGCGGGATCGGCGCCTATACGAAAGACCTTTACCGCGGGAGGGATGCGGAAGGCCGCGTTCCCTCCGGCAGGATCTTCAAGGTCGCGCACGACGGAAAGGACGCGCTCGCGTATCTCAAACTCGAGCAGGGCGTGCTCCGGCCGAAGGACCGGGTGCTCCTCGTGAAACGGGGCGGCCCGGAGGAAGAAAAAGCAGAAGAAAAGATCAACGAGATCCGGGCGTATTCCGGAGAGAAATACGTACAGAAGGCCGAAGCGGGCGCGGGGGAAGTCGTGGCCGTGACCGGCCTCGCGGACGCGGCCCCCGGGGACGCGCTGGGAGAGTCCGCGCCGGCCGGCGGGGAAGTCCTGGAGCCTTTCATGACGTTCTCCGCGGTGCCGGAGGATCCCGGAAGGATCCGGGACCTCGTCGAAGCGCTGAAAGAGCTCTCGGCGGAGGACCCGAAGCTCGGGCTCGAACTGTCCCGGGGCGGGAAGGACGTCCGGATCCGGCTCATGGGATCCGTGCAGACGGAGGTCCTCACCGAGATCCTGGACAAACGGTACGGGATCCGGTGCCGCTTTACGGAAAGCCGGATCATCTATAAAGAAACGATCACGGGCGAAGTGGAAGGCGTCGGCCATTTCGAGCCGCTCCGGCATTACGCCGAAGTCCACGTCGTCCTTTCGCCGAACGAACGCGGGACCGGGATCACGGTCTCGAACGCGGTGCCGCCCGACCTGCTCGACCAGAACTGGCAGAACCTGATCCTGCATCACATCACGGAGCGGAACACGCGGGGCGTCCTGACCGGCGCGATGCTGACGGACGTCAACATCGAGCTCGTCTCCGGACGCGCGAGCAAAAAGCATACGGAAGGCGGCGATTTCCGCGAAGCGACCTACCGGGCGATCCGGCAGGGCCTCATGGCCGCGCGGGCGAAAGGTCTCGTCCGGCTCCTCGAGCCGTGGCTCGACATCGACATCACGGCGGAGACGAACGACATCGGCCGCGTCATGACGGATCTGACCGCGATGGGCGGGAAGCTGAACGACCCGGTGACGCTGGACGAAGGAAAGACCCGGATCACCGGAAGGGCGCCCGTGTCGGAAGTCGCGGGCTACGCTGACGTCGTCCGGGGATACTCGCACGGGAGCGCGTCGTATGCGTCGCAGCTCTCGGGATACGAGTTCTGCCACAATGAAAAAGAAGTGATCGAAGAGACGGGGTACGAGCCGGAGAGCGACCTCCGCTTCACGCCGGACTCCGTGTTCTGCGAAAAGGGATCTTCGATCATCGTTCCGTGGAACGAAGTCTATGACCATATGCACCTTTCGCTCCGGGAAGACCGGAAGGACGCGCAGGGCGGGGGCAGCGACGAAGCGCTCGCCAACGCGGCTTTGATCGAACAGAGAAAACGCGCGTACCGCGAAAAGCTCGCGACGGACAAAGAACTCCAGGCGATCTTCGAGCGGACGTACGGACCGGTCAGAACGCGGCTCCGGCAGGACGTTCCGCGGGTGAACGGGAGGCCCGCGGACGAACAGAAGCCCGGAACGCCGAAACGGTGCAAAGCAAAGACGAAGGAGGGCCGGCCGAAGGAGACGGTGCTCTTCATCGACGGATACAACCTGATCCACGCGTGGCCGTATCTCAAAGAACTCTCGGAGACCGACTTCGGCGCCGCCAGGGACCAGCTGATCGACACCGTGAGCAATTACGCCGCCTTCATGGGGTACAATACGACGCTCGTCTTCGACGCGTACAAGGTGACCGAGGGCACGGGATCGAAGGTCCGGGTGCACGGCGTCGACGTCGTCTATACGCGGGAGCACGAAACGGCGGACGCCTACATCGAGAAGGCGACGCACGAAGTGATGAAGCGGAAGAGCGGCGCGGAGATCCGCGTCGTCACGTCCGACGCGCTGGTGCAGCAGCTCTCGCTCGGGCACGGGGCGCTCCGGATCTCGTCCCGGGAATTCGTGGACGAGGTCGGCCGCGTGGACGAACTCATCCGGAAACTGTAGAAAAACGGGCGCCGTTTCAGAAGGCGCCGGAAGTGGTATCATTCTTTATAAAGACAGAACGTAACGAGAAGGAGGAAAACATGTACGACATCGTGATCATAGGAGCGGGGCCGGCCGGGCTCACCGCGGCGATCTACGCGCAGCGGGCGGGGAAAAGCACGATCCTGATCGACAAGGCGGGATACGGCGGCGAGATCGTGAACACGCCGTCCGTCGAGAATTACCCGGGGCTGAAGAACGTTTCGGGCGCGGAATTCGCGCAGATCCTCTACGATCAGGCGACCGGGTTCGGCGCTGACTATAAATTCGCGGAAGTCACGGGGATCGACACGGCTCCCGGCGTCAAGACGGTGCACACCACGGCGGGCGATTATGAATGCAAGGCCGTGATCATCGCGACGGGCGCGACCAACCGGAAGCTCGGACTGGACCGGGAGGAGCAGCTCATCGGCGCGGGCGTCTCGTTCTGCGCGACGTGCGACGGGAACTTCTTCCGCGGGAAGGACGTAGCGGTGATCGGCGGCGGCAACACGGCGCTGGAAGACGCGGAGTACCTCGCGGGCATCGTGAACAAAGTCTATCTGATCCACCGCAGAAACGAGTTCCGGGGAGAGAAGAGCACGGTGGAACGGCTGAAGGCGCTGGACAACGTCGAATTCGTATTGAATACGGTCCCGGTGCGGTTCCTCGGAGAGCATTTCATCGAAGGCCTCGTCGTGAAGAACAACGAGACGGGAGAAGAGCGGGAACTGAACGTGCAGGGCGTGTTCGAAGCGGTCGGGCAGGTACCGGACAACAAAGCCTTTGAGAACGTCGCAGCGCTCGACCCGGCGGGTTACGTCGCGGCGGGCGAGGAATGCAGGACCGGAACGGAAGGCGTGTTCGTCGCGGGGGACTGCAGGACGAAGAACGTGCGGCAGCTCGATACGGCGGCCTGCGACGGAACGGTCGCGGCGCTCGCGGCGTCGGATTACGTCAATTCGCTGTAGAATACGCCGGGAAACGAAGCAATTGCAAGAGAAAAGCACGATACGAAATATTGTGCTTTTCTTTCTTTTTTTGTCGTACGCCTACGCAAAATATGGTATACTACTAAAAGGTATAACATGCCCCTTTTGAGGGCGCGGCAAAGTGGAAAAGAGGTAAGCATGGAACCAAAGTATAAACGCGTTTTGATCAAGATCAGCGGGGAAGCGCTGGCGGGAGAAGACAAGGTCGGCATCAACAGCGGCGTGACTTCGTCGGTCGCGGAACAGATCAAGAAGCTGCACGATCTCGGCGTCGAAGTCGCCGTCGTGGTCGGCGGCGGGAACTTCTGGAGAGGAAGGACCACCAAGGACATGGACCGCGAGACCGCGGACTATATCGGCATGCTCGCGACCGTCATGAACGCGCTCGCGCTGCAGGACGCGCTGGAGACGATCGGCGTCAAATCGAGAGTGATGACGTCGCTGATGATGCGCGAAGTGGCGGAGCCCTACATCTGGAGGAAGGCGCTGAAAGAACTGGAAGAGGACAAGGACGTCGTGATCTTCGGCGCCGGCATCGGAGAACCGCATTTCTCGACGGACACCGCGGCGGCGCTCCGCGCGGTCGACATCCGGGCGGACATCATCCTGCTCGCGAAGAACGTGGACGCCGTCTATTCGGACGACCCCGCGACCAATCCGGACGCGGAGCGTTACGACGAGCTGACGCTGAAGGAAGTCGTGGACAAACAGCTGCAGGTCATGGACCTCACGGCCGCGACGATCTGCATGGAGAACAACATGGCGATCCAGGTGTTCGGCGTATCCGATCCGGACAGCATGGTCCGCGCCGTCCTCGGCGAGAAGATCGGAACGCTGATCAAATAAACGCTTCAATAAAACAGATCAATCATGGGAGGTGAAGAACGTGGGACGTTCGCACAAGAATCTTGAAGAAAGAATAGAGAAATCCAAAGAGGTCCTGAAGGAAGACCTCAACACGGTCCGTGCCGGAAAAGCCAATCCGGCGCTCCTGGACAAGGTGATGGTCGACTATTACGGAACGCCGACGCCGCTGAAGAACATCTGCAACATCTCGGTGCCGGATCCGAAGTCGCTCCTCATCGTGCCGTTCGACCCGAAGTCGCTCGGCGATATCGAGCACGCGATCAACGCCGCGAACATCGGCATCGCGCCGACGAACGACGGCAAGAACATCCGGCTCGCGATCCCGCCGCTGACGGAGGAACGCAGAAGGGAACTGACCAAGCTCACGAAGAAGATGGGCGAGGACGCCAAGGTCGCGGTCCGGAATCTCCGCCGCGAGGCGAACGAAGGCGTGAAGAAGCAGGAGAAGGCCGGCGAGATCTCGGAAGACGACCGCGACGAGGAACTGGAGAAGATCCAGAAGACCACGGACGAGTCCGTCAAGGCGATCGACGAGATGATCAAGGCCAAAGACGCGGAGATCATGGAAGTATAGATGCTGGATCTTACGAAACTGCCCGTCCACGTTGCGATCATCATGGACGGGAACGGCAGGTGGGCCAAACGCGAGGGCGTATCCAGGATCAAAGGCCATACGGCGGGGATGGAGTCCATGAAGGAGATCGTCCGGACTTCCTCCGATCTCGGGATCAAATACCTGACCGTATACGCGTTCAGCACGGAAAACTGGAAGCGCACGATGGAAGAAGTCTCGGGCATCTTCAAGCTGCTCGTGAAATTCGTGGATCTGGACCTTTCCGAACTCGACCGCGAGAACGTGAAGGTGAACGTGCTCGGCGACTACAGCATCATACCGAAGGCCGCGAAGAAGAGTCTGGACGAGACGGTGTCGCTCACGAAGAACAACACCGGGCTCAATTTTAACGTCGCCGTGAATTACGGCGGAAGGGCGGACATCACGCGCGCCGTGAACCGCATCGCGGAAGGCGTGCGGGACGGCACGATCCGGGGAGAGATCACCGAGGACATGATCTCGGAGAATCTCTATACCGGCGCCGAGAACGGGAACATCCCGGACCCGGATCTCGTGATCCGGACGAGCGGCGAGATGCGGCTCTCGAATTTCCTGCTGTGGCAGTCGGCGTACAGCGAACTCGCCGTGACCGACGTGCTCTGGCCGGACTTCACGCCGGACGAGTACAAAAAGGTGCTCGAAGAATACCAGAACCGGGACAGAAGGTTCGGAGGAAGACCTGAGGGGGAAGAATAAGAGATGAAAACCAGGATACTGTCGGGGCTTGCGATGGCTCCGCTTCTTCTTGTCATGTACTTCGGCGGGTATCCGCTCATACTGCTCGCGCTGGCGATCAGTGTGATCGGGCTCGGCGAATTCTATAAAGGATTCCGGGAGACCGGCATCCATCCGTGGATGAAACTGGGATACGTTTCGATCGCGGTGCTTTACGCGATGGACGTCTACATGTATTACATGGGCGATGTGGACGTCATCTTTTTTATGGCGTGGCTCGCGGCGAGCGTCATGGCCGGTTCCGTCTACATGTTCAACATCAAAAAATACAAGCCGGCGGACACGATGGCGACGATCACGGGGATCGTCTATATCGTGTTCTTCGCGTTCCACATCGTGATGATCGACCAGACGGAGGACTATTCCATCCTGAAATGGCTCGTGATCATCACGGCGTTCGGGACGGACATCTTCGCCTATTTCTCGGGCATGTTCTTCGGGAAGCATAAGCTCTGCCCGGATCTTTCCCCGAAGAAAACGGTCGAAGGCGCGGTCGGCGGCGTCGTCGGGAGCGTGGCGTTCTCCGCGCTGTTCGGCGCGCTGTTCGCGAAAGAGCTTTTGATCCACTGCATCGTGATCGGGATCCTCGCGTCGCCGGTCTCGATGCTGGGCGACCTCACGGCGTCGGCGTACAAACGCGAGATGGGGATCAAGGACTACGGGAATCTGATCCCGGGGCACGGCGGCATCATGGACCGCTTCGACAGCGTGCTCTTCACAGCCCCGTTCGTGTATTACTATATCGCGATCGTCATGCGGTATTTCCTGGGAGCGTAGGTGGATGAGATGGCAGCGGAAGACGGAAGAAAGAAAGTCGTAATACTGGGAAGCACCGGATCGATCGGCGGAAACGCGATGGATGTGATCCGCCGCTATCCGGACCGGTTCCGGATCGCCGCGCTGACGTGCGGCCGGAACGTTTCCCGGCTGATGGACCAGATCGCCGGGCTGGACGAAAAGGACCGGCCGCTTCTCGCCGTATGCGAACGCGAGAAGGACGCGATGCTCGTCAAGTCGAACTTCCCCGGGATCCGGACGTCGTTCGGGCCGCAGGGGCTCATCGACGCGGCGGAGCTCCCGGCGGACGTCGTGCTGAACGCGCTCATGGGGATGCGCGGGCTCGTGCCGACGTACCACGCGATCAGGACCGGGCACGACATGGCGCTGGCGAACAAAGAAACGCTGGTCGCGGGCGGCGGCATCATCATGGACGCCATCCGGGATTCCGGCGTGAAGATGCTCCCCGTGGACAGCGAGCACAGCGCGATCTTCCAGTGCCTGGAAGGGAACAAAGGAAAAAAGATCCGGAAAATACTGCTCACCGCGTCGGGCGGTCCGTTCCGCGGATGGACGCGGGAGCAGCTCGAGACCGTGACGCCGGAGATGGCGCTGAAGCATCCGAACTGGTCGATGGGCAGAAAAATCACCATCGATTCCGCTACCATGATGAACAAAGGGCTGGAGATGATCGAGGCGAAGTGGCTGTTCGGCGTGCCGATCGAAGACATCGAAGTCGTGGTGCACCCGAAGAGCATCGTCCATTCGGCGGTGGAATTCGAGGACACATCGATCCTCGCCCAGATGGGGATCCCGGACATGCGGATCCCGATCAGCGTCGCGCTCGGGTATCCGGACCGGCTCGCGATGGACCTGGAGCCGCTGGACCTGTTCGGAAAGGCGTCGGAGCTCACGTTCGAGCGGCCGGACCGGGAAACGTTCGGATGCATGGATCTCGCCGTTTCGGCGTCTTCAGAGGGCGGCACCATGCCCGCCTGTATGAACGCGGCGAACGAGGTGCTGGTGCAAGCGTTCCTCGACAGGAAGATCGGGTTCCTCGACATCGAAACGGGGATCCGCAGGGCGATGGAAGACCACTCCGTGATCCGGGATCCGGGGCTCGACGAGATCGTCGGCGCGGACCGCGAAACACGTGAGAAAGTCCTGGAAAGCATACCGGAGTAATCGAATTGAACATCATTCTTTCAATCATAGCGGTCGTATTCTTCTTCATGATCCTCATCATCCCGCATGAGTTCGGGCATTTCATCGCCTCGAAGCTTCTCGGCGTCGGGGTGGAGGAGTTTTCGTTCGGCATGGGGCCCGCGCTTCTCCAGAAGCAGGGGAAGAAGACGCTGTATTCCGTCCGGGCGTTCCCGATCGGCGGATACTGCAAACTGGCGGGAGAAGAAGAGGACGACGGCAGCGAAGACGCGTTCGTCACCAAACCCGCGTGGAAGAAAGTGATCATCCTGATGGCGGGCGTTACGATGAACGTGCTGACCGCTTTCATCATCATGACGGCGATCTTCCTCGCGCTGTACGGCGACCCGCTCAAGGCGCCGGTCTACGCGGCGCAGGCGGTCTACAACATGACCGGGCTGATCGGGCAGTCGCTGTACATGCTCTTTACGGGCGGGATTGCGCTGAACGAACTGTCGGGTCCCGTCGGGATCATCGGAGCGGTGAACGAGACCGTTTCCGCGGGGCTGGTCGAGTACTTTGCGCTGACCGCGCTCCTGTGCGTGAACCTCGCGATCTTCAACGCGCTTCCGTTTCCCGCGCTGGACGGCGGAAGGACGCTGATGGTCGTCATCCGGAAATTCACAGGCGGGATGATCTCGGACAAGACGGAGGCCGTGATCCACGGCGCCGGGATGCTCATTCTGCTCGGCCTCATGTTCGTCGTGACGTTCCGCGACGTGATCAAACTCATGTAGAGGTGTGATTTGACTGACAGAGTAAACATCAGAAATATCGGGATCGGCGGCGGATCGCCGGTCACCGTGCAGTCCATGCTGAACGCGGACCCGTGCGACCACGACGCGGTGATCGCCCAGATCCGCTCGCTCGAACAGGCGGGCTGCGACATCATCCGGCTGACCGTGCCGGACGAGGACGCCCTCGCGGTGTTCCGGAAGATCAGAAAAGAAACGGATTCTCCGCTCGTCGCGGACATCCATTTTGACTATAAACTCGCGATCGGCGCGCTCGAGAGCGGCGCCGACAAGATCCGGATCAACCCCGGAAACATCGGGTCGCGCGAACGGGTCGCG
>Ga0256405_10004038_pt1 | contig 28544 bp, 23 predicted proteins | sample RumenRJG_02DNA_FD_189096 | JGI IMG/M metagenome (GOLD analysis project Ga0256405, IMG submission 189096) | Bovine rumen microbial communities from Lethbridge, Alberta, Canada - RJG_02 | ecosystem: Host-associated > Mammals > Digestive system > Stomach > Rumen | place: Canada: Alberta... | reverse complement strand
ATACAGTGAAGCACACACCTTGCGTACCATTGATGCAACTCTATCTTACTTAGTGTTGAGATAATTTCTACAGAAGAGCATTAATTATCTAAACGTGTAATTATAGCTAATTTTAGGTGTATTTTATTTTAACTTGATACTAAAAACAGGAATTTTAAGGATCTTAATTAGAAGTTTATTCTTCTTAGTTTTTCTAACTGATACTAAATAATTAGTAATGATCTTTTGCCAAAGTAATTCTTTTACTACTTTTAAGTAAATAAAATTAAGGGGAATTATCTTATTTACAGCAATATTTAAAAACCTAAAGTCTGTGTTTTTTAAATCTTGAGAGCAGTCTTTAATACTCATTTTATGAAGATATACAAGATATCCCATAAACCTTTCAATAAGATGTGCTTTTTGACATATTTTATGAGTTAAATCAGGTAATTCAAAATCTTGAGGCTTTAAATCAATCTCTTTTAACTCTTTAAAAACACAAGCTCTTGCGATAAACATTGTACCAGTGATGTAGCGGTATTTAAATGCTTTAAATCCTTGTTCTTGAATAAATTTAAAAGATTCTTTAGACTCAAAAGGAGTATCAATATCTTGATTTAGAATTACCTTTAAATTACCACTCATTCCAATTTTGGGATGAGTTTCAAGAGTATTGATGACTTTATCAAAAACAGACTTTTCTTTAATAAAACTTAAAAGTAAATCTCGCCAACCACTGCCATAGTAATAGTGACCTTTATAACTTTCATCTTTGATATCACGCTTAGTGTGAAGTTTCACAACATAGCTATAATCATCAAGATTAACTTCATTTAGTACATAAATAAAAGGTGCTACATCAAAGCCTAAATTAGGGACTTTGTAAATAGTGCAGTTTTTAAAAGTTCTTTTTAGATCATCTTCAATCTCTTGATGCTCATCAACTAAAGTTACTCTTAGATCGATATCATAGTCTTGCAAGTTTAATAGACAATCTTTGAGCTCTGGATAAAGCTCTTTGTAAAAGATATGAAGATGAACTAATATAGGTTTCATTTTTACTTTTGTAACTTTAGTTTAAAATTCTGAAATCAAAGCTTTAGAGATAGCCGTGAGCATGGAACAATATTAGGGTTCCAACTAACAATTCGTAGCTTTCTCAAACTTTCAAATTATCTGTGAATGGTATTCTAACACGTGAGGACTTTTTAACAAGGAACAATAATGGATATTAATTTACACATCTACCATTTACCAAGTGTTTTTCTGTATCAAGTAATTTATCTATACCATAGGACTTTTCAAGGAGTTTAGACACATTCTCTTTGAAGTTCTTATAGTCAACTAATGGCAAATACTGATCCTTAAACTTTTCAGAAATTTTTGGAAGTTCTGCTTTGTGATTTAGTATATATTCAACAGAGGATATAAAATCTTCTTTTGATGATACTTTAAACCCAGTATCTTGATCTTTAATTAAACTGTACTGTCCCACATTTTCAGAGCACATCACAGCTTTACCGTAGATAGTCGCCTCAGTAATTACAGTAGGCAGTGGATCATCACGAGATAAGCAGACTAAAACATCACAATTAAGAATTTGCTGTAAAGTCTCCTCATGAGACAACTCCCCTAAGATTTCTATCTCAGGATTACGATCTAATTGCTCTTTATCAAATTGAACGGTATTACCATTTTTACCTACAATCACAAAACGACATTGTGTCTTAAGCTCTTGAGGTAGACTATCAATATAGGATACCAAAATATCCATTCCCTTTCTAAAATAATAAGTACCAACTGATAGGAATGTGATCTTGTTATTATCTATGGCTTTTAAACTTGGTTCACCTTTAAACTTATTAAAATCTAAACCGTAATAAAGAACTTCAGATTTAATATCAATATGATTTTGTAAGCTTTTTAAAACATAATTACTTACACTTAAAAGCACATCTATCTTTCGTAAAACTTCTAAATCATATGGAGGATCATCTAAGAATCTATTAGCCTCATGGATCCAGCACATTGTCTTTAGCTCGTTTGGAATATATTGAGCATAATGAGCATAAGCTAAAGTATTAAACCAAACAATTGAGAATTGATTTATAAAATCTAACAGCTTTGGTCTTTGTAGCATAAGTTTCATGAAGAAATGCTTATCAACAATTACCAATGCATTTATCTTTTCAAGTTTATCTCTAATCGGACCATCTTCAGGGCATAGAACTACAACGTTATATCCAAGCTCTTTTAAAGCTACTACTAGCTCAACCATCACCATCGGAGCACCGGTATTAGATAGCTCATGAGAGACAATAAGGATATTCTTATTTTTAACTTTTGAACTCTCTTTATCCCCTAATTTAAGCTCAGATTTAAGCTGGCTTTGAGGTAACTTTGGATAAACAGTTGCAGCATCTTTGACAGGATCAAAGTTAATTCTAAAATAACTTTGCTTTCCTTTATTTTTAAGAAAATTATAGATAGGGCTGACATTAGATTTAATTAAATCTTGATGGATATAAAGATAAGCATCATTGTTGAATTTCAGTGATGGTGAGTAGCCTAATTTCCACCCTTCATTTACATAGTGCTCTACAAGATCAATGTCTTTATCACAATTCTTAAGATACTGCTCTTTATAAAACTCTCTATCAAATAAGGTGCAAGCAAAAGTGGTGCAATACTCATCATTAAAGTATTTTGAGTCTTTACCATCTTTTGTAAATGATAGAAGGATTCTTTTGAAGTAGATTTGAGCAAGTCTTAACGGATTGATTTTCATAAAAATAGATAAAATAGCTTTTACTGTAATAAATCACGGTGGATATTATGTCATTAAGACTACCTAGTTACCATCAATTATATTGGCAATTAAGGTTGCTGTTCTTATTTTAAAGTTATTAGAATCAATTAAAGGTAAATATGTTTCATTAAATTTATTTGCCATGGTCTCAAGCTTATCTCGGTTATTTACTGCATAAGATACAGCTTCTACAAAGTCACCAGAGTTATTAACCTTAAAGCCTGTCACATGATCTTCAATTAAGCCATATTGACCACAATTCTCTGAGCACATCACAACCTTCTTAAAAGCAGCTGCCTCTGATACAGTAGTTGGGAATGGATCATCTCTTGATAGACACACATAGACATCACAAGATTGAATATGCTTTAAAGTCAACTCATGGTTTAACTCACCATAAACTTTAAGCTCAGGATTGCGTCTAAAGAGCAGATTGTCAAACTTATCATGATCTGTGTTCTTACCAATAATTTCAAATACACACTGAGATTTTATCTTCTCTGGCAACACCTCAATATATTGAGCAAATAAATCCATGCCTTTTCTTATGTATGAAGATCCTACTGAGCAGAAAACTAACTTATGCTTATCATGTAATTGAATAGTAGGCTTAGTTGCACTATTAAACTTTTCTAAATCCACACCGTACAAGAAGGTATCTGTATCTAAGTCAATTAACTCTTTTAATGTTCTTTGTACGTATGAGCTAACAGATAAAGCCTTAGTAAAGCGCTTTAACTTGTTTAAATCATATGGGCAGTGACTTAAGAACTCAGAATTCTCATGTATCCAACAAACTGTTTTTATCTCTTTTGGCACAAACTCTGAATAGCAACCATACATTGCAGTGTTAAACCACACTAAAGAGAACTTCTTTACAAAATCAATAACAGTTGGTCTTTGAATTTGTAGCTTTAAAAAGAAATGCTCATCAACAATTACAGTTACGTTTTGCTCTTCAAGTTTGTATCGAATCGGGCCATCTAATGGACACACCACCATTACCCCGTAGCCAAGCTCTTTTAAAGCCACTACAAGATCTACCAGCACCATTGGAGCGCCGGTATTAGATAGCTCGTGAGATACAATTAAAATATTCTTTTGAGAATTATCTATTTCTGGGTACTCAACCTCAGCATTTACCACAGGATCATATTTAAATCTGTAGATCCCTGGTTGATGACGATGAGTCATGTAGTTATACAGAGGACTTTCATCTTTTTTGATAAGATCAGGATGTTTTTGAAGATAGATATCGTTGTGGAATTTCTTAGATGGAGAGCAACCTAAACGCCAACCATATTTAATATAGTGTTCGACAGGATCAATCTTACTGCAATCAATTCCATCAACACCATAACAAGCACATGATTTACCATCACAGCGTAAGAAGTACTTTTTATAGAATCTTCTATCAAAAAGACTGCTCACATAGGTATAGAAATATTCTTTAGAGAAATACTTGGACTCTTGCTTTTGTTTAGACAAAAGCAGTCCTAATCTGATTAAACAGATCTCTCCAAGCCTAAAGAGGTTTAACTTCATATTTATCTTGTTTTGATGTATTTATAGTAATTACAGTTTTACAGCTACTGTATTGTTTTTAATTATTGACTAAAACTTTCTGCTATATACAGGTATTCTCAAGATCTTTACTAAAAGCTTTCTTTTTTTAGTAACTCTCACAGAATATATATATTTATTAAAAAATTTTAGCCATGACTTTTTCAAATAAAAAAACTTTTTCTGTGTTGAGGATAATTCACAATCCTCAACAGTCATACCTTGAGTATAGGTAATAAATCCAAGGTATCTTTCGATAATATGTGCAAATTGTGACTTAACATGAGTTTCATCAGGTATTTCAAAGTCTTTTTGTGAGAGCTTTAACGCTTGAATCATTTTAAGCACACTTGCTCTGACTACAAAGACTGAGCCTGCCACAAACTCATAATCAATTGCTTTTAAATTATTCTTTTGTGCAAGAGCTATTACATCCTCACGAGTTTTAGTTGCAAGATCATCATCTTTACTAAAAATCGCAGGGATTGCTCCATGCATACCGATAGTGTTATCAGACTCCAATCGTGCAATAACTTTATCAAATCTATCTTGAGATTTAATAAAAGATAACATGGTATTACGCCAGCCAGTGCCTGAAAACCATTCATTGTTGAGATCAGTTTTAACATCACGCTTAGTGTGAAGTTTTACCACATAGCTGTAATCATCAAGATTTACGCTATTGATTACTTCAACAAAAGGCCCAATGTCATAACCTAAATTGTCTAAAACTTTTACTTGTACATTGTCAAATGACTTTTTAACATCATCTATGACTTCTGTTAGATCCTCTACCATAGTAACTACCAACCTAAAGTCATATCCTTTAATATTTTTAAGGTACTCTTTAAGCTCTGGATAAAGCTCTTTATAGTAGATATGTAGGTGTACGAGTATTGGTTTCATGTTTTGATTTTTATTATAGTTAGCAACTATCTATAATATCAGAAAGTCGCCATATATCCTAGATATTATAATAATTACTATCCTTTTCTGTGACCATCGACATCAACAACGGTGAAAATTGGTAAAAAGCCAAATAGATAGTAGTTAGTAACTAAGCCCTGTTTTTTAATTTTGATAAAGTTAATTTTGCCAAAGAGCTTTACCCAAGACTTCTTATTACAAATTACCTTAGAAAATGGATATTCCTTTGACTCATGGTAATAGTATGGAAACTGACGCTGTGCAAAGTTACGACACATAGCTGCAGCAAAGTCCATCTTATCTTGCTGTAGTTTAGAGGTGTTATTCTCGTGAAAACGATACTTAACTAATGGCTCTTTGAAGTTATAGAATAAGGTGTACTCCATGAGGCGAAGACAAATCATGTAATCTTCAGCTGGGCTATACTGCTCTTCGTATCTAATGTTGTGTTCTGTCAGTAATGATCTTCTTACCATCATACCGGTATGACAGATAAAGTTATCAAAAGCCATAGCACGTTTAATATCAGAGTCATGCTCAGGAAAAGAGATATACTTATCTGTTCCCATTAGATTATATGAAGAACTTACCACACCGTATTCTTTGTGTTTATCTAAGAACTCTACTTCCTTTTCAAGACGTGTTGGTAATGACTCATCATCATGATCCATGATGGCTACATACTCACCTTGTGCTAAATCTAATAGCTTGTTACGTACTTTAGAGATACCTTGGTTTTCAGTATTAACTTGATATTTAATTCTCTTGTCATTAAATGACTTAATCACATCTTCGCGTGTGTCGGTTGGACAGTCATCAATGATCACTAATTCAAAGTCTTTAAAGGTCTGATTTAAAACACTGCCAATCGCATTTTTTAAATAATCTTCATTGGTCTTATAGACAGGAATTAAAACTGATACTTTTGGCATTGTTTTCTCCAAGAAAAAGTTATTTTTTCTCTACTAAATCAACTATATTACGAATTTAAATCGCTTTGAATTCTCTAAAATTTGACCTACGCAAGCTTACTTATTGTTATTTGTACAAACCAAGCTCATCACATCACGATAAACTCGTGTTGGTTTTAACTCAAATAGATCTCTATAACCATACTTAGCCATTGCAGTAAAGATAGCTTGACCATGACAAATAAGCTTTTGCTCAGTCATCATCTTAAAGGTAGTCTGATAAGCTTCGTATACCTTATCGACAATATCTTTATTGATTACAAACATAGGATCTAAGATCTCAATAGGTTTAGTACATGCAGCTATATCGAAGTAAGATACTTCTTTAAAGCCTTTATCTAAATCTTTCCAATCAGAGTTAATTGCACACTTTAATTTATCTGTCTCTACATCAATAGTGCCATTAAATGACTTCCAGAATTTGTAGTACACAGGATTACAAGTACCGGCATCAATCCAGAAGAAATACTTTGAATTGTATTGATTATGATCTTTGGCCCATTTAATAAGATCAATCTTAGTGTGGAAGATTAAGATGTACTTTAATAATTTCTCAGGATCAGCATTTGTAAGCAATGGCGTAAAGATATTCTCTTCTTTTACCTTTTGTGCCATTGCCTTTAGATAACCCAAGTACTCATCATACTTATCAAAATGAGGTAACTCATTTAGCTCTAACACTCTCTTTTGACAAGTAATACCCTCACTATCTAATACATCAGAGGTTTCTTTGTCACACCAAACTACCATCTTAGGATAGTTCTTACATAGAGCAATTAGTGAATCTAAGTAGTATGAATAGTTAGACTTAGACTCAATGTGGTTGCTAAAGCTTTCCTTCTTTAGATTAAAGCACATGGTACAGAAAGTAATATCATCATGTACTACATTAGGCTTTATAAAGTAAGGAAACACCCCTTTAATATGCGCACAATATGAGTCTTTACGATACTTTTTAAAATAAGTAAGCTTATGCACACAGCTATCTTTACAGATCTTATTCCAAGTATGGTTGTTAAACTTATCTTTAATAACTAGCGCTAACTCATGAGGCAAAGTATCAGATACTAACTTACAGTTGTATTTTGCAAACTCTTCATGACTTATTAAAGTGTTAAATAAGATCTGGAATACAAAATACTGTGGAAAGGATGACTCTTGTTTCCAATAGTCAAACATCATTTCACGAAGTGCTACGATAATTGGATGATTTGGCTTTGACTCTAAAATAGAGCTTAAGAAACGTACTCTATTATTAGGATTGAAGTTAAAGTAAATGTAATTACTCTTTTCAAACTTCTTCTTTGTCTCTTCATCTAAGGAAGAGTCACGCTGGTATGAAAAGAAATCTTGACCATACAAGTCTTGATCAAGCTCTCTTGTCATCAAGACAGTAGCATCTAACCACACACCACCATAAATTGATAAAAGAGCCAATCTCAATAGATCAGCATAATGAGCAATCTTAAAATTTTGACCAGTGGTTAGCTTTTCTTGAATATAGTTTGGGAATTTTAAATAGTTGCCAATAGTATCGTCAGTTAAGATGATATGAATATAATCACCTTTAAACTTTTTAACTGACTCAATACACTTTTGAACAATTACAGGGGCTGTTTCAACACCAGTTCCCCAATACTGCCAAATAATGTTTTTACCAATGAGTTCTCTGTTTGAAGGAGTATCAACAAATAAAGAAGTGTTATCAAAAGCATGATTGTTATAGTTATCGACCACACTTTGATAATGCATTTCAATAAAAGGCTTTACATAAGTTTCATCTAAATGCTTAGCAATTTCTTGTTGTAGCGGTACATCAATATAATTTGCTTTTAAATGATGTCTGACACTTTTAATAGGTACGTACTTAATAAGTCGCTTCAGCATTTATTTTCCTAGAAATCTTACGTAAGTTTTAAGGCTTAAACTTAATTACAAATTTAAGCCTTTTCTACTATCTGCTATCAGCTTATAGCTATCAGCCAATACAGAGATAAGCACTAAGCTTTTTCTTGCTCAGCTTTTTCTTGCTCAGCTTTTTCTTGCTCAGCTTTATCTTGCTCTCTTTTAACAGCTTCGATAGTCTCGCCTTCATCAGCCTCATCTTCATCCTTTTTCTTAACGAACTGAGACTTATATAAAGCTGCATAAGCACCATTTAGAGCTAATAACTCTTGATGATTACCCTTTTCAACGATTTGACCATCATTTACAACTAAGATCTCATCAGCATCCATTACTGTTGATAATCTATGAGCAATCACAATGGTAGTACGACCTGCCATTAGTTTATCAAGTGCAGCTTGTACAACTTTCTCAGAGCGGTTATCTAAAGCTGAGGTTGCCTCATCTAGAATTGCAATAGGTGCGTTTTTAAGAATAGCACGAGCAATTGCCACACGTTGCTTTTGACCACCTGATAGTAAAATACCACGCTCACCAATTACGGTTTCCAAGCCATCAGGTAAGTTTTCTACAAACTCATCTAGGAAAGCTTCTTTAACTGCTTTCTTAATCTCTTCTTCGGTAGCATTTTCTTTACCGTAAAGTAGATTCTCTCTAATAGTTCCCTCAAATAGGAAGTTATCCTGGAATACCATAGAGATTTGGCTACGAAGTGATGATATGGTGTAATCATTGATATTAGTACCATCAATGTCAATTTCACCAGCATCTAACTCATATAAGCGAGGAATTAGGGCGCAAACAGTTGACTTACCACCACCAGAGTTACCTACTAAAGCAATCTTCTTACCACGAGGGATCTCTAAATTTACGTTATTTAGAACAAAGCGCTCACCATCATATGAGAACTTAACATTCTTAAACTCAATCTTATCTTTAAAGCCATCTAAGGTCTTTTTACCCTCGCCATCATTAGCTTCATATGAATCAAGTTCTAAAACTTCTTTTACACGATCTAAAGCTAATAATGAGCTTTGTACAGCAATGTAGTTATTACCGATACTCTTAATTGGAGTATATAGCATGATAAGAGCTGCTAGGAAAGCTACAAATGAACCTGGGGTAATAGTACCTATTTCAATTAAATGTAAGCCAAAGTATAAAACACCAGCTACACCGCAAGCGGTTACTAAGTGCATGAGAGGTGCTAACCAGTTAGTATCACGGGTGATCTTCATACCTAAGATGAATAAGTCGTAGTAGTTCTTACTGTATTTCTCAAAAATACTATTTTGAAGATTAAATGACTTAATGATCTTAATACCGCCAATGGTTTCCATGTAGGCTGTACCCATCTTAGCTGACTTACCTAAGGTTCTTAGGGTAATTTGCTTAATTCTCTTACGAACAATCTTCATAGGAAGGACTAGCAATAATAAAACGCCCATAGCGATAAATGATAGTTCCCAAGAGTTATAAAGAAGTACACCTAAAAGAGCAACTGAAGAGAAGAACTTTTGTAAGAATAACTTGATATTAGCAATCAAACCACCAGTTGCAGCATCAGCATCTCCTGAAAAGCGCATACCAAAGCCACCGGAGGTGTTCTTATCAAACATAGCAGATTCACAGAACAACATCTTCTTGTAAAGTGTAAGTTTCATATCCATTGAAACTTTAGCACCTACGTATGCGTTTACTAAGTTTGAGGTATAGATAAAGATACCTTGGAGTAAGGTAAATCCAATAATATAGAAAGGAACTTTATGAGCAAATTCAACGTTTTGCTCAACCATTACCTGATCCATAAATGGTTTTAAGAATGATGCAACTACAGCATCTAAAGCACCAACAGGTATGGTTAATAGTACACCTAAAATTCCCCACCATGCATAAGGTTTAAGGAACTTCCAAAAGGTTTTATAGCCACGAATGAAACTAGTATTAACTTTTTCATCCACATGATCTAATTTAATTATGTTGTACTTCTTAGTCATAAAAGTCCAAAAGGTTACTAACAAAAACGTAGATATTATACCAAAAGTCAAAGAATAAATGGCCAACAATTTGCCCTATTGAGCATGCTGTAACTATCTGTACAACAACGCAAAAAATTTAATGCTAGAGAAATTCTTGATATAATAGAAATCTAAGTTAAAACTTAGCTAACAATTAAATAAAACATGTCCTTAAAGTGGTATTAGATGCTGACAAAGGTTATTCAATCTTCATTTATTGCTCTATCATTCATTATTCCTATAGTTGGTAATCTAACTATTGATAATGACACTGTATTCAAAAATGAAAATAGAACAGCATTCTCTTACCCTACAAGCCTTAAAAACATTGATTGGGACTTATTACAAAAAGCTCTAAATGATAGACTTTTCCTCCGTCAAGAAGTACAAGTTAATACCTCAAAGTTATTAGACTCTACCCTATCTCAGCACTCTGACTTTGATCCATCAAGTGCCTTTGCTATGAAAGGAACTCAATTCGGTTGGTATTTTGCTGGCGACATTCACGATAAAGTCTATTCAAAGCACACACGAGATTTAAATTATCAAGATCCGCATTTTGAAAAGCACTTATCTTTGCTTTTAAGATTAAGCACCATTACCTCAAAAACTTACTTAATCGTAGGACCAGATAAAGCCGGTATTTACAGTGAGCTTATGAATCCTTTAATTGGCCATCCAGGACTTTACCGTGACTTTGATAAATTAAAAGCTAGATTTGAACAATCCCATGTCAAAGTTATTGACAACCTTGATGCTATCAAGTCACAAAAAGATTTAACTTACAAAACTTCCCTTTACTTTACTAATGACACTCATTGGAATTTAAAGGCCGGATACCACGCTTTTAACCATACCTTAAAGACTATTTTAGGTAATGACTTTAAACCAATTGAATACACTTTCAATTGGTCAAAATCACTAATTGGCGATCTTAATCAAAACACTGAAATTGGTAGTCAAAAAGACATTTTAGATAAAGTATCCACTATAAATACCACAGAAGCTCAGTGCACCGCTCGTGATATCGAGAACAACCTTGAAAAGACTGCTACAAGACAGTTCGGCACTGAAACACCAATAGTTTGTGCTGACGATTTTGCAAGTTGCAACTTCCAATACACAAAAAACAGCTTATATAAAAGCAAACTTAAAGTTGCCCTCATCTCAGATTCCTTCGGCCATAACTTTAGACCATATTTCTTTGATTACTTTAATGAGACTTTATGGTGTAACGCTTACGACTCACATGACAAGATAGTTAGATACGTCACTGAATTTAAGCCAGATGTGATTTTGTATTTAAGAGCTGAAAGAAGTCTTTAATCTTAGCTTAAAGACAAAGACTTATATTATTTAATCTTCAACCTTGAGTCTTGTACCACGACAAAAAAACTACTTTGCTGAATTGATTCTAAAGTAAGCTTTAAACTCTTCTTTTAAATCATCAGTTGGTAGAATTTGATGCTCTTTAGAGCCCTCTGTTGAAACATAAATCTTGTTATACCACCCCATTTTTGAAAATATAGATGAGCATTCTTTTTCAAAAATTGAGCAACCAACAAAATAGTTCTTCACATCGTTAATTCCAAGAATATCAAGTAAAGTAGGCACTAAAGCTGTTGAATTCATTCCTTGAGCATCAAAAGTACCTTGTTTAATTATTCCTGGTCCATATAGATATAAAGGAACTTTACCCACAAAGACGTTTCTTTGAGTTCCAAAAGAAGTATTAAACTTAGCTGATGGATATGCACAATGATCAGAGGTTATAACTACAAGGGTATTACCATGTAAATTGCTGTTATCAATAAACTTTAGCAACTTGCCAATCGCCATATCATAGTTATAAAATTTATTATAATATTCATTACCCCCCTGATAAAGTAGACTTATATTCTCCTACTTCAGAATCTCTATTCTCATGTGTTCCCATGTTATAGGCACACATTAGAAAAGGAGCATCACTTGATTCTAGTTTGCTTAGATATTCTTCAAGTTTAACTTCAAACTTAGTATCATTTATTGAATAAGTTCCTACTGCGGTACCTAATACCTTAGAAAAGTGCATTTCTCTTAGCATTTTTGCTAAGTTGTCATCATTTTCCTGCGCAATTACAAAGTTAGTATCATAACCTTTAGAATTTAATATTTGTGCTAACGATGGTATCTTAGAGCCTAACATGCTACCAATATCTGAAGTTTGTCCTAAACCATCATTGCTATTGTTATATCCACTTCTAAATTCATATCCAGATAGAAGTAGACCTCTTATACCTCTAAAGGTCGCTGCGGTGTGGTTAAAGTAGTTATCTACATATAAACTCTTATCCTTAAGAGCCTTTAAATTTGGCATAACACTTGGATAATCAATGCATTCAGCTGATAAACCTTCAGTAAATATCACGATTACATTTTTAGGCTTCTTGATTAAATAATCGCTAACGCCTGAATTTTTGACAACATAATCCTTTTCAAACTTTTTAAAGTCTTCAGCAGTTGGATTGATATACTCAAAACGATCTTCATAAAGTTCAGCTAAATATGCCGAGCAAGTCTTGAAGAAAAAGCCTGAAATCGTGTATTTAATGCTGGTACAAAAAAATAGGTAAACACGATAAACAATACTGCTAAAGGTGCTAACAACTTTTTCCTTGAGATATTCCACTTAAATCTTGCTAAATATAGCCAATACAAAAAATTAACAACGAAAATGCATAAAATAACTGCAATTGTAGAAGTGGCAATTGATTGAGCATCACCAAGATTATCCAAAGTTAATGGAATTACGTATAAACCTGTAACATAAAGAGAACTTACATTTGATGTAACTGCAAATACAACAATCAATCCTAAAATTTTAAAGATTATGTTGTAAGCACAAAGAACAGTCACAAAAGCGTATTCAATCAGCAGTGCCACACAAAAATATTTAATAAAGTAGGTATTGCTGATTCCAAAACATGCAAAAGACAGGTTAAAAAGGAATACAAACAGTGAAAAAATTACAAGAGGCAGATACTTTTTCATTATAAAAATTTAGTCTAAAGTTAACCTTGATATAAGTTTATGAAACAGAACTCATTGTACCACAAACAAAATTACCTACTTTTGAAAATGACTACAGCATATCCTCAATAGGCTTTAAATCAAGCTCAAACTTATCATAATCCTTTGGCAATTGTGGAATTGATGCATCAATCTTTAAGACAATATCCGGCACAAAGTTACGCGCACCTGTAGTTGGGTTATACACCTCTAAAATCTCATATAACTTTGGATATAAAATCTTCTCACCTTCAATGGTGATATCTTCAGATTTATCTAAAGTTGTCACAAAGTTTTTACCAAGTAAAGATTTATCTTCAGCCTTAATTAAAGGATCTTTACTCATCTCTGTATAGTAGTTAACAGATGAATCAGGATTTCTTTCATGATATTTAGGAGCCTCAGGTGCACCTACTTTAAATACCACATCTCCTAAATACATAGCACGACATAGCTCAATTGCCTGACTAAATAACTTTTTGGTATTTAAATTTGGATGATAATTAAAAAAGTTTAACAAATCTCCAACATTGTTAAGTCCACGACTTTTAATATCATACAAAATTGAAAAGGCTTTAGTCTTATCAAGAGCTACACCGTCACCATTCATAGTCATAATGGCATATAAAATACCACCTGTAGAATCTCCACACTCATAGGCTTGTTTAAAGATATCAGCGGCTGCATAAATAATCTTTTTAGACTTAATATTTTGCGATAACGCCATTACACCTACTGCAGTAAGTGCTGGACCATAGTCACGCTTTGCTGCAATTCTCAAAAGCTTCATGCCCTTGTTGTAAGCAGTATTGCCACCTTGTCTAAATCTAATGAGTGCTAGTGAGTAACTTGCTACAGGATCACCTTTTTCTGAGGCATCTTCATATAACTGCAAAGCTCGTGAGATATTACGGTTAATTCCATAGCCATAGAAATATAAAGTAGCAAGACGGGTAATCGCCTCAATCTCCCCTTGAGCCTTAGCACTTTCCCAAGACTTTTTAGCACTTCTTGGTGAGATATCATGCTCTGTGCCTAAAAACTCAATATCGCCTCTAAACATTAAGGACATTGAAGAGCCTAAAGCTGCCGCCTCATTAACCATTCGCACATAATCACGGTTATTCGTGCAGTACATGACAGCATCTTCATAAATCTTAAGTTTTAAGGCGTTTAGTGAATCTTCATCTAAATCTTTATGCTCTTTTAAGTATTCATCAAAGTAATATAGTGCAGAGCCCGCGCCTTGAGCATTACCATAGCCAAGTAAAGCCAAATCTCCCATGATTTCATAACATGCTGTAGAATCAGGATCTTCATCTGCTGCCTTACGACAATAATCTAGAGCTTTAAAAAAGTTACCAGATTTAGCTGCAATCCAAGCTAAAAATGGATAAGCTTCTACTGCGTTATTTTTTAAAGATTGCATGAAGAAAGTTTGAGCCTTGTGGAAGTTACCATCTTGCATGGATTTAACAGCTGCTACCACATAGGTTTGACGATTAGAGTCAATATATTGTTTAGCACCATAGCCTAAAAGACCAGAGCCTACAGCAAAAAGAGTACACAAAACACCAATGAGAATAGGTATCTTATGCATTGATACATACTCACCAAATCTGCTTTGTTTTTTCTTCTGGTAGTTATTTTTCATAGACAAACTTTTTCTATAGATGGTCTTTTTAAATTACTTTGTAAACCTAATTTTGATGATCTTATCTTTGTTAACTAAAACTTAAGCATTAAGTACAAGCTAAAAGTACAAAGCTAAAACTATTATCTTACCTTATCTTACCTTGCCTGACCTTACCTTACATGAACTTACATCACATCTGTACCCACATCTGGGGTATTAGCCTCTAAATCCTTGTTGATAAGTGCATTATCTCTATCTACCGTAATTAAAGCATTACGTGATTTAACAGACTCATCTACAATAGGATTTTCAGCTTTAGTATTTAAGGTTAAGGCATTAAATGGCACTATTTCAATTAAATCTTCACTTATACCAATATCAGTGTAAGCCTTTTTAAGCATCTCTGCACGATCTTTAGCTAAAGATACATTATCAGGTCCCTTACTCATATCATAAGCATAAGCCCTAATAGTGATCTTAGTAATATTCTTATCAAGCTTTAAGTACTCTAGTTGTTCATGAAGTAAATTTAATGACTTCTCAGTTAAATTATGCTCACGTAGTTTGAAGACTAATGGCATCATACGAATGTCATTGAAGTTTACCCTAATTAACTGTTCTTGACAGCTTAGATAATCACGATAGGCCTTTTTAAAGCCTAATGGTGATAAGGTTGGGATAATATTCTGTCCTGCTGCTAGTTTCTTATCTGTATATGGCATTAAGATCTGATTGCCATGAGATAACTCTGATAAGATCTTCCAAGAAAGCGTAGGTCCTACATATGGATTAAAGCCTGGGAATAACTTTATCTTTCCTAATAGTTTTTCATTAGAGACCGACTGCCACTCAGGTCTTGTTGCGATAAATCTCATTACCGAGTCATCTGCTATTCCTAACTTTGGGTGTACCGTCATGTTAGAACGTAGAGTCTTACCTGAATAGGTCATAAAGTTGACAATACCATAATCAGGTACACTGAATAATAGTGAGCACTTTAAGCGATTACTATCAGTTGTCCAAAGCTTTTTAGCCTCAGGTGAGATATTAGCTTGATATCTAATCTGAGCATGAGCAATACCAGTAAATACTGATACCGATGCTATTGCACAGGATATAGCTACAACTAAAGTTTTAATCATACAATTCTTCATAGTGCTTAATTTCTTATAGTTTAAAATCTTAAAAAGAGGGGCTAAGACTTAAAAACTAAAACTTAACTCTACTAAACTTATTTAAATTTGTGGCAATAATTGCCCAAAATACTGACAATACAACTCTTTTGTTTTTACTAGCAAATTTAATGCCATAAATGACAATCATAAACAACAATAAAAATACATTTACTCATTAAAATAAATCAAGATCATCATTCTCTTGAGATTTAGCAAATTCTTTTAATCTCAACTCTTCATCTTTAATTTGCTGTTTTAAACTGCGCTTTCTCTCAGATTCGATGCTACGATGTTCCTTAAGTCTATCTTTAGACTCTTGTAGTCTTTCAAGTTTAAAATCAGATAACACCACTGTATCTAAGTTAATTAAAGGTACAGCTTTTTCTACATCATCTAAAACTGAATTAAACTCTTCTTTTAAGACATTTTCCTTTAAATCAAAAGATACTACGCGATAGCCTTCTTTAAGTTTTTTATCAGTGAGTTTTTTATCGGTTAGCTTCTTACCAGCAGTCTTTACACCGGTAGTCTTTTTACCACTCTTTCCCTTAGACTCTGTATCAACACCAATCTCTGTGTCTTGTACTTTGTCTTGCTCTATGCCTTGAGTTGTATCTTGCTCAGTATCTTGCTCTGTATCAACACTACCTAGAAAGTGATCTTTTAAAAAGTCCACAACCTTTTTTAGATCTGCATCGCGATATTCACCAATTAAATGGTAAAAGTCTTCTTTTTGATTATTTCCTATTTGATTATTACCTATTTGCTCACTGCCTATTTGCTCACTGCCTATTTGCTCACTGCCTATTTGCTCACTGCCTATTTGCTCGTTACCTATTTGCTCACTGCCTCTTTGATGATTGCCTACATCCAAATTTAAATCATCAAGTGAGATCTCACAGTCATCATCAAGTTTTATCACAAAGCCATAGACAATACTTACAACATTGCCCTTTTTAACCGCTCTATAAGCACATGACATCTTATAGGCACCTACCATCAAAAAATTTGTGTTGGTAAGTACCTTATAAAAAGCTTCTTTAAGCGCAATCGAGTTTTTTAAATAGCCATAGTGCTCATCAAAGTTAACTGAGGAAAATAATGGATCATATTCTTCTTGATCTTCTTGACCGTGACTTTGTTTACTGTAACTTGATTTACTTTGATTTTTCTTTAAATTTGATAGTGTTGCAAAAGCATCCCTGTCATCATAGGTAACCGAGTTTGCATCAAAGGACTTAACCTTATCTAAAAGTGCATAATAGCTATCAAAGTGATACAGGATATCTTTATAAGCATCAGATAAATGCGCAATTAAGTACCCCTCTTTTAGTTTATAAAACCCAGGCATGGTGAAATCCAAAGTTTTAGTGTAGAAAAGAGACTTTAAGTAATTGCCAATTTCGTATAAAGAGTTATACCTTTTGATACTTGATTTACAAGCATAGATATCCGACACGATTAAATGTTTTAAAAATAGTGATTTATCATTCCCACTTAAAAAGTCATACCATAGTGTCTTTAGCTTTGGATAATGAGCTAAATTAGTGATCAGCCACTCATGATCTTTTAATAAAAGCTTAAATGATGAATAGTAAGTCTTGTTATGACGTTTAGCTCTACGTCTTATAAACCTAACCTTTAAAGCATTAGCCTGATGCTTTTGTACAAAGTCATCTAGATAATGCTCATGACTAAAATCAAAAGTGTACTTATCTCCTAAGGTAGAAAACCTCACATCCGTTTTAAGTTTTCCTAAATCATGTAAAAAGGCAATGACAACTAAGGATAACCTCAATAACTTCATTTCATCATAATTTAGGTACAACTTATCAAAGCTATGACTAGTCTCTAGAATTCTTAAAGCATTTACTGCTACAAAGAGAGTATGCCTAAACAGTCCTCCATTTTCACAGTCATGTAGAGCCTGCGAGGCTGGAGCTATTGAGCAAATTCTTGCTACAGTTTTAATTAAAGGAATGATATGAGCGTTGAAATCTTCATAAAAAAGGAGGAGGTTATCTTCAAGATCTGATATTAAAAGACGGTTTTTATAAAGTAATTCATCAACACTATAAGTTTTAAAGATGGTAGCCCCTGATTTAGTGATGAGCATGCACTCTTCAGTTAAGAGATTATCAGCTATTGGGGTATTACCATTACTGAAATCTTGGCCATTTTTATAATTTTGCCCATTAAGATCTTGTGCATCACTATTATTTAAAGCAAAACCATCTCCTCTCCCATTATTATTTAATGAGTCTGAAGATGTCTGATTACGTCTAAATAAGCTAAAAATGCCCAAATAATACCTTCTACAAGTTAATTTTGCCTAAGTTACAGCCAAAGCTAAAATGTAAAGCAAAACGATGAACTTACAAAATACTCAAAGTATCTTCTGTAGATTAAGTTCAAAAATCTATACAGCAGATAAACGACCTAAATTATCTACTACAGATAACTTGCTACTGTTGATAAAGACTCACATCTTCAAAGCTACTTAAAAAACTTTAAAAATAGCTTTGATATTGCAAACTAAGTCTTAGATATCTTCCGTTTAAACTTCCTTAAAATGCGTTTCCTAACAGAAAAACTTGATTATAAAAGGTGTTGCAATCAAGATTGAAATGAAAGGAATAAAGATCACAGCACATCCTGAGAAATCTTTGTATTGAGCTCCGCAAAAAGGACAATAGCTTGCTGATGGTGAACCATTATTGAAACTCATTCTTGGTACCATCTTTTTGCCGCAGGAAGGACAGACCACACGATTATCTTTAGCATCTTTTCTGCGTTCTTCTTGCTCTTTTGCTTTTAGCAAAACTTTAATATTTTTGGCTGCAAGAGATCCTGGTTTTCTGCCTTTACCTACAGTGTAAGTGACTGTGTCACCTGGGGTTGGAACATACTCTCCTTTAATATCATGAAAATTAAAGTAGATGTCCTTGTCTTTGTAGGTAATAAATCCATAACCTTCGTCAGCTTTGTAAAACTTAATCATGCCTTGAAATGTTTCTGGATTTTACCTATCTTGAGTGTTTGTTTTCTGTTCTGTCATTTTGATTTTATTTAAAAGGTAATGTAATTCTTATTGGTTCTTATCACATAACAAGGTGCTAAACCTCGAAATTTATAGCAAGGCTTTGCATCTTGATGAGCTACTTTAAGTATTGTAATAAACCAAGCATTGATAAGTAAATTACTACCTATGCAACATTTACTGTCAACTAAAGAGCACAATTGTCTTTAAAAGACTTAACAAGGCTCTAAAAAACTCTTCACTATCTAAAAAGCTCAAAACTTGTTAAAAAGCCTTCTCAATCTCCCCCATCAACATCTCAACCACAGCCTTAGCACCAATCCGATTTAAATGGTCAAGATCACGATAAACATCTTGCCCATCATCATTCCATGGTAGCTTGCTATAGCACTTTTGCTTATCACAGAAGATTGAAGATATATCTACAATCTTGACATTATGATAGCTACTTGCAGCTTTAATTACTGCAGCGTTGTACTCATTTCTAAATACATTCTCACTAAAATAGACTTTATCAAAGCTATAGCGATTATTAAGTAAGTTACGTATGGTATTGTTAGTCTTAGCAATAGGTAAATAAGGCAAAGATGGGTGATCTAAAACAACTATCACTTTTTTGTCTTTATTTGCTAACATTTCGAAAGTACGCAACGCACCGTGATATACAGAGTCAAAAAGATCAAAAGTGCTATTACCTACATCATATTCAGAGCCATTAGGGTAATGAAAGAGTAACACTGTTTTAATCTCATCGTGCTTTAACACATAATCAAAGGCTTGAATGATATCTTTAAAGTTATTCATAAAAACATCGATATTACTTGAGCCTACATTGATAAATGGAGCTTGTCCTGCTGATGGCAAGCACACTAAAGAATGATCTCCAAGATCATCTTGTTTTTGCTTTTGTAGATTTTCAATAAACAAAGGTGCAATCTCGGCAGCATGGGAATCGCCTATTATTGCTATGTCATTGAAACCATCATCACGAGTAAACAAGCATGGGAGACTTTTAACCCCATCTTTTGTCCAATGAGGAAATACTGCCTTGCACTTTTCACTATAGGATTTGACTTCTTCAAAGTTACCATAATTGATGTAAACTACTTCATCTATGATTTGAGCTTGATTGGCTTTGATAATGTTTTTATCAGTAACAATAACGGTGTAGGTTGAGTTAATATTATTTGTTAAAGCATAACCACCAATACCAATTACAAGCAATAGTACAGACAAGATAACAGATTTAAGCGCAGGTCTTCTTCCATAACGTAGAGGAGGCTCTACGAAGTAGAAAGTAAGTATTGCCAAAATAATAGATATTAGAACGCATAAAACTCTAATCCACACATTTGGCATCATGCCAGATGCAGTGTATGCAAGCGATAATACAGGCCAATGCCATAAATACAGAGGATAGCTAATAAGACCTAAAAATATACAAATCTTAGATGACAAGATATATCGATTTATGAAGGCTTTTGGACCTGCTGCAATGATACAAACTGAACCTACTACAGGAGATAAGGCAATAAAGCCTGGAAAATTTTGAAGAGCTTTTAATTACAAAGTAACCAATGACAATTAAAAGCACACCGACAATACTTAAAAGATTTGAATTTATTAATCTTCCACTAGTTTGTTGTAGCTTAAAATCCCAGTTGTGTTTAAACATTGCCATATAGGCTAAGATAGATCCTAATGATAACTCCCAAAATCTTGCCCAAGGCATATAAAAGGCATAGGAACCATGATTTGTTAATACACTGTAAATATTGATAACAAATGAAATTGAAGCAAAAACTACTAAGCTCTTAAATAAGCTTAACTTTAATTTGTAGATAAGCCATAAAAACAAAGGAAAAATTAAATAAAACTGCTCTTCAACACCTAATGACCATAAATGCAATAATGGCTTTTGATTAGAATCTTGATTAAAGTAATCTCCACTTTCAAAATACAAGATAAAGTTAGAGATATAAGTTGAACCACCTAAAACGTGCTTACCTATTTTTTGATATTCATTAGGTAATAACAAGAAATAGCCAACAGTTAGTACAAATAAGAGCACACAAATTAATGCGGGCAAAATTCTTTTAACACGTCTTACGTAGAAATCAACAATATTAACTCTGCCAGGATTATTAGGGTTATAAAGATTTCTATAGAGAATTGATGAAATTAAAAATCCCGATATTACAAAGAATATATCAACACCTGTAAAACCACCTCTTAAAGACTCGGGAAAAGCATGGTAGATAACTACAGCAAGACAAGCTAATGCTCGAAGACCGTCAATATCAGAGCGGTATTTTTCGTTACTACCTTTAAAACAGTCTTGGATGATTATACTGGCTTTTAACATGTTTTGATTTTAATAAATATATAAGACGTAGAAAAAACACTAACAGTATCAATTAGACATTCAAATTTCACTTTTAATAATGAAAAAGCTTGCCTAACTAATACTGTTATCAATGTTTCAATGAAAGATTATGAGCTTTATATAAAAGTATTACTCAAACAATGGCACATCCTTTAAACTATGCTCAATTCTATCCTTCTCAGAGGTAATTACTTTATCTAAAGGCACCTTCCAATCAATACCAAACTCTGGGGCGTCATATCTCATGCCCCACTCTGAGCTCTTGTCATAGAAGTTATCTACTTTATAAGCAAAGATGGCTGTCTCTGATAAAACAGAAAAACCATGTAAAAAGCCACGAGGTAAGAAAAGTTGACGCTGATTCTCATCAGATAGCTCAACTGCTACATGCTTACCAAAAGTCTTTGAGCCATGACGCACATCAACTGCTACATCTAAGACCTTACCTTGTAGGCAACGAACTAACTTTGCCTGACATGAACTACCAGTTTGACAATGTAGACCACGAATTACACCAAAAGATGACTTTGACTGATTGTCTTGTACAAAGTTGCAATCAATACCATTTGCTGCAAATTCTTTTTGGCTGTAGCTTTCAAAGAAATACCCACGGTCATCCTTGAAAACTCTTGGCTCAACAATAATTACACCATCAATTGCGGTCTTAATAAAGTTCATGTTTTTCCTCTAATACCTTAATTAAATAGTCTTTGTAATTGCTCTTCTTAAGTGAATCGATGATCTCTTTCATCTTAGTGTCATCGATAAAGCCTTGCTTGTAAGCAATCTCTTCAATACAAGCAAGTTTTAAACCTTGTCTCTTCTCAATAATCTGCACGAAGGAGCCTGAATCCATCAAGCTATCAGGAGTTCCTGCATCAAGCCAAGCATTACCGCGGCGCATTGGCACTACTGATAAGCGACCTTCTTTTAAGTAGATGTTATTTAAATCAGTAATTTCATACTCACCACGAGCTGATGGCTTCAAACCTTTAGCTTTTTCTACTACATCACCTGGGTAGAAGTAAAGACCAACTGAGGCGTAATTTGACTTAGGCTTAGCTGGCTTTTCCTCAATTGATACAGCGTTGCGGTTTTCGTCAAATTCAACTACACCAAAGCGCTCAGGATCAGTTACGTGGTAGGCAAAGATAGTTGCCATATTACCTTGGTTCTTCTTAACCTGCTGATTAAACTCACCAAACTGACTTCCCATGTAGAAGATGTTATCACCTAGAATTAAGCACACATCCTCATGTGGATCGCCTGATTTAATAAAATCTTCACCTAAGATAAAGGCCTGCGCAATACCATTTGGCTCTTCTTGAACCTTGTACTTTAGATTTAAACCAAATCTTGAGCCATCCCCAAATAAGTTTTCAATATTTGGCAGATCGCGAGGAGTTGATATGATTAAGATATCTTTAATCCCAAACAACATTAAAGTTGATAATGGATAATAAATCATTGGCTTATCATAAACAGGTAATAACTGTTTAGATGTGGTTTTTGTTAATGGATAAAGACGAGTGCCTGAACCGCCAGCAAGTAAGATACCTTTCATGAGATACTCCCCAGGTCTACTTCTCACAAGGTACAAACTTAATTGTACCTACGTTTTTATAAACTGAATAAGTCTGATAATCGTTATTATAGTTTGCAATCTTATCACCTATCAAGTGATAAGAGGCTACAAATGAAGATGGAGTTACATAAAAGTGACAAGCACTGACTTTAATCACACTTTCACCTCTTTGCGCTTCCACACTTTTTTCAATCTCACTCATGGATTTATAGAGGCGATTGGTCTCACGCACTGCCTCAAGTCCAAAGTTTAAGACAAATGAAAAGCACACAAGTGTCAAAAGCACCACAAACCTACGCGCAATGGTTTCCTCTTGTAAGTTAAATAGATAAGATAACACGAGCACACAAGCTATAACCGTACCTGTAAACCTTACTCTTTCATCATATGAAGGAGACACCACAAAGCAGAAAGTTGAAATTAAAACGACAAAGCCCCAAAAGAAAAGATTTTTAAAGTTTAATCTTGAGTTTACAAAGTGTGATTTATCAAGACACAGCATGAAAGAGAGCATCAGGATTGGATAGAGCAAGTACTTAGGAGAAAAGTAAGAGCCTAGTACGGTTACAAACATCCTTACAGTTCTACCAAAAGATGGCATTTCCGTTTGACCGATTTCAACTAACATCTGCACGCGGCCAAAGTTACCAGGAGCTGTAGCTAAAAGCACGAAGCCTGCAATAGCCCCCACGAGAGCTAACACCATCCACAGATCAATAGTTTTTTCTTTTTTGTAGGTAACTAAAACTAAAGCTGTAATTAAGACTACTAAAGTTGCCCCACAACCTTCATTAAAATAGCCACCTATGAAGTACAGAGGAAGCGCAATAAGTGCTAAAAGATAAGAATGATTTAACTTTTGTTTTTTATAAATTCTAAGTCTTAAAGGATAAATTAAGAAAAGTAAAAATGTAGTCGCCCACAGATAATTATAAGAGCCACACATCCAAAAGACATCTTGACCAAAAGCTGGTGAAAAATAAGCAATAAAGGAAAAAGCAAAGAAGACTTGATAGGCTTTAATCTTTCTGTCAGTTCCAATTTTTGCAAGGGTAAACACCATGACAAGCAAAATCATCAAGACTATAGAATTTACAACTGAGAATACCCACTTATCGGCAAAGGATGAAACTAAAGAGAAAAAGGTTGGGAGTAAGCGCCCTGACCAGTTAAAGTAAAAGTAATGTAAAAAGGCAAAGACATCGTCTAAAGACTGAAGCTTCTTATCTTGAAAAACTGAGAAATGATAATCGTCAGAAATTAAAGGAGTTCTTAAATTGATAACTAAAACTAAAGCAAAAATGATTAAAAAAGCGAAGTAAGTAGCACCTTTAAAGGAGGTTAGCCTCGTTTGCTGCATAATGATTTTTCCTTTAGCTCTAGACTAAAAATGAAATAAAAAAAATAAAAGAGAAATAAAAGCCGCTTCAAGCTCTATTAAAGCTTTTTCAAACTTTTAAAAGCCACTTCAAGCTCTATCAAAGCCTTTTCAAACTTTTTAAAAGCTAGAGCAAGCCCTATCCAAGCCCTTTTAGACTCTTTGAAAACCCGCCTTAAGCCCTATTAAAGCCTATTCTAAGCTCTATTCTATATAGGTATATATGAGGCTTATCTTTGATCTTTTATTTTAAAGTTATTTTCTATCAAAAAGCCGGCACGAGGCCGACTTTTAGCTAACTTAAAAAGATTAAAAGTATGAAAAGACTTTTAATCTCTTACTTCTGGTACTTTTCTAAATACCACTTAACAGTCTTGACAATACCTGTATCAAAGGTCTCATCAGGTACCCAGTTTAATTCCTTTGAGATCTTCTCAGGATCGATTGCATAGCGTAGGTCGTGACCTGCTCTATCCTTTACAAAGGTAATTAAGTCAGCGTACTTCTTGCCATCTTGACGTGGGCACTCTTTGTCTAAGATCTGGCAAATAGTGTTTACAATAGTGATGTTATTGCGCTCATTGTGACCACCGATATTGTAGGTCTCACCTGATACACCTTTGTGGAAGATTAAATCTACAGCCTTGCAGTGATCTAATACATATAACCAATCACGAACATTTAAACCTTGACCATAAATTGGAAGAGGCTTTAGATTTAAAGCATTCTCAATAATGTGAGGAATTAACTTCTCATGGTTTTGCTTAGGACCATAGTTATTTGAGCAGTTTGAAGTGGTTACATTCATACCATAGGTATGGTGGTAAGCACGTACTACAAAATCTGAGCTTGCCTTTGATGATGAGTAAGGGCTATTAGGAGCATATGGAGTAGTTTCCTTAAAGAAACCAGTCTCACCTAAAGTGCCGTAAACTTCATCAGTTGAGATATGGTGGAATCGAGCATCCTCGTAGCCAGCCTTTACCTTAAATGGCTCATCCATCCAATGACGACGAGCAGTTTCAATGAGGTTAAAAGTACCCATGATGTTAGTTTGCATAAAGATCTTAGGACCTTTAATTGAATTATCAACATGAGATTCTGCTGCAAAGTGCACTACACCACGGATGTCATACTTAGTAAATAACTCTTCAATTAAGTTCTCATCGCAAATGTCGCCTTGTACAAAGGTATAGTTTTCCATGCCTTCGCACTCTTTAACATTGTTCAAATCACCTGCGTAAGTTAGTTTATCTAAATTGATAACATGATACTCAGGGTATTTTTCACAAAAATAAGGAACAAAGTTAGAACCGATAAAGCCGGCACCGCCTGTAACTAGGATTGATTTCTTCATGACTTCAAAATTTACCTTAACTTAATTGGAGTTTTAAGTATTAACGCAATTATTAGCAAGCCTTAATTTAGCAAAGTATTAGAAAATTTCTTGAATAAACAAAGCTAAAACCAAACTTAGCTTACTTAGTGTAATTACGTTTTCTGTATATTATAAACGGAATTGTTAAAAATCTGTACTTTACTAAACCATGTTTTGAAATTTCTTTACGGTAGATAAAGCGTGATACAGCTTTTTTATACAAAGCTACCTGGAATCCCCATGCTTTTTTATAGACTTTATCGTAGCCTACATCAGAGAAACTTTGCTCAATATCATGGTAAGTATTTGGGTAATTCTTCTTGATAAAGCGATTAGTTAGATAAAGAGGGCTTGCAATATACAAGTAATCTTCATCAAAGAAGATCTTACGCTTAATTAAAGGCACTCCTGCTTTTAAACTCTTAATTGGGAAACAAGCAGGGTTCATTCTATCTTTTACCTGAGATGTAAAGATAAAGCCAGACTTATAGCCTAAGTTTTCAAAGTAGTCACGTAGTGGAATTTCGTAATTGACAACTACATTCCAAAAATCTTCTTGCGCTTTAACTTGATTAAAGTACTCAATAAAGTGTGGATCTAAGACTACCTTTTGATTAAAGACTAGAAAGAAGCTTTGTACATGAAGCTTAGTCTCATATGAGCCTGTCATGCCCCAGAAATCAAGACCTTTGGGCTTCATGATTTCAAAAGACTTGGTTAATGGATACACACAGTAGCAAGAGTCATTGCAGATAACTAACTCATCAAGATCATCTAAGAGACCATTATCTTTTGCGTAATTTAAACCACGCTTGTAAGAGCCAAAATCATACTCACCATGACGCATGGCAATGACATGACATACATAAGGCTCAAGCTTTTTAAGCTCGGTATCAGATAATTCACAATCAGCTACAAAGACAATCTTAGAGCAAACCTCTTTTAAGTATTTTAAATATGAGAGCACATAATCTAAAACTTTTGCCTGCTTATTGTAAAAAGCAAAGATGGCAACACGGTTCTTATTTAAAAATAAATTATCTTGAGGCATAGGTCTGTGATCTACTGTATTTGTTTCTACTGTATTTGTTTCTACTTAGTTAATTCTGTTGTACTCTACTGCTTTGGCGATAAGAACTGCGCTTGAATTAAAGTAGTCTCATCGTTTTCAAGCACACATCCCCACAAGAAGTATGGATAATTAAAGGTTAAGTCTAGAGGTATTTGCACACCTTCAAAGCTTACATTTAAGCTATCCCCATTCTCATCTTTAAATAAGAAGGTAGTCTCATCTAACCTTTCTATAAAAAATCCTCTAAGTAAAGCATAATCACCTTCTTTAGCATTAGCCCTAACGCCTTTAACAGTATTAGGTGGAGGTGGCACTTTACCTTTAAACTCAGGATGGTGTTGTGGCTTAAAGCCATCAAACATCTTGATAACATCAGGTGTCATGCGTTCTGCCTCATGATCATTCTCATGGGCAAAGGCTGTAGTTGAAGTAGCACCTAACAGTACTACTAAAGCACCTAAAGTTAGGCTTTTACCAAAATTTTTAAATATATTGTGTCTCAAGGCTAATACTCTCATTTTGCTTAAACTAAGTATAGTGTCTCTTACTTTCCTTAGCGCAAGCTTATTTATCACATTTTTGAGTATTATCAGTATTTATAGTGTTTTGAGTTTGCTGATTATCTTGACTTACACTTTTTGCTACATCTTGAGCTGTATCTGGGGTATTAGTATCAGTTGAGGCATTACCATCTTCTTTCTTATCTTTGTCATGTGAGTAATCAATTACTACATCAACTGGCTCTGGAATACCACAGAACTTAGTAAAGCGGTTATAGATCTCACAGAAAAGCTTACACTCAAGCTCTGTATCATAAGCAGCCCCATGAGCATTTTCTTTTTCGTATTCAATACCTGCTGCAACACATGCTTTAGGAAGAGCACTTTGTCCTAACACTAAAAGTGCAATTGATGCAGTATCAAAAGCTGTAAAAGGATGGAAAGGTACCTTTTTCACACAGTTTAATCGCTGCGCTGCGCCATTGATAAAGCTTAGGTCAAAATTACCATTGTGACCTACTAACACCGCTCTTTGACATTTATGAGCTTTTACCTTTTTAGAAATAGCCTTAAACATAGGAATTAAAGCTTCTTCCTCTGTTTTTAAATCACGGCTTTCATCAAATGGATCAATATGTAAAAAATCGATATTAGCTTGATTGATCTCAGCACCTGGGAATGGACGAATGTTAGCGTGGAAGAGCTCATCTGGCTCTAAAAAGCCATTGTCATTCATCTTGATAGTCATCATCGCTACTTCTAAAAGTGCGCTTTTGTGAGGATCAAAGCCTGCGGTCTCTACATCAACAATTACAGGTAGAAAGCCACGAAATCTTTCTTTGATGGTAATTTTTGGAGTGTTGTCAGTCATCTTTAGAATTCTTAATGAATTGATATTTGTGATATTATACAGCACGGATTAGAAAACACTAACAAATTCCTATGTCTTAATTGCTATCTACTGATAAAAGAAACTTACAAGGCGTTAAATAATCTTTTGCTTATGCTTATAAAGATAAAGCTTAATTGGCAATTTTTTTGCCTAAGTTCCCTTGTGTACTTTATCTGTAGATTTAAAAGAATACACTCATGCTTACTGCAACATCAATTATTAAAGATTGTACCTCAGGTCTTAAAAAGAACTACCGTGCCGATGTCGATGGTTTACGTG
>Ga0256405_10004036_pt1 | contig 28549 bp, 25 predicted proteins | sample RumenRJG_02DNA_FD_189096 | JGI IMG/M metagenome (GOLD analysis project Ga0256405, IMG submission 189096) | Bovine rumen microbial communities from Lethbridge, Alberta, Canada - RJG_02 | ecosystem: Host-associated > Mammals > Digestive system > Stomach > Rumen | place: Canada: Alberta... | reverse complement strand
TCATAGCCCTGATCCCTTCCAGATAGGCGGCCTGTTCGTCGCCCGAATCCGGTTCGGGATCCAGCACCAGCAGACTCAACCGTCCACGCGAGGCATCGCACAAGCTCCGCAGCAGCCATTCGACCCGTTCGGCATACCGTTTGAATACCGCCGGCATGTGCGGACTGGATGAGGAAACATAAAAACGGATCTCTGCATTCTGATCCAGTTTCCGGGCAAATTCCCGGGTCTCAGGCGTAAGCGAATAGGCACCGTCCTGACTCAGGTCGGCCTTCACCGGGAATGCAGCCCCCAGCAGATTCACGCACACCAGCACATATCCGGCCAGCACCGCCCGCAGCAGCAGCGAACCGATCTCCCGCCGGACACTCCGTTCCGGCCACGCGCCCGAAGCAAAAATATTGCCCGCACCGCAAAGGGAGAACCGCAGCACGATCTCCGCCAGATACAGGAAAAACAGCATCCCGCTCACACAGTAGATCAGGTCGGCCGTATCGAAGAATCCGCGCTGGAATGCCTGATAATGCGGAAGGAAAGCCAGATACGCCAGCACATTCACCGCTTCGTCCGGCAGATAAACACCCAGCCAGTCCAGCACATCCGGCGCACCGATCACCATGAACAAACCGCAGATCACCAGCGACACCAGGAAACTCGCCGTCTGACTCCTTGTGAGCGCCGAACAGAAGCAAGTCGCAGCAAGAAAAACCCCGCCCAGCAGGAACGCGCCCGCATATCCGCAGAATATCGTTCCCAGATCGGGGCGCCCCAGATACAGCGCACTCAGCGGGATCCCCGCCGTCAGGATCAGCGCGATCAGCAGCAGCGAAAATCCAGCCAGAAATTTTCCCCAGACCAGTTCCCGGACCGACGCGGGAAACGAAACCAGCAGTTCAAAAGTACCCGTCCGTTTCTCCTCCGACCAGAACGGCATCCCCAGCGCCGGAACCAGAAAAACAAACAACCACGGAAACCAGCCGAAAAACGGCGTCAGGTCCGCCTGACCATAGGTAAAAAGTCCGCTGACGATAAATGACAGGAAAGCGCACAGGACCAGGAATATGATCAGGAAAACCCATGGTGCAGGCGAAGAAGCCGAAGCGCTGAATTCGCGTTTCCATACGGAAGAGATGACTTTCGCCGCCCGGAAATTCATGATCGCCTCCCGTCCGCAACGGCCGCGGTCAGTTTAACGAACGAATCCTCCAGCGTCCCGCAGGAAACCGCACGGAATCCCGCCACGCTCCCGGAAAACACCTGACGACCGCAGCAGATCGCCAGCACGGAATCGCAGACCGCATCGATCTCCTCGAGGATATGAGTTGAAACGATGATCGCGCAATGTTCCCGCATGGAACGGATCAGATGGCGGATCTCCCGTTTCTGGTTCGGATCCAGCCCGTCCGTCGGCTCGTCCATCACCAGGACCGTCGGGGAATGGATGATGGACTGTGCCAGACACACCCGCCTCCGGTAGCCTTTGGACAAAGCTTCGATCTCCTCTCCGGCGACTTCGTTCAGGGAACAGGCCTCCATCACCCGGTCAAGCGCGGCACGGAGCCCTGCCCCGCCCAATCCGCGCATGTTGCCGCACCAGGAAAGGAAGGAACGGACCGTCATATTACCGTATAGCGGAGCATTTTCCGGCAGGTATCCCAGCTGCTGCCGGGCCCGGACCGGTTCCGCGGCCAGATCGACCGAATCGAGGAACACCCGACCGGAAGTGGGTCGGAGGATCCCGCAGATCATCCGCATGGTGGTGGTTTTCCCTGCGCCGTTCGGGCCGATGAAACCGAGCACATTTCCGCTTTCCAGGGTGAAACTCAGATCGTTCACCACAGCCCGGCGGCCATAACACTTCACCAGATGTTCAACTTGGATTCCCATGCACACGATCCGTCAGCGGGAATCTTTGGCCAGTTCCCGTTCATTGAAGAACGCCAGCGCCAGCAGCGCCCAGAAACCAATATAAAAAATCACATACACCAGCGACCAGAGCAGATAGGAAACGGGGATGACCTGCCGCGCGGCCAGTGCATCCGCCATCCAGAAATACTGCCAGTTCGGCAGCAGCGCACGCAGGAACGATCCGAACAGACCGTCGCCCACCCATTGCAGCACAAAAAATTTGGAAACCAGTCCCAGCAGGAAGATCACCATGCAGACCGTCAGGTTGGCCACCAGTTCGAGCCGGGTGGACAGCGCGGCGGAAATCGTTCCCATGGTCCATGCCGCCGGAAAAAGCAGCAGCAGACCGGGGATCAAATGTCTCGCTTCCATGAACTCCTCCGGATCGATGTCATGCGGATCCATTCCTTTCATCCGCACCACGTAATAAATCACGGCGATCAGCGGGATCAGGACCAGCAATGCCAGCAGGGTATTCGAGGTAAAGGACTGCTGGCGGAAATAGTTCCGCAGCCCGCCGAAAAGGGCTGCCAGCGCGATCGCTCCGTAATACACTCCCATCAATCCGAATTCCAGCCGGTATTGGTCTTTCGCGATCAGCACCGCGATCAGTGCCGAAGCATTCAGAAGGAACAGGAACACGGTAACTGCGGCATTGATCCCCGCGATCTTCGCCATCACAAACGAAAATCTCTTCACCGGCTTGGAAAGCAGCAGAAGGATCGTTCCGTTCCGCATTTCACGGCTGATCGTATGTGCGGAACAGATCACCGCCACCACCAAGGTAAACAGCAGCGAGGACGCCATCACGCTGTCCACCACGAACTTGATCTGCTGGCGGAATACAAACATCGCGGCCAGCGGAAACAATCCGTTGACACACAATGCGGTCAGCAGCATCAGAAAATAAACCGGCTCCCGGATGCATTCGATAAAGGTATTCCGGGTCAATTTGTAAAATATCAGCATTTCTCGTTTCCTCCCGCAAACAATCTTCGGATTTTTTTCGTTTCCACGATTGAAAATTCCATTTTACCATATATTCTATAACACATTTCGGAAAATTTCAAATGAAAGCAGGAAGAATGGGCAAGGTTTTTTTAAAAGATCCGGCAAAAATGCCTTCCGGAGCCATTTTTTTAAGCGGCGAAGGCACCAATGCGGAAAAAATTCTGGATCAGTTCCGTGATCCGGGCATCCAAAGACACTGGATCCCGAAAGTGCTGGTCACCGACCGGCCGAAAACCAGTTCGGCAAAAGCGATCGCGGAAAAATACGGGCTTCCTCTGATCGAACACGGCATCGCTGCTTTCTATCGCAAGCACGGTCTGTCAAGCATCTCACTCGCCACTGGAGAAGGCCGACGCATCCGTCAGCTCTGGTCCGACGAACTGCTGAAAAAACTGAAGGTGTTCCAGATCGATTTCGCCGTACTGGCCGGATTCGTCTCCCTCACCAATATCGCCGCCGAAATTCCCTGCCTGAACGTCCATCCCGGCGACCTGACTTTTCTGAAAAACGGACACCGTTATCTGGTCGGGCTCCATACCGTTCCGGTCGAACTGGCCATTCTGGAAGGGCTGGATTCGCTTCGCAGCAGCGTCATTATGGTCCGGCCGTTTTCCGACAGTCCGGACGAAGTGGACAGCGGACACCTCCTCGGCATTTCCGAACCGGTGAAACTGGATCTGCAAGGACATTCGCCGGAGGAACTCCGCGAAATATTCCGTTCCCGGCTCCATCCGCATATCCACGGGGCCAACCGCGACCTGCTTTTCGATCTTGCCACGGACAATCAGACACGGCTGAAAAATGCCGGCGATCATTTCATTTATCCGGAAGTGATCGACGATTTTGCCCGCGGCTGGTTCTCCGAATCGGATTCCGGCGCCCTGCTCTACCGGGGCCAGCCGGTCGAAACTGTGGAATACCGGCGGGACGGGAGCAGGATCCCGGTGCGGAAAAAAATTTGATTTTTTACGATTTCCTGCTTGCCCTTACAAAAAAACGGGGTAATTTACCTGTTTATAAAATAATGAATCCAAGGAGGTGCCTTATGCGTTTTATTTTTTCCGTTTTTCTGTTTCTCTTTCTCAGCTGCATGGTCCATGCGCAGGTTATTGTTTCCGGCCAGGGAAAAACTGAAAATCCGACCGTGATCTTCAAGGGGGTCTCATCGGATCCGCTCCTCAGCAAATACGTGCTGACCGATTTGATCAGCTGCGGCTGGTTCAAGGTCGTCTCCGGCGGAAAAAGCGATTATATCGTCACGGGGCGTCTTTATGACCACACACTGGTCCTGGATGTTACAAATGGTTCCGGAGCTCCGATGTACAGCATCAATGCAACCAACCGGGAATCACGCAAGCTTTCCCAGGCCGCTGTGGATACCCTGCTGAAAAAGGAATTCGGGATCGAGGGGATCTGCCGGACCAAAATCGTTTTCTCCGCTGAAACCAACCGGAACCAGCGCGAGATCTATGTCTGCGATTTCGACGGCGGAAACATCCGCAGGCTCACCGCCAACGCCACGCTTTCGATCGAACCCTCGTGGCATCCCGACGGACGAAGCATCATCTACAATCAATATCTGCTTTCCTCTACTCCGCTGGTCCAATACGACCTGGTCCGCAACCGCAGCCGTGCGCTTTCCCGCCATGCCGGGATCAATTCCGGCCGCATTTCACCCGACGGAAGGAAACTTGCACTGATCCTGACCGATAAAAACCAGCTGGATCTTTACGTCCGCGACTTGAACGGAGGCAATTTGCGCCGCCTGACCAACGACCGCGCCACGGAAGCCAGCCCGACCTGGTCTCCGGACAGCCGGTCCATCTGTTATGTTTCCGACCGTTCCGGCCGTCCGAAACTCTATATCATTTCCGCCGCCGGCGGTTCTCCCCGCATGGTGGCCGGGGTGCTGGGCAGCGAATCCGTCTCGCCGGATTGGTCCAAAGACAACAAGATCGCCTACTCCGCCCGGCTCGGCGGTTACGTGGTGAAAGTGGTCGACCTCTCCCGTACCATGGGGTATCCGCCGCCGAAGAACCGGGAAAATTCCATTATCGCAGATTCCTCCTGCCCGGTCGTTCCGGGGGAAAGTCCTTCCTGGGCGCCGGACAACCGCCATGTGGTGGTCTCTTACAACGGCGCGATCTATGTCGTGGATACCCGCACCAACAGATCCAGAAAATTGATCGGCGGGAAATCCCGCTGCAGCGGCGCACGCTGGTCCGGGATCCTGTTCTGACGGAGCAGAGTCATGACCGGAGATCGGGATCTGTTCGACTGGCTGGCCGGCCTCGAATTTTTCGGCATCAAAATGGGCTTGGAACAGACCCGGATGCTGTTTGACGAACTCGGTTCTCCGGACCGGAAACTCCGGTTCATCCACCTGGCCGGAAGCAATGGCAAAGGCTCTACCGGCGCCATGATCGAAGCAGGACTGCGCGGCGCCGGGTTCTATTCCTCGCCGCATCTGGTCACGGTGAACGAACGCTTCCGGATCAATGGTCAGGTCGCGGAGGACTCCGTGGTGCTGGACTCATTGCGTCAGGTCAAAGATGCCGCCGGGAGGATGCTGGCCAAAGGACATAAGATCACCTACTTCGAGGCCACCACCGCCGCTGCCGCGCTGATTTTTGCCGTGCATAAGGTCGATTTCGTGGTTTGGGAGACCGGCATGGGCGGACGGCTCGACTGCACCAACATCGTCACCCCGCTGGTTTCCGTCATCACATCCATTTCCCTCGAACACAAGGAATATCTGGGCGATACGCTCGCGGCGATCGCCGGGGAAAAAGCCGGCATCATCAAACCCGGAGCCCCGGTTTTCACCGGCTGCACCGTTCCCGAAGAAGCCATGAAAGTCATCCGGGAAAAAGCCCGGCAATGCAATGCCCCGCTGGCACAGGCGGTCATGCCCGAAGACGCGGTGATCGAATTCATCGGCGACCAGCCGTTCCAGACTTTCTGCGGAGGGAAACTTTCGCTCGCCCTGCCCGGCCGTTTCCAGCGTGCCAATGCCGCACTGGCGATGATGGTGCTGGAGAATCTGTCCACCCGTTTCGGATTTGATTTGGACCGGTCGCGGCAGGCGCTGAAAGACACCCGCTGGCCCGCACGTTTTCAGGTGTTTCCCCATGAAAAGATGCTCTTCGACGGTGCCCACAATCCGGAATGCGCCGGAGTCCTCGCCGACGCACTGAAGGAAGTCTACCCCGGAGAGAAATTCGATTTCATTTACGGCTCTTTTTCCGACAAGGACACCGGACTGTTCCTGAAACAGCTGATCCCGTTGGCGGCATCCTTCCGTTTCGTCAAAGTGGAATCCAGCCGGAAAAGCCGCGATCCGGAAGAACTCTGCGCCATGTTGAAAGAACTCGCGCCTCAGCTCCCCTGCTCCGGAACTACACTGAAACAGGCACTGGCGGAACACACGCCGCATCGGCAAGTCTTATGCGGATCGCTTCATTTGTGCGGCGAGGCTCTGGCGATCCGGGAAAAGCAATCCTATCGTTCCAGCCGTTACTGATTAACGCTCGTCTTCTATATCGATCTATAGATTTCCCGGATCATCCTGATATTCCCGTTTCATGCCAATATTCAATTGACTTTTATGTTTTTGAGATTCGCTCGTCCCTATATCGGTTGATAAACTTCCAGAATCATTTTGATATTTTCATTTTTATGCCAATATTCCCTTATCTTTTATATTTTTGTAATTCTCTTTGTCCCTATATCGATCGATAGATTTCCCGGATCATCCTGATATGCCCGTTTCATTCCAATATTCCCTTGACTTTTATGTTTTTGAGATTATAATACCACAATGCCGGTAATTGAGCACGAATTACCGGCATTGTGCAAGAGATTTTACTCAGATTCAATTCTGCAGCAGAAAGCTCTTGGATATAATCGGTTTTTCAACCGATATCAGATTCAATTCTGCAGCAGAAAGCTCTTAGAATTAACTGGTTTTTCAACCGATATCAGATTCAATTCTCTAACAGAAAGCTCTTGGATATAATCGGTTTTTCAACCGAAATTGGGCACAGGACATACTGAATACGGAACTGCCGGCCTTTTCCACGGTCTATCCTTTTGGAACCCGGAAATCAGAACGGGATCCGGAAGGAGGTCAGCATTCACCACCATCAGCAGGACTCGGAAGCCGGTCCAGGTCCCGCCCCGCCCGGAGATCATCCGGGATCGGTACAAAGTTTTCTTCCGGAAACAATCGGTTTTTCTGGAAACTTACAAGGCGCATTACCTGGACATCATGAACAAACGTTTCCCCGCGGCGGGAAAGAAACCGTTTGCAGGGTAAAAACCATCAAAAAGCCGGACACAATCCGTCCGGCTCATTCACCGGAAAAGTCCGCGGACTCCGTGTTCGATCCATTCAGCCACGCCCATCAGAGCACCTTTCTTAATGGAAATGGCTCCCTGCGGACAATGTTCCTGGCAGCAGAAGCAGCGGATGCAGCCGGGATAATCGAACCGGGCTTTCCCTTCGACGATCTTCAACGTCCCCGGCGGACACATTTTCGCGCACAGGCCGCAGCCGACGCATTTTTCCCGCTGCAGGCCCGGACGTGCGACCAGCCATTCCCGGAGCTGCTTTTTCAATCCGGGCGGCAAAATGACCCCCCATTCGCATAAAAGACCCGGCGGAGGCGGCAGCTTCAAAGGCTCAAGTTCCGGGATATCTCCGATCCATTCGAACTCCGGGATCAGCTGACGTTCTTTCGCTTTTTCCAGCACCGGCAGCACTTTTCCGCTGGAGCCCACCAGCAGCGGCGCGAGCGCGGAATCCAGAGCCAGGGCATCGGTCCCGCCAAACACCCAGCCGCGTTCCGCCGGAGTCCCGCTGCCGGGACCGTTCCCTTCCATGCAGATGATGCCGTCAGCCAGATTGAACTGCGGCCGGACTGCCAGATAAATATCCAGCAGCATATCGGCGAAACAGCCGAAGTCGCGCCCGACGTTCAAGTGCCAGGCCATGCGTTCACTCCCTTTGACCAGACCGAAAAGGTTTTTGACACACAGCGTAAGGGTCATCATTCCGTGCGTTTTGACTTTAGCCAGATCGGCCACCGCATCGAAATCCAGGAATTCCCGCGCCAATTCAAAATTATGGAACCGCATCCCCTCCCGTTCCGGCACCGGGGCAAATTCGGTAAAGGATTTTACCGTCACGCCCAGATGCGCCAGCGGTTCGGTCAATCCCATCGCCCGGATCACGGCCGGAGCGGTCTGCACCGCCGGATTTTCCAAAATAGATACTTTCGCGCCCGCATCCAGAAAGATTTTTGCACATTCCAGCAGGAAAGCCGGATGCACACAGGCGGGATCCTCGGCCCGACGCCATGCCAGCAGATTCGGTTTCAGCATCAATTTCCGGCCCGAGAGCGGACCGTATTTCTCCAGCTGCGGAGCGATCACACTTTCCAGCGCGGAACGGAGTTTTGCCGGATCCCGATAATCCGGACAGCGGGCAGCAGCAACGGAATGTTTCCCGCTCATGAAAAATAATCCTCCAGCAGGGAAATCGTTTCCGGGTTGCGGATCTTGGCCAGCGCATTCATTTCGATCTGGCGGATCCGTTCCCGGGAGATCCGGAAATGCTGGCTCATCTCATTCAGAGACATGGGTTCACGGCCGTCCAGACCATACCGCAGAGCCAGCACTTTGCGCGTCCGCGGCGGCAGGGCCGACAAGATCTGGGTCAGCTTGTCCGACAAAATCTTTTTCGCCAGATTCCGCATCGGATCGCTGCCGTCATGGATATTTTCCACCGTATCTTCCAGCAGAATATCCCGTCCGCTGCTGCCGGAATACACCGGAGCCTGCAGCGAAATCGCCTGCATCGACATCCGTTTCAGGGAACTGACCCGTTCCCGGGTAAGGTCCAGACGTTCGGCGATCTCTTCCGGAGTTGCCTCCCTTCCGTTTTCCAACAGGAACAGCTGTTCCTCCCGGTTAATCTTGTTCAGAGTGGTCAGCATGTGCATCGGCAACCGGATCACGCGGGACTGACGGCCGACCGCATGGCACACACACTGTTTGATCCACCAGACCGCGTAGGTGCTGAAGCGGTGCCCCAGATTATGATCGAATTTATTGATGGCTTTCATCAGGCCGATATTGCCTTCCTGGATCAGATCGATCAGCGGAACGCCGTGGCCCCGGAATTTTTTCGCGATGCTGAAAACCATCCGCAGATAACCGAAAACCAGTTTATTGCGCACATCGTTCAGTTCGTTCTGCAAGGTCTCGATTTTTTTGATCCAGACGGAAAAATCAGACGGAGAACAGAACAGCCTCGTTTCCATCAGCAGTTTGCGGGCGGATTCATCTCCCGATTCCATGACCAGACGATGCGTGCGCAGTTGTTCGATCAATTCCAGCACCAGTTCATTCTGGAACGGATGATCCGCCATCAGAGCCGCACCCTCCTTGCGTTCTCTGGTCAATTGTCTCCGGTCGGAACCGGCAAATGCCGCACGCATATTGGCGTGGATCTCCGAAAAACGCTGCAGCAGATAACGGCTTTTTTCCAGCAGTTCCCGCTCTCCGGTCCGCATCCGCAAGGATTGCGGGAAAATATCATCCAGGGAATCAGGGGTGTCCAGTTTTTCCAGCAGCCGGACCGCAAAATTGTAGGTCTCGCCGAAAAAGGCAAGTTTGCTCCGGAGTTCCCGGTACAACTCCGACTGAAGCGACCAAAGTTTCTGCTCTTCGTCCGCCTCCAGCGGGACCGCCTGCGACAGCTGTTCCATATACATATGCAGGACTTGTCCGCATTCCTGGCCTTTCTGTTCGGCCAATTCCGATTCGACAATGGAAAAATCCAGTCCGGGATCGGTCTCCCGCCCCGTTTCCGGCATCGCCGTATCCGGAAGATCCTCTTTTCCTGTCGATTTTCTGTTCATCGGAAAACCTTTCCTGATGGTCCTTCAAACCAAAACTGTTTTTACAGTATCATTCCGGCCGGTAAATTTCAAGCCGGAAGAAAAGATTTCACTGCTCTTTTTCCGTCTTGGTTTCCGCAAGTCGGCATATATGACAATGGCGGCAGTCCAGTTCCGGCGGAGGAACATACGTCTTCCCGTTTTTCTCCGCCTGGCGACGGTTGTATATGTTCATGGCGGCGAGGACAAACCCCATCACGATGAATCCGCCCGGCGCCTGGCCCATCACGGAAAAACCGTATTCCCAGCCGGGAATCAGTTTGACCTGGAAAAGCGTGCCGGCCGCCAGAAACTCCCGGATCATTCCGATCACGGTAAGCGCAAGCGTAAATCCAAGCCCCATCCCAAGTCCGTCCAAAGCCGAAAACCACAGATTGTTTTTGGAGGCAAACGCTTCGGCCCGTCCGAGCACGATGCAGTTCACCACGATCAGCGGGATGAAGATCCCCAGCGCGTTATACAACGTTTCCGCGTAAGCCTGCATCATCAAGTCGACCACAGTGACAAACGTCGCGATGACCACGATATAACACGGAATGCGGATCTTCGACGGCACCAGGTCGCGGATCAGCGAGATCACCATATTGCTCCAGAACAACACAAACGTCGTCGCCAATCCCATGCCCAGTCCGTTCACCGCACTGGACGAAGTCGCCAGAGAAGGACACATGCCCAGAGACAGCACCAGCACCGGATTTTCCTTCCAGATACCCTTGAAAAATTCTTTTGCCGCACTCATTTCACCGCTCCTTTCTCCCCGGAAAGTTTCTGCCGGTTCGCTTCAAAAGCAGAGGCCGCTTTCCAGGCCAGTTCATTGACCGCACGGGAAGAGATCGTCGCACCGGTAACATATTCGGCATTCCCGCCGTCCTTCTTCAACCGCCACGGCTGCTTCCACGCATCCTTTTTGACTGCAGAATGGCCGGCATACTGGTCCAGGATGCGGTTCGGCGGCAAAGCGGATCCTCCGCTTTTGCCCCGGAACAGTCCCGCCAGAGTTTTCTCCCGCACCCGGTCCGCAGCGTTCGACCCCAGACCCGGTGTTTCACTGTGTTTCGTGACCAGAAACGTGCGGATCGTTCCGTCAGGATGGAATGAGATCAATGCTTCGATCTGCCCGCCGTATCCGCTTCCGACCGAAGTCTTGGCAGCATATCCGACGATTTTCAGCCCTTTTTTGGCCGGATAGAACAGCACGTCTCCGAACTGCATGGCCGATCCCATCGGATCATTGTCGAATTCCGGCAGGACCAGCCGGAGGCCGTCGGCGACCTTCCTGGTCTTCGCCCGTTCGATCGGTTCGCGGGTCAAGACCGCCGCACTGCCCATGATCCCGGCCGCCGCGGCACAAACCACGCAAAGGAATATCCCCAGATAAAAAAGGTTGGTCGTATTCCGGTTCATTTGATCTCTCCTCTCCTCGGCTGATAGGCATTCACCGGATTCCAGCCGAACGGACGCTTGTAGCAGAGTTTGTCGATCAACGGCACCAGTGCGTTCATGATCACGATGGCAAAACTCATGCCCTCCGGGAACGAACCCCAGATCCGGATCACACAGACGATGATCCCGATGCCGACTCCGAACACCACCCCGCCCAAATGCGTCACCGGACTGGTAACATAATCGGTCGCCATGAAAAACGCTCCGAGCATCACGCCGCCGGTCAGCAGATGGAACAGCGGTCCGGGCGTAGTCCCGGGCGCGACCGCATTGACGATCCACACAAAAACCGTGATGGTCAACAGGATCGACAACGGGATGTACAGCCGGATCAACCCCAGCGCAACCAGACCGGCCGCTCCGATCAGGATCGCAAGCGAACAGGTCTCTCCCAAACTGCCTCCGATGTTGCCCATGAACGCATTCAGCAGAAATTCCGGAGAATTGAACAGGCTCAATCCTTCATGCGCCGCCGCGGGCAGCGGCGTGGCCCTTGCCACTCCATCCATCTGCTGTAACGCAGCAGCCTGAGCCGCCGCGGCCAGCGGAGTGGCGCCCGACACTCCATCCATATGAAGATAGGCAGACGGCAGTGCCGGCCAGGTCGTCATCTGCCGGGCCGCGCCGACCAGCAGCGCCACCCGTGCTACCGCTGCCGGGTTGAACGGATTCTGTCCCAATCCGCCGAAAACCTGCTTAGCGATTATGATCGCGATAAACGATCCGGCCAGACACAGCCACCAGGGCAGCAGCGGACTGACATTCAGCGCCAGGATCAATCCGGTCAGCAGTGCGCTCAGGTCACGCACAGTCTGCCGCCGCTTCATGATCCGGCACCAAAGCATTTCCCAGCCGGCACAGAAAATCATGCACAGCAGAATGACCCGCAGTGCGTTCCAGCCATAACGGTAAACGCCCGCCGCAGTCGCAGGCAGCAGGCACAGCATCACCAGTCCCATGATCTTCGCAGTGCTCAGGTCCGTCCGGATATGGGGCGACGAACTCAATATCAGGGAACCGGCAGACGGCAGACGGACCGGTTTCAGTTCTTCTTTTTGAACGGGTTCTTTTTCTTCCATCACAGTAAATCTCCGTTTCAGTTTTTCCGCTTCATGGCACGCGCCCGGATCTCCGCTTTCGCCCGGCGGAAATGCTGCACATTCGGACGTCCGGCCGGACACACATAGGTGCAGATCCCGCATTCGAGACAATTCATCACGTAATTTTCATCCGCCAGCTCGTAGCGTTCATTCTCGCAGACCTTGCTCAGTGTGCTGACCAGCAGACGCATCGGACAGGCCTCCACGCAGCGGCCGCAGCTCAGACACGGTCCGGACTCGAACTGCGTTACTTCCTCTTCCGCCAGCAGCAGGATCCCGGATGTGTTCTTGGAAACGGTAACGTCCAACGAGGACTGCGCAAATCCCATCATCGGTCCACCCAGGATAAGTTTCCGGACGTCCTTCCGGACTCCTCCGGCAAATTCCAGCGCCTTGCAGACCGGAGTCCCCAGCCGGAACAGCCAGTTCCCCGGATCGGCCACCGGCGAACCGGTCACCGTCACCACACGTTCGATCAGCGGACGGCCTTCCACCACGGCATCCGTGATCGCGGCCAGCGTGCCGACGTTCTGGACCACGCAGCCGACATCCATCGGAAGGCCGCCAGCCATCACCTTGCGTCCGGTCATGGCATAGATCAGCTGTTTTTCCCCGCCCTGCGGATAACGGACATCCAGCGGCACGATCTCAAGATCACGCTGTTTCCCCGCTGCCGCACGAAGCGCAGCAACGGCTTCCGGCTTGTTCTTCTCGACCCCGATCAGGATCCGGGAAACTTTCAATATTTTGGCGGCGATCCCCGCTCCGGCGATCACCCGGTCCGCGGATTCCCGCATGAGAAAATCGTCCGCCGTCAGATAAGGCTCGCATTCCGCGCCGTTGATCACCAGTGTATCGATCGTCCGTTCCGGCGGAGGCGAAAGTTTGGCAAAGGTCGGAAATGCCGCACCGCCCATGCCGACGATTCCCGCGTCCCGGATCCGGGCCAGCAGCAAGTCTCGCGAAACGTTCCGCCAATCCGCATACGGCTCCATCGGCTCGGTCCATTCGTCCTGTCCGTCGGAAAGGATCTCGACCGCGGGGACCGGTGCACCGTTCGCACCCGGGATGTCGGCCACGTCTCCGATAGTCCCGCTGGTCGGTGCATGCAGCGGAACGGAAATATTTCCGCCCGGTTCGGCGATCTGCTGACCTTTTTTCACCTGGTCACCTTTCTTAACCGTCAGTTTCGGCGGCGCCCCGATATTCTGCTGGATCACCAGAAAATACTTCTCCAGCAGCGGCGCCTTTTGTATCTTCCCGTGCGCAGACATCGCTTTGCCGTCCAGGGGATGGATCCCGCCTTCAAAATGATGCAGATTCATGCGGCACCTTCCTTTCCCTTGCCGCGGGCCAGATGCGTTTCCACCGAATGCAAAGCTCCCGTGGGACACTTGATCGAAGCGATCAGTTCTTCCGGAATTTCCGCCCCTTCCCGGGCACGCACCAGGAATCCCTGCGCGTTGAAGATTTCCGGAGCGGCCTTCACACATTTCCGGCAGGCAAGACAGCCCGCGGAACAATTTTTCCGTTTGGCCGGACCTTTATCCAGCGAATTGCAGTAAACATGCGCCTGGGATCCAGCGGAAACCAGACGGATCAGTTTCCGCGGACAGATCTCCGTGCATTTTCCGCATCCGGTGCAAATTTCCGGATGGACTACAGCCAGCCCGTTGCGGACTTCGATCGCGCCGAACGGACAGTTCCGCGCACAGGAACCCAGACCGATGCAGCCGAACCGGCACCCCTTCCCCGCGCCCGAAAGCGACGCTGCCGCCCGGCAGTCGTTCAGTCCGTTATACATTGCCACATGCACGGCATGGCCGTTATCACCGGAACAATAGACCACTGCGACCTTCCGTTCCCGTTTCCCGGTCTCCTGACCGACAGCCGCACTTATTTTTTGGAAATTCTCCTCCGACACCGCCACACAGCCTGCCGGACTGGCTCCGCCTTCCACGATCGCTCTCGCATAATCGGCGCAGCCGGCATATCCGCAGCCGCCGCAGTTGGCTCCGGGGAGCAGGTTCGTGATCTCTTCGATCCGCGGATCGACCCGAACCGCAAATTTCCTGGCGGTAAATCCGATCAATCCGCCCAGCACCAGACCAAGGGCCGCCAGGGTCAGCACCGCGAGCAAAACATTCAACATTCCCGCAACTCCTTTATTTGACCAGTCCGGAAAAACCCATGAACGCCAGCGCCAGGATCCCCGCCGTGATCAGAGCGATCGACGTTCCCTGAAAAGCCTTCGGGATCCGGGACAGTTCCAGCCGTTCCCGCAGGCTGGCAAACAACACCAGCGCAAGCGCGAACCCTACACCGGAACAAATGCCGTAAACTGTCGACCCCAGGATCCCGCGTCCGGATTCCGCATTCAGTTGAGCCGCACCCAGCACGGCGCAATTCGTGGTGATCAGCGGCAGGTAAATGCCCAATGCCCCATACAGGGACGGACTGAACTTCTGCAGCAAGATCTCCACGATCTGGACCAGCGCAGCGATCACCACGATGAACACCAGGATCCGCGTAAAGGAAAGATCCAGATCCTCGATCTTGAAACTCCCGATCCGGAAATTCAGTTTCGACGCCAGCAGCCAGTGAAACAGACAGGACGTCGCCAGCGAAGCGATCCCCATGACAAATATCACCGCTCCGCCCATTCCCAGCGCAGTCTTGATTTTCTTGGATACTCCCAGGAAAGGACAGATCCCCAATATTCTGGACAATACGATATTGTTTACCAGAATGGCGCCGACCGTGATGGTCAGCCACTCGTTCGTCGGCATTATCTCTACTCCTTCAATTTATGTCTCAGTCGCACAGCTCATTCAAAATGCGTCTTTTCCGCTTTTCCCAGCGGGAACACATTGAAACCAAGCTTGAACAGACGGTCGTGATCCAGAATATTCCGTCCGTCAAAAACAAACGCAGGTTTTTCCATCAGAGAAAAGATCTTTTCATAATCATAGGCCGCAAACTCTTTCCAGTCGGTTATCAATGCAATGGCATGGGCCCCGCGCACGGCTTCATAAGGATCGGAACAGAATTCGACTTTCGCCTGGACATCCGCCAGATCGATCTTCGCGTTTTCCAGCGCTTTCGGATCGTAAATTGCAAGCTCGGCCTGTTCGTTCAGCAGCAGACGCGACACATAGATGGCCGGGGATTCCCTTGTATCGCCGGTATCCGCCTTGAAAGAAAAACCGAACACCGCGATCCGCTTTCCGGAAATCGTGTTGAACATGTTTTTGACGATCCGCTCCGCAAAACGTCTTTCCTGATATTCATTCATCAGCACCACCTGTTCCCAGTAGGCCGCCACTTCATGCAGGTTGAAGGTTTCGCACAGATAGACCAGGTTCAGGATATCTTTTTTGAAACAGGAACCGCCGAACCCCACTCCTGCACGCAGAAACCGGGAACCGACCCGTTTGTCCAGCCCGACCGCATGGGAAACTTCGGAGATGTCCGCCCCCGTTTTTTCACACAGGGCGGATATGCTGTTCATGGAGGAGATCCGCTGCGCCAGCATCGCATTGGCCACCAGTTTCGACATCTCGCTGCTCCATACATTGGTGGTGATGATCCGTTCCCGCGGCACCCAGTGGGCATACAGTTCCACCAGTTCTTCCAGCGCTTCCTTTCCTTCCGGGGAAACCATGGATCCGATCAGCACCCGGTCCGGATTTTCCAGATCGGCCACCGCGGTCCCTTCCGCCAGAAATTCCGGATTGGAAAGCACGGAGAAATTCAGTCCTTTTACATTGGACTGCAGGATCCGGTGTATTGCCTCCGCCGCCCGCACGGGCAAGGTGCTTTTCTCCACCACGATCTTGTCATCTTCCGACTGTTCGGCGATCAGGCGTGCGGATTTTTCCCAGAACTGCAGATCCGCGGCTTTCCCCGCTCCGGACCCGAAGGTCTTCGTCGGAGTATTCACACTGACAAATATGATATGCGATTCCCGGATTCCTTTTTCCACATCCGTGGTGAAAAAAAGATTCCGACCCCGGGATTTTTCCACCAGTTCTTTCAATCCCGGCTCAAAGATCGGCAGTTCATCCGAATTCCAGCCGGCGATCCGGCGGGCATTGATGTCTGCCACGGTCACTTTATACTCCGGACATTTGGCAGCGATCATCGCCATGGTCGGTCCGCCGACATATCCGGCACCTATGCACAAAATACTTTTTTTATTCATGAAGAAAACTCCAGAAAAGAAATCATCAAATCACAGCAAAAATCACATCACAGCAGATTTTCCGCCGCGAACTGGACCGCATTGTCAAAAATGATCTTTCCTTCGCCCCATTCAGGCAGTTTGCCGGCCAGTTTCTGGTTCTGCCAGTCCGGCGCGTTGAACGGGGAAAGGAAGGCTTCCGGGTGCGGCATCAGACCAAAGATCCGCCCGGTGGGATCGCAAATACCCGCGATGTCATTCAGCGAACCGTTCGGGTTTTCCGGAAAGCCGGCCGGCGCATTGCCGTCCGGTGCACAGTAACGCAGTGCCGCCAGATTCTCCGATTCGATCCGAGCAAGGATCTCCGGCTCCGCCACAAATTTTCCCTCACCATGACGGATCGGCAGACGGAAAGTCTTGATCCCTTTGGTGAAGATGCACGGACTGGCCGGATTCGCCTTCAGCGTCACCCAGTCATCCCGGAATACGCCGGAATCATTGTGGGTGAGCGCCGCCTGCTGTTCGAAATATTTGCCGTCCAGCGCGGGCGCAAGCCCCAGCCGGGTCAGGGTCTGGAATCCGTTGCAGATCCCGATCACCAGTTTCCCGGCCTTCACGAATTCCTGCAGTTCGTCATGCAGACGGAATTTCAGCCGGTTCGCAAAGACCGTCCCCGATCCCAGGTGGTCTCCGAAAGAAAATCCTCCGATAAATGCCAGGATATGGAACTCCTTCATCGAACGTTTCCCGTGAAGCAGATCGTTCAAATGGATCTGTTCCGCGGTGGCTCCCGCGGCAGTGAAAGCGGCGGCGGTTTCTTTTTCGCAGTTCAATCCGACCCCTGTAATGATCAGGGCCTTCACCTGGGCATATTTGTTTTCCGGCATGATTACCTCTTTTCCATTCGATGGACTGTTGCTTTTGAAAATGATTCGGTAATTTACCTCTTGAACTTGTTTTTTTCAAATGCGAATCTTGAAAAACCATAGGTTTTTATGGCGCACCGCTGCGGATCAATGTAGCCATAAGCCGGAAACAGTTCACAAATCCTTGACCGCTTCCTTGAAGGACGGAAGATCGCGGATGGCAAGATACGGATTGACCTGTTTCTGATGCCCGAGCGTATCGAACGGTTCTTCGCCGTAATCGTGTCCGGAATAGACGACCGCCTCGTCCGGCAGCGGATACAGCACCTGCCGCATGGTCCGGAACATGATCTCCGGATCGCAGTAGCCGCAGCAGCCGACAAACAGCGTGTCCCCGGTGAATATGGCAGAGTTGTCGCCCAGCAGCCAGCAGACGCTGCTGGGCGAGTGTCCCGGCGAAAAAAGTGCCTGAATGAACGATCCCCCGAACGGCAGTTTCATTCCATCTGTCAAAGCAATATCGGAAGCGGTCCGGCAGACCGGGTGAGCGACAGTCGGGGCGGGGAAAAATTTCCGCACCTCTTTCAGTCCGGACGTGTGGTCGGCATGTCCATGGGTCAGCAGGATGTATTTCGGGATCCGGCGGGGATATTTTTCCAGCGCATCGCGGATCATTCCCGTATTGCCGCAGGGATCGACCACCGCGGCATCACCGGTGACGGTTTCATAGATCACATACGAAAAATTGTCATCGAACCCGCCGACCTTGAGCTGATCCACTTCAAACATAAAGTTCCTCCTGTAAACTGCGGACCGGATCTTTCCCGCGGTATCCGGCGGAAGTCAATCCTCTTCCGGCACCGGCTCGATATAGTTTTCTTCCATCGGTGCATAATCGTTCAGGAACTCCGCCATGCGCATCCGGCGGGCATGAATGCATTCCTGTCCGCTGAACTCGCAGGTGCCGTCCACCCCGACCTCTCCGCAGGGACCGTTTGCCATTCTTTTCGGACAGGTTTCCGGACAAATGAAATGCAGCTGCGGCAGACGGCAGGCCGGACAAGACCGGCAGGACACCAGCAGTTTCTTGGTCAGTCTTTTTTCCGCGGCAGGCAGTTCATCCGCATGGGCAAACAACCGGGAAGAAAGTTCGTATCTGAATTTTTCCCAACCGGAAATTCCGGCGATCTCGGACTGCGTCCGCACCAGTTGTTCCGGAGGCTGCGCCGAAGAGAGCAGATCGGCAAATTCATAGAACCGGAAGGGATAAGGAGCCAATTCCAGTCGTTCATAATAGTCCTGATAAGCCGCGAACCAGTTTTCAAAGGAAGTGAATTCGTTAAAAGCTTCGGCGATCCGGTTCAGCAGCGTGGCGACCTGTTCCGGCCGGTCCACACCCGCGATCTGGATGCCGCTGTAGCCCAGATAACGCGCTCCGGCGGCATGGATCTGGATCCTGCGCCATTGCGCAGCTTCGAATTGGGAAATGGAATGTTTCATTTCCTGCCGCAGCATGATTTCCAGATCGGGCGAAACATGGACCCCCGGCATCCGTCCGGAACAAATATCCTCCGCCCGGTCCGGAGTCAGCATCAGCAGCCGCGCGATGGAGGGCAGCGGCATCGATCGGGAGGAAAGAAACCAGCGCAGTTCCTGCAATTTGCGCATATCCCAGCCGAACTGGGTAACGATGAACGAAGCTCCGGACGATATTTTTTTCATCAGCTTGAAATATTGGGGGAACGAGGTTTCCGGAACATAACAATAAGGATTCACCGCACAGCCGGACCAGAGGATATCGCTGAAATGCTCCCGGATGCTCCGCAGGATATGCAGACTTTCGGTATAGCGGCGCTTTCTTGCCTCCGCGGCCGTGTCGCCTGAAAAACTGGCCCCGGAAAGCACCAGGACATTCCGGAATCCTTCCGCGGCGGCATGTCCCAGCAGTTTTTCCGTTTCGCGCAAAGAACGGGCACGGCCGCTGACGCACAGCAAATGCCTGTCCCGGTCCATTTTGCAGAGTGCGGAAGCGAAACTGACCGTATCCATCCGGTTTTCCGGGATCCCGGAATGATCGGTGAAAGCCAGGACCACCGGCAGATCGGTCCGGGAAGAAACGATATACTCCATCTCGGCAAACCGGGCGACCGCATCTTCCATCGGAACCGTGTCCGCAGGCGGGGTCACTTCCAGCAGGACTTGAAAAACGCCATTGTTCATTTTATCCCGGAACCGGTTCCCCTTCGGCCCGTCAAAGTTCATTTCCAGTTGGATCCCGACATTATTCTTCATGATGACAACTCATATTTGATGTTGCGACAAAAAATTTTTACAGTAACCCAGCAGTTCATCCGAAGCATCCTCCTGGATATACCGGCCTGCCCGTTCAATGGGATGGACCTCGGCATTGGGAAGGTATCTCCGCCACCACTTCAACATCCGCGGCGTATACAGCCAGTCATGCATGGCCCATAAAATCATCGCAGGAGTGGTCCGGAACATCCATAAGCCCGCTTCGATCTCCATCATCCGCTGGGCCGAGTCCGCTTCCGGGACCGATGGGATATCCTCCACAAACCGGTACAACGGATAACGGGAACAGTGGTTCCGGTAGGGATAATCATACGCGGCGGCGATCTCCTTGGAATGATAACGGTTTCCCAGCAGCAGCAGATTGAAATCCACCACCAGTTTTGCGCCGAGCCAAGGCAGACGGCAGAACCGCAGCCGCAGCGGCAGGAAACCCGGAGCCAGGGACAGCATGTTGAACAGGATCAGGGAACGGATATTCCGGGGATGCCGCACGGCATAACCCATGCCGACGGTCCCCCCCCAGCCATGCAGGATCAGGGTGGCCTCCTCCAGTTCCAGCGATTCCAGAAAAACTTCCGTGATATTGATGTAGCCGTTGAGCGTGTAATCAAAATGTTTTCCCGCCGTGGACAAACCGAATCCCGGCAAGTCGAACGCAATGACCCGATGGCTGGTCCGCAGACCGTCGATCAGTTTCCGGTAGGCAAAGGACCACATCGGACACGCATGGAACATGACGATCGGGTCCCCCTGCCCTTCGTCCACATAGTGGATCCTGATGTCGCCGCGTTCAAACCAGTTCCGCTTGAACGGAAAGATTTTTGCCAGAAAATCTTCTGCCATACTGCCGTCTCTGCCTCCGGAAGAAATTAAAATCAACATATACATTAGCACGAAGGGCGGTTTTTCGCAAGGCCTCTTTCTTAAAAAATAAGATATTTTGGAAATTTTTTCTTTCCGAATTTGCAATCAAATCTTTTTGCATGTAAAGTTCCGGCAAAAATAATCCCTCCTGCCGGTCAGGAGCAAAAAAAATTGGAGAAAACAAGATGAAACAAACACCGGAAACCATTGTCCTGCTGAATTTTGTCTGCGAGGACATTCAGAAGGCTGCCCGTCTGGTCCGCGACAGCGGGATCTACACGATGGTCATGCCTTACACTGTGCCTGCGGAACGGGTCATGCAGGAAAAACCGGTCGGTCTGATCGTCTGTGCCGATCAGGGAGCTCCGGCGCACCAGACGGAACTGGAACGGTTCAAAGCACTCGGCCTGCCTCTGCTCGAACTGGAGATCACCAAACAGAATTTGAACGCACAGGCGGAAAAGGCGATCGCTTTCTGCAAGGAAAAATGCGGATGCCACTGCCTCTGGAAAATGGAAAACTTCATCGACGAAGCGGTGGCGGATATCCGCGCACAGGTCGGCGACCAGAAAGTGGTCCTGGGCCTTTCCGGCGGAGTCGATTCTTCCGTAGTGGCCGCGCTGATCCACAAGGCCATCGGCAAACAACTCACCTGCGTGTTCGTCAATCACGGACTGCTCCGCAAGAACGAACCCGAAATGGTGCAGAAGATTTTTGCCGAGACCTTCGACATGAACCTCTGCTACATCGACGCCTCCGACCGTTTCCTCGATAAACTCGTCGGCGTTTCCGATCCGGAAAAGAAACGCAAGATCATCGGCAAGGAGTTCATCGACGTTTTTGCCGAAGCCGCGGCGAAAGTCAATGCCCCCTTCCTGGGACAGGGAACCATCTATCCGGACATTCTGGAAAGCATCCCGCTGGATGGCAATCCGAACGGCGTGATCAAAAGCCACCACAATGTGGGCGGCCTGCCCAAAGACCTGAAATTCAAGCTGGTCGAACCGGTGGAACGGCTGTTCAAAGACGAGGTCCGCAAAGTGGGCCGTCTGCTTGGACTCCCCTCGGAACTGATCGACCGCCATCCGTTCCCCGGTCCCTCCCTGGGGGTGCGCCATGTGGGAGCGATCGACCGGGTCACGCTCAAAATGCTGCGTGAAGCCGATGCGATCGTGACCGAAGAACTGCTGAAGTCCGGCTGGTATCACAAGACATGGCAGACCTTTGCGATTTTCGTGCCGGTGAAAACGGTCGGCATGAAAAACCATGCCCGCACCTATGAATATGTCATCGCGATCCGTTCGATCAACAGTGTGGACGCGGTCACGGCGCAGGTGGTGCGTCTGCCGTGGGAACTGCTTGAGACCATGGCCTCGCGCATCATCGCCGAAGTCGACGGAGTCAACCGCGTGGTGTATGACATCACCCAGAAGCCCCCGGGAACCATCGAGTGGGAATAAGATCTGTTTCACAATGGTTTTTCAAGAAAAATTAAAATGGAGTTTATGAAATCATGAAAACCGAAGCTGTCAATAAGACAGAAAAAGCGATTGAAAAAGTAGCCGATACCATCCAGCAGGGCAATTACCAGCAGGCAATGGACAATTTCTGGAATGCGTATTCGGATACGATTTTGCATTTTGGAAAAATTCTGCTGCTCACGCTCGTCATCATCCTGATCGCCCTGATTGTCGGGCGGATCGTCCGGAACGTGATCGACCGCGCGGTGCAGAAAGTGCCGTCGCTGGATCAGTCCGTGGGAAAGATTTTCTATTCCATCGCACGGACCTTCATCTGGCTGTTTGCCGTCCTGATCATCCTCGATCTGTTCGGCTTCAACACGGCCAGTCTGCTCACGGTGCTCGGCGCCGCCGGACTGGCGGTCGGCCTGGCCATGAAGGATTCTCTGAGCAACATCGCTGCCGGACTCATGCTCCTGCTGCTCCGTCCTTATAAGGTCGGCGATTATGTGGACTGCGGCGCGGTCAGCGGCACCATCAAGGAAATGGGGCTCTTCACCACCACGCTCGCCACCCCGGACAACATTTTCATCGCGGCTCCGAACAGCGTCATCTTCGGCAGTCCGGTGAAGAACTATTCCCGCAATGCGACCCGCAGGATCGACATCACAGTCGGCATTTCCTACGGAGATTCCCTGCCCCAGGGCATCAAAGTGCTGCAGGGTCTGCTGGAAAACAATAAGACGATCCTGAAAGAGCCCGCTCCGCAGGTCCTGGTGGCCGATCTGGCCGACAGTTCCGTGAACCTGACGCTCCGTTTCTGGGTCCCGACCGCCAAATACTGGGATGCCTACTGGGAGATCAAAGGCCAGCTCAAGGAAACGATCGAATCCGCCGGACTGAACATTCCGTTCCCGCAGCGGGTCATCACTTTTGCCAACGCCATTCCGGAGGAAAACCGCAAGGCGCAATGATTTTCCCCTCAGAAGCACGAAAAGGCCGGCCCGAATTTTCGGGCCGGCCTTTTTCGTGTGGTGCTTTTTCTGACGATGATCAGATTTATATGAGGCTTATGTGGCTAATAAGCCTTATATCTCAAATCCGATCGATATCAGAAATTGTCCAGATCGGTATGAAGTTTGTCCATCTTCGGGCTGAACGGAACCGCACCTTTATCGGTGATCTCATAACCGGTTTCGATGCGGACGCCGTTGAATTCCGGATGGCCGAAGAAACTCACATCGACGCAGACGGTCATGCCGGGGACCAGCACGTCGTCACTGTTCGGGCCGAAGAACGGGCATTCGGCTTCGTTGAGTCCGATCGTATGCACGAACGGGCAAACCAGATACTTTTCGAAGCCGTGCTTGCTGAAATATTTCCGGGCGGGAGCGTCGATCTCACGGCCGGAAAGTCCGACTTTCAGCATGTCTTTGGTCAGACAGAAAGCCTCGCGCAGATATTTCATGCATTCGATCTGCTTGGCGGAATATTTTCCATTGGCGGGGAGCGCATCGCCGACCACGCCGGCATAGCCGCGCACTTTCGGAGCAATGCCGATCATGACCAGTTCGCCGTCCTGCATGATCTTGGTGGTAGCCGTCGGGACCACGGCGTTGCCGCGGATGCCGCTGCCGACGATCGCGGAAAAACCGAAACCGGTTGCGCCGCGGCTGCGGGCCGCATATTCGCCGGCGGCTGCCACCTGGATCTCGGAGTTGCCGACTTTGACCATTTCCTTCATGGCGTCGTAACTCAGGTCGGCGAGCTTGAATGCAGCGCGGATCTGTTCGATCTCCCAGCTGGATTTATGATAGCGCAGGTTCAGGAATTCATTGGTGATGTCAACGATCTCGACCCCCACGAAACCATCGGTGATGCCCTTGTGGCAGCCGAAAGGCATGCGGTCGGCGCCCACCAGACCGATCCGTTTGACCGCGCCGAGATTCTGGTTCAGTTCGGCAAAAAGATGCGGGAAATCAATGATCGTGGCAGCAGGATATTCCTCATCGGGCACCATGAACACCGGGAAGTTGCGGGTCTCCTTGACCGCGCTGTCCTGTTTGGCGAACGGTTCGCTTTCCGGACCGCCGAGCAGCAGCGGAGTGCCTTTGCGCGGGACCAGCACCGCTCCGCTTTCGAACTGCGGGCACCAGCCGGTCAGATACCAGCCGTTCCCGATGTTAAATTCATCATAATAGACCAGCGCCAGATCCAGATTCTTTTCTTCCAGAATTTTCCGGACTGCGGCCATACGGACTTGGTTTTCACTTTCGATCAGATACCCCATTTGCAACCTCCTTTGTTAAAGTGTCAAAATGTTAAATATAACATTCCGACCTTCAATCTAATCTTTCTTTTCAAAAAAACAAGTCAAAAAAATATTTTTTATTTGTTTTTTTTCAAAAATATGATATTTTTCAAATTCCAGAAGCAAATCATTTGAGGTGAGGCAATGAAACGGAAAAGCAAACGGAATATCTCTCTCGACCGGATCGCGGAAGAATGCGGCGTGAGCCCGATGACCGTGTCCCGGGCGCTTCGCCAGCTCCCTTCGGTCTCGGAAGCCACCCGGAACCGGATCTTCGAAACGGCCTCCCGGCTGGGGTATCTTCCCTCCCTCCGGGCCGGACGAAAAGCGGAACGGCATGAGGAACTCCACTCCCGTCCGGTGCAGATCATCGCCCGCGAATACCAGGGCGGCATTTCCCGTTTTCATTCCGAACTGATGCTGGAATTGATCCGGCTGCTGGCCGCACACCGCTATGAGTGCATTGTCCGGGTGGCCGACGGCAATTACCGGGAATTCCTCCGGATGCTTTCCGTGGCGGGCAAGACCGATGCCGCGGCCACGCTTCTGATCGGGACTTTCCCGGAAAAGGAACTGCGCACTCTGCTCCGCGCCCTGCCCGGCGCGATCCTGCTGGACGATCCCGGAAACAATGTTCCGGAATGCGTTTACAGCATATTTTCCTTTGACAACGTCCAGGCCGCGATGCAGGCGGTCCGGCATCTGATCGAACGCAAGCGGAAACGCATTCTGCTGGTAACCGGACCGCCGGAACATTTTTTCGCCCGCGAGGTCGAATACGGCTGGCGCAAAGCGCTCGATTCCGCCGGATTGTCCGTGCGGAACGAATGGGTGATCCACACCGATTTCTCCTCAAAAGACGCCGAAGAAAAGGTCGGACGCGCGTTGGAGTCCGGATGCCGGTTCGATGCAGTTTTCACCAATGACGAAATGGCCGGCGGCGTTTACCGCGCATTGCTCGGGGCTGGTCTGCGGATCCCCGAGGACGTCGCGGTCTGCGGCTGCGACGGCCTGCCGGTCGGCGAACAGCTTTTCCCGAAACTTTCCACCATCATCCTGGATTATCACGCACTGGCGGAAAAAGTGATCGAAAACATCACCAACCCTGACCGGGCGGTCTCCATGCACCTGCGTCTGCTTCCCCAGCTGCGGATCCGGGAAAGCTCATGAGCGGTACAAGAATACAAGTTTTTCCCCTCGCCGACGCGTCCGGAAAAGAAGAATATGACATCCGGACTTGATTTCAAGCGGAATCCATGCTATTTTATAAATGAACCGTCTGCGGCGTTGCCGCGATAACGAACCATTTATCAAGGAGCAAAACATGTCTCTTGAACTCAAAAAAGATGCGGCGTATGCGCTGCTGGTCCCGACCAGTATGGGCGTTCGCCTGACCCCGACCGACAGTCAGCCGTTCCATTGCAGCACCGAATTCAAAATGCAGGTCACCAGCGCGGAAACCAACGTGGCCAGCGTTTCCTCTTTCCTCGGTCTTCCCGTGAAAGTGCTGACCGCTTTCGTGAAAGACAGCCCGGTCGCCCGGATGATCAAAGACAATCTGGCCGGACGCCACATGGATTATGAAGGTCCGGAAATCGAACAGGGCGGCCCCTGGGGTTACCGTCACCAGTTCAATCTGGCCGACAGCGGCTGGGGAAGCCGCGGTCCGCGCGTGCAGAATGACCGTGCCGGCGAAGTCGGACGCCTGCTCGATGTCAAATATTTCGATCTGGAACGTATTTTCGGCAAGGAAGGCGTTCAGATCATCCATCTTTCCGGACTGATCGGCGCACTCAGCCCGGAAACCAGCAAATTCTGTCTGGAACTGGCGCGCGCCGCGAAAAAATATGGAACCAAGATCTCGTTCGACCTGAATTACCGGGCTTCCTTCTGGAAAGGCCGGGAAAAAGAACTTTCCGCCATCTTCGCGGAGATCGCCGGACTGGCCGACGTGCTGATCGGCAATGAAGAAGATTTCCAGCTGTGCCTGGGCATCCAGGGACCGGAAGCCGGCGGCAAAGGCATTGCCGGAAAGATCAACAACTTCAAGGAAATGGGCGACCGGGTCAGAGCGGCTTATCCGAATGCTTATGCAGTCGCCACCACCCTGCGCCAGGTCGTCAGCGCCAACCAGCATCTCTGGGGCGCGATCGCCAATGTCGGCGGCGATTGGCAGGTGGTCGAACCCCGTGAGATCGGCGTACTGGACCGCATCGGCGGCGGCGACGGTTTCGTCGGCGGTTTCCTGTATGCCATCCTGAAGGGCTGGGAACCGGAAAAATGGATCCAGTTCGGCTGGGCGACCGGTGCTCTGGCCACCACGCATCTCACCGACTATGCGCAGCCTGCCGATGAAGAACAGGTCTGGAGCATCTGGGGCGGCAACGCCCGCGTGAAACGGTAACAGTTCTTCCATAAACGTGAAACGGCGGAGGGCCACAAATCCTCCGCCGTTTTTTCTTGCAGGATCATTCACCCGTCAGAGCCGGTATTTCTTCTGGACCCGGTCTTTCCAATGGCACAGCACCGATTCGGACGCAAAGCCAAGTTCATCGGCAATTTCCTTCAGAGAAACATTGTCCTTCTTTACGGCCCTGCGATACCGTTCCACCCGCTTGCGGAGCATGTATTCACGAAAAGTCATGCCGGTATATTCCATGAAAAGCCGCTGGAAATGGATCCGGCTGTAACCCGCAAGGACTGCAAGCGATTTCAGGGTGCAGTTCAATCGGGGCATCCGGTCCATGTAGCGGATCATCTTATCCATCTTCATGGTGTTCTGCATTTCCCTGTGAGCCGGATCAGTTTTCGTCCTGGCTTTCTTTTTCGTTTTTCCAAACCGCAGTCATTTTTTCCGGATTGCGGCCGGTGTCAGCTTTGTGATCGATTTCATCACCCGCGACAAATGCGAACGGTCCGTGAATCCGAATTCCTCCGCTATTTCCGGTATGGAATAATCCGTCTCCACCAGCATCCGCTGAACCAGTTCAATCCGCCGTTCCATCCAGTATTCCCGCGGGGTGATGCCGGTTTCTTTTTTGAAGAGATGCAGCAGCCGCGACGGGGACAGATTGACCTGTGCGGCAAGTTCCGCAATGGAATATTTTTTCATATCGTGCGTGTCGATATATTTCAAGATCGATTTGATCCTCGGCTCGGACATTTCCATGCCGTGGAAACCGAAATTTTCCTTCGAAACTTCCAGGAGCAGCCGTTCCGCCAGGGCGTAAAGCGCCAGCGAGACGCGGATCTGGTCGCTTTTAGGCGGCAATGACGGCGCAAATTTTTTCGCCGGAAACAGCAGAGGTTCCGATTTCACCTGATCGAAGGGGTACGGTGCTTCAAACTCCACAAAATTATGGCTGAACGGATGTTCCGTCAATCCCGTCACCAGTGTATACGGCGGGATCAGCACCATGGTTCCGGGTGTCAGCGTGACGGTGCGGTCGCGGAATTCCAATGCCGCTCCGGGCGTATTGTTCCAGTAGATCAGCCAGAAACGCGACAATCTCCGGGGCAGATTCCAATAATTCACTTCACGGCCCAAATCCCATTTCACGATCGAAATGTCGACCCGGTCCAATTTGCGCTCGACCGATGTGGATACAGCAAAAGTATACCTTTTTTCAGCCATTTTTTTCTTCTGTTCAAGATTGATTTATTGATCATGCAGAGCTATAATATACATGGAATATACAGCCTGAAATCGGACTTTCAAATCAAAACAATAAAAGATGAGGTGAATTTATGAAAATCCAAACCTCCAAAAATGAAGGAATAATGCTTATGTTGAAAACCAAGACTGTTTTTAAAACCTCCTCTCTCATACCTCATCTCTCATACCTGCAGCGTAAAGCGCATTTTACGTTGATCGAACTCCTGGTGGTTATCGCGATCATCGCCATTCTGGCGGGGATGCTGCTGCCGGCGCTGAACCGTGCAAGGGAGACGGCCCGATCCATTGCCTGCACCAACCAGCTCAAACAGATCGGAACCGCACATCATCTTTATATTTCCGATTATAAAGAATGCCTGCTGCCCACCAACATCAACTCGTATTTTCATACAGGCCATAAATTCAACTTTTTTTCCGGTCTATGGTTCGGAATGCTTTCCGGCTATACG
>Ga0256405_10004035_pt1 | contig 28549 bp, 19 predicted proteins | sample RumenRJG_02DNA_FD_189096 | JGI IMG/M metagenome (GOLD analysis project Ga0256405, IMG submission 189096) | Bovine rumen microbial communities from Lethbridge, Alberta, Canada - RJG_02 | ecosystem: Host-associated > Mammals > Digestive system > Stomach > Rumen | place: Canada: Alberta... | reverse complement strand
AACCGTTTGCATCCTGATTCCCGACTCAATGGCACGGATAACCTTGATTTTCACTTGAGTGCTCACTGCTCTCTTTAACTCTGGCATAATCCTTTCGTTTTATGTCCAAGTTTTTCGGGGCACCCCAATAAAATAATGCATATTTGCAGATAAATGACAAAAGAATTATGAAGATCAATTATTTACTACTATTTGGAACCATCTTATGTTCGTGTGTCCGGGTCGATGATCATCCTGGCGTGAGAGAACATATCGTCTCTCAATTTTTAAATGTTTCTTCTATTGAATTAAGGTATAATGAATATGAAGAAAACAACGGATTGTTCTATTTCGAGAACAAAGGAGAATATGCAGATAATGAAACCAGAGAACGTTTATGGAAAGAATATGATGACTACCACTATAACAAAGTTCAGGTAGAACCACTTCTTGTGAGCATGAACGACTTTATCAAAATAGACGTGACAAGTGATCGGGATTTTAACAATATCCCTGCAGGAGCCTCCCTTGCAACGAAAGTCCGGCTGATTGCCGTTTCTCCTAAAAAATGGTTAATGAGCGGAGGGGCCCGGACTTATTCCTGGGATCAAATGCCGTCGGATTATACGAAGTTTGGAAATCGGCATTTCCAAATCCCTGAAGTATTTCCAGTCAACGGCCTTCTCTCAGAAATAACGCCAGAAGATTTAAAACTACTCATTGTACACAATATTTGTTTCTATTTCATTGAAACTCCGGCCATAAAAGAACACAAGATCACTGTGACCTTCTACGAAAAAGAAAAATCAATTTCCTCTTCAGTGAAGTATATATTCCAATAACTACTGATAACATAAGTTGCTCGACAGAGCCCATCTCCGGAACGACTACGGGAACTGTCCAGCGGCGACGTAACCATTCCTCAAATCGTATATAATTTTAGGATGAATGAGAACTAGTTATCTCCTGACAATTTGCCTTTCTATATTCCTCGTTTCCTGCGTCGAGAAGATTATTCTTGATCCAATGGAGGAGATGCCGGTGGTGGTGAGTTGTGTCCTCACTGGAGAAGGCGATAGTAATGTATCAGGATTATCCGCCGGAACCCAGTATGTGGATTTGTACCGGGCTCGTCATCCTTCAGAAACCGGTTATCAGCCAATAACGGATGCCTCTGTCCGGGTTGTGTCAGGCAAAGACACATATGAATTCGTGTGGAATGGGGAAAGATGGGAATGTGATTTCATCCCTGTCGGAGGAAGAGAGTATCAGCTGCTTGTCACCACAACGGACGGAAAGTCAATCTCCGCTTCAACTCGTTTCCCGGACGATGTTTTCCTAACCGGGGTCTTTCCATCCAAGGCAAACAATGCCGCCGGAATAGGAGACCAGGCGAGGCTTTATGCCGCATATTACCTGTCAAGACAAACCTCCATTGGAAGTTTCGTCCCCTATGAGAAAGAAGTATTTGCATGGATTACTCCAGAAGGTGATTCCGATGGGCGGATAGGAATAACAACCGACCACATGGGCGCGGATGGTTTTAATGTAAGTAGTACATCTTGGATTGATCTTGCATTTGTGGAAAAATGGAAGGAATTCGAAAGATCTGAAGAATGGTGGCAAAAATACGCACAGTATTGTTCATCAGAGCCTATTCACATAGGTTTTGTCCGAATCCATCAACAAGATAGTTATGAGAGTTCTTTTCCTGATGATTTAGCCGACTATGATTATGATAGAGGGAAATCAACATTATTCACGTTATGTGCCGACTTCCCTTCATTGGCAGGAAATAAGTATCGGGTTCGGTTCTTGTCCAAAGAATATGACGCATATTTGCGGACAATTGCCAAAAAACAGATTCATTCTGATGAATTTGCATCTTTCTACTCATTAGAAGATGTCCCTTCAAACATACAGGGTGGCCTGGGCGTCTTTGGTTCGCAGAGAATTGTGCGCTGTCGTACGGGGTTCCTAATTTAACCGTATTATAAGCTATTATGCTTCGCATACTACACCTTATTCCTTTCCTTTTGCTCGGTTTTACCGTGAACGTCCTTGCCCAGGAACCAGCGAGGACGGATACGTTGCCGGCGGCTATCAAGCGGGCGTCGCTGCTGGGCCGAAAGACGCTGAGCGAACGCGTGGTGATTCAGAAAGACCTGAATGTACTGGCATCGCCTACGGGTGATCCGGATTTCGTAAAGTTTATCCAGACGCTGCCCGGCGTGGCCACAGGCTCGGACGGGTCGTCCAGTTACTACGTCCGTGGCGGAAATATGGGCGGCAACGTACAGACCCTGGACGGCGTGACCATCTACGGCTCCCCGCACCTGGTCGGACTCACCACGGCCTATCCCGCCGACATCGTTTCCGTGGCGGAATTCCAGGTTGGTGGTTTTACCTCCGAGGAGGGGAACCTCAGCGCCTCGCACATCAAACTGTCCTCCCGGGACGGCTCATTCGACACCTTCTCGGCCAAGGCCGATATAAGCAACTTTATGCTGGGCGGTTGCGTGAGCACCCCGCTCGTGAAGGACCGCCTGTCGCTGGTGGCATCGTTCCGGGTGTCCCCGGCCCCGTTCGAATACAAAGCCATTTCCGGGATGATAGACCGGGAGGCCATCGACCTGTCAGATGCACACGCGGCCATCTACGATCTCTACGCCAAATTGAAATACCGTTTCGACGGGAAGCGAAGCCTGTCGGCGTCGTTTTTCCACAGCAGGGACAACTACAAGTTCCGGATGAACAGCGGCTCGGAAGACATGATGTCGTGGGATAACGCCATCGGCATCCTGCAGTATGAAGCCCCGTGGTTCGGAAAGGGCCGTTTCAGATTGACGGCTTCGTACAACCACTACGGCAATTCGCAGGGAATGGAAAAACAGATGAATACCACCTCGAATGACCTGATGATTCGTAGCCTCCTGGAGGAAGGGATGGTTCACGCACTGGTGGAGACTCCGTTCGGGAAAGACTGGCATACGCAGTTCGGCCTGAAGGGACGGATGGCCTGGTTCAACCCGGGATCGGCCCGTGTGCTGGAGACGACGGGCCTATTCCCCAAGACCAGTTCACCGCTGGTGGACAATACCCGGAAGAATGCAACCGGGACCTTGCACGGCCAGGTGTCCAAGGGCAGCCTGGACCGGAACATGTTCCGCGTCGCGGGCCGGCTGAACTATAACTCGGCTACCGGCCTGGCTCCGGAAGCCAGTGCCTTGGGACGGCTGCGCCTGTCCCGGCACCTGGGCGTGGAGGTCACCGCCGACTACCTGGTCCAGTACTACCACAGCCTGGAGGGAATCCCGCTGGGATGGTCTCTGGACATGATTATTCCCCCGTCGGAGCAGTTCAAGCCGGAAACGGCCGTGCAGGTCTATGCCGGCCTGTACGGGGATGCCGGCATCCATCATTTCTCGGCCGGGGCCTACTACAAGGATATGGACAGACTGGTATATTTTTCGGATGCGTCCAAGTTGTTTGATTCCTCTATCGTAGGATGGGAGGAGAATATCCGGATTGGTTCCGGCACTTCACGCGGCCTGGAGTTCCTGTACGAAAAGACGGGCGAGTTGCTGAACTGGCGCATCGCCTACACCCTGTCCCGGACGGACCGTCATTTCCCGGAACTGAATAAGGGCGTCACCTTCCCCGCAAAATACGACCGGACGCATATCCTGAATGCATCGGCCACGGTGCGCGTGCTATCGCGCGAGCGGATGAACCTGAACGTGTCGGGCCAGTTTACCTGGCAGTCCGGACATATGGAGACGGTCTCTGCCGGGAGTTGGTGGATATCGGATTCCATTACGGGATACGTTGAGCAGGATTTCTATACCTCCTTCAACAATTACCGGATGCCGCCCTATGTCCGCTGCGACGTGAGCGCCGTCCTGGAACTGACCGGCCGGAAGCATCCGCAGACCCTGCATGTGGGGGTGTACAACCTTCTGAACAGGCACAACCCCTTTTCGCTGTCCTATGATCCCGACACCGGAAAGTGGAAACAGATATCCCTGCTCCCCATCATGCCCAGCCTGAAATATTCCATTCAGTTCTGACTCTTGACAATCCGGGCAATTCTGCGTATCTTTGCCAATTATAAGATAATAATTGGTAAATATGGCAAAGATTTCTTCGAAAGCCCAGGCCATGCCGGCCTCCGCCATCCGTAAACTGGTCCCGCTGGCCGATGCCGCCAAGGCAAACGGCACCAAGGTGTATCACCTGAATGTCGGCCAACCCGATATCAAATCCCCGCAGTGCGCCCTGGAGGCGGTGCGCAACAACACGCTCGACCACGTTTCCTACACGAATTCGGCCGGAATGATCGAACTGCGGCAGGGGCTGGTGGAGAAATACTACAAGAAGATCGGCATCGACCTCACGGTTCCCGAGATCCTGGTGACCGTTGCGGGCAGCGAAGCAGTGGACGTAGCCCTGCAGGTAACCTGCGACGCGGGAGACGAACTGATCGTCATGGAACCGTATTACACGAATTACAATACGTTCTGTTTCATGAACGGCATTACCCTGAAGGCCGTCCATACCGATATCCGCGAGGGCTTCAGCGTGCCGGACATGGCCCGTTTTGAAGAACTGATTACCCCGCGGACGAAAGCCATCCTCATCAGCAATCCCGGAAACCCGACGGGAACGCTGTACACGAAGGAACAGATGCTGGCCCTGGGCGAAATTGCCCGCAAGCACGACCTCTTCCTCATCAGCGACGAGGTGTACCGCGAGTTCTGCTATACCGATGAGCCGCATTTTTCGGCCATGAACATCCCCGGACTGGAACAGAATGTGATCCTGGTCGATTCCGTGTCCAAACGGTACAACCTCTGCGGCTGCCGCGTGGGCTGCATCGCCTCGCACAACAAAGAGGTGATGGCCGCCGTGTTGAAATATGCGCAGGCCCGTCTGTGCCCGCCGGTCTATGGCCAGCTGGCCGCCCTCGGCGCCCTGGACACCCCGGACTCCTATTTTGCCGCCGTGCGCGAGGAGTATATCCGCCGTCGCGACGCCATGGTGGACGGGTTGAATGCTATTCCGGGCGTGTATTCCCCGCGTCCGATGGGCGCCTTCTACACCGTGGCCGAGATGCCGGTTGATGACGGCGAGCGCTTCGCCCGCTGGATGCTGGAGGAATTCCGTATTGACGGCGAGACGGTGATGGTAACCCCGGCCGCCTCCTTCTACAAGACGCCCGGTTTCGGCCGCAACCACGTTCGCATCGCCTATGTGCTGGAGGTCCCGAAAATCAAACGGGCCCTGCACATCCTGGAAGAGGGCTTGAAAGCCTATCCGGGCCGCATCTGACAAATGGGCTGATATGAGAAAATTCTTGCTTTTTTTGGGCCTGGGCGCCGCTTTTCTCTCCTGTGAGCAGCGGCCTGTGGTGACCTTCGTCCCGGTTCCCCTGGTTACAAGTCTCCTTGCCGACACGACGGTGTCCGCCTGGTCGCCCCTGGCGGCTTATGATGCGGAGGACTCCCGGGGAAGCATTGCCGTCATCGGCGAGCCGGATCGCGTGAGCTGGATGATGGGAACCCTTTTGCTGCAGGACAGTTTCGACAATATCGACGGAAGGCTGCTCTCCGACGGCCTGCCGGATTTCGCGGGCGAAACGCTCGCGGCTTATCGGGACAGCGCCTTTGTCCCGTACGATGCCTGCCTGCAGGAGGGACGCGAAGTCCAACTTCGGGAGGCAACGGTCCGGATGTCGCTGGCAGCGCTGGATACCCTGTATAACCGGAACGTTTTCGATCACGAGAACCTGCTCGCGAAAAAGCGTGCCAAGATGCTGGTGCTCGCTTCGCCATACCTGGCCCGTTACGGTGCGCATGACTTGAAAGTCCTGTTCGATGCCGCCGGGGCCGACATCCCCGTCATCTCTGTTCCGGGCGCCTTGCGTGCCCATCTGAAACGGGCCCATGCCTACCCTTGCAACGTAGGGGTGCTGGCCGACCGCCAGATGGCCGTTTCCGGCGTCTTCCCGGAAGAACTGGACGGTTGTGCGGTAACCGTCCTTTCTCCTGCAGCGGAAAGCCCCGAAACCGAATTGCTGCGATTCCTGGATATGTATCGGGATGCCGGTAATACTTTGCCGCTCAACGCCTTGCTGGTAGATGAACGGACGGTCCCTTCGGACAGCCTGCGCGCTACGCTGGCCCGGATTCGCCGGTCCGATACCGAGGAGATGATGCAGTACGGTCGTCTGCTTGCCCCGGATTTCGAGGTGGTGGACGCCCTTGCCTGTACGGCCGGGGAATGCTACCGGGTGCTGCGCCAGCGCAACCTGTTTACCCACGACATCGCTTATCCGCTTGCGGAGTTCTATGAAATCCGGCTTTCCTCAGGCCAGCCGGAAGACCGTCTGGTCCTGCTCCGTACCCAACGTTCGAATTCGGATTATGTACAGCAGTAGTATTTCTTCCCAGGAACTGAATGCGCTCCCGAAAGCCGCCTTTACCGGTGAAATCGTGGTATTGGATAAACTTGGAAAGCCTTTTGACGAGGCGGTAGCCTATCTTTCTACCCAGAAAGTGCTGGGATTCGATACGGAATCGCGTCCGTGTTTTTCCAATGACGAGAAGCCCCATGGGGTATCGCTGTTGCAACTTTCTTCGGGTGAACGGGCTTTCCTGTTCCGGATCAAGAAAACCGGCATGCCTGCAAACCTCCTGGACCTCCTGGCCAACGGAAAGATCATCAAGGTGGGCGCCGCGGTGCGGGACGATGTGCAGGGCCTGGAAAAATACCATAAGTTTGAGGCCCGTTCCTTCCTGGACCTGCAGAAGATGGTCCATCAATATGGCATCCAGGATATCAGTGTCAAGAAAATGGCGGCTATCATCCTGGGGGTGAAAATCTCCAAGACCCAGCAGCTGTCCAATTGGGAAGCCCGGCAGCTGACCGAGCCCCAGCAGCGTTATGCGGCTACCGATGCCTGGATCTGCCGGGAGATGTATATGGAATTACAGAAAAAGGAGAACGGGAAATGACGAAAATAATTTTGCGGAAGGGGAGGGAAGAATCGCTGCGCCGTTTCCACCCCTGGGTGTTTTCCGGCGCCGTGGCCCAGATTGTGGGCCAGCCGGCCGAAGGAGACCTGGTGGGCGTTTATGCGGCAGACGGCAGTTTCCTGGCCTGTGGCCATTACCAGATCGGGTCCATCGCCGTCCGGGTGCTCAGTTTCGATTCGGATGTCCTGGCTCCTGATTTCTGGGAGGTGATGCTCTCGCGTGCCTTGCAGGTACGCCGGTCCGCGGGACTGTTCGGCTCCGGGCAGACCAACTGTTTCCGTCTGGTACACGGCGAAGGGGACAATCTGCCCGGTCTTATCATTGACTGGTATGCGGGCGTGGCGGTCCTGCAGGCCCATTCCGTGGGCATGTTCCGCTGCAAGAAACAGATTGCTGACGCCCTTAAAAAGGTGTTCGGAGATGCCTTGCTGGCCGTTTACGACAAGAGTTCCGGAACGGCGCCCTTCAAGGCGGGGCTGGACCTGGTGGACGGCTATCTTTATCGGTCCGATGCTTTCCGGGATGGCGAGCGCGAGGTGCTGGAGAACGGCAATCGTTTCCTGGTAGATTGGACCGAAGGCCAGAAAACCGGCTTCTTTCTGGATCAGCGTGAAAACCGCGCCCTGGTGGCGAAATATGCCGCCGGCCGCCAGGTGCTGAACCTGTTCTGCTATACGGGAGGCTTTTCCATCTATGCCCTGGCCGCCGGTGCCGCCCATGTGGATTCGGTGGACAGTTCGGCCAAGGCCATGTCCATGGTGGACAAGAATGTGGCCCTGAACGGGTTTACGCCGGAACAGCACACCCCTTACTGTGCCGATGCCATTGAATTCCTGCGCAAAGTCCCGGAGGGAAAATACGATTTGATCATTGTGGACCCGCCGGCATTCGCCAAGCACCGCGGCGCTTTGAACAATGCCCTGCGGGCCTATCAGCGCCTGAATGCGGCCGCCATTTCCCGGGTAGCGCCGGGCGGCCTGGTCTTTACGTTCAGCTGCTCGCAGGTGGTGGACAAGGAGGCTTTTGCCCTGGCTGTTTTCTCGGCGGCTGCCCAGACGCGCCGGAGCGTGCGCATCCTGGACCGCCTGAACCAGCCGGCCGACCATGCCGTGAACATCTATCATCCCGAAGGAGAATACCTGAAAGGCTTACTCCTGTACGTGGAGTAGGGGATCTACGGAAAAATGCACGCTGACGGTCCGGGCCTGTTGGTCCACGGCCGTCAGTTCGTGTTTTCCGGGCCCGGGCGTGAGGACCAGCTGGTGCAGGAAGGTGGTTTTGCCCAGGTAATGGCCGTCCATGTGCCAGTACACGGTGGCGTTGCGGTCGCTGTGGGCCAGCTGGAAGACGCTGCTGCCTGCCGAACCGTCCAGTTGTCGCGGCAGGCGGAGGACACTGCCTTCGGACGGGTGGATAAATGCCATTACCGGGGTGTCGTTCAGCGTAACGGTCCGATATTCCGGATGCCGTTCGCGGTAGTACCATTCCATGGCCGGAGGCAGTTTAAACACGGTTTCCCCGCCCGAAAGGCGGTGATAAGGACATACGGGACTGTGGGTGGCGGCCGCGGGAACGGGGCGGCTCACGCTCTCCGGACAATGGGGGCCGGCCAGGTGACCGGACAAGGGGCAGATGCGGGCCGATACCCCCGCGCCGTCCGGCGCATCGAACCAGTCTTTCCCGCGCGGAAGCAGGTTGATCAGGTCGAACAGGACCGGTCCGGCGGTGCGGGCTCCGGTCAGTGCGCTGACCCCGTGTCCGTCGGCGTTGCCCGCCCATACGCCCACGGCGTAATCGGGGGTGAGGCCGACGGCCCAGGCGTCCCGGAAACCGTAGCTGGTGCCTGTTTTCCAGGCTGCCAGACGCAGGGAGGGAAGGAGGTGGATGTCCAGTTCTTCCGGACGGTTGACTTCTTTCAGGGCCTCGAACGTCTCCCAGAGGGCCACCCGGTCGTGCAGCGGGAAGGTCTCCCATCCTTCGTAACTACGGGCCAGGCCGGCATAGGCCCGCGTAATTTCTTCCAGGGTCCCTTCCGCCCCGCCCAGGATGAGCGAGAGACCGTAGTGCTCCGGAGCGGCGGTGAGGGTGGTGAGCCCGCATTCCTGCAGGAGGGCCTGGAATTTGGGAACGCCGTAATCGCGCAGCAAAAAGACGGAAGGAACGTTCAGGGATCGCTGCAGGGCTTCGCCGGCCGGCACGGCCCCACTGTATTTCATGTCAAAGTTCTGCGGGGCGAATCCGTTGATATTCAATGGAATATCGGGGATCAACGTCCCGGACAACAGCAGGCCTTCCTGCCAGGCGGCACAGAAGAGGAAGGGCTTGAGGATACTGCCGGTGCTGCGCGGTTTGGCAGCGATATCCACCTCCCGTCCCGGCCGGCTGCGCCAGGGTGACGCGTTCCCCACATAGGCGACCGGCAACCCGGAATGCAGGTCTATTACCACGGCGGCGAGGTCGGCCACCCCCTGGGCAGCCAGCCGGTCCGACCATCGGCCCGCCACCTCTTCCACCTGGGTTTGCAGGCCGGCATCCAGCGAGGTGCGAACGGCCTGCCCCCGCTGCATCCGATGGGCCCGTTCCACCAGGTGGAACGCCCGTGAAGGGAGGGGCTGGGGCGCATCGGGAAGGGGCTCCAGACAGGCGTCCCGGTAGGTCTGTTCATCAATGTCTCCGTGGTCCAGCAACCTCTTGAGCAGACGGTTGCGCTTGGCAAGCAAGGCCTCGCGTCCTTTGCCCGGATGCATGGCGGCCGGGGCATTGGGCAGGACGGCCAGGGTAGCGGCTTCGGCCCAGGAAAGATCTTCCGGCGGAACCCCGAAGTAGCGCCAGGCGGCAGCGTCCAGCCCCACGACGTTGCCCCCGAACGGGGCGTGCGAAGCATAGAGGGCCAGGATTCGTTTTTTGGAGTACCGGCACTCCAGGCGGGTGGCCAGAACCGCCTCGATGGCTTTCTGCCACAGCGTCCTTTCGCGTTGGCGGGACAGGCGGATGACCTGCATGGTCAGGGTGCTGCCGCCGCTGGTCACGTGACCGTTGCGGAGGTTGTCTTTCACGGCCCGACCGATGGCCAGGGGATCTACTCCCGGATGCCAGCGGAAATGTCTGTCTTCGAATTGGATAAGGGCTGTGGCATACCGGGATGGAACCTGCTTTCGGGGCGGGAAACGCCACTGCCCGTCATCGGCCGTCCGCGCGCCCAGGAGCACGCCGCTACGGTCCGTAACGACCGTGGAGTAGGGAAGCCCGCGGAAGAGGTCGCGGGGCAGGCAGCATAGCCACGCCATCCCCACAACCCCCGCCGCCAGCAGCAGGATCCGCCTTCCGGTCATCGGACAACAGCCGTCTGGGCCGATGCGGTATTCGCGGCTACCGCCGGGTCATACATGCCCTCGCAGGTGGTGGAAGGCAGGATGTAGGATCCTTCGAAGGCAGCGCGCAGTTTCACGGTAAAGGTCTTTTTTGTGCCCTTCGGCAGGTCGAAGAACCAGTTCACCCGGTCGTCCCGGATATCCAGGTGGTCGGCGCTGTCCGCACCGCTGCGAAGGCGTTCATTCACGGCTTCCCAGCCGGATGCGAGCGGGAAGGAGAGGGCCAGGTGGCAGCGGTCGTCCAGGGTGCTGGGATTGGTTACGCTCACGTGGGCGTAGAATTCGGTTCCCTGGGCAATCTGTCCCAGTGCCACGGCTTGTCCCTTGGCGTTGGTGTACCGAACGTCCAGGCCGATGCCTTCGCTGCGGGCGGGGACCTGCATGCCGGCAGGAACCGGGCGGCGGGATACGAGGGTCATGTCCAGCGGTCCGTCCACGCGGCTGGTCAGGCTGACGGGACCGGAAATTTCCCGTGTCAAGGCAGAGGCGGCCGTCACCCAGTCTTCTGTCTTGCTGTTGATAAGCGCTTGTACATCAATGGCTTTTGTGGGGAATTTCTCGTGCAGGCGGTCCAGGGCGATGGCAGCGAAAGCCGCCTCGGAAGTGGAATAACAGCCTTTGTCGATGGCTTCCGCAACGTCGCGTGCCAGTGGCAGGGCCGCACTCCAGTCTTCTACCAGGGTGCAGGCTTCCAGGGCCAGGGCTTTGTCGCGCAGGACCGATCCATAGGTCGGATGGCTGGACGGGTAGGCTTCGAAAGAGGAGGCGGCGGTGGAAACCAGCTGGGCAGCGGCTTCGCGGTTGCCGGACAGGGCAAAGGCGGACGCCAGGACCCAGCGGGCCTGCGGATGCACGGGATTCTCTTTCATGCGATTCATGGCGGCGTAATCCGGATTGCCCGTCAGGGCCAGCGAATAGAGCCGGTAGGCCTGGTCCATGTCCGGGAAGAGTTTGCCAGGCGCCACGCGATAAGCTTTGCAGAAGCCCTTCTGGGCACGTTTCCAACGGGAGAGAACGTCGGCATTCACCGGGAATCCCTTGGCGGCCGCCTCCGTGAGGAAGGCTCCGTCCATGGACGTGACCCACGTATCGACGGTGCCGTTGGACCAGTATGCGAAGCCGCCGCCCGTCTGCTGGCGGGCGTATAGCCGGGCAATGATATCGGTAATGGCTGTCGATGCCTCCCGGGCCTCTTCCTTGCCCAGCAGGGGCATCAGGTGCAGGAGCGTGAAGCCTTTGGAGGCCAGTTGCTCGGAGCAGTCGTAGGGATAGTCCAGCATTGCCCCGGCCAGGGCGCTGGCGTTGAAGGACGGATAGGCGGAAAGGGTCAGCTGTCCCGCACCCGAGAGGGTAAGCTTCCCTCCGGCAGGCAGGGTATGACGCTCTACCACAACGGTTTCCCGTTTATCTCCCTGAACCGTAACGACGAGTTCTTCGGTACTCTTGCGCGATCCGCTGACGGCCGTTACCGTCAGATGGGCCGTACCCTCTCCGGTGGTTTCCAACCGGAACCGGGCCATCTGGTCGCCCGGCTGGGAGAAACGGAGGGTTTGGGATGCCTGGTCCAGGATGCGGACAGGTCCTTCCGCCTTTATGCGCAGGTTTACCTCGCGCGCACCCTCTTCCATGGCAAAGACATTGACGGGCAGGGTGACCTTGTCTCCGCTGCGCAGCAGGGCGGGCAGGGAAGGAAGGATCATCAGCGGGGCGGTGACGGGCGCGGTTTTCCAGGCAGAGCCCCAGGCATCCTCGCCGGCAGCCACCACCATGACGCGCACGCTTCCTACATACATCGGCAGTGTGATGCGGTGCTTGACGCTCTTTCCTTTGGGTACGGAAACCGGGCCGATGAAACGGACTACCGGGTTGAAGCGGTTGTCCTTGCGGGCGGCCACCAGGTTGTCCTGGTCGCCGCCGATGGCCGCCTGTGGCGCCAGAACGCCGTTCAGGGATCCGATGACGTCGTCGAACATGTCCCAGGTCTTGACGCCCAAGGCCTCATCGCCATTCATCTGGGTCCACGGGTCGGGCGTTTTGAAAGCCGTCAAATCCAGCAGGCCCTCGTCCACGATGGCCAGGGTATAGGTCATGGGCCGGCCCTGTTTCTCGCTGACCTGCAGGGTAAACGCTTCCTGCGGATGCAGTTTGTCGGGCAGGGACAGTACCGGTTCCAGATGGGACTGCGGATCGGTTACGCGCACGCGGCGGATGCCGTAGAGGCGCAGCGGGAGGTCGTTGGAACGCTGGCCGCAGGGCTGCAGCAGGGTCACATGGATGAAGAAGCCGGGAGCCAGGTCGGAGGTGACCGGAATCTGCACGGGCGTATCTTGGTCGGCCGATGTGCTTACCCAGTGGCGCGAAACCACCTTGTGGGCGTTTTCGACCGATACCAGGGCTTTTCCGCCGGCGGTGGCGGGCAGGTAAGCCGTGACCATCTCCCCGCTGCGGCAGCTTTCCTTGTCCAGCGAGAAGGTCAGCATGGAAAGCATCTCCGGGTCGCTTCGGTCGGCGCGGCCGTCCCAGTCGGGCCAGTCAATCAATACCGTGTCGCCGGTCACGTGCCCGCTTTCCTTATCATAGACCACGACCAGATACCGGCCCCAGTCTTTGTTGAGGACCTTGAACGTGAAGGTGGCGTCCGCACCGGCAGGGGTAACCAGTTCGCCTTCGGCTACTTTTTGGGTTCCGTTTCCCTGGATGTAGGCGCTCAGGCCGGCTCCCTGGTTCTCCCACCACCACGACCATTTGATCTTGAAAACGGCATAGCAGAGGGTCCTGCCGGCACAGCGGCGGCCCTGCTCGTCCACGCTGGTTACGCGGAACAGCAGGTCTTTCCCGGTTACGGGCTTATCCGGGAAGCGGATGCCCGCATAATGGGTGAAGGGGGAGTAGGGATAGGTCTCGGTTGTGAAACTCTCATCGCCGCCCGGTTCAATGACGGACGATACCACAAAGGCGTTCAGCATGCCGGCCGCCTGTTCGGCCGCGGGCAGGTCCACCTGGACGGAAGCCTCTCCGTTGGCATCCAGGGTGGTTTTGTAGAGCGTATGCGTGCTGACGGAGAAATCGGACATCAGCGCAGCAAATACATAGCCCTCCAGGCCCTTGAAGGCCGTTTTGGCCGGGCGGAGGGTCATTTCTGCCTTGGCCTCCAGTCCGGCGGCGGCCGGTCCCGTAAGCCAGGAAGCCTTTACCTTTACCGGCAATCGCTGGCCGGCGTGGAGCACTCCTTCGGGAAAGAGCGTGGCAATCTTCAGCCGGTTGGGCTTGATGGTTTCGAGATGGAGTGATTTGTGGAAATGGCTGCCGCCTACTTTCACATGGGCGTCCCAGAAGCCGGTGGGATCGTCGGAACGGGTGGGGATGCGGAAGCAGAACACACCGTTTTCGCCCGTTTGGACGAATCGTGAGTGGAATTGTCCCTCGGGGGTAAACAGTTCCAGCGTGGCGGGATGTCCGTCCGGGACGATTCTTTCGCGGTCGTTCAGGATCATCGACACAAAGAGCGTGTCGCCGGGCCGCCAGACGCTCCGTTCGCCATAAAGATAGGCCTTGATGCCATCGGCGACCACCTTTCCGCCCACATCGAAGCGGCTGGTGGAGCGCTGGCTGCCCTCGAGGAGTTTCAGGTAGGTTTTGCTGCTGCCCTTCGCCGCTACGGCCACGAAGGGTTTGCCTTCGGGTTTCAAGGTGAGCAGACCCTGGGAATCGGTTTTCCCGGAGGCCAGTTTCTGCAGCTGGAAGTCGTACAGCGTTATCTGGGCCCCGCCCAACGGGTTGGCGGTCGGCAGGTCGGTGGCGACCAGGGAAATCTGTCCGTCCGCGGTCGCAGAGGCCAGCAGGCCGATGTCGGATGTCATCAGGTTCACGGCCGGGAACCGGTCGGAATCCATATAATAGGACGGCTTTTCGGGGTCTTCCCGGTCATGCCAGTCGTATTCGTCCCAGTCCATCCAATTCTCCCAATACCATGCGGTAGGTTCATCCCATTCGGCTTGCTCCTGGGGAGAAGGCGTTCCGTCGGAGGGGACCAGGGAAACCTGGCGGTTGACGGCTTCTTTGCCGTAAAGGGAATACGCTTTCCGGAAACTCAGCCGGATGCGGTACAGGGCGCCCGGCTCGCGGTCGAACAATTGGCTCAGGTCAAGGCTGTAATCGTTCCACTGCTGCAGGTCCCGGGCAGCGTCCCCGCCCAGGGGGATGCGGCTCCGGTACACCAGGCGGCCGCTACGGCGCAGGCCGTCGCTTCCGTTGAGCTGGTTGTCCTGCAGGAACATGAGCAGGTTGTTCTCATAAATCCGGATCACGCTTACATCTACCGCATCCAGGGCCACGGCGCGGAAGGGGAGCAGCAGCCGGGAACGGTCGGGGAGGATGTTGCCTTTCAGCGGAATCTCGACGGCGGGTTTGGCCTTGACGGCATCAAAGGTTTGCTCAAAAACCGATCCCAGGGCACGTCCGCGGAGGTCTTTGACGCCGCGGTCCACCCGGAGCGTCATCTTGTCGGACCGGCCGTCGAAATAGACCAGGGCCTGGCGCCCATCCAACTTGACATAGCTGCGGTTAACGCCTTCCAGCTCAATCATGCCGGCCAGGGCCGCGTTCCGGGACAGGGTGTCCGTGAAGGTAAGGACCAGGCGGTCGTCTTCGTCCCGCACATCGGCCAGGCGGAAATCGCCTCCGGTGGGCACATCGGCCAGGGAAACGGTTTCTTCGGGGGCCTGGACGGCAAACCGGAAAACAAAGTTCCGGAGTTCCTTTTCCTTCACATCGGTCACCTTATCCAGATGGAAGGTGGCCTCATAGGTGCTTCCGGGCACCAAGGCGTCCTGGTCGGGAACGAATTCCACCGATGCGGGAGTATCCCAGATGACCGTTCCCTTCAGGTCGGGCCGGAAAGAGAACAGGCCGTCGGAAAGCTGCCGGTCGGCGGGAATCTCGGAAACCAGTTCGATGCGGAGCGTCGCCTGCGGGGTGACGATCCCGCCTGTATGCGCTTTGATGTATTGCGCCGCTTCCGGAGCGGGGATTCCCTTGGATGCTTTCTGGCCGCAGGACAGGGCCAGGGCGACCATGCCGGACAGGGCAAGCAGGATGCGTAACTTCTTCATAATATTTTTGGCTTTTTCAGATTTTCCTTCTATCTTTGCATTCCCAAGGTGCCTTGGCCGAGTGGTTAGGCACAGGTCTGCAAAACCTGGTACAGCGGTCCGATTCCGCTAGGCACCTCTTCCTTTTACAAATAATCCTCGAAATACAGCGTCACCTTGTCCATCAGGTGGATACGGTCTTTCCCGCGTACGTTGTGCTTTTCACAAGGGTAGGGGAAATAATCTACCTGTACGCCCGCTTTTATGCAGGCCTGGACAAAGCTCAGGCTGTGTTCCCACACCACGGTGTCGTCAATAGCGCCCTGGCAGATGAGCAGCTTGCCTTTCAGGTCTTTGGCGCGGCCGATGAGCGATGTCTGCGCAAACCCCTCCGGGTTGGTGGCCTCGGTCTCCATATACCGCTCACCGTACATTACTTCGTACCATTTCCAATCGATGACCGGTCCGCCGGCCACGCCCACCTTGAACACGTCGGGGTAGTGCGTCATGAGCGAGATGGTCATAAAACCGCCGTAACTCCAGCCGTGCACGCCCACGCGGTCGCGATCGATCCAGGGCTGCTCCAGCAGCTGGCGGATGCCCACCATCTGGTCTTCCATTTCCACCTGACCGCACCGGCGGTGAATGGCTTTTTCGTAGGCGGCTCCCTGGTTGGAGGTGCCGCGATTGTCCTGGACATAAACCACATAGCCGCGCTGGGCCATGTACATTTCCCACATCCGGATTCCGCCCAGCCACGTGTCGCGGACCATCTGGGAATGCGGACCGCCATAGACATACACAATGAGCGGATACTTTTTCTGCGGGTCGAATCCGGCGGGCAGGAACAGGCGGTAGGCGTTGTCGTAGCGGCCATCGGCACTTTTCACCGTTCCCAGTTTTGCCTGGCAGGGAAGATAGCCTGCAAGCGGATCCGGTGCGCTGAAAACGGGCTCCAGGCACGTTCCGTCATCGGCTCGGCAGAGTTCGACCTTGCGCGGAACATCGAACCGGCTCCAGGAATCCAGATACCGGTCGCAGCCCGGTGCCATCCGGATGGTGTGCCAGCCGCGTTCGCGGGTCAATTGCCGGGGAGCGCTCACCTTCGCGGGCAGCGTTCCTTTGCGGCCGGGTTTGACCGATACGCAGAAGAGGTGGTTTTCGATGGGGGAGATTTCGGCCGATGTGTACCAGACGGTTTTCCCGTTGTCGGCAAGGTAGGCCAGGTCGGCGTCGGTGTGCACGAGTCGTTGGACGGTGCCCAGCGTATCGCACAGATAGAGGTTCTTCCACCCGTCGCGGTTGTCGGTCCGAAATAGGAATAAGTAGCTGTCTTTCAGGAAGTAAAGCGGGTCCTGCGGTTCTACGAAGGCGTCGTTTTCCTCGGTCAGGAGGGTGCGGATGAAGCGGCCGTCGTCGGCACGATACATGTTCAGGTGCATGTGCTTCTGCGCGCGATCGAGTACCTGGATGAAAAGGTATTTTCCCTCGGGGGACCAGGTGATGCCGGTCAGGTAGCGCTCTGCATCGAAATCGTCCACCTGAACCTGTAGGGTGCTGCCGGATGCGGTGTCATAGACATGCAGGCTGATGTGTTCCGATGCCATCCCGTTCATGGGATATCGCAGCTGCACGAGTGAGCCGGTGCGGCTGGTGATGTCCAGCAGGGGAAAAAGGGTCACGGCCCGCTCATCCTTGCGGTAATAGGCGATTTTGCGGCCGTCCGGCGAGGGAAAAATGCCGCTGGTGATGCCGAACTCGTTGCGGCTCACCGAGGTGCCGTACACGATCCCCGGCGCCTCGCTTTCCGCGATGGTGCGTTCGCTGCCGTCATCGGCCCGCCAATAGAGACCGTTTCCGCGGGTATAGACCCGGGATTCCGGGGACGGGACGATGCCAAGCAAACTGTCGGCTTTGGTGCGGCTGATGCCGGCGGGATAGACTTTGGAAGAGAAGACGGCCTCCTCCATGGTGAGGAGCCGGCCTTCCTGCGCGCCTGCGGGACGTGCGGAAAAGGAAAAGAGTGTCGCGGCCAGTAGCAGCGACAGGGAAGTCGTTCGGTTCATAACGGATTAGTCCAGACTGTTTTGCGGCTCGCGGACGCTGATCACCCGGTCAACGATGTGTTTGTCCATGCCCCGCCAGGGAAGGGCGCCGAGATACTGCTTGTAGTGCAGTTCCACTTGCTTTCCGCTACAGCGCATCAGCTGGTCGGCTACTTTCGGGTCGGTGACCGAGAAATCGAACACGTAGGAGCCTACGTTGCTCTTTTCATCGGCGCTGTACTGGATAGCGCCCAGGTTCCCGCCCCGGAATCCGGCCATGATGAGCCGGCCTTCATAGGTCTTGAAAACATAGCCCTTGAGGGCGAACTGGTTCAATTCTCCGGCCTTTACGCCGTCTCCGAAGACATAATAGAAACGGATGTAAATGAAGGCCGCGAGGGCGATGACCAGGATGGAAACGGTCCATCCGATGATTTTTCCGAGTTGCAGTTTCATGATGATTGTGTTTTAGCGGATCGGAGCGCCGGTAAGCGGCCAGTCCATGATGGTGGAAATGTAGGGAATCAAGGTGTGGGCTTTCTTCTGATGACCAATATAGTTGGGGTGGTTGGCTGCACCCAGGTCGCCTTCGTGGTTGTGGACACGGGCTCCCAGGGCCATCCAGTGTACATTCGGGAAACCGCAGTTTTCCGCAGCCGCCTGGATGTAGGCGATCATTTCGGGGTCGTTCTTTCCGGCGACGCACAGCACCGGGTGATCCTCGCCGTAGAAACCTTTGATTTCTTTGATCAATTGGATGTAATTGCGACGGAACATGCCCATCGAGGGCTGACGGTTCCGGGAGAAGTCATTGGTGCACAGGTAGATGACGCTAAGGGACGGTTGGGGGCCGTTTTCGGGTTTCCAGTCGGCCTCGCGGCGCGTGTCAAAGGTCTGCAGGTACCGTTCGGGCATGTAGTAGTCTTTGACGTTGTCGTTGTAGTTGCGGGCAATCCCCATGCCGGAATGGGAGATCCAGATGCAGTCTGCTCCGAAATAGCGGCTCACGATGGGCGCATAGGATTTGTTGGCGTTCTCCGTTTCGGGCGTGAAAGGGTCGGTCTTGACGGAATTCTCGCTGCCGAAACCGCAGGTGTAGGAATCGCCGATGAATTCAATGACGCGTTCCCGTACACCCTCCGCCTGGAGGAGCGGTTTCCGGGTTTCGAAACAGGAAAAGGTGGCCGTTCCCTGTTCGCCTTCGGTGCGTTTCTGGAGGATCGCCGTATGCTTTTCCTTCGGACTTCCGCCCTGGAACAGGACGATGGTGGTATCCTTCCCGGTGAGCGTAATAATCTGGTCCGGTTCGGTGTCCATTTGCTTATCGATCCAGAGGTTGAAGTAGTCTTTCTTGCTATCCGATGCCTTGACGGCCAGGTAGTTACCCTCGAAGGCGATGCGGCTGTAAACACCGCTCCAGTCGAAGGAAACGGTCCCGTCCTGCACCAGTGTGCGTCCAATCCAAGTTACGCTTGCATCCGCCGCCGGGGTGATGACGGTATCGTTCTTTTTCACGCCCTGGGCGTGGAGGGAGAGGGAGAGCAGCGTCGCTGCCGCGATCCAGATCAATTTTCGTATCATATCTTATCTTATGTATTCTATAGCTACAAAGATACGAATAAAAAGCGAATCCTATATTTTTTGCTATCTTTGTATATGCTAAAAAATAGGGATATGAAACAGATTTTTCAGGCCGCGAAGGCGGTGCTCGTTTGCGTTTTCCTGCTGGCAGCTGTGGTGCTTTCGGCTCAGGAACGCCGCTATGTGCAAGCGTATGAATTGAATGTGATTGGGAAGGCGCTTCCTACGGGGGGCGTGTACCAGCGCTTCGACCCGAAGCCATACGGCATGAACGGGTTGCGCGGCCAGCAGGCGGAAATGTCCACCGGCCTGGCGGTGTGTTTCAAGACCGATGCGCGCAGCATCGGCGTCCGCTGGAAAATCGGCGGCTTCCGCAGCCACACCAACATGACCCCCACGGTGGCCTGCGGATTTGACTTGTATATCAAGCGGGACGGTCACTGGGTCTTTGCCGGTTCTGTGGGACCGGGCCGCCTGGCCGATCAGTACGAGGCGACGCTGGTCCGCGATATGGCGGAAGGAGAGAAGGAGTGCGTCGTGTATCTGCCGACCTTTGACCATCTGGACGAGATGGAACTTTCGGTTGAGGAAGGTGCGCGCATCGAACCGATGCCGAATCCCTTCCGGCACAAGATTGTGGTGAAGGGCTCCAGCATCACCCACGGTGCCTCGGCTTCCCGGCCGGGAGCCACCTGGCCTGCCCGATTGTGCCGGGAACTGGGTCTGTACTGTGTGAATATGGGTTTCAGCGGCAACAGCAAACTGCAGGAAGATTTCGCGCATGTGCTGGCCGATATGGAAATGGACGCCATTATTTTCGACGCCTTTTCGAATCCGTCGGCCGAGGATATCCGTGCACGGTTCGATACCTTCGTGGACATTATCCGCGAGGCGCATCCGGATATTCCGCTCATCTTTATCCAGACCCTCCGGCGCGACAGCGGCAATTTCAATGAGACCACGCGTGCCTACGAACGGGAAAAGAAGGCGGCTGCTGCCGAAGTGGCCAAGCGACGCGCCAAAATGGATAAAAACCTCTATTTCCTGGAAGTGGACGAGTGGATCGGCACCGACGGCTATGGTTCCGTGGACGGCATTCATCCCAATGACCTGGGCATTGACCGGATGCTCCGGCAGGTGAGCCCCAAAGTGGCCCGGATCCTAAAGAAATATGGAATCAAATAAAAAAAAAGCAGCCGTTTGGCTGCCTTTTTTTTGAGCCACTTAACAGATTTGAACTGTTGACCTGCGCGTTACGAATGCGCTGCTCTACCGCTGAGCTAAAGTGGCCTGAACCGTTCTCGTGTAACGGGACTGCAAATATAGGAATATTTTCCTGAAATCCTGCAATTTTTTCTTATTTTTGCGCCATGATTTCGGATATCTTGATCATTGGCGGCGGTGCCGCCGGGTTGATGGCGGCCTATGGGGCGGGGAGCGCCCTGTTTCGTGCGGGAAAGACCGCCCAGGTAACGGTATTGGAAAAAATGCCCCGTCCGGGCCGGAAAATCATGATTACCGGGAAAGGACGCTGCAATTTTACCAATGTCAAGTCCTGGAACGACTTCTCCCGCCACATTCGTACCAATCCCAATGTCCTGCGGCCGGCATTCTATAACCTGACGCCCCAGGCCCTGATCTCGTTGTTCGCGGCCAACGGCCTGCGCGCCGTGGTAGAACGTGGCGACCGGGCCTTCCCGGCTTCCTATCAGGCATCTGATGTGGTGGATACCTTGGTGCGAATGGCTGGAAAGGTGGGTGCCAATCTGGTGCATGATGCAGATGTTGAGTCTATTAATTACCAAGAGAACAAGAAGTTATATTCTGTTACCTGCAGGAATGGTAAAGAATATACGGCTCGTGTTCTTATCCTGGCGACCGGCGGCTTGTCTTATCCTTCGACCGGTTCTACCGGAGATGGCTATGCCTGGGCCGAGGCTCTTGGCCATACCCTTACGGAACGGTTTCCCTCGCTGACGGCTTTGGTCCCGGAAGGATATAAAAATGCCCAAACGGCCGGAATGGATGGACCCAAGCATATCGACCGGTCTGTCCCGATGGAGAAGATGGGGAAATATCTTTGCGGCAATAAGTTGAAAAATTGCGGATTACGCCTTGTTATTGACGGTAATACTTCCGAAGAAGAATTTGGCGATGTGGAGTTTACGGACGGGGGGATTGAGGGCCCGGTGGTTTTCCAGGTAAGCCGCAAGGCGGTAAAAGCCCTTAGGAATGGGTCAAAAGTGTCCCTCGAACTGGATTTGAAGGCCGGAGTAAGGGCTTCCGAACTGTCTGCCCGCCTGACGGAATTATGGAAGGCGATCCGCTCCGACGAGCGGAGCCGCGGGCGGTCTGAAAAGAACCTTTTAACGGTCCTTTTGGGCAAGCTCCTGCCCTGGGATCTGGTGGATGGATTCCTCTTCTGCCACCCGGAAATACTGCCCGCCAGAAAGGGGCGGAACGGCCGCTTTTTCGAGGTGGACCTGGCCGCTTTGGCGACTGCTTTGCAGCGGTGGAAAATGGACCTTGTCGGCTATGTCGGATACGAGCGTTGCGTGGTCACGGCAGGGGGTGTCGCGATGTCGGAAATCGATCCGAAAACCCTTTCTTCCAAGAAGCGGGAGAACCTCTTTTTCTGTGGAGAATTGCTGGATATGGATGCGGATACGGGCGGTTATAACCTCCATTTGGCCTTCTGTACCGGGTATTTGGCCGGTCAACACGCTGCAGAACGTGTCTGAACGTAACTAATTGAGGGCAAACTAATAAAACATTTTTGTTCGAATGTGTAACAAAAATGTTAATATCGTTTCTCGATAATTATTTAAATTTTCTCATCAGCTCCTCGACAGCCTTCCGGTTGTTACGGGCGGGGACGATCCAGCGGTAAGCGACCCATCCGGCAAGCGCCCATAAGGCGGGTCGAAGGAGACCGATCCCGGGGATGCAGACCGCTCCCAAAACACAGGCGAAAATGAGGAGGATAAAGGTGGCGGCACGCAGTCCGGTACTCCGGTTTCCCTCCCGGAAAGTGAGGGCGTAACGGCCGTCTCCGGCATCCGATACCCAAGCGGAAATATAGCGCTTTCTCCAGGGGGTGGAACGGTCCAGAAAGAGGTCAAATTCGGGAAGGGAATCCGGAAGGACGGACCCTTCCAGATCGGTCTTCCGCCAGACCTTTCCATAGGGTGTCATGGCAGTCTTTACCATACCCAAAACACGGCCAAATGGTTCATCCGAAGGGAAGAGGACCATACCCGCATCCATCATCTGTGCTTTCTTGTCGAAAACCATTGTTAAAGATATTTTGACAAAGGTATAAAAACGTGTAAATTTGTGCAAATAGATTGGAAACGATGGGAAAAAATCCGCTTTGGATACTTTTGTATGCCGCCGTACTGGTTGTATCCTGTGTTAAAACTGCTAAATCTGCTGAAAATAAGGATGATACACCTTCTTTTTTGCAATTGAATGATAAGTATGCCATTACCTTGTCTCCGGCAGGGGCGGCCGATACCCTGTGGTTCGACAAGCCTCTTGAGCGGGTAGTGTGTATGTCTTCCTCCCATGTAGCCTTTCTGGATGCCCTGGGCTGCGATTCGGTGGTGGTGGGGGTGTCCGGAATCGGGTATCACAGCTCGCCGCGGCTGCAGGAACGCTATAAGAAGGGAGAGGTGTTTGATATCGGTTACGAAGCTGCCCCGGATTATGAACGCCTGGTTGCCCTGCATCCCGACCTGGTGACGACCTATACGGTATCATCTGCAGTACCACCTTATATAACCAAACTCAATTCTCTCGGAGTTAGGGTTTTAATTCTGAATGAACATTTGGAACAATCTCCCTTGGCCCGGGCTTCCTATCTGAAACTGTTCGGTGCTCTGACCAATCGTCGGTCCAAGGCTGATTCGCTCTATGCAATGATTGCCGGGAACTATAACCGGCTGCGCGACGAGGTGGCGGATACCCGTTCCGGTGAGCCTCGCAAGGTTCTGATGAACATTCCTTATGCGGACCGCTGGTACATTCCCGGCGGAGAGAATTATATGGCCCGTCTGGTCCGGGATGCCGGCGGAGAGGTGCTGGGTGCTGAGCCGGGACGGAGCGAATCTTCCGTGATCTCGCTGGAGAAAGCGTGGGAGCTGTCTTCCGGGGCCGACCTCTGGCTTGATGTGGGGAATTGCCGTACGGTTGACCAGCTTCGTTCGCAGGTGCCCCTGCTGAAAGATTCGCCCTTGCTCCTGCCGGGGAAGGTGTACAACAACAACCGCCGGTCCACTCCGGCCGGCGGCAATGATTTCTGGGAAAGCGGTGCCGTCCGTCCCGACCTTATCCTCCGGGACCTCTGCTCCATCCTTCGCGGCACCCCTGATTCGCTTTACTTCTATCAGGAGTTGAAATAGGCAATTTTAAAATTCCTGTTCCAAATGAATAATAGTTCCTTTTCCCATTGGCTGAAAGGATGCGTATATCTAATCATCCCGTTCTTGCTTGTGTATTTGACTGTCATGGTTGTGTGCTTTGGCTATTTCTTCTTTAGTCCAAATATCGTGGGCTGGAGCCTTCATAATACGCTGGATGCGTCAAACTGCATAGAGGTGCTCAAAAACGCCATCGCGAAGTACGGAGCACCGGAGATTATAAACTCGGATCAGGGGCGTCAGTTCACCTGCCTGGATTGGAAAGAAGCGTGTAGAGAGCATCCTGAAATGAAGATCAGTATGGACGGCCGGGGCCGGGCAAAGGACAACATCTGGATAGAAAGATTTTGGAGAACGATAAAAGTCCTGTTATTTGCGGAAATATTCGTATATTTACCTCAAGAAAACAGTTTTATGAACTCCATCGGCAGCATATTCCCATTTGACAAAGAAATAAGGTAGTATTTATTTAACTATATTTGTAGTTGTACTGTCGGTGTTTTGCAGGAGAGATCGTGTTTAGCACTATGAGCAAGCAAGAAAATAAACAGCAGTATCTGGATTTCGATCAGTATATCCGCCAGGGAGAACCCGCCCAAAAAGAAAGGGCGGAAGCTTGGCGGGTAGCCATCGGCCTGCAGGCTGTAGATGGGCTCAATACCTCTGAATACCTCCACCAAACCGCCCGTAAAAATATCGAAGGGGACATCACCATAGATGAAGCCCGGGAGCTTATCAAGTCGTATTACCTGTCCAAGAAGCAGCGGGAATCAGATGACGAAGAGAAGCAGGAGGCAGATACCGTTTCGGCGAATATTACCAAGATCCTGTCTTCAAACACGTTTGATTTCAGTGCCGGCGGCATTGTCTCGCTTCACCGCAGGATCTTTACAGGTGTGTTCAAACACGCCGGTAAACTGCGGGATTACGACATCTCAAAGAAAGAATGGATCCTGGAGGGAGAATCTGTCAGTTACCTGAACTGGGAAGATTTGTTCCGTGCCCTGGAGTATGAGGTTGAACAGGAACGCTCCTTCAATTACAAAGGGCTTACGCAAGACGAAATGGTAGCGCACATTACGCAGTTCGTGTCCGGACTGTGGCAGGTGCACGCATTTTGTGAAGGGAATACACGCACAACGGCTGTCTTTACCATTCAGTATTTACGATCCATTGGGTTCCAAATCAATAATGAATTGTTCGCCAACCATTCCTGGTATTTCCGTAATGCGCTAGTAAGGGCAAACTACAGAAATGCTTTAAAGGGAATTGACTATTCTCCTGTGTATCTTGAGCGTTTCTTCCAGAATCTGCTGCTCGGAGAGCAATGGGACCTCCGGAACCGATACCTCCACATTCATCCCACGCAAGAGTGGACTGTCCAGCCCAACCTTGCCATCCCGGCTAATTCCCCCGCAAGCACCCCGCAAGCACCCCGCAAGTACCCAGCAAGTTGGGGAGAGGTAACAAGAAATCAAGAGGCTTTGGTCGCAGCCATCGGAGAGGGCGAATTGTCTGTAACCGAGCAACTTGCCGCTCTGGGATTGAAAGACAGAATGAACTTCGTCACTCTCTTTCTCAACCCTGCGATCCAATCCGGTTTTGTGCAGGCTCTCTATCCCGACAAACCCCGTCACCCTCGCCAGAAGTACCTTCTGACGGCTAAGGGAATGATGCTGTTGCGAATGATGAAAGAGAGATGAATCGGCAGCCCCATCTATGTTCACGCCTGTCTGGCATTCTAACTAGAAACTTGTACGGATCCTCACGTGGTAAAGAAGTTTTCGTAACTTAGCGCTATAAACAAATAACCCATGCCCCGCTACTTCCGCCACTACTATTCTTTTTCCCTGGAGCGCCTGAATGGTACGGAATATGCAGCGATTTCCATGACCCGGACGGGCAACCGCCTGACGACGGCGGATGTGAGCGAATGGGACGGCGATGACGAGATGGAGTATTCCATCTACAACTACAACCACAATGCCAACGGCGCCATGACGTTCGACAGTATGAGCGGAATAAGCGGGACCGTATTCTCATGGAATGCGGCCGGCCTGTTGCATGCCATTACCGACGAAGAGAGTGGTGAAGGGGCGACATATGTCTGGCTGTCCGACGGGACGAAGGTGAAGAGGGACGGCGACGTGGATAGCCCGCGATACTACCGAGGCTCCTTTGTTTACAAGGATGTCAGTATCTCTGTCCCTACCGGATACGATGAAGGCGATTATGACACGTATGATTTTGAAGGGTTGGAGAGTATCGCCCATTCGGAGGGCCGTTTCGTGGCGACGGACTGGACCACGACCGGGGTGCCGACGCTGAGCGACCGTCACTTCGTCCGCGACCTGGTGGGGAGCACGGTGACCGTCATCGATGTGGCCCGGGCCGCTGTGGCAAGCAACCTCCCCACGCTGAACGCCGCACTGGTGGAGCAGGATGCGTATCTGGCCTACGGAGACCGCCTTTCCGCGTCTGCCATGACGCTGAAGACGGACACCGACAACCGCTACCGTTTCAACGGCAAGGAGCGTGAGGACTGGGCCGGCTTCCCGTACATCGACTACGGCGCCCGGATGTACAACCCAGTTATCGGCTCCTGGCTCAGCCCCGACCCGCTGGCCGACAAATACACTTCCACCAGCCCCTACGTCTTCTGCGCCGGCGATCCGGTGAATTATGTGGATAAAGATGGAAAGAAACCACGTATTTATTCACAAGCAAAAGGACTTGGTCATGTTTTTGTGACCACTGGAGAGGGGAAAGATACAAAAGTTTATTCGTATGGTCGATACGGTAAATTATACAAATCCAGCGGGATGACAAGTGGCCGTTTTACCCCAAGAGGAGAAGGTGTTTTGTATATCAAAACAGGAGAATCTGCGAGAGAATTCCTCTCAACTGTATTATCCGAGGGGTGTTTTTCTGTATTTGAGATTGCAAATGCCAACGATCAGGCAACTGATAAATATTATCAAGAGTTATTTGATAGTGGGAGTCCAGTGTCAGACCCATCAAAGGAAGCCTTTTATGATGAAGATGCACGAGTTATTGATACATATAATTTATTAACAAATAATTGTGTTATTGTATCGGAGAATGGAATCAATGCGGAAGGTCTTCTGGTAGATTCTTACGAATATGCACCTTCAAATTTTTGTATTGACTTAAAAATGCAAAGTTTAACAAACGAGAATATCATCGTGATAAAGGATCCAGTTAAATTTGTCGAAAATCTTCTAAAGATGTTTTCTGGAATAGAAAAATAATTTAACACTATTTTGGCATAAGGGGGGAAATCCCCTTATGCCTTTATTTTGAGGAGACAATGAAAATCATTATTCGTATTATTGTTTTAGTTGCATGTGTTGCGTTAATGCTTCATACTGTTCTAATGAGTCTGGGGTTAATCACCTCTTATCAATATGATATATGTCAACCAGACAGGACTATCCTTGAAAATACTATATTCATTCTTTCAGAAGTACAAGCAATCTTTTGTCTTATATGTTGTATTTCCATTATTATTTGGTTATGTATTCCGTATAATCATAGTTATAAATTATTGTTTTCGTTTTATTGCTTCTCGATTATTCTGATTGGTGTGGAAATCTTTTGGTATATTATATTACAGAAAGAATCATCCATAACAGAACAAGCATTTGAGATTCCAAGGGATTATGCACTTTTTACTTTTATAAATGGAATAAAAACAGTATTTCTTCATTTCTTAGAGAATGTGACATCATCTTTTAGTAAGAATAAGCAAATTCGAAAGTAATTAATCATTTTCTGAATGGTACGGAATATGTAGCGATTTCCATGATCCGGACGGGCAACCGCCTGACGACGGCGGATGTGACTGAATGGGACGGCGATGACGAGATGGAGCATGCCATCTACAACTATAACCACAATGCAGACGGCGCCATGACGTTCGACAGTATGAGCGGAATAAGCGGGACCGTATTCTCATGGAATGCGGCCGGCCTGTTGCATGCCTTCGTGGACGATGACAGTAGCGAAAGAGTAGAGATCATCTGGCTGTCCGACGGAACGAAGGTTAGGATGGACGGCGACGTGGATAGCCCGCGATACTACCGAGGCTCCTTTGTTTACAAGGATGTCAGTATCTCTGTCCCTACCGGATACGATGAAGGCGATTATGACACGTATGATTTTGAGGGGTTGGAGAGTATTGCCCATTCGGAGGGCCGTTTCGTGGCGACGGACTGGACCACGACGGGTGTGCCGACGCTGAGCGACCGTCACTTCGTCCGCGACCTGGTGGGGAGCACGGTGACCGTCATCGATGTGGCCCGGGCCGCTGTGGCAAGCAACCTCCCCACGCTGAACGCCGCACTGGTGGAGCAGGATGCGTATCTGGCCTACGGAGACCGCCTTTCCGCGTCTGCCATGACGCTGAAGACGGACACCGACAACCGTTACCGTTTCAATGGCAAGGAGCGTCATGACTGGGCCGGCTATCCGTACATCGACTATGGCGCCCGGATGTACAACCCACTTATCGGCTCCTGGCTCAGCCCCGACCCGCTGGCCGACAAATACACGTCCACCAGCCCCTACGTCTTCTGCGCCGGCGATCCGGTGAATTATGTGGATCCGACGGGGATGGATCGTTATTATGTTGATTCTTTAGGGACAGTGACTCGTATTGAACAAAGTAAAGATGTAGTACTTATTTCTCAATGTGGGGCAAAAACTTCTTTAAAAGATAGTACGCTCATTTCTAAATTATTGACAACCACTGATGGGAGATCATTTGGCCGCAGTGAGGATGCTTCATCAGCATATCAATTATTTAAGTTCCTGGCAGATAATTGTGTCGTTGAATGGTCTATTCATTTCGATAATTCTGGTGGTGCTACTGTGGGGTGTCCACTGCCACCCAATTCTGAACAGTGATTGCCATCGAAAAGTGAACAGTTGAAGATCATTTGCAAGGGATATCGGTTGGCCCTGCTCGTAGTGGAGCGAGGCGAAGCCGAGCGGAATGGAGAG
>Ga0256405_10004032_pt1 | contig 28590 bp, 21 predicted proteins | sample RumenRJG_02DNA_FD_189096 | JGI IMG/M metagenome (GOLD analysis project Ga0256405, IMG submission 189096) | Bovine rumen microbial communities from Lethbridge, Alberta, Canada - RJG_02 | ecosystem: Host-associated > Mammals > Digestive system > Stomach > Rumen | place: Canada: Alberta... | reverse complement strand
AGGGCAGCAGCGGTAAAATCTACCCTTACCCTGCCACAAACAAGATCAGCAGGCAGAAACAGGATAAGATCTGGAACGTTGTGTTCCTTGAAAATAAATACCTTAAGGTCATGGTGATGCCGGAGCTTGGAGGCAGGATCCAGAGGGCCTATGACAAAACCAACGGCTACGATTTTGTCTACTATAACCGCGTAATAAAGCCGGCGCTTGTTGGGCTTACAGGTCCCTGGATATCTGGAGGCATAGAGTTTAACTGGCCCCAACACCACAGGCCTACAACCTACATGAAGGTGGAGCATAAGATCAGGGAAAATGCCGACGGATCCATGAGCCTTCTTCTTGGAGATGTGGACAGGATGTACGGAACGAGGGTTATTACCACGATAACTCTTTTCCCGGACAGGGCTTACATTGAGATTGATGGCCAGCTCTACAACAGGACACCGCTTCCCCAGACCTTCCTGTGGTGGGCTAACCCTGCGGTTTCAGTTAACGACAACACCCAGTCTGTGTTCCCGCCTGATGTGCATTCTGTCTACGACCACGGCAAAAGAGCTGTCTCCAGATTCCCCATCGCAACCGGAACCTACTACAAGCACGACTACAGCGCAGGAGTGGATATTTCAAGGTACAAGAACATTCCAGTTCCCACGTCCTACATGGCTGAGCACTCTAACTTTGATTTTGTGGGCGGCTACGACTATGGCAAGGAGGCAGGACTTCTTCACGTTGCGGACCACCACATATCTCCTGGCAAGAAGCAGTGGACCTGGGGATGCGGCGACTTTGGCAAGGCCTGGGATAGGAATCTTACAGACGAAGACGGCCCCTACATCGAGCTGATGACAGGCATGTACTGCGACAATCAACCGGATTTTGCGTGGCTTAAGCCCTATGAGGAAAAGAAATTCAAGCAGTACTTTATGCCCTACAAAAAGGCTGGATATGTTAAGAACGCATGCCTTGACGCTGCGGTAAATCTTGAGGTTTTGGAAGATAAGATAGATGCAAAGGTCTATGCCACAAGACCAATTGAAGATGCCGAGATTGTAATAACAGATGGCGGAAAAGAGATCTTTAGGGAAAAGAAAAACTTATCCCCCAACGAGGTGTTTGAAAGTAGCATCGATGCCAAAGGAGCAGACAGATACAAGGTAAAGATCTCTGTATTTAGTCAGGGAAAAGAGCTTATATCCTACCAGGAAAAGGACTATGGAATCCCTAAGCTTGCTGAGCCTGCCAAGGCTGCAAGAGCGCCACAGGACATCTTTACAAATGAAGAGCTTTACCTTACAGGCCTTCACATTGAGCAGTACAGGCATGCAACTTATCTTCCTGATGACTATTACATTGAAGGTCTAAAGAGAGACGAAGGGGACATCAGAATAAATAATGCCTACGGAATGCTGCTTCTTAGAAGGGGCGAGTTTGAGAGGGCACAAAGGCACTTTGAAAAGGCTATAGAAAGGCTCACTATCTTAAATCCGAATCCATACGATAGTGAGGCCTATTATAACCTTGGACTTTCGCTGTTCTATCAGGAAAAATACGATGCTGCCTACGATGCATTCTACAAAGCAACCTGGAGTAGCGAGGAGCAGGAAAAGTCATTCTACTACCTTGCAGTTATTGCAGTAAGAAACGGAGAGTATGAGCTGGCCCTTGACCATGTGGAGAAAGGACTTGTAAAAAACAGCCACAATATCAAGGCAAGAGGCCTTAAGGCAGCGCTGCTTGACCTTCTTGGAAGAGAAGGCGATGCGATCCGCTACCTAAGGGAAAATCTTAAGGTTGATGCCTTTGACTTTGTGTCCAGATCTCTTTTGACAGAAATAGATGGAACCTATAACGAGGATGAGATAACCGGAGACATCGAAAATTACCTGCAGACAGCCAGGGACTTTGCAGAGTTTGGCTTGTATGAGAGGGCGATACTTACTCTTGAAAACTGTCCTTTTAAGAGCCCGCTTAAGTACTACTATATGGCCTTCTATCTGGATAAGCAGGGCCATGATACCGAGGCCAAGGAAGTGCTTATAAAAGCACAGAATGCACAAGCCTCCTACTGCTTCCCAAATAAGCTTGAGGATCTTCAGGTCCTTGAAAGGTGCATAGAGCTTGATCCTGCAGCGTCAAAAGCCTATTACTATCTGGGATGCCTTTACTATGACAAATTGGGCTATGACAAGGCTATAGCTTTATGGGAGAGGTCAAAGGATCTTGATAACACCTTCCCAACAGTTCTTAGAAATCTGTCCATAGCTCTTTTCAACAAGCGTGGAGACAAGGATCGGGCAAAAGAGTGCATGGAAAGAGCCTTTGAACTTGATAAAAAGGATGCAAGGGTGTTCCTTGAGCTTGATCAGCTGTATGCAAGACTGGGAAAAGAGCCAAAAGAGCGCCTTGAGGTATTTGAGGAAAATATTGGCCTTATAGAGGAGCGTGACGATCTCTACACCGAGTATGTCACCCTCCTTAACCTGTGCGGCCAGTACCACAAGGCACACAAGGCAATAACCAGCCACAACTTCCAGACCTGGGAAGGAGCAGAGGGCAAGATCACGACTCAGTTTAAGATATCTCTTTTCATGATGGCAAAAGATGCCCTTGATGGAAATGACCCTAAGGGTGCCATAGCTCTTTTGCAGGAGGCTCTCTCTTACCCTGAAAACCTGGGTGAGGGCAGGCTTGAAGGCACCAAGGACAACAATCTTTATTACCTTCTGGGTCTGTGCTACAAGGCTCTTGGAGATGGAGACAGGGCAAAAGAGAATTTTGAAAAGTCCACTTTGGGCGAATCTGAGCCTGCAGGAATGATGTACTACTATGATCAGCCTGCGGATATGATACTGTTCCAGGGCCTTGGATTTAGTGAGCTTGATGATACAAACAGTGCCAACACCAGATTCTATAAGCTTCTTGACTATGGCGAGCATCACGTACATGATAAATTTGTTATGGATTACTTTGCGGTTTCAATGCCTGACATGTCGGTATTTGACGCTGATATGGATATGAAAAACAAGGTTCACTGCTACTATCTGATGGGTCTTGGAAACCTGGGGCTTGGCCGCAGGGATGAGGCAGATGCGTGGTTTTTAAAGGCACTTGCCCTTGATAAGAACCACCAGCTGGCAGCACTTTATAGAAATATGTGTAAATAATGGGGAAGTTATGATGAGGGATTTTTTAAGTCTGTCCGGAAAGTGGGACGCCTTGCTCCCGGATGGGAGTAAGTATAGCGCTATACTGCCCGGGACTCTTGATACAAATCAGATAGGGTACGAAGACAAGCTTAAGGGTAAGCTCCACCAGGATGAGAACTACGTGGAAAACAAAGCTCTTTCTGCTGCAAAGGCCATCGCCACAAGACTTACCAGAAATCACACCTATGAGGGGAAGGCTGTGTTTTCCAAAGTGTGTGATAAAGAGATTTTGGAAGACAAAAGGGTTTTCCTTAAGGCAGAGCGGGCAAGAGTTTTAGAACTTAAGATTGATGGCAGGAAACTGAATGCGCTATCCGGAACTCTTTCTACGCCCTATGTCTTTGAGGTTACAGGCACTTTAAGGAAGGGCTCTGTCATTGAGCTTGTGTCAGATAACAGCTATGAAGGGCTCCCTCATGACACCATAATCTATTCCTCAGCTGCCACTGATGAAACCCAGACCAACTGGAATGGTGTAATTGGGGAACTTGGTATTGATATAAGAGAAAAGACATTTATTAAAAGTCTGCAGGTTTATCCAAAAAGATGCGGAGCCATTGATCAGGCGAAGGATAAAACCCGATGGACTTTTGATGTGGCTACAGTTATTGACAGCAAGGATGGTTTTGAAGGGAAACTTAGATTTTCTTTTAAAGAGCTGTCTCTTACAAGAGAGATCGATGTGAATTGCAGAAACGGTGAAACCTGCCTAAGAACAAGATTTGAAGCTGATGTGCCAGGAGAGTTTTTGTGGGATGAGGCACAGGGAATGCTGATCCATCTTAATGCAGCGCTGGTAAGGGGCGATGGTACCCTGTCTGGTGATTTGGCTGCAGGGCAGCAGGGCTTTGATGAGCACTTTATTGATACATACGAGACCACCTTTGGGATCAGGTCTTTTGAGGATATGGATGGGCATTTTTGCCTTAACGGCCGAAGGATATTCCTTCGGAGCGAAACAAGCTGCGCTGTGTACCCTGAGACAGGGCATCCACCAATGGATGTGGACTCATGGAAAGAGATAATAAAGACCTACATGGGCTACGGCGTAAACTGTCTGCGGTTTCATTCTCATTGTCCGCCGGAAGCAGCGTTTACTGCGGCAGACGAACTTGGAATGCTGATGCAGCCTGAGCTTTCCCACTGGAACCCAAGGGATGCTTTTTCAGATCCTGTGGCAGCAGACTATTACGAAAAAGAATTAACGGAAATCCTTAAGACCTACGCAAACCACCCATCCTTCGTGATGCTTGCCTTTGGAAATGAGCTTCAGGCCAGGGAAGATGGAATGGCAGTAGCAGACAGGCTCCTTGAACTTTGCCATAAGACCGATGCTACAAGGCTCTTCGCTTTTTCGTCAAACCCTTTCTATGGCGAAAAAGGACCAGATGCAGGCAGCGATTTTTACACGGCTTCCTGGTTCAGGGAAAAGCCCATGCGTGCCACATTTGACGGCATGAGAGGATATCTTAATAACGAGTATCCGGATGCAAGACACAGCTATGACGATACTGTTTTAGCCATAAGGCAGGAGTACAAAAAGCCCATCTTTAGTTTTGAGGTCGGTCAGTACGAGGTGCTGCCTGACTTTAAGGAAATAGAGGATTTTCACGGAGTTACAAGCCCTAAGAACTTAGAGCTCATAAGAGAAAATGTAGAAAAGAAGGGCCTTCTTGATACCTGGGAGAAAAGGGTTGAAGCCACTGGGGAGCTGGCTCTTTTGTCCTACAGAGAAGAGGTGGAGGCGGCCCGCAGAACCTTGGACTACAGCGGGATATCCCTCCTTGGCCTTCAGGATTTTCCTGGTCAGGGAACTGCCCTTGTAGGAATGATGAATTCTCACCTTAAGCCAAAGCCATACAGCTTTGCTGAACCGGAGCGCTTTAGGAGCTTTTTTAAGGAGGTCCTTCCTCTTGTGTATCTTGAGAAGTACTGCTATACAGACAGCGAGGTGCTGTGTGCCTGCGTGCGCCTTTCAAACTTTTCAAAGACGGATGTTACAGGAAAGCTTAAGGTCAGCCTTATGGATGGGGAGACTTCTCTTTTCACCAAAGATTCCTACCCGGAGATCGCCGCTGTCCAGGGTGAACTTACTACTATTGGAGAGATAAGGTTAAACCTGTCGGGATTTAACTTTAAAAGAAACAGCGCCCTGACCTTGCAGGTTTCTTTTGCAGGATATGAAAACAGCTACAGGATATATGTCTATACAGCGGATTCCCAGAAACTTAAGGACCTTTCTGGAATCTATGAATGCAGGACTATTGATGATAGGGCAAAAGAAATCTTACAAGAAGGCGGATGTGTTTTTCTTGCGCCTGATCCCACAAAAGAAAGCCTGCCATCCTCCATTAAGTCCACCTTTACCACGGACTTTTGGTCAGTTGGAACCTTCAGTTCACAGGAGGGCAGCATGGGACTTCTTATAGACAGTGAACATCCGCTGCTTAAGGACTACCCCACAAGCTTTCATTCAGACTTTCAGTGGTTTGCCCAAAGCTCTCAGAGAGCATTGATACTTCCTGATGGGATAAAGAGCATAGTGACTGTCCTTGACAGCTATGCTTACCTTCGGAACATGGGAATGATCCTTGAGTTTAACTGCGAAAAGGGTAAGGTGCTTGTTTCAACCATGGGGCTTCATAAGCTAAAAAAATATCCGGAGTGCAGAGCTCTTTTGACGTCCATATACAGGTACATGGATTCAGAGGACTTTACTCCGGATCAGAATATAAGTTTAGAGGAACTTGCCCGTTTAGTTCTGGCTCATGGAAAAGAGCTTGGCAGCAATGGGGCTAAGGGCGTAGATAATGAGCTCTCCTAATATGAAGCAGGAGATCACTTCTCCAAGGCCCACAGTTGCTGTGAAAAACAGAAGTGTCCCAGGAAGGTGATACACCCCTATGAGAATCTGGGGGACTATTATCATGTTTGCGATGATAGGCGGTATTGGTGCAAGCCACCTGGCGATATTTCTTTTGACCTTCCTGCTGATGATGTAGGTTCCGATGGCGCCTATGAGGGTTGCGATGGAGCCAAAGATCACGTCGGGCATAAGGCAGCCCGTCAGGATGTTACTTAAAACGCATCCAGCAAAGAGCCCCGGGATTGCAGCTGGGGTGAAAAGTGGCAGCACAGTAAGTGCCTCAGAAAACCTTATCTGCACGGCGTAGTTTGCAAGTCCCATGGCGTTTGCAAGCAGGGTGAGCACCACGTAGATGGCGCCTATTGCTGCTGCATGGGTTATGAAAAGGACGTTTTTGTTTCGCATAGTATCTCCTAAGTATTTGTAGGTCTTTGCTTAATTGCAGGGGCCTTCTTTAAATTGCGTTTCCATTATACGAAAAATTGTGGCTGTTTGCCATTGATTTTATCACTTTGATGTGATAACGTATTAAAAACACGTAAAAAAGAATTAACGGAGGAACGTATGGGAACACAGATCATTTTGGGTATCGTAATCGTATTGTATCTTGCCATGATGATCCTCATTGGCGTTATCTTTTCCAAGGGCAACGACGATGCAGGAGACTTCTATCTTGGTGGAAGAAAGCTTGGACCTTTAGTAGCAGCCATGAGTGCAGAGGCCTCTGACATGAGCAGCTGGCTGCTTCTTGGAATCCCCGGCGTTGCATACCTTTCAGGTTTAGCAGATGCCACCTGGACTATCATAGGACTTGCGATCGGAACTTATCTCAACTGGCTCTTTGTTGCCAAGAAACTCAGAAAGAGCACAGAGAAGCTTGGAGCAATTACAATTCCTGAGTATTTTGCCAAGAGATATGGGGATGATAAAAGGAACATCACTCTGATATCAGCCATAATCATTGTTGTATTCTTTATTCCATATGTGGCATCAGGCTTTGCTGCCTGTGGTAAGCTCTTTAATACTTTGTTTGGTGTAGATTACCTCTTTGCTATGATCGTCAGCGCCATCATAATCGCACTATATTGCTCACTGGGCGGATTTAAGGCTGTTTGCATGACGGACCTTGTGCAGAGTGTTGCCATGACGATTTCTCTTATTGTAGTAATCTTTTTTGGCATATCTCACGCAGGCGGCTGGGATGCAGTAGTAGCTAATGCCAAGTCACTTCCTGGATACTTTAGCATCACCAGCATCCATGACCCTGTTTCAAAGTCTGCAAATCCTTATGGACTTTTGACAATCTGTTCAACTCTTGCATGGGGCCTTGGATATTTTGGAATGCCACATATCCTTGTTCGTTTCATGGCCATCGAGGATGAAGAGAAAATCAAGATTTCAAGAAGAGTTGCCAGCGTATGGGTTGTCATCGCCATGTTCGTAGCACTTCTTATTGGTGTTATCGGCCTTGCCATGAGCGCCAACGGCTCTATCCCAACTCTTGAGGGAAGTGGAAATGCAGAAAGAGTCATCATCTACATCACAAACCTCATGAGCAACTACGGAATCCTGCCAGCGATCATCGCAGGCGTCATCCTGTCAGGTATCCTTGCTGCGACTATGTCTACCGCAGACTCACAGCTTCTTGCATCAGCATCTGCTATCTCTTCAGACCTTGTGCAGAGCTTTGGTAAAAAGAAACTTGACGACGAGACACAGGTTAAGGTAGCCAAGATCACTGTAGTTTTGATTTCTATCGTTGCGATCATCATCGCAAGAGATCCTGATTCATCTGTATTCCAGATCGTATCCTTTGCATGGGCTGGATTTGGTGCTGCCTTCGGACCGGTTGTGCTTTTGTCCCTCTTCTGGAAAAAGTCAAACCTTTACGGTGCTCTCACAGGTATGATCGTAGGTGGTGCAATGATCTTCATCTGGAAGTTTGGAATCTCCAAGCTCGGCGGCGCATTAGCTATTTATGAGCTCCTTCCTGCATTCCTTATAGCTCTTTTAGTGAATGTGGTTGTAAGCCTTGCAACTGCTTCTAAGAAAGCCTGAGCTTTCTTGGGACCCGATAATATCTGCTTTCAAGAGCCTTAAGACGCTGCGTCTTAGGGCTCTTGTTTTTTTCTCTGGACCGAAGGGGAAGATAGCCTGGTTTTATTAAGTTGGGGAAGGAAATATGGTAAAATTAGAAAAAGAGAAATCTTTTGGAGAGGATTATGAAGACATATACTGCGAAGGTTTTTGATAAGACAAAATATGCCCTGGGTGAGGGACCATACTATGACCCAAGGTTTAAGAGGTTTTCCTGGGTAGATATAACGCAGAACAAACTTTATATGCTTTCTGCTGATGGAGAGAAAAAAGAGTTTGATCTTGGCCAGCCAATTGGCGCTGCAATCCCGCTGAAATATGGTGAGGGCTTTTTACTGGCAGCTGCTGATGGCCTCTACTCCTATGAAAATGGTAAGGCGAGGCTTGCCAAGGATCTAAAGAAGGCTTATAAGCCCTACTGGAGGTCCAACGATGCCAAGGCAGACCCTGAGGGAAGGATATTCTTTGGGGCATCTGTTGCTGATGATCATGAGGCTGAGGGAGCATTGTTCTGTTATGATGCCTCACTTCGGGTTGGTCATGTGGATAGCCTTGTGACCTGCATGCAGCCAGATACCAAGATATCTAATGGAATGGCTTGGAGCTCAGACAGAACCAGGTTCTATTTTTCAGATTCTCTTGAGCATGCTGTATTTGTGTATGACTATGATGTGGAGACTGGAAATATCGGAGGCAGACAGGTCCTTTTTACTGTGGAAGATGGCGTGCCTGATGGCATGACTATAGATGCTGAGGACAATCTGTGGCTGGCAGTCTGGGATGGCAGCAGGGTTGAAAAGAGAGACGGCAGGACCGGGAAGCTCCTGGCAAGGATTGATGTAGCTGCAAAGCATACTTCCTCCTGCTGTTTCGGCGGCAAGGATATGAGGACTCTTTATATCACATCATCAGGAGATGGCCTTGATGGCGAGTTTGACGGATGTATCTTTACCTGTGAGCTTGACGTAAAAGGAGTTGCACCGGATTACGCAAAAATATAGTAAAATATAATGGTAAAGCGATAACTCTTTTCCGGAAGGAGATCTGCCTATGGAAGCTGTTTATCAGAATGCTGAAAGTGTTTTAAGGTACTTTGTGGAGTTTTCAACTCTGCTGCTTGAGATGTTTGGTATATGTATCCTGGTTTTCACTGCCATTAAGAGCTTTATCTTTTGGCTTAGAAAAGACGATTCCATAAGGCTTGAGCTGGCTCAGGGTATTGCACTTGCTCTGGAATTTAAGCTTGGAGGCGAGGTCCTTAGGACAGTTGTCGTAAGAGACTGGGCAGAACTTGGGATTTTGGGAGCTATCATTGCACTTAGAGCTACCCTTACATTCCTGATCCACTGGGAGATCAAGAATGAGGAGAAGGCACTGGGAGTCAGCAAAGAGAAGGTTGAAAATGACAAAGGCGCTAACATCTAAGAATGTATGGAGGATTTGCTAGATGAGTATTGCAATAGAAACTGTCAAAACCGGCAATATCGAGATGGATTACTTCAGATGCGGAAAAGAAGGGGGATTTCCTCTTGCCATCATTCCGGGACTTAGCATCAAGAGCGTAATGGAGTCAGCACCTGCGGTGGCAGCGCTGTACAAGCCCTTTGCCGATGAGTTTGATATTTATGTCTTTGACAGGAGAAAAAACCTTCCAGATACCTATAGCCTGAAAGAGATGGCAGATGATACTGCAAAGGCCATAGAGGCGCTGGGACTTACTAAGGTCAACTTCTACGGCGCATCCCAGGGAGCTATCATGGTGCAGCTTATTGCCATTAGGCACCCTGAGCTGGTAAACAGCATTGTCCTTGGATCAACTGCAGCAAGGGCTACCGCAGATTCAGAGAAGATCGTTCAGAACTGGATCGATCTGGCCACCAAGGATACCTGTAAAGACCTTATGCTGGCCTTTGCTGATAAGGTTTATACTGCTGACTTTGTAAACAAGTACAGGGATGCCTTTGTGACAATGGCACGCCTTGTATCTCAGGAAGAACTTGATAAATTCAAAATTCTGGCCAATTCCCTCTATGGTTTTGACAACACTGACAAGTTAGGCACGATCAAGTGCCCAGCCCTGGTCCTTGGTGCCAGAAACGACCAAGTCTTCAACTATACCCTTTCTGAAGAGCTCGCAAAAGGCATCGGATGCGACGTCTACATCTACGACGGTTACGGCCATGCAGTCTATGACGAAGCTCCAGACTACGTAGACAGGCTCCACACTTTCTATACGGCATGCGTTAAGTAACAAGACACGGGGACGGTTCTACTGTCTCATTGCGCGCAATGAGACAGTAGAACCGTCCCCGTGTCTTGTCCCCGTGTCAGCAAACCGCCCCCAGTGTCTTATTTCTTCACTCTTTGCCGTTTCCTGAACTGGAGCGGTGTCATTGCAAATTCTTTTTTGAAGCATGCAGTCATATTTCCTGGGTAGGAAAAGCCACATTCTAAGGAAATGTCAGTGACAGACAGGTCTGTGGTGAGCAGCAGATTCTGGACATGCTTAAGTCTTGTGATGCAGAGGTACTCGGAAAATGGGTGACCGAGCTGAGCATTAAATATCCTTGAAAAGTATGAAACTGAATAGCCGGATACTGCTGCGACTTCTTCAATCTTTATGGGCTTTTTGTAGTTCTTTTCCATGTAGTAGACAGCTTCCATGATGGGCTCTGAAAGAGGGGAAGTGTGCACTATGGACTTTTCTGTATCGTCAATTCCCCTGTCTGCGATAAAGCTAAGGATCGTGTACAGGAGATTTTTGAGTTTGAAAAGAGATGCGGCATCAGCCGGAATGCCTGTAGCTTCCTGAGCATCGTACATCTCCAGTAAAATGGTAGCAAGGCCAAATATCTTTTTCTCGTCTTCCTCAGAAAAATGCTTGGGCGGATGCTTGAAGATACTGTCAAGGATCTTGGATCCAAAAGCAGCGTTAAAATCTGAAACGAAGTCCGGGGAGAATTTGATAAGGTAACTTTCGTAATAGTCTGTGGAGGCAGGGATTGTCCTGTGGTAGAGAAATGGCGCAATGGCATTTACATATCCTGCATGGAGAACGTAGCTCATGGTCGGTGTGATGACCTTGCGATCTCCATGGATGATAAAGCCAAGTGCATAGTGGTCAGAAGCCACCTCCATTGAAGGCATCTCGAAATCCCCTGAAAGCTTTCTGTGGGTGATTATGAAGTTTTTGCCCTGAGGAAGTGGAAGTGCCATGAACTCTCCTTTATGAATGGCTTCATAAAAAGCATAAAAGTATCAATGTGTCGTCACAATGACATCATATCATAATTTTGAAGGGAAAATGTCGATATTAACATGAGATAATTATTAAATTTGGTAAGAGAATAGTGGTGGGGTATGAAGGATTTATTAAATGGCACAGATTAAACATCAAAGAAAAAAGATAGATATGACAAAGGGCAGCATTATACAGAATGTTCTGCTGTTTGCCATACCAATTGTTATAGGAAATATTCTGCAACAAATGTACACTACAGTGGATACGCTGGTAGTTAGCCATTACTGCGGAGACAGGTCTCTGGCGGCTGTTGGGACCAGTGCCCAGCCAGTGGAAGTGCTTCTTTGCGTGTTTTTGGGAATTGGCTCCGGAGTGTCGATCCTGGTGTCCCAGAGGATAGGAGCCGGGGATGAAAAGAAAGTCTCAGAGCTCTCTGCAGCTGCTACCAGCTTTGTGTACCTAAGTGGTATCCCTATTGCCATAATTGGTTTTTTTGCTGCTCCCTATATATTGAAATTCATGGGCGTCCCTGCAGATGTCTGGGATAGCGCCCTTATCTATACTAGGCTTGTATTCTTAGGAGCCCTTGGAAACATCGGCTACAATATGAACGCCGGAATTCTGAGGGGACTTGGCGACAGCGTTGCCTCCCTTTGGTTTTTAGTGGTTTCTTGCGCCACCAATATAATTCTGGACCTTTTGTTTGTTGCGGGACTTCGCATGGATGTGGCAGGAGCAGCGATTGCTACCAGCTCATCCATGTTCCTGTCCTGGATTGTCAGTATCTTTTACATCAAAAAGAAATTTCCAGAGCTTAAGTTTACGATTTTACCCAAAACGCTTGATATGGATGACATGAAGAGCATTCTTGCTTTGGGATTACCTATAGGACTTAATAACTCCCTGTTTTCCTTTGGCCACATGGCCATGCAGACTTTGGTCAATGCTCAGGGCTATCAGTTCATGGCCGGAGCCTCAGTGGCAGGCAGGATCACAGGAATAACAAATGTTGCGATAACAGCTGTTTCTGCTGCGGCTTCCACATTCTCTGGCCAAAACTACGGAGCTCGTAATTTCGACAGGCTAAGGAGAGGTTATATTCTGATCCCGGCTATCAACGGAATTGCGACGCTGGCACTTGGTATGATCTTTATCAGTTTCAGAATGCCCATCCTAAGGTTCTTTTCCCAGGACGAAAAGGTGCTGCTGTATGCCAGCAGATACGTGGTGGCAGTGCTGATATCCCAGTGGTGCTACGCTGTATTTAACAGTATCTCCAACGTGGTAAACGGCGTTGGTATGGTGAAGTTCACAACGGTCATCAATCTGATGATGCTGTGGGCTGTAAGGATTCCAACAGCATACATCATAGACAGGTTCTATGATGGAACATACATAATGTTCTGCTTCCCTGTTTCCTTCCTCTTTGGAATGATCTGTATGATTGGGTATTATATCTTTTCCCCGTCATGGAAAAAGATCATTGCACAGGGTTATGGCCGTAAAGACTCTGGTATTCCTTTGGGGACATACCATATTCCTTCCTGAAAGCTTTGAAAAAACTGGAGTAGTCCCTGAATCCGAATCTTTCGTAGGAGGAGGTGATGGACTCTCCGCTGGTTATGGCGTTTCGACACTCGTCGAGGCGCTTTTTTATTATGTACTGGTGAAGGGAAATCCCCAGCGTATCCTTGAACAGATGAGCTACATAGTACTTGCTGACATAAAACTTCCCCGCAATATCGTCAAGGGACAAAACATCTTCAAGATTACTTTCTACGTAAGAGAGGATGTTCTGGAAAAGAGATAACTCATCCTGTCCGCTTTCCTTGTGTTCCTCGTCATAGATGACTCTGTTGATGGTGAGGATCAGATCGCATAAACATAGGTGCCTTGCAGCATCTGAGCCGTATCTTTCGCTGGATATTTCCTCAAGTAGGCGCAAAAATCTTGATTCTACCTGGTGAAACTGTGCAGGGGGCAGGTGATAGATGTACTTATGAAAGGCCTCAGCCTTTTGGATAAGATACATGTAATCAATAGATTCCTGAGTAAGGCTCTCGCAGCAGTCTTTGCTTATCCAGAACACAAACCTTCTGTAGTTCCTGCTGGGATCGTCCATGACTGCATGGTGCATGATCCCTGGAGGCACCAGCATCAGGTCTCCGGGAGACATCTTCTGCTTTTGAACAGTGCCTCCTGCAAATATTTCCATAGTGATGTCACCCTCGATGAACAGGTAACACTCGTAGTAGTCGTGGGCATGAGGGCTTAAGGTCTTAAAGTCCTTGTCGGAGTAGTAGAATACCTCAAAGTCCGAGGAGACCATGTATTGTCTGGAATTGAAGGATGAACGGAGTTTGTTTTTCATGATGTCCTTTCCGGGAGTGGACTATGGGGACGGGCTTAGGAGTCAGGGGGCCACTTCCCTAGCCAGAATTCTACAACAATTTTTGCAATGTCTGCAACAACAAATTCTATTCAAATCTCTTTTCCCAAAACGTAAAGTGTATATAACGAAAAAACAAGCACCGATTACGGAGGTATTTATTTATGGAGATGACACTTCGCTGGTACGGAAAAGAGTTTGATACTGTTAAGCTTTGGCAGATCAAGCAGATTCCAGGCGTTACAGGAGTTATTACAACACTTTACAATAAGCAGGCTGGAGAACTCTGGACACAGGAAGAGATTAAGGCTTTAAAGGCAGACGTTGCTGCAGAGAATATGCATATTGCAGGTATCGAGTCTGTTAATGTTTCTGATGCCATCAAGGCAGCAACTGCTGACAGAGATGAGCATATCGACAACTATATCAAGACTTTGGAGAATCTTGGTAAGGAAGACATCCACATGGTCTGCTACAACTTCATGCCTGTCTTCGACTGGACCAGGTCTGAGCTTGCAAGGAAAAGAGAGGACGGCTCAACTGTTCTTGCATACACACAGGAAGCTATCGATGCCATCGATCCTGAGAAGATGTTTGAGTCAATCTCCGGCGAGATGAACGGCACTGTAATGCCAGGCTGGGAGCCAGAGAGAATGGCCAAGGTAAAAGAACTGTTCCAGATTTACAAGGACGTTGACGAAGATAAGCTCTTTGAAAACATCGTTTACTTCCTTAAGGCGATCATGCCAGTCTGCAACAAGTACGACATCAAGATGGCCATCCATCCGGATGATCCAGCATGGTCAGTATTTGGCCTTCCTAGGATCATCAATAACGAAAAGAACATCTTAAAGCTCATGAAGGCAGTTGACGACGTGCACAACGGAGTAACCTTCTGCTCAGGCTCTTACGGAACAAGTCTTGAAAACGATCTTCCTCATATGATCAGAGCACTTGAGGGCAGGATCCACTTCGCACACGTAAGAAACCTTAAGTTCATTTCACCTACAAACTTTGAGGAAGCAGCTCATCTTTCTTCAGATGGAACCTTCGATATGTACGAGATCGTGAAGGCTCTCTATGAGACTGGCTTCGAGGGACCTATCCGTCCAGACCACGGACGTATGATCTGGGGAGAGGTTGCAATGCCAGGCTACGGTCTCTACGACAGAGCCCTTGGTGCAACCTACATCAACGGACTTTGGGAAGCTATTGAGAAATCACATCAGAGAGGCCTGTAAGCACTTAACGACTGCAGAATATCCGCTAAAAAGGAGAAATAATTATGAAGTTATGTGATGAGAGTATTAAAAATGATAAGAATTGGAAGGAGCAGGGCTTCTACATTCCTTCCTTTGACAGAGACAAGATGATAAAAGAAACTGTGGCTGCACCTGAGTGGGTTCACTTCGGCGCAGGCAACATCTTCAGGGCTTTCCAGGCAAATCTGTCCCAGAAGATGATCGAGCAGGGCTTTGACTCAAAGGGCCTTACAGTTGTTGAGGGATTCGACTATGAGATCATCGAAAAAATGTATCGCCCCCACGACAATCTCTCTATCCTTGTAACCTTAAAGGCTGACGGATCAGTAGAAAAGTCAGTAATTTCAAGTATTGCTGAGTCCTGCATTCTTGATTCAGAAAATGAATCTGAGTTTAACAGGTTAAAAGAGATCTTTTCAGCAGACAGCTTGCAGCTTGCAACTTTCACTATCACTGAGAAGGGCTATAGCCTTGTAAATGCAGCAGGAGAGATCCTTCCAGCAGTAAAAGAAGATTTTGAAAACGGACCAGAGGCACCAAAGAGCTACATTGGAAAAGTTGCTGCATTATTGTACGCAAGATATAAGGCAGGCGAAAAGAAGATCGCCATGGTCAGCACAGACAACTGTTCACACAACGGAGACAAGCTTTATGACGCCGTTCACTCTTTTGCAAAAGAATGGACAGTCGACGGCCAGGTAGAGTCTGGATTTCTTACATACATTGAAGACGAGAGCAAGGTGAGCTTCCCTTGGTCTATGATCGACAAGATCACACCAAGACCAGACGATTCTGTTAATGAGATTCTTAAAAAGGATGGAGTTGAGGAGCTTGAGCCAGTTGTTACTTCCAAGAAGACCTGGGTTGCTCCTTTCGTAAACGCAGAGGAGAGCGAGTATCTCGTCATCGAGGACAAGTTCCCTAACGGAAGACCAGCTCTTGAGAAGGTTGGTGTTATCTTCACAGATAAGGAGACAGTAGACAAGGTTGAGCGCATGAAGGTTTGTACATGTCTTAACCCTCTTCATACAGCCCTTGCAGTTTATGGCTGCATCTTAGGCTATACCAAGATTTCTGATGAGATGAAGGATGAGAATCTTGTTAATCTTGTTAAGAAGATTGGCTACGATGAAGGGCTTAAGGTTGTTACAGATCCTGGCGTTATTAAGCCCCAGGAGTTTATCGATACAGTTGTAAACGTTCGTATCCCTAATGTATTCATGCCAGATACACCACAGCGTATTGCAACTGATACTTCACAGAAGCTTGCGATCAGATTTGGCGAAACAATCAAGGCATATGAGGCCGCTTCCTCCCTGGATGTTAAAAACCTCAAGTTTATTCCACTGGTACATGCTGGATGGCTTCGTTATCTGATGGGCATAGATGATAAGGGCGGTAGCTTCGAGCCTAGCCCTGATCCGCTTCTTGAGAAGGCGCAGAGCTTTGTGTCCGGGATTAAACTTGGTGAGACAGACAAGTCCAAAGTTAAATCTCAAGTTCTGCCCCTTCTCCGTGATGCGTCTATCTTTGGCGTAGATCTTGAGGCGGTTGCAATGTCTGATCTTGTAGTTGACTACTTTATGGAACTTATTGCAGGAAAGGGCGCTATCAGGAAGACACTTCAGAAATACTGCTGATAAGCAGCCTCTTTTGACATTGTCAGACTTTTTCAGGGATATGTAGCTTTTGTGGCTCATATCCCTGTATTTCTTGAAAATGATTTTTAATAATTGTAAAATAGAAAAGATGTATTGAAAAAATGTATTTAATGGAGGAAAAGGATATGAAAATTTGCGCTAATTGCGGAACTTCAGTTCCAGACGATGCTGCTTTTTGCAATAACTGCGGAAGTGCTATGACAGAGACACCTGCTTCTGAGAATGCAGGCACACCAGCTGCTCCAAGTGCTGATGCAAACGCTGCTTCTTCTCAGCCAGCTCCTGCACCAGCTCCAGCTCCAGCTCCTGCTCCACAGCCAGGCTTCCAGCAGCAGGCATACGGACAGGCTCCTTATCAGCAGCCACAGTACCAGCAGCCATATGTTGCTTTTGACCCCAAGGATCATACAAGTGAATTTGATCCTAAGGACATAGCAGATAACAAGCTCTTTGCAATCCTTCCTTATTTATTCTCCTGCATCGCAGGAATCATTGTAGGCATCTACGTTAAGGATTCTGAGTTTGTTAAGTTCCATATCAAGAATTCTATAAGAATTGATATTGCAGTACTTCTTCTTTTAGTTATCTGTATTATTCCATTTATCGGATGGGTAGTTGCAATCCTGGGAATTATTGTTGTCAGTGTTATCAACATCATCGCTATTGTCTGGGCGTTCCAGGGCAAGGCTAAGGAACTTCCTATTATCAGTTCTATTGGATTTTTGAAGTGATGTGACATGAGATGAGATTGTACTTTGAAGCGCTCGGCCGCACTGGCTGGGCGCTTTTTTGATAAAACGTAAGTGCGTTGGCGCTTTTGAGTCAAATTCTTATGACTTTCTTAAGATTTGCGGCAGAAATTCTTAAGATTGCACAAACCCTATTACATGTATTTGTAAATATGTTAACCTCGTTTTCGTTGAAGAACGAATAGCTTAAATGTAATAACTTCAGCTCCTTTCGGAGCGATCGTCACAGCACCCGCCATGTCTAATTTGGTGGAGCGGAAGGCGGACTATCATCATAGATCAGTGATGGAATACCATCATGAGCAGTTCTACTTATTATTGATGGTAATCATCATACACAGGGTTACCTGTTTTCTACGATGGTCGTAGTCCATTCTGCGTTGCTCGCTTTGGCGATATCTTTCAAACACTAAATATACAGGGATTGTCATTTATGGCATACTGCGCTCTTTTTGCGCGTTCTTTGTCTTGCAGTATTATTGGGCATTCTGCATATTTGACGCATTCTGCACTTCCGGTGCTTTTTTGCACTTTCAGTGCTTTTCTGCGCTTTCTGCGCCTTGTGTGTCTTTCGCACGATGTGCACATTACTGTGTACATCGTGCGCCTCCTGCGCCGCCCCTTATGCTGCCAGGCGTCTTTCTTCCCTGTATATTTGGTGGATTGTCCCTTTGTATTGAATCCATGGCTCTATTTGTTTTTTTCTACGTAGAATGCGGTAGAAAACCGACAATAATACCTGTATTAAAGATAATGTCTGTAGGTATGAGGAAAACCGAATAATAACAATTGATATCAAATAAAAAGTAATATCATTGAACGAAATAGATGCGTAAGGTATTAGTTTTAGCATTTTTCTTGCTTTTGCATTGCAAAAAAACAAGTTTCTAGCTAATACCAGACTTGAGAAATATATGACTGGTATTAAATGGGACATAAATCCTTTTTTTAGCATCCTTAAAGCATAATACCCAGGAGAGAAAACTGTGTGGTGGTATTAGCAAGAAAATATGTGGGTTAATTGCGCTAAGTCGGACTTTACATGTGGGGATTTAATTAAAACTAAGATGCAATATAACCAACAAGGGGGAATAGCTTTCTTATCACATTAAAGACAGGAGACAGGAAATGACATGAACGACTACATTAATGAGATGTTAAAAAGGAAACAAGAACTTGAAAGAGCAATAGATCAGGCAAATCAATTCCTGAATAAGGCTCCAACTGGTTCCATAAGAACAACTATAGGAGATGGCAGGCCCTATTTTTATCGAGTCACAAAAGAGACAGGACATGAAGGCAAGTATATCCCCAAAACACACCAGGACTTGATCACCAGGCTCATCCAGAAGGAGTACTCAAAAACATTTCTTAAAGAAGCTAAAAAAGAACTTGCACTGATAGACAATTTCCTTAAACGTCATTCACCCATACCTCCAGAATATGCAATTAACAGACTCCATAAAAATAAAACACAGTTTGTAAAACCCTACCTTTATACCGATGAGGAAATAGGAAAACTGTGGGAGAAAGAACCTTACGAGATCAGCGACTACAAGATTGAGGAAAAAGTCTATCCCACCGATAAAGGCGAAAACGTAAGAACTAAGTCAGAAGCCGCTATTGCTAACATGTACTATGAGATGGGAATTCCATACAGATATGAATGCGAACTAAAGCTTGCCGATGGGAAATCAAAGTTCCCGGACTTTACAATTTTGGACACCAGGAAAAGAAAAATCATCTACCATGAGCATATGGGAATGCTTGATGATGACGACTACAGGAAAAAGAATCTTAGAAAGCTTGGTGATTACAGAAAAAATGGCATATATACTGGAAAGAACCTGATATTGACCTTTGAAGGTTTAGGAAACCCATTTAATATCAATGATATAAAGAAAAACATGTCGGAAATGTTTCTTTAGTCATCCTGGCTTGATACAATTGCCAAAAGCAGGGATAATGTAAGGCGGAGGATGAATAGATGGGATACAACAAGTCGCTGGACTTTTTAAATATGATAAAAAATGGTGAAAGTATGTTGGGAAAAAATGATTTCCCGAAACCAGAACCAATACAGAAATCAGAACCAATGCTTAAAACTCTGCAGGCGCCTGAAATTCAAGATGTACAGAACAAGGCAAAAGCTCACGCAAAGCAGGTAAACCACAAAACTGTGATCGATCAGGCACAAGCCCCATACTTTGCTGTGATTGACACTGAGACCAACTGGCACGATGAAGTCATGTCTCTTGGTGCTGCCATCGCCGATAAGTCAACCTTCAAGTGCCTGGAAACACGCTACTACATTTTTGAACAGGAAGTTCGCGTCGGCGGTATGTACTCAAATGTGCTGTATAAGTGCACAAACCAAACAGCATCTGCAAACAACAATAGTCTGGCTTTTACTACCAGTTCAATGACACCTGTGGCCGCATCTCCTATAACTATAACCCGCGACGCTGCTATGAGAGATTTTTCCGATTACCTCATATCTCGTGGCATCACCAGCATCTACGCCTACAATGCCAAGTTCGATTGCAGCCACCTGCCTGAACTGAATCACTTTGCCTGGTACGACATCATGCGGATTGCCGCCTATAAACAGTTTAACAAGTCTATCCCGGACACAGCTCCATGCTGCAAAACAGGGCGCCTTAAATCCAACTATGGCGTAGAGCCAATAACCCGTATGCTTTCAGGAAATAGCAGATACTATGAAGTTCACAACGCAGTTGCAGATGCCGTGGACGAGCTAAGGATCATTGAACTTTTGGGACTTACACTGGAAACATATGATATTGCCCGGATATAGTGACGAAAACGTACGATATTTCATGGCGCAATGCCTGAAACTTGTTTACACAGCCGCCCGCAAATTGTATATTATATCAGTAATGCTAAGTTTTATTCATGGCCTGTCACTATGCATTAGGTCAGGGTTTATATATCAGGAAGGTTTTGCTGGTTTATGTGGAATTTTATAATGGGATTTTTGAAAACTGAACGTCCCTTAAAAAGCACGCTCTCACTCATCTGGAAGGGAGCAATAGGAATAGCGATCATATCAATCCTTTGGTCTATGGGCATAGTAGGACTTATCATCGCATTTTTCATCGTACCATCATTTCTCAACAAGCTTGAAGCTAAGATAGCAAAAGGAAGAGAGATCGACACCGTTCCCTATTGGGGCAGGATTTTTGGACTTGGGCAGACCATCAAACTTTTGTCCGCAGATAAGCTCAAGCCTTATAAGCTCAAGGACGGAACTTTCTGCCACAAGCTCATGATCACTGAAAGCGGCAGATGGTTTTTTGTAAATGGCAGATTTTACCCCACCAACCTGATCCTCAGGTTTGAGCCTACAACCAACAAACTTATCATGATAAACGGAGATCACATTAAAGAGCAGTACTGGCTTGACGACGAGGAAGTGCGCAAGGCTCTTAATGAGATCCTTTATGCGAAAAAAGCTTTCTACGACCATGAGCGCAGAAACTCAGCCATTGCAGATTGCCAGAAGGCGTTCAAGAACGTATGGAAAAAAGATTTGAAAGACCTGTCCAAAGCTGACTGGGACGATCTTAGATATCGCTGGGAACAGGAACTTGCTGATATTGAGGCCAGCAAGACTGATAAAAGCAACTATAACCAGCATATGAACGAATTTGAGTCCGCCAAGGTAGCAAACAAGGAATTGCACGGAAGAGTTCTTTTGGATATCGAGTTAGAAGCTATCGCCAGGTCAATTGAAAATGGTAAGATAAAAGATATTAAGGACTGGTTTGACAGATCTCTTTTCCGCAACGATATCTGTGTACTTAATGGTGTTAAGCTGGCAAAAAGGCTCGGGTATCCGAAAAATGCCAGCACTATGGATTTTCTTTTCGACTGTATCACTGATATCCAGAAGCCTTACTTTGAGGAGGCAGTTAATACACTTGAGATGTTCCCAAATGATCTCGTCATTCCTCAGATTGAGAAGTATGTGGAGCAGGCTCACAAAGAGGGCGATGTTCTCTTTGGTGCAGGCCTTTTGTACCTCAGTAAGCGCATAGGATATGAGATCAGTTTGAAAAGAGCTGACTCCACCGAGGTTGAACTTCAGGAGTCAGAAAGCGAGTTTGAAAAGCTGGTAATGGCACAGGGAAAAATGTGAGTGGTTTAAGGAGGGTGTATGGAAGCTCTATTTAGTTTGATTTTTTATGGCATTGTGATATTTTCCATTGTCAGAGCAGTCAAGAAGAGAAAAAACGCATTGCCGCCAGAATATAAGACTGTGGTAACTCCAAAAACAAATAATAAGTCAGCCGCATCGCAGAGCTTTCCAAGGGAGTCTGGTTCAATGTCACAGGGCTTTCCAAGGGAATCAGGTGCTATGAAACACACTCATAGAAAACCAGGAAAATACGACACCTTTAACAAAAAGACAAAGTTCCACAGCAAGGAATCAGGTTCCATGCCTCATGAGCACAGAAATGAAAAGTATGTCTCCATGGCAGATGCATCAAACCTTCCAAAGGGTTACATTCTTTTAAACGGAGAACCGGTAAGAGTTGCAGACCTGGAAGGCAAGTGAGGATAGTCGGTTAATATTAATTTAATGATCGAAAAACCGTTTTTAAGGTCCCTTTTATGTTACAATTTTAGTGTATCGGCCCACTTAGCAAAAATTGTATGTGAAAGGGATTATTTTATGAATTCAGAACAGTACAAAAGAGCCAATAATAACAGTTTTTACGTTACCGTGATCATTATGCTCAGCGGACTTTTGCTGGCTATCTTTTCTACATTTCAACATGGAGCTACGCCCGGTAGAATGGCAATCATGATAGATGCTTTTTTGTGCATCGGAATCTGCTCCATAGGTAATTTCAAATTTGCTACTGAAAAGAAAGGTTCCATCTTTATCATGGGTGGCGCCACAATCTTTTATTTCGTAATTCTTATTGCGGAAGATTCTCTTATTTATTTCGCGTTCGGACTTCCAATCCTTATCTGTAGTATCATTTACATGAATGTAAGGCTCTGTAAGTTCGGTATTGCGGCTATCGTTATTTCTTTTGTCATAACCATTGCAAAGCGAACTCTTACATCGGGTGAATTTGACCTGGAACTGGTTCCGGCAGCAATCACGCTTGCGCTGGCATTTATCGCATGTCTGTGTACTGTCACGCTGCTTACCATGTTCAATGAAGAGAACAATGCCAAGATAACGAAGAATGCTGAACAAACCCTTGCAACCGGTAATGAGATGGCAGAAATTGCCAATACTATCACAGATCTTTTCAACAAATCTCAGGACGACATGGTTCAGCTCCAGGAGATCATGGAGACTCAGCATTCGGGAATGCAGGAGATCGCATCCAGCATGGAGAGTACTGCTCAGTCTGTAACAACCCAGGCTGAGAAGGTTCAGCAGATCCAGGAAGAGACAGAGACCACAGAACACCATAGAAAAGAGATGACGAAAGCTTCAGAGAGCGCTCAGAAGACTGTGCATGAGGGTGTTCAGGTTATCGGTGAGTTAAAAGAAAAATCAAGAAATGTTGAGCAGCAGAGCCAGGTTACAGTTGAGGCTACTCAGGCTGTTATCAATAAAGTTGAAGAAGTTCAGAAGATTGTCGGATCCATCATGTCAATCGCAAAACAGACAAACCTTCTTGCTCTTAATGCCAGCATTGAGGCTGCCAGAGCGGGCGATGCAGGAAAAGGCTTTGCGGTTGTTGCTAACGATGTCAGAGAGCTTGCGGCTGAAACCAATACAGCTTCTACAGAGATCACTGGAATCATCAACGAGCTTGTAGAGGACGTTCAGAAGGCTATGTCCAGTATCGATGATACAGTTAACAGCGTTTCTGAGCAGAATCAGATGATCCAGACCGTTGGCGAAAACTTCGACAGCATCAACGACAACGTATCTGAGATGCTCTCGAAATTTGCAGAGATTGGCGAAGGTATGAAGTCAATCGCAACTTCAACCACTGAGATCAACGACTCTATTTCCAACCTGTCCGCAACCAGTGAAGAGGTTGCATCTCTTTCCAACGAGGGCGTTAAGTCTTCAGATGACGCCATGGAGAAATTTGGCGAGTTCAAGGAGATCCTTGGAGATATCTTTATGCAGGCTAATAAGCTGAAAGATATGCAGACGGAGTAATTTAAATATTACCCGAATGCGGGTAAAATAAATTGATATTTAGACCTCCTCTTTGTATAATTAATGCAGAGAGGAGGATTTTTTATGGACGCAAAAGAGCTAAAACTCAGGAAGAAAGCTCTGGGCCTTACAACTGCGCAGATTGCTTTAATGTGTGAACTCCCAGTTGGAACGGTTAGCAAGATCTTTACTGGGGAGACCAAGAATCCTTCTTACCTCACCATTGATAAGATAGACAGGGTTCTGGCCCATGAGGAGATGCTTGCGAGGGTCAGAGCTTATGTGGATGCCATTCTTGCCTATATCAAGGATCATCCTGACGAGGACGTGGATCAGATCCAGTTTGAAAAGAACTATCGCAGTGAGCGTGGTCTTGACAATGCTCCACTGCCTTATGCTATGTCACGGTCTCAGAGCAGCAATGAAATGGAAAAAACTGATGGCAGCCTGGCCCTCAGCCATATGGGTAAGGTCACTGTCCAGATGCTTGATGATATCGGAGAAGACAGGCGCATTGAACTTCTTGATGGCCATCTGATTATCAATGAGTATCCAAACATGAGACATCAGCTGCTGGTCCAGAACTTAGGAAGAAAGATTGACGACTTTATTCGTAGCAACAATGGTAAATGCAGAGTTTTCAATGTTGGCGTCAACGTTTTTATTGATGAGGATGATTATAGCCTTTTAGGGCCTGACATTGTGGTTTTATGTGATGACTCAAGAATGAATGAAATGGGAATTGTTGGCCCTCCAGACTTGGTGATCGAGGTTACTTCCCCCAGCACAAGAGGTCGTGACTATGGCAAGAAAATGCATAAGTACATGGACGGCGGCGTCCGCGAGTACTGGATCATTGATCTGGAAAAAGAAAAAGTCACCACCTACATAGAGGGCGAGCCAATGATGGCATATGTCTACAATTTTGAGGACGAGATACCTGTTTATATCTATGGTGGAGAGTTAAAGATCACCATAAAAGAAGTGGATGAATAGGAAGCAAAACTTAAATTTTTATTAAAAAGCATGGATGACCACAAAATCTATGCTTTTTTTTATGACAAATACCAATATATAGATTATAATTAACTATATATTTGTTCGTGTGCTAAATTATGCATAAATCCTGCCGATATATTAATAAACGTACTGCGATGGCAGTAAATATCTCATGTGGGGGCACAGAATGCAGGTAGAGTTAGGAAAAGACCTGGTTGTAAACGGAGAAGCGGTTGCAATATCCAGTGACAATGAAACCAGGGAGATTACCGATACTACAGTCGTAATTAAAAAGAAACGCGTTTATCAGGTAATAAAACGCATCTTTGATATTGTTGCTTCAATTGTGGGACTAATAGTATTAGCACCACTATTTCTTGTTGTTGCAATTTTGATAAAACGTGAAGATGGTGGTCCGATTTTCTTTATACAGGAGAGAACAGGCCTTAACAATAAGCCATTCAAGATGTACAAATTCAGGACAATGTGTGAGAATGCTGCAGAAATGCACAAGTTCCTTCTTGAGCAGAATGAACTGGATGGCCCTGCTTTCAAGATGAAAGAAGACCCAAGGATCACGCATATAGGTAAGTTCTTAAGACATACAAGCATAGATGAATTGCCACAGCTTCTTAATATATTAAAAGGTGAAATGTCAGTTGTAGGTCCCAGACCACTTCCTGTATATGAAACAGATCAGATGACTGACTATCAAAATACAAGACATTTGGTAAAGCCAGGACTCACCTGTTACTGGCAGGTAATGGGAAGGACAGAAGTTCCATTTGAGGAGTGGATGGAACTTGATCAGAAGTATTTAGAAAAGAGAAGTATCGCGACCGATATTGGTCTTATCGTAATGACATTCAGAGCGCTTACTGCGGGGGACGGCGCTTATTAAATTGTTTAGTCTAAGGGAGAAGAGTTTTGTATGCCAGAATTATCTATTGTGATTCCGGTCTATAATGGGGGAAAATATATACAACAATGCTATGAAGGTATAGCTTCCCAATCATTTACGGACTGGGAAGCTATTTTTGTTGATGACGGTTCTGTTGATGAGTCACCAGCTATTCTTGACAACATTTCTTGTTCGGATTCAAAAGTTAAAGTGATCCATAAAGCAAATGGTGGAACTGCAACAGCTCGAAATGCAGGATTGGATATCGCTTCGGGCACATATATTACGTTCCTTGATTGTGATGATGAGATTAAGACAGATATGTATGAAAAAATGGTCAATCTCATGAATTCCACCGGCGCCGACATGGGGGTATGTGGCTTTTTCTTTAAGTTGGAAAAAGACAATGGCGAGACGACTTATCTGGAGGAAAAGTTTTATCCAACATCTTTCTACAAGACAAAGGAAGAGATTAAAGAGTATTTAGTGGATATGTGGGACTCGGATCTTTTGTCTAATGTGTGGAACAAGCTCTATAGAATGGATCTGATAAGAGAAAAGAGTTTACGATACCGAGACGGGCACGTATATACTGAAGATCGTGTGTTTAACAGGCAGTTTATTGAAAACTGTAGCAGTATTGCTTTTACAGATGAATGCCTGTATTACTACGTCAGAGAGCGCGTTGGTTCAACTACCGAGAAATACAGGGATGATTCTTTTGTTATAAGGAATAAAGAATATAACGAATTCAAGGCACATTACAAAACACTTGATATTTGGGACGAGAAATCCAGAGAATATACAAGTCGTGAGTTTATAGAAAGAATTGCTGGTTGCATTGAGAATGTATTCCATGCAGGAAAACAGCTTAGTACAAAAGAAAAGTACCAAAGAATCAAATATATGGTGAAACATCCGGATACAAGAGAAGCAATTCAGTATGCAAGATGCAGATCTAAGAAGATGAGAATCTTTGTTTTACCAATAAAGTGGAACTGGACACCTGGAGCATATCTGATGGGCTTTACTATATATGCCATCAGAAGCAAAAACCCTGTGTTATTCCATAAATTAAAAAGTGCCAGATGAGGAAATAGATGAAAGTATTCTTTGTAAATCCACCATTCAAATCTGAATATGGTAAATTTTCCAGAGAGCAGAGAAGCCCTGCTATTACTAAATCTGGCTGTTTCTATTATCCTCTTTGGCTCATTTATTCTGCAGCCAGGCTTGAAAAAGAAGGCTATGAAGTGAGCTTTTTGGATGCTCCAGCCAAGCGTTTGTCAGAGGAAGAAGCATTACAAAAGATTGTTGAGAAGGGATCAGATTTTAGACTCTTTGTAGTTGATTCGACTACACCTTCAATTTACAACGATATTTCTTTTGCAGAAAAGATCAAAATCAAATATCCGGAAGCTGTTGTTATGCTGGTTGGAACCCATGTGTCTGTCAGAGCTGAGGAGACGCTTGATCTGAACTCGGCGATAGACGCTGTGGCCCGAAAAGAGTATGACCTGATAGTTGAGGGCATTGCGAAGGCGCTAAAAGAAGGAAGTGACTGGACTGAGGTTCAGGGAATCACATATAGAGCTACTGACGGCACAATAGTAAACAACGAGGACATGCCATATATCACTGACATGGACAGCGTTCCTTTTGCGTCTGAGTTCATTAAAAGGCATCTGGATGTAAAGGATTATTTCCAGCCGGTAGCCACTTATCCGGAGATCCAGATCTTTACAGGAAGAGGCTGCCCATTCTTTTGCAATTTCTGCTTATATCCGCAGACTATGCACGGGCATAGCTATAGATACAGAAGCCCGCAGAATATTGTGGAAGAATTCGAATATATAGTTGATAATTTCCCTGAAGTGAAGGAAGTAGTCATTGAGGACGATACCTTCACTGCTGATGTTAACAGGGTAAAAGAGTTCTGCTCCCTTATCAGAGCTAAAGGGATAAATAAGAAAATCCGCTGGATGTGTAATTCTCGTGTAACCCTGGACTACGAAACCATGGTGGAGATGAAGAAGGCGGGATGCAGACTGCTCCTACCTGGTTTTGAAAGTGGAAGCCAGCAGATCCTTAACAACATCAAAAAAGGAACAAAGGTAGAGCAGTTTAAGCCATTTGTAGATAACGCAAGAAAAGCTGGAATGCAGGTTCATGGATGCTTCATAGTGGGTAACAAGGGCGAGACCAGAGAGACCATGAAAGAAACATTGAAAGTGGCTCTGACTCTGAAACTGGACACTGCACAGTTCTATCCGCTAATGCCATTTCCTGGAACAGAAGCTTACGACTGGGCCGTATCTCAGGGGTATCTTAGCGGCAAATATACAGATTACCTGAAAGAAGATGGCAACCATAATACCAGCATGCATATTGATGACATTTCCGCTGATGAGCTGGTGGAGTTCTGTAATTACTGCAGAAGGAAGTTCTATCTGAGGCCTTGGTACATTGGCCATAGGATATGGATGAGCGTTAAGAGCCTGGATGATATGAAGCGTAGCTTAAAGGCATTTGGCAGGTTTAAGGAGTTTCTGATAAAGAGGCCTGGAAAAAGTATTTAAGAATAAAGCTTGGTGTCCGCTTCAGAGGTATTAGAGTAATGAAGTATGCGATAAATGGGCGATTTTTAATTCAACGAGTAACAGGGGTTCAAAGATTTGAAAGAGAGATTGTAAAGGCACTGGATGATTGCGCTGATTCAGATAGTGTCTGTGTTGTTGTGCCCAGGGATTATGATAAGAGTTTTAAGCTTCATAATCTGAAAATAGTTGAGACAGGAAATATATCGGGTATTTTATGGGAACAAACATCTTTTTATCTGTATTTGAAGCGAAACAATCTTATTGGCATTAACCTTGGGAATGTTGCTCCTTTGCTTAAACCGGATATCGTTTGCATTCATGATGTGAAGCTGGTTTTAAATCCGCAGTGGTTTAACTGGAAGTATGTGGTTTGGAGCAAAATAAACTATATCAACGCTTTAAAAAGAGGCAAGCTGGTCTTAACGGTTAGCAACTTTTCAAAAAGTGAGATCGAAA
>Ga0256405_10004031_pt1 | contig 28591 bp, 23 predicted proteins | sample RumenRJG_02DNA_FD_189096 | JGI IMG/M metagenome (GOLD analysis project Ga0256405, IMG submission 189096) | Bovine rumen microbial communities from Lethbridge, Alberta, Canada - RJG_02 | ecosystem: Host-associated > Mammals > Digestive system > Stomach > Rumen | place: Canada: Alberta... | reverse complement strand
CAACGAAAAAAGCGTCATGCTTGGACACCAATGCATCGAGAGGGGAAAGACCTCGGTGGTTTTCATCGCCGAAAGCGCCGACGAGGCCACGGTGAACGACCTGAACACGGCCGGCATGTCCGTCCTGACCGGGAGCGCTGCGGTGCGGTCCGAAAAGTCCGTGATACGCAAACTGCGGATCCGGAAACGGAAGCTCACGGTCTATGCGCTCGACCGGGCGGAAGACGAGAATCTTTTCTACGCGCTGCGGCTGAAGGACACGCTGGAGAAGGCCGGGGTCCCGGCGAAGAACACCCAGATTACCCTGCCCGGGGCCGAGGATATTCTGGCGCCCATGCTCCAGGCTTCGGAAGCGGCCTACGGTTTCGGATATGTCAATGTGTTCGATTCGGCCGATCTGGCGGCACGGGCACTCATTCGTACCTGTCCGCCCTGGAGCTTCATGCATTTTGACGCGCAGGGACGGGCGATGGAGGACTTCGACTGTGTGGTGGCGGGCTTCGGCCGGCACGGACAGGCAGCGCTGAAGAAACTTGTCATGAACGGGCAGTTTGCCGGAAGCACGTTTCACGCGGCAGTGTTCTCGCCGAACGTGGAAAACGAATCGGGCTTCCTGGAGGCGGACAGCCCGGAACTGCTGCGGCAGTATGACATCCGGCGCATTGCGGCGGATGCCCGGAGCAGTATGTTTTACGACCATATCCGTTCTCGTTTGGGCAGTCTCAAGATGATCGTGATCTGCACCGGAGACGAGGCGATGAACCGGGAGATCTCGGACAACCTGATGCTGTACCTTCGGCGGAATCACGCGGAGCGGATCTGCGTTGTTCAGTGCGGTGACAGCGGCGTCCGCTATCAGCAGACGGTGGGCAAACCGGTCATCCGGACGGAGATCTGCTCGCTGGACTACCTGTCGGCCAAGGAGACGGACCGGCTGGCAATCCTGCTCAACAGCACCTATGACAACTCGGACCGGAGTGACTGGGAGAAATGGATGGCCTGCGACAGCTTCGGGAAGATGTCCTCCCGGGCCTCGGCGGACTTCCTCCCGGCCTTTATCCGCATCTCCGGCAGCAGCCGGGAGGAGATTCTGGACGGAACCTGGAATCCTGACGGCGCGCTTCAGCAGGTGCTGGGGCAGACCGAACATCTCCGCTGGTGTGCGTTCCATTATGCGATGGGCTATGTCCCGATGAGCCGTATGGAGTTTGAAGCCAACTGTGATGCCTTCTCCCGCCTGCGGGCGGAAGGAAAGCAGCCGACATTCCGCATCTCAAAGAATCCGGAGGAGAGAAAACATGCCTGCCTCATCCCCTGGGAGGAGCTGGACAGGCTCTCGGAGGAGGAAAACCGCGCAACCGGGCGGAATGTGGACTACAAACAGATCGATATCAACAACGTCCTGGCCCTGCCGAAGCTCCTGCGCGCGGAACAGGAAGCCGCAAAAAAGTGAAGAAGCGGCTGATGCAAGCGGAAAACACCGACATGCTCGGTGTTTTTCGTGTTTTCGACATGAATTCACAGACTCTTTATTGCAACGGGAAGAAAAAGAGCGTATAATAAAACAGTTACAGAATAAGCAGGTAAGGAACCTTAACTCATGCAGGAAAACATCGTTATCAAAGGCGCGAGAGAGAACAACCTCAAAAACATCAATGTGGAGATCCCGCGGGACAGGCTGACGGTCGTCACGGGCCTCTCCGGGAGCGGAAAATCCAGTCTGGCGTTCGACACCATCTATGCCGAAGGACAGCGCCGCTATGTGGAGAGCCTCAGCTCCTATGCCAGAATGTTCCTCGGACAGATGGACAAGCCCGATGTGGACTCCATCGACGGACTCTCGCCGGCCATTTCCATTGACCAGAAAACCACGTCAAAGAATCCCCGCTCCACTGTGGGCACGGTGACGGAGATCTATGACTATCTGCGTCTGCTGTACGCGCGCATCGGAATCCCGCACTGCCCGAAGTGCGGGCGTGAGATCCGCCAGCAGACCGTGGACCAGATCGTAGACCGCCTGATGCAGCTTCCCGAGGGAACGCGGCTCTCGCTGCTGGCGCCGGTGGTGCGCGGCAAGAAGGGCGAGCACAAGAAAATCCTGGAGGACGCAAAACGCTCCGGCTATGTCCGGGCAAGGGTGGACGGACTGGTCTATGACCTGGCGGAAGAAATCCCGCTGGACAAGAACAAAAAGCACAGCATCGAGATCATCGTGGACCGCATCGCCATCAAGGAGAGCATCCGGCGCCGCCTCACGGACTCCGCCGAAACGGCGCTGAGCCTCTCCGGCGGCCTGCTGACGGCAGAGCTGAAGGACACGGAAGAGGAACTCAGCTTCTCGCAGAACTATGCCTGCCCGGATTGCGGGATCTCGCTGGAAGAGATCACGCCACGGCTGTTTTCCTTCAACAACCCCCACGGGGCATGCCCGACCTGCTCGGGACTCGGGATTCAGATGCTGATTGACCCGGAGCTCATCATGCCAAACCGCAGGCTCAGCATCGAAAACGGCGGCATCAATGCCTCGGGCTGGGGGAATGTGAAATCGGACGGCATCTCGAAGATGTACTTCGACGCGATGGCGAAGAAGTACCACTTCAAACTCTCCGATCCCATCGAGACCCTTTCCCCGGAGGCCATCGACGCGATCCTCTACGGAACAAAGGGCGAGCCGCTGCAGCTGCGCTATGAAAAGGCGGACGGCCACGGCGTGATCAAGAGAGAGTTCGAGGGGATCGTCCCGAACCTGGAACGGCGCTACCGCGAGACCCAGAGTCCCGGAATGCGGGCGGAAATCGAATCCTGCATGTCCGAGACGCCCTGCCCCGCCTGCGGAGGCCAGCGCCTGAAGCAGACGGCCCTGGCCGTGACGGTGGGCGGCAAAAACATCGCCGAACTCACAAAGCTCTCGGTGGTGAACGCGGCGGAATTCCTGAACGGCCTGACCCTCACGCCGAAGGAGCAGCTGATTGCGGCCCAGATCATCAAGGAAATCCGCAGCCGGCTGGAGTTTCTCAGCAGCGTGGGCCTCGGCTACCTGACGCTCTCCCGCGCTTCCGGGACGCTCTCGGGCGGCGAGAGCCAACGCATCCGCCTGGCGACCCAGATCGGGTCCAGCCTGATGGGCGTGCTGTATATTCTGGACGAACCCAGCATCGGCCTGCACCAGCGTGACAACGCAAAGCTCCTGAATACCCTGTACCGGCTGCGCGACCTGGGAAACACCCTGGTCGTGGTGGAGCATGACGAAGAGACCATGCGCGCGGCGGACCATGTCATTGACATCGGTCCCGGGGCCGGCATCAACGGCGGAAAGGTCGTCTGTGCGGGAACGGTGGACGATCTCTGCGCCTGCCCCGAGTCGGTCACCGGCCAGTATCTCAGCGGACGGAAGAAGATCCCGGTTCCCACGGCGCGCCGGCAGGGAAACGGGCATGAGCTTGTGATCCGCGGTGCGGCGGAGCACAACCTGAAGGGGATCGATGTGCACTTCCCGCTGGGAGAACTGATCTGTGTCACCGGCGTGTCCGGGAGCGGGAAGTCTTCCCTGATTCAGGAAATCCTCTACAAGATCCTGGCCTCGGAAAAGAACCGGGCCAAGGTGCATCCGGGAAAGTACGACAGCATCGAGGGCCTGGACTTCGTGGACAAGGTCATCGCGCTGGACCAGAGCCCCATCGGACGGACGCCCCGCTCCAACCCCGCGACCTATACGGGCCTGTTTGACGACATCCGGAACCTCTTCGCCTCTACGCAGGACGCACGGCTGCGCGGCTACAGCCAGGGGCGGTTCTCCTTCAACACGAAGGGCGGACGCTGTGAGGCCTGCTCCGGCGACGGCCTTGTGAAGATTGAGATGCACTTTCTGCCGGATGTGTACGTCCCCTGTGAAGTCTGCGGCGGACGGCGCTACAACCGGGAGACGCTGGAAGTGCGCTACAAGGGAAAGAACATCTCCGAGGTCCTGGACATGACCGTGGAGGAGGCGCTCGGCTTCTTCACCAATCAGGAAAAAATCCGCGACCGGCTCCAGACGCTCTACGACGTGGGCCTCGGCTACATCAAACTGGGCCAGTCCAGCACGACGCTCTCCGGCGGCGAGGCCCAGCGGGTCAAGCTCGCGACGGAGCTCTCCAAGCGGGCCACGGGCCGCACGGTCTATATCCTGGACGAGCCGACCACGGGCCTGCATGTGGCGGATGTGCACCGCCTGACGGACATCCTCTCCCGCCTCACCGACGCGGGGAACACCGTCATCGTGATCGAGCACAACCTGGACGTCATCAAGGTCGCCGACACCATCATCGATCTCGGACCTGAGGGCGGCGATGAAGGCGGCAGGCTGGTCTTTGCCGGAACGCCGGAAGACTGCGCCCGATGCGAGGCAAGCTATACCGGGCAGTACCTGAAACAGGTGCTCGGCCTGCAAGAATAAAAAACCAGTAAGGATTGGGAGTCAGGAAATCTGCCGTGGATACCATGATCAACCAGGAACCGAATCACGAGGATGAGATCGACGTACTCAGCTGTACGGTTCAGAGCGTCATCTTCTGCAACGAGGAAAACGGCTATGCCGTGCTGAGCGTGACCGACACCGACGGCGCGGAGCAGAAGATGACCGGAACCTTCCCCTATGCGTGGCCCGGGGAGACCATCACGGCCTATGGACACTGGGCCATGCACGGAACCTATGGACGGCAGTTTGAGGCGGAGTCCTCGGAACGCAGCACACCGGAGGACGAGCGCTCGGTGTTCTCCTACCTGGCTTCCGGCGCCGTCAAGGGAATCGGACCGGTGATGGCGGGGCAGATCGTTGAGCGCTTCGGGAAGAACGCGCTGCGCGTCCTGGAAGAGGAGCCCGTTTTACTGACCGAAATCCGCGGCATCAGCCTGAACAAGGCGGAAAAAATCGCGAAGGAATTCAGACGGCAGGCCGGCCTGAAGAAGCTGGTCCTCCTGCTGAGCGCCTCCGGGATCGCCCCGGAGTACGCGGTGCGGCTGTACCGCTTTTTCGGCGAGAACGCACTGGAGCTGCTGAAGGAGAATCCCTACCTGCTGACCGTCGACGGCATCGGCGCGCCCTTTGCGGCGGCGGACCGTCTGGCCGAGGAACTGGGGATCGAAGATGCGGACCCGAACCGGATCCGCGCCGGCGTCACCTTTGTCCTGCGCCACAACGAACACAACGGGCACTGCTTCATCCCCTGGGCGAAGCTCTGCACGGCGGCGGCTCAGCAACTGCAGCTGGAGCAGGAGGACATCACCGCGGTGATGGAAGACATGGCGGAACAGGGCGACCTGGTCCGCGACGCGATCGCCGGACAGGACGCCTGCTATCTCCCCGACATGTACCGGGCCGAGAAAGAGACCGCCGAGCGGATCGCAGCCATGGTTCAGAAGCTGCCGGAGGCGGCGCTTGATCTGGACCGGCTGATCGAAGAGTGCGAAACGGAACAGGGCATGCACTTTGCTGAGCAGCAGAAGCAGATTCTGCGCTACGCAATGCAGAACCGTATCCTCGCCGTAACCGGGGGCCCGGGCACAGGAAAGACCACCTCACTGCGGGCGGTGCTGAAGCTCTATGACCGGCTCGGCCTGAAGACCCTGCTGGCCGCCCCCACGGGACGCGCGGCAAAGCGCATGACGGAGCTCACAGGAGTGGAGGCGACCACCATCCACCGCATGCTGGGCGCGAAGCTCTCCGAGGACAGCCTGGATCTGGTCTTTACGAAAAACGCGGAGGACCCCCTCCGCTGTGACGCGCTGATTATCGATGAATGCTCCATGGTGGACATCTGTCTGATGCATGCGCTGCTGAAGGCTTTGCCGGCCTCAGCCCGCCTGATGCTGGTGGGCGATGCGGCTCAGCTGCCCGCGGTCGGCCCGGGTGATGTGTTCTCGGCCATCCTGCGCAGCGAGGCGGTTCCGTCGGTGATGCTGACGGAGATCTTCCGGCAGCGGGAGAGCAGCCGCATTGTGCGCAACGCCCACCTGATCAACCGCGGCGAACACCCGAATCTCTCGGAGAACGCGGGAGACTTTTTCCGGCTGCAGCGCATGCAGGCCGGCTCTATCGCGGAGACGGTGGTGGAACTGTGCAGCACCCGTCTCCCACAGAAGATGCACATCCCGCCGGAGGAGATTCAGGTCCTGGCGCCCACCAGAAAAGGGGACTGCGGCACGGCGGCCCTGAACAGACTCCTTCAGGCGGCCCTGAATCCTCCTGCACCGGAGAAGAAGGAGCGCCCCGTCGGGGAGGTAATCTTCCGGGTGGGAGACCGTCTGATTCAGAACCGGAACGACTATAACGTGATCTGGGAATGCGCGGACGGAAGCAGCGGCCTCGGTGTGTTCAACGGGGATATCGGACTTCTGAAGGAGATCAATACCGAAGAGCAGACCATGACGGTGGACTTTGACGGCCGGGAGGCAAAGTATGACTTTGAATCCCTGGGCGATCTGGAACATGCCTGGGCGCTGACGGTGCACAAGTCCCAGGGCTCGGAATACCGGGCGGTAATTCTGGCGCTGACGGATTCGTCCAGGCGGCTCCTGACGCGCACGGTTCTGTACACCGCGGTGACCCGGGCAAGAGAGCTGCTCATCATGGTCGGCAATGAGAACATCGCTCTTCGCATGATTGACAACGTCGCTCCGAGCCGTCGCTATAACGCCCTGCGCATCCGCATCCGCGAGGCCTGCGGAAAATGAGCAGACTCGGAGAGCAGCTTCTGGATCTGCTGTACCCGCCGAAATGCGCCTTCTGCCGGAAACTGGTTTCGGACGGCAGGATGCTCTGCCCGGACTGTGAAAGCCGGCTTCCGGCGCCGGGGAAAGAAATGCAGAGCCAGAAGATTTCCGGTCTTGCGGTTTGCCTCTCTCCGCTGTATTATACAGGGGACGTGCGTCAGTCCCTGCACCGCTACAAGTTTCAGGGCGCGGCGGCGTATTACCGCATCTATGCCGAACTCATGAGCGCCTGCATGAGGGAACACGGACTGACACCGGACCTGGTGACCTGGGTTCCGCTCAGCCGGAAGCGGCTTCGCCGCCGCGGCTATGACCAGGCGCGGCTGCTGGCGATGGAAGTGGCCAGACTGCAGGGCCTTCCCTGTGAGCAGACCCTGGAAAAGATACGGAACAATCCTGCCCAGTCCGGGACCTCCGGTGTGGAGCAGCGGCGGAAAAACGTCCTGGGCGTCTATCGCCCGGTGACGGGCTTTGCAGGGGAGCATGTCCTGCTCATCGACGACATCGTGACGACGGGTTCCACCCTGAGCGAGGCGGCAAAGGTGCTCCTGAATGCAGGAGCAGGAGAGGTTTCCGCTCTGACGCTTGCCCGGACCGACAGAGAAGACAGAGGCTTCAGGACAGAATCGAACGGAGAAATCGATTATGCAGATATTTGAAAAAGACATCGCCATCGATATGGGGACATCCACCACCCTCCTTTTTGAGCAGGGGAAGGGAATCGTTGCTCGTGAACCGACGGTGGTTGCCGTGGACCGTTTCAGCGGAAAGATCCAGAAGGTCGGCCAGGACGCCCAGAGAATGCTGGGCCGCACGCCGGCGAATATTGTCGCGATCCACCCCATCAGCGCGGGAGTCATCTCGGACTATGAGATGGCGGCGCAGATGCAGCGTGAACTGGTCAGCCGCATTACTTCCTTCAGTCTCTTCAAGCCCTGCGTGCTCTGCTGCGTGCCGAGCAGCATCAGCGGTGTGGAAGAGCGTGCGGTGATCGACGCGGCCATCGAAGCCGGAGCGAGAAAGGTCTACCTGCTCGAGCAGGGGGTCGCGACCGCGCTGGGCGCCGGCGTTGACATCAGCAAGCCGGACGGACACATGGTCGTCGATATCGGCGGCGGAACCACGGAGATTGCCATGATCTCTGCCGGCGGCGTGGTGGAGTGCGAATCCATCAAGACGGCCGGAGGCAGCTTTGACGAGTCGATCGTGAAGTACGTGCGAAAGAAATACAACATGCTCATCGGCCTGACCGCGGCTGAAGAGCTGAAGAAGAACATCGGCTGCGTGATGCAGCGCCCCGACATGGGGATCGAGGAGGTCAAAGGCCGGAACCTTGCAAACGGTCTGCCGAAGACGGTCCGCATCAGTTCCAACGAGCTGATCGAAGCCTTTGTGGAACCGATGAACGACATCCTTGAAGCGATCCACGCCGTGCTGGAGCGCACGCCGCCCCAGCTGGTGGGGGATCTGGACCAGAACGGCATCATCATTTCCGGCGGCGGCAGCCTGGTCTACGGCATGGACCGCCTGATTGAACGCAGCACCGGCATCCGTACCCTGCCGGTGGACGACCCGGTTTCCTGCGCCACCTACGGAGCGGGAAAGATGCTGAAGCATCTGGATGAGATGAAGGACGGCATGATGAACTTTTACCGGATGCGTCAGCTGAGATGATTCGGAAAACAGCAGGATGAGGAAGAGAACATGGACTTGGTCTCTGCGTATAAACATCTGAAGAAGGAAGAACAGCCCCTGACCTGCGCGGCGGTGATCCTCGGCGCGGGCAGCGCTCAGCGCATGGGCTTTGACAAGATGACGGTCATGATCGACGGTCAGCCGGTGCTGGTCAGAGCGGTGAACGCCTTTGAGCAGTCCCCGCTGGTGCAGGAGATTGTCGTGGTGACGAAGGCCGACCGGATCGAGGAGATCGCGGCGCTCTGCGATCAGTATAACCTGAGCAAGGTTTCCGCGGTGGTATGCGGCGGCAAGACCCGGACGGAATCCGCGCTTGCCGGCGTGATGGCCCTGAAGCAGGGCTGCCGCCTGACGGCAATTCACGACGGAGCCCGGCCTCTGGTTTCGGGGCAGCTGATCGAGACCTGCATCCGGAGAGCCGGCGTTCAGTTCGCGGCGATCCCGGTGGTGAAGAGCACCGATACGCTGCGCGGTGTGGATGAAAAGGGCGCGCTGACGGAGGTGTTTGACCGGGAACGTGTGGTCCGGGTTCAGACGCCTCAGGTCTTCCTGACGGAGATTGTCAAGGCCGCCCTCACCGACGCGGTGACAAAAGGCCTGACCTTTACCGACGACGCGACGGCGGTGGAAAGAATCGGCATGACGGTCCGGGCGGTGGAAGGCGAGGAGGAAAACCTCAAGCTCACCACGCCGCAGGATCTGGTGATCGCGCAGGGCATTCTTGAACGAAGAAAGGGAGCGGCGGAATGAGGATCGGACACGGATATGACGTGCACCGCCTGGTCGAAGGCAGAAAACTGATTCTCGGCGGGGTGGAGATCCCATGGGAAAAGGGCCTGCTGGGCCACTCGGACGCGGATGTGCTCACCCACGCGCTGATGGACGCGCTGCTGGGCGCGGCGGGACTCGGTGACATCGGGCACCTCTTTCCGGACAATGACGACCGCTTTCTGGGCGCGGACAGTATCGAGCTCCTGAAGGAGGTCTGCCGGCTCCTGGCGGAGAAGCACTACCGGGTCGGCAACGTGGATGTGACCGTGATCGCCCAGCGGCCGAAGCTCGCACCTTATATTCCTGAGATGCGCAGCCGTCTCGCAGCGGCGATGCAGGTCGAAGAGGAGGCCGTGAACGTCAAGGCCACCACGGAAGAGAAGCTCGGCTTTACCGGCGAAGGGCTCGGCATCGCCGCCCACGCGGTAGCGCTGATCGAATAAGACCGGACCGGCACCGCCGGACGGACGGCAGTATCGGAGAAAGGGGAACAACGTGGATATTCAGGGAATTAAGACACTGAACGACTGGGTTCAGGCCAGTGACAACATCGTGTTCTTCGGCGGCGCGGGCGTCAGCACGGAGAGCGGCATCCCGGATTTTCGAAGCGTGGACGGCCTGTACCATCAGCAATGGAAGTACCCGCCCGAAGAGATCCTCAGCCACAGTTTCTTTGAGCGGAATCCCGAGGAGTACTACCGCTTCCATCGGGAAAAGCTGGTCATCGACGGCGTGAAGCCGAACCGGGCCCACCTCAAGCTCGCCGAGCTGGAGCAGGCGGGGAAGCTCCGCGCGGTGATTACCCAGAACATCGACGGACTGCACCAGGAAGCGGGAAGCAAAAAGGTCCTGGAGCTGCACGGCAGCATCCTGCGGGCGTACTGCTCCAGCTGTCGGAAGCCCTGGCCCCAGGACGTGATCAACCACGGCACCGGCGTGCCGAAATGTGACTGCGGCGGCGTGATCCGGCCGGACATCGTGCTCTATGAGGAGCCGCTGGACCAGACCGTGATGGAAGAGGCGGTGCGCTATATCCGCAACGCCGAGATCCTGATCATCGGCGGGACCAGCCTGAACGTCTATCCCGCCGCGGGACTGATCCGCTATTACCGCGGGAACAAGCTGGTACTGGTCAATCTGAGTGAGACGCCTTACGATTCCTATGCCAACCTCGTCATTCACGAGAAGATCGGAGAGGTGTTCTCCAGAATCACGGTGTAAGGCCGGAAGCAAACCCACGCATTGGAAAGGGGAGATGGAGACGTGTCGAAAGAAAGCGACGCCATCGACCAGGTATTTAAAATCCATGAGGATGCGAAAAAAGACCGCACGCAGTCGCAGAAGCTGGACCAGATCCGGGTCGGAACCAGCCATCTGACCAGGGAGGAAATGGTCTGGGCGGATGAGGCGGAAGCCGAGGCCCAGGACGGCCCGGCAGAGCCCTATCATCCGATCCAGCGCCGGGAGGATACCCGCAGCGGCTGCCTCGGCGGTGTGCTGTATGCGGTATTCATTCTCTGTGTCAGCATCATTCTGGCCTGCCTGGGCTGGATGGCGGCCAGTGACATGCTCGCGCTCAACAAGGAGAGCTTTACCGCCACGGTGGTCCTGCCGGACAGTGTTTTCACGACCGAGGTTGTGGAAACCACGGATGAGGACGGAACCGTCACCGGACGCAAGACGATCCGGCGCGCGGATATCAGCTACCTCAGCAATACCCTGAAGCAGGCCGGCCTGATCGAGTACCGCTGGCTCTTTGAGTTCTACTGCCGCATGGCAAACGCGGACCAGAAGGTGCGTCCGGGGGAGTATCATCTCCAGTCCACCTATGACTACCGCGCGCTGATCCAGAACATGCGCCCGAACGCGGGCTCCGCCACGACGGTGAACGTGACGCTGATCGAGGGCATGACCATGCGCGAGATTTTCGTGCGTCTGGAGCGCAGCGGCGTGGCCAGCTATGAGGACCTGATGGAGGCGGCGGAGACCGCCAACTTCAACTACAGCTTCATCGAGAATGCAGTGGATGACGAACCCATTGACGCCGAGCGCCTGGAAGGCTTCCTCTTCCCGGAGACGTATAACTTCTACACCAACATGCAGGCCTCCAGCGCAATCAACAAGTTCCTGGATCAGTTCAACAGCAAGCTCACGGATGATGTGCTGGCGCAGATCCAGGACAGCGGCCGAAGCCTGCGGGATATCGTGACCATTGCCTCCATGATCGAGAAGGAAGCGGCGGATGATGACGAGCGCGCGGACATCGCCTCGGTCATCTACAACCGTCTGCGCGCGGATATGCAGCTGGGCATCGACGCGTCCATCCTCTATGTCCATCAGGACCACGACGGAGCGCCCACGGCCGAGATGCTGAAGGAGAAGAGCCCTTATAACACTCGGATCTACAAGGGACTGCCTCCCACTCCGATCTGCAATCCGGGCCTGATGAGCATCATCGCCGCGCTGAACCCCAGCCAGACGGACTATTACTACTATGCCCTGGACACCGAGACCGGACGGCACCGCTTCTTCAACGACGAGAACGAATTCAACGCCTTTGTTGCGACACAGGACTATTAAATTCATGGAACTGACTGCCGAATGAGGTATATCTCCCCGCCTCCGGCGGGGAGATATGGAAGACAGTTTGCAAATGGGAAAAAACCAGCCAATCTTTGACGGAAAACGAGGAAAAAACATGAAAAACTACGGACTGAACGAATTAAGAGAGATGTTTCTCAGCTTCTTTGAGACCAAGGGCCACCTGCGTCTGCCGAGCTTCTCTCTGATTCCCCAGAATGACGCGAGCCTGCTGCTCATCAACTCCGGCATGGCGCCGATGAAGCCCTGGTTCAAGGGTGAACAGGAGCCGCCGCGGCACCGGGTCTGCACCTGCCAGAAATGCATCCGCACCGGCGACATCGAAAACATCGGCAAGACGGCCCGCCACGGTACCTTCTTTGAGATGCTGGGCAACTTCTCCTTCGGAGACTACTTCAAGAAGGAAGCCATCGCGTGGAGCTGGGAATTCCTGACCTCTCCGGAATGGGTTGGTCTGGATCCGGACCGCCTGTACCCTTCGGTCTATGTGGACGACGATGAAGCCGCCTCCATCTGGGAGCACGACATCGGCATCGCGCCCGAGCGTATCTTCCGCTTCGGCAAGGAGGACAACTTCTGGGAGCACGGCGCCGGCCCCTGCGGCCCCTGCTCGGAGATCTACTACGACCGCGGCGAGAAGTACGGCTGCGGCAAGCCGACCTGCACGGTGGGCTGCGACTGCGACCGGTACATCGAGGTCTGGAACAATGTGTTCAGTCAGTTTGACAACGACGGCCACAACAACTACACCGAACTCAAGCAGAAGAACATCGACACCGGCATGGGCCTGGAGCGTCTCGCGGTGGTCTGCCAGGGCGTCGACTCGCTCTTCGACGTGGACACCGTCATGCACGTCACCCACAAGGTCAGCGAACTCACCGGGGCCTACTACGGGGAGAGCCATAAGAAGGATGTTTCCCTGCGCGTCATCACGGACCACATCCGCAGCTCCGTCTTCATGATCTGCGACGGCGTGCTTCCGTCCAACGAAGGCCGCGGCTACGTGCTGCGCCGCCTGCTGCGCCGGGCAGCACGCCACGGCAAGCTCCTCGGCGTGAACGAGCCCTTCCTCCATGAGATCGTCGACACCGTCGTCGAAGTCAGCGGCGGCCAGTATCCCGAACTGAAGGAAAAGCAGAAGTACATCACCACCGTCATCCGCAGCGAGGAAGAGAAGTTCGGCAGAACCATCGACGCAGGACTCCGCATCTTCTCCGAGCTTCTGGAGAGCCATCGCGCCAAGGGCGAGACGGTCTTCTCCGGCGCGGACGCGTTCAAGCTCTATGATACCTATGGCTTCCCCCTCGACCTCACCGTCGAGATGTGCGGGGATGCCGGATACACCGTGGACGAGGAAGGCTTCCGCAGCCTGATGCAGGAGCAGCGCGTGCGCGCCCGTGAGGCACGCAAGGCGCTGGGTGATCTCGGCTGGGCCGGCATCAGCTTCGGCAAGGACATTCCGGATACGGAGTTTATCGGCTATGATCATGACAGCTGTGAGGCGACCCTTCTCGCGGCCGTCCGTGAGGGCGAGACGAGCGGCTTCGTCTCGGAAGGCGATGAGGCCATCCTCGTTCTGGACCGCAGCGTCCTCTACGCCGAGATGGGCGGCCAGCTCTCCGACACCGGCGTCATCCGGAAGGACGGCTTCGTCTTTGAAGTTCAGAGCGTCCAGAAGAACAAGGGCGGAAAGTTCATGCACAGCGGTGTGGTCCGCTCCGGCCAGGCCATGGTCGGGGACACCGTCACCGTGACGAGAGACGCCGAGCGCCGTGCGGCCCTCTGCCGCGCCCACAGCGCGACCCACCTGCTGCATAAAGCCCTGCGCGAGGTCCTGGGAGAGCATGTGCATCAGGCCGGCTCCCTCGTGGATACGGATCTGCTCCGCTTTGACTTTACCCACTTCTCCGCCCCCACGGCGGAAGAGCTCGACGCGGTGCGTGAGGCGGTGAATCGTGCGATTCTGGCCGATTACCCGGTCGTCACAAAGGAAATGAGCCTCGAAGAGGCCAAGAAAACCCATGCTGCGGCCCTGTTCGGCGAGAAGTACGGCGAGGTCGTGCGTGTGGTGGATATGGGCGGCTGGAGCCTGGAGCTCTGCGGCGGCACCCATGTTTCAAACACCGCGAAGATCGGAAGCTTCGTCCTGGTCTCCGAAGGCTCCGTGGCCTCCGGCGTGCGCCGGATCGAGGCCCTGACCGGACTTCGCGCGCTGCAGTACTGCCGGGAGCAGGAACTGCTTCTGCAGGAGGCCGCAGCCCGCTTTAAGACCGTGCCGGCAGAGCTTCCGAAGAAGCTGGATCAGCAGGCAGCGGAGCTGAAGGAACTTCGCCGCAGCCTGGAGCAGCTGCGTGATCAGGCAAACGCAAGAGGCGCGGACAGCGTTCTGGAGAAGGCCGAACAGGTCGGCCCCGTGAAGGTGGTGGCCTTTAAGACGGAGGGTGACCCGAACACGCTGCGCAAGCAGGGCGACTCCCTGCGGGATAAGGAGCCGGCCATTGTGGCGCTGATGGCGGCGGTGAACGGCGAGAAGCTGAGCTTCCTCTGCGTCTGCGGCAAGGAAGCTGTCGCGGCCGGCGTCAAAGCCGGAGACCTGATCCGTCAGATTTCCGCCATCGCCGGAGGAAAGGGCGGCGGCAAGCCCGATTCCGCCATGGGCGGCGGCACCGACGTCGCCAAACTGGACGCGGCCCTGGCCAGCCTGAAGCCGTTTGTAGAAGAAATCGTATCAAAATAAGATAAAAGGAGCGGTTATCATGAACGATTGTCTGTTTTGCAAAATCATCGCCGGGGAGATCCCCAGCACGAAGGTCTATGAGGACGACAAGGTCTATGCCTTCCGGGACATCAATCCCCAGGCGCCGGTCCACGTGCTGGTCCTGCCGAAGGAGCATATGGACTCCGCCAACGCCATTACCGCGGAAAACGTGGGGAATGTAGCGGCCGTTTTTGAAGCCATCCCCAAAATCGCGGCGGCGGAAGGACTTTCCGACGGCTACCGCGTGATCAACAACTGCGGCGCCGACGCCGGTCAGACCGTGATGCACATTCACTTCCACCTCATCGGCGGACGGAAACTGGGAGAGAAGATCGTCTGATCAAAAATAAAGGGAGAGAGAAAGATGCGAAAGCTTGCCATTGCCTGTGCTTCAGCAGCTGCCGCCATCTTTCTCTCTTTTTATCTTCTGCCGCGAAACGTCATCCTGCCGCTTGCGGGCCTTTGCGTGCCGGCGGGGGTGATCCTGCTCCGGAGAGGGAAGAGGACGCGGCGCGTCGGTGTGCAGGCGGCATTTCTTGTGCTTCTGGGTGCCGCGCTCGGCCTGGCATCCTATGCGCTGCACTGGAACGCGACCATCGGCAGGGCCGCGGACTGGGACGAGACGGAACAGCGCATGTCCGTGTGCCTCCTGGAATCTCCCGAGGTCTTTGAACGCTATACCCGTCTGCTGGTTCAGCGGACGGAAGCACCGAAGCTGGATGTCATGCTCTATGCCTATGACGGTGAGATCCCGGAACTGCGCCCGGGCGACGTGCTGGAAGTGTCAGCCCGCTTTCGCCGGGCCGATCTGCGCCGGGGAGAGAAGAACAACAGTTATATCTCCAAGAATATCTACCTGACCGGAACGCTGCGCGAACTGGAAAAGACCGGTCAGCGGCGCGTGACCCTGCGCACCGCGGCCGCCTCCTGCAGCAAACGAATCGCCGACCGGGTCGAGACGGTTTTTTCGGACCGGGTCGCCGTTTTCATGAAAGCCCTGATGCTTGGGGAGAAGACGGACTTCTATCGGGATCTGCCCCTGTATGCCCGCATGCGGGGCGCGGGCTTCATGCACATCGTGGCGGTCTCCGGGATGCATGTGGCGTTTCTGGTGGGAATGATTCAGCTGCTCTTTGGTGCAAGGCCGATGTCGTCCGTAGCCGGGATTCTGCTGGTCGGCTTTTTTGTGCTGATGACAGGCGCATCTCCCTCTGCGGTTCGTGCGGGCATCATGATTTCGATTCAGCTTCTTGCTCCCATTTTCCGGCGGGAAAATGACGGGCCGACTTCCCTGATGGCAGCGCTGGCCCTGATCCTGCTGGCCAATCCCTTCAGCTGTGCAAGCATCAGCCTGCAGATGTCCTTCTCGGCGATGGCGGGGATGGTCCTCCTGGCCGGACCGCTGACCCGGAGTATGCTCGCGGCCTTCGGCCTGCCGGAGCGGAGCCTGCTGCGTGCGCCGATTGCCACGGTCGCGGCATCCCTCGCCGTGCTGGCCTTTTCCGCGCCTCTGTCGGCCCTTCACTTCGGAACGCTCGCGGTGTATTCTCCGCTGGTGAATCTCCTGGGGCTGTGGGCGGTGTCCGCCTGCTTCTGCCTGGGATGGTTCAGCTGCCTTGCCGGACTGATCCTGCTCCCACTGGGAAGGATCCTTGCTGTCCCGGCGGCTCTGCTGGCGCGGTATCTCATTTACATTGCCGGGCTGATCTGCCGCCTGCCCCATCATCTGATCAGCATGGCAGGGGCGGAGCGGAAACTCTGGCTTCTGCTCTGCTATGTGCTGGCGCTGCTGGGCTGGCGGACGAGGGCCTCGCACCGCTTCCGCGTCCTGATGCCGGTCTCTCTTGCGGTGCTGTCTCTGGCGCTCTGCCTCCGGGTGTCCGGCCTGCGGTACCTGCGTGCCGACGCGGTGGCGGCGGCGCTGGACGTGGGGCAGGGAGAATGTGTCTGTGTGCTCTCCGGGGACGCTACCCTGATGCTCGACTGCGGCGGAAGCAATCTGGAAAACGCTGGCGAGACCGCGGCAAATTATCTGGAGGCCGCCGGACGCAGCCGCCTGGATCTGCTGGTCCTGTCCCATCTGCATGACGATCACTGCAACGGGGTCGAGATGCTGTTGGAGCTGGTTCCGGTGGGAGAGATTATCCTGTCTCCCGATGCGGATATGGAAGAAGGCAGACTGGCTGCCATCGAAACCGCAGCGGCTCGTCACGGGACCAGGGTGACGCGGCTGAACGAAGATGCCGACCTGGCCATCGGCAGCCTGCGGCTGAAGCTTTTTGCCCCGCCGCCGGATGGAAGTGAAAACGAGCGCTGTATCATCAGCCTCGCATCGATCGGGGACTTCGACATGCTTATGACGGGAGACTCGCTGAAACAGGCGGAACTGGACCTGGTGGAGAAGTACAGCCTCCCCGATACGGAGCTTCTCATTGTCGGGCATCACGGTTCCCGGACCTCCACGGACAATCTCTTTCTGGAGACGATCCGGGCCGAGGACGCGGTGATCAGCGTGGGGAGCAACAACTCCTACGGCCATCCGAACCGGGAGGTCCTGGCGCGGCTGCAGGCCCACGGCTGCAACATCTGGCGGACGGACCGGAACGGAACGGTGGAGATCCGGGTAAAACATGCCTGAGAGAAAAGAAGACAGCATTTGCAGATTAATTGAACTTTGAAAGAAATGGCTTGCTATATGCTTCATTTTGAATTATACTGGACTTAGACAATAAGATAGGAGGGAGCCAAATTGAGAACCATCAGCATACGTTTAAACGATAAAGACTATGAAGAGCTAAGCAGCATGCTTGACGATATGGGCCAGACCAAGCAGACTTTCTATGAGTCGTATACAAAAACAGCCCTCCGTGAGAGACGGATTCCTTTTATCATTGCCGCACCGGCAGACCCATTCTATTCCGAGACGAATATGAACAGACTCCGTCATTCATTCCGGCAGGCTGAAGAAGGTAAGATTATTACCAAAACCATGGAAGATCTGGAGGCAATGGCTGGTGAGTAGTTTTCATTAACCATTTACCAATGCAAAGGACATTATGATGACAAATGAGCTCTCAGGTTACTGAGAGCTCATTTGTCATCATTCAGCTTGCTTTTTTCGCAATTGGAGAATGCTTATGCCTGGTGTAGCACGGATATGCCTGCGTGTGTCGTATCATTGCTACCATAGGATCCTTCACTGCTTCCACAGGTTTCCACTTGTGCTAAGGCATTTTATGGGTCCTCCTTGGTTACGACCCGAAAGACAAGCTCATGATACAAGGGAATGTCATCCGTTGGGATATCCAGGGCAAATGTGCAGGATTCAGCGTCTGCGGAGACAATGACATCTCCGCAGTATTCTTTCGTCCTCCAACGACCGAGAATGAAACCAATGATGAGGCATACAACAATAACAACACAGTAGAAATCAGCCATTTTTACTCCTTTCAGATTCATGAAACCGTGGTTTGCCGTGCTCAGTCCCCGGCTTTCTCAGGGTTATATTTTGGAAACCTGGATCTCATTTCCTCGATGGCACAGCCGGAGCACAGGTCTCCAACGAATTGATACGTATAATAAGGCCAGCCCATGAGAGAATCGTATTCTTTGGCGGTTTCAAGAAGGGTGAACTCTTTTCCACAATGGCTGCAAACCCTCTTCATGTGAAGGATTTCTTCGTCCTCGTTCATATCATAGGCATCATTGCACCAGTCATCCTCTGTATAACCGGGAAGCGAATGAGCCGCAAAGTACGCGTCCGAAGGCCGAAGTACACCATTGTAAAGCATAAAGCGTCCATTATAGTTATGAACAGAGCTATCATGCTGCTCATACCATGTGATGGTCAGTTCGTCCAGCAAAGCCTGAATTAAATCAGCCTTGCAGGGCAGATAACGGGTATGTTTCATTTGCTCTATCCAATGCTCGGCGATGCCCAGACCGCGGAGTACACGCTCGGTTTCGGGATCCATTCTGTTCCCTTCGAACATTCCGCGTCTTACACGGTTTGTGATAAAGAGGGGCAATTCGCTGCTGAGCCTGAGCTCAGGAGCCATCTTGCTCTGTACCAAATCCCAAACCTGCTCCCGATAAGCGAAGACATCCGAGTAGTGCAATCCCTCCTGCCTGTATATGGGATTATCATCCGTATGAGAACTGCGTAGATATCCAAGTTCACTGAGCAGGGAGGAGAAACAGAGCTTGTCCGACACCAGAAGCGTGCCGCCTTCTTTCTCAATCTCAGTTTGAATCTTTGCTCGTGCGGTTGCTTGGACAGGTTCGTCTAAAAGATCGATGATGGAGGGCTTCCTATCAATCCGTTGCTGAAGTTTTCGAATTTGTTCTTTTCGCTCATCATAGATTAATTTGATAATGCGATATCTTGTGGCATATAGTTTCTCCATGTCAGTGCGCCAAAGCCCATCTGACGCCAAATCCGGGAGCGGCTTATCCTTTGGTATCAGGATGAAACAGCGGTTGCCAGATTCCATCTGTTCGACTGAATACTGGATGAGAGTGTATTTCCGTTGCCGATAATGGTTCCGAATGATTTCAACTGCTTGGTCTGCGAATGATGCCGCCAGACGAATGTCCAACTGATAATCAGGATTGTCGATCCGTGGGGTTAGACTTTCAACCGGAATTTCATGCCCGTCCCAGGGAATGGGTTTTCCATCAGGCATTAATGGAGGCATATCCCAACCGTCGCCGTCATGGCAGAAAACAGCCGTCTCATCCGGAGCGTAATAGTAATGAGGCGGAAGAGGATTGACATCCGTGCATCCATACAGCCATGCAATGAAGCTGGCGCCGAGATTACCGCCAACGCTTACATCTGTTCCGGCTCCTTTAGCACACTCCCGCAAATAACTAATGAGCAGGAGATCGTCATAAAAGCTGCCTTTGAGAAGAATGCGTTCGGTCTTCAGCCGACCGATTGCCTGCACAGGCGGATTATGACCGTACCGGGCGTAAAGGTGCTCCTCGGGAGTAAAGGGGTTCCGTGTGTTATTCATATTGTTTCCTCCTTGTTGAGATGTGGAACGCTGAACGGTTTTGACCGGTTACTGGCGCTCCCTGCTTTATAAGTTGTAATTTTTACGAATTATTCTAATGAGTCCTTAGAAAATTTTAGTGTAATCAATAGTGCCGTCAGGTATCTTGATACCGCACTCTTTGGCATATTCAACGATGTCCGGCATATAGATCCATTCCCACGGAAAGAAGATCGTTCTGTTGGGAATACTCCTCGTTACGAAACACTTGTCTGTGTCAAACTGCCCATACTCGGACGGATGGGGTTCACGCTCTGGTTCCTTTCCTATATCCAGAATACGAGTAAAATTTGTCACGCGATATTCCTTTTTCATGGTTCTACAGCTCCTTTTTGGATAGTAGAACGCCGGACCGTTTTGACCGGTTGCCGGCGCTCTCTACTATAGAAGCTGTAAATTTTACGAATCAGTCTTCGTCCTCACCGAACCCGTAGCGGATACTCTTATAGCCGCAGTGCGGGCAAGTAACGTAAGCATATTTGTTATCTCCATCCTCCCAGGGAAGGGTGAGGTAGCCGCTCAGGAGAGTCCATCCACAGTTTTCGCACATGTTAGTTCAATGCCAGGTGTCTTGTGATGTCGCTCATGCTGATTAAATCTCTCTCATAATCGCACAGAAGGTGGAAGGCCGTATCGACATCCAGTGTATCCAACAACTTGTTATAAACTGAGCATGGTAATTTTGGTTCACCATGATCCGGGAATAGCTGATGAAACCTGTCAGTTTGTCCGTTTTTCATAAAGCACCTCTATATTTGGGCTATTTCTCAATCTGCGGTCAATACGCAGGTGCCGTCGCTGATCTGCAGGACTGTGCCCTCTTCCAGCGTGATCCGGACAGAGTCACCGGCTTTCATCTCAAAGGATTTCAGCACGGTGCCGTAATTGCCGAGGATCTCGACCTCCGCGTTGATCACATCGCCCATCATGCCGCCGAGGGAACCCATGAGGCCGCCTAGAGCGCTGTCAAAGGAGCTGTATGCATCGCCGAGGGAGGAGTACAGGTCACCATAGGTGTCGCCGGAAGTTGCGGTGCATTTCAACGTGTAAGAGCCGGGGAGAATATCCTGACCAACAATGAATTTTCCTTCACGAAGTGTCACCTCCTGAGCAAGAGGCAGTCCGCGCTTTACCATTTCTTCTTTGACGGCTTCGTACAGCTGCTTCAGCTGCGAGTCACTGTAATCGCCGAGAGAGTTGGCTGCAGATGCGGAAACTGTGAAGAGACAGAGAACGAGACTGAGAACCAGCAGGGCAGAGAAAAGCTTTTTCATAATGAAAACCTCCCAATAGTATATGATGGATTCAGTATACCAGAATCGCCGAGAAGATATTGCCCCCGCACAGGGGCAACTGCGATTTTTCTGTGCGGGGACTTGAAATTCAATCTGGATCTGGAAGCAGGAACGGCGGCATGTCATTCTCACGTAGAATTGTATCTACCTCATGTATGTCGTAGATCCTGTTGTTGAAAGCAACTATGAATGCTGTGTCACGCCGGATCTTTTCGTACAGCGGAGCCATGCCATACAGGATCAGGGCTTCCTGGGTTTCGACCAGGGTGAACTCTGCTGCAAGGCAGATGCGCAGGATTGTATCACGCTGCTGAGTCTGTTTTTCTCCAGAGATCAGCTTGTAGCCGTACCGGTCATCCAGATCGGCTTTAATGAAAACCTCTTTCTGGGAGATCTTCTTCTCCCGTAATTTCCGTCGCATATAGTCGGTGAAAGGGCGCTGAGACAATTCCTGCTCTGAAAGATATTGCGGAAGCTCGGCGGGGGAGAGCTGCATGATCGCAGCATTCAGGGATTTGTTGACTTCTTCAAAAGTCATGGCGGTTCAACTCCTTATAGGTAGTCGAACACCGGTGAGCTGAAGCTGACCGGTGTCCTCTACTATAGGAGTTGTAAATTTTGCGAATGTGAAAAGGACCCCGCGTTATACGCGGGGCATGTGAGCAACGGCCTTGAGACCGAGTGGAGCGGAAGCGCAGAGTAGTGCGAAACAGGCGAGGAAGAGAACTCCCTTGAAGAGATCCTTGAGGAACTCTTTGTTTTCGGAGTCCTTCTGGCTCATGGCGGTCAGGATCCCGACGATTCCGTCGATTACCTGCTTCCGCTCCTCTTCGCTCAGGTCCTCACGGGACAGTTGCGCCTCAAAAGAGGAGAGGGCTTCTTGACACCGGGCATTGAACTCGGCCATGTTCTCGGTGTTGGAGCCGATGAGAGTCGCGAGGTTTTCCTTCATACAAAGGACGATCTCGCGGGTGGTTTCGGCGAAAGCGGGGAACTGCTCAAGTGCGAGACGGGCAACCTCGGGGTCCATCTGCGGGAGCATGGAGACAAAGCTTACGACTTTGTCTTTGGTCAGGTGCCGGAAATCCGGGATATCCAGCGCCTTCAAGACTTTTGCTTCGGAAAGATTGCTGTTCATGAGTACCTCCTGTCTCATGGCGTAGCTCCCAGGCTACGAATCTGACTGACAACTGACGACAGGAGACATGATAACACAGGATGGGTAACATGAAAAGGAACGTTTTATGGATTAGTTCTGTTACATTATTATTGACATACTGGAGAATAATTGATAAAATCTGTTACATTGATAGTAACAGGGGGAATGAGATGGGTAACTATAAGACTTTTCGACAGAGGTTTAACCTGAGCTCATATGCATGGGATATTATCGAAAATGATGCAGCGATCTTTACAAACGCCAAAAAACCTTCCATTGCGGGAATGATCAATCTTATTCTGGAACTATATATGGATGATTCAGAATCCGCAATTGAAAAAACTGTTGACAGACGAAGAACTGTGCTAAGGCAGCAGCTTGCAGATCTGCCAGATGATGAAACAAAAGACAGGATCATTGAAGTCCTTCTACATAATTTTATCAAGGAACAGTCTGACAAGATAAACAGCTATCCCTGCGAGGACAATCGTGTCTCTTCACTTACAGAAGAGAATTATCTTTTTACACAAAAATGGCAAGACAAGTACGATCTGTATGGAGGTAGTGTAAGTAAGTTTTTTAAAGCAGTTATTGAAGAATACGCCAGAAAAAGCTATTATGAAAGGGAAGCAATCATTCTTCAAGGTGTTGTAAATCAATTAACGTACTATAAAGAAAACAGCCAACTGATAAGGGTTATGCTTAAGAATGGAAGAAAATATCGGATGAGGCCATATGACATATGCCATGATCCTAATTTTAATTATCATTATCTAGTTGGGATGGCAAAAAAAGAGGGAACCGATTATAAAGACAGATTGATCTCCTTTCGTTTGTCAGGGATAAAAGAATGTCGGCCGCTAAAAGAGCCGAGCGGGAGAATTATAGCTTCCGAGAAGCAGAAAATTAAACAAAGAATAAAAGAATCTGGGGTGCAGTTCCTGCTTGAAGAACAGGAAACGATTGAAGTGATACTGACCAAAATCGGAAAGAAAAACTACGAATCTCAGTTGCACCTTCGACCCAATTATGTTGACCACAAACAGCTGAACAACGATACATGGCTGTATACGTTTGAATGTACACCGATGCAGGCAGAGTTTTATTTCTTTAAATTCGGGGCAGATGCGGAAGTCTTATCTCCTGTTTCTTTACGCAAGAAGTTTTGGAGAAAGTATTCTGAAGCATGTCAAAAGTACGATATGACATCATCAGAAGATATATGATCAATCTGGTTTGGAGACGTGCCTCAAAATATAAGATAAAGGAGATTTCAATAATGCGGGACAACTCTCTTATCTACAAAAAAGTTCTAATCGAAGGAGGACTTGACCAAGTCAAGTATCTTCGCGATGCTTGGAACTATTCTCCGCAGCATCCTAGAAGAGGAGAGTATACTGACTTAACCTGCGTTTGTGGACACGATGCTGACCAATATAGTTTCATTATGGAGGAGACAAAGAAAAAAGCGCTGGATACAATAGTTGAGATTGTCTTTTCTCTCCTTGCTGCCTACAATATTGAAGTTATGCCAGTACAATTGTCTGCAAATGATATTGTGTTTGCCCATACATTTGTCCACAACGGTACAATATATATTTTTCGAAGATTCGGAATTCAGAACCGATATCCCGAAGAGGTTATTCAGAAGTTGAAAGAGGGACTCAATGTTTCGGATTATAAATACATTATCCCGATGGAAGGGGATGCCTTTGCAGAAGTTATTAATCATGATGACAATGAGGAAGATCCAAGTCGAGGAACACACTCATATACATTAAAGTTTTTCTTCTCACAGTTCTTTGGAGAAGATGAGTATATAATATTTAAGCAATACTACGGGCGGTATATCGAGAATATCAGGAATTATTTTGGTATTTCTGTCGTGAAGACTCTACAGCCTAACGCATTGTTTTCATATAAAAGATTCGTATTGGATAAACTACAGTCTTTCGACTATCAGAAATATTTACAGGAGATCTGCCCTAACCCATTTCTATCCCAAAATCAAAAAGCAGCCTTAGATAAGCAATTCTTTGACGAAGGCTATTTAGCAACACTTATAGGCGAACAGTCGTTTGCTACTTGTTTCATGACGGCGGAGTGGCTTTTTGACTCTTTATCAGATACTGGGGGCGAAATTGACTACACATGCATTTCTATGGGGTATTTCAAAGCACTTGAGCAATTTCTTTACGATTTTGTGGGCTTTCACACGTCAGAAAAGGATGGCAAATTGAGGGAGATTAAGTTCAAAAGGGAAGGTGACCCGGAACCATTTACAAATGATAAGTATTTAGAGCATAGAAATGATTGTATGATAGGCACTTTGGCAAAATACCTTTATAATTATAATCAGAGAGATCTATTCCGCCCAGAGATTAATCAATACACTGTTAAAATACTACGAGAATTGCTATCCAAAGCCTCTGTTTCCAGAAATGGGTTCTTCCATAAGGACAATATTGAAGATTGGGAAAAAGTAAAAAAAGATCGGACTCTAACTTTCCTGCTGTTTTATTTTATACTTGGTGCATATAAGTTTGAAGGTGATGCCTATGAGTATTTTGGGTTTGAACCGCCTTTGGATAAGGATGATACTGAAAAACTCTTTGAGTACTTCCATAAGAAATCTTTTATGGGGGAAATGCTAGAGAGACCGATAATATATTTTGGAGAGGATAAGGACAAATATGATTTTTATGTTCCAGCTCACGACAGTCATATTGTTTATGACAAATATGGCAACCCGGAATACTCTGGGTTATACTTCTATCGCCTAGGGAAATCTGAGTTTACACAAAAGATAGGGCGAGACGAAATTCCGAATATAGTTTGTGAGGGTCGTTTTATTCTAGGACGGAAGTTGCCAATTGATGTTACTCTGACGGGACCAGAGAGAGTGGTGTTTAGAGATGGAAAGTTTTTTGATAAATAACATGACTCTAGCAGGTGCTTAAAACCGTGCTCTGCGCTTCAATTCCCCGAAAATGGAAGCGCGCCTAATTGATATAAAATGAAATAGTGATATAGTAAGCACATTCTACATGAGGAGACAGTAGAGAATGAGAGGAACAATTTCTGCATTATATCTTTATGATGTCAAGTCAAAATATGGACTTATTTCTGGACTTGACGGTAACACATATTATTTTAATGAGAAATGCTTAGCAACAAAGAAAATAAGAATCGACGGCTTATTTCTTGGAGATTTACTTGAGTTCGAAACTGAAAAGACTACCTCAACCTTTGACTTGGCAAATAACATTGTTTTAATAGAAACCACCGATCGGAAGATTATTACATACCATCGCCCAGGGATTTCTCCGAAACTAAACTTGGATAGAGAAGCAGAAATGCATCTCAAAGAGGGAATGCAAGAAAAAGAAACAATCCAAAAATTATCAGAAGTATTTGCATTAACTCGTATAGGACACCATGATATGGGATATAATAGCAGGTATGAGTTCTGCCTATTTGGCGTTACTGATATCTTGTCAAGATATGTTCGCGAAAATGGAGAATTCTTGGTTGTATTTTCATGTTTTGATAGTGGATCAATTCTACAAAAAGGACTCAATGCTGAACGGGAAATAAGAAAAAGACGAGTTATAGCAGAACGACGCCCATTCATTAACTTTTATCTGATGATAAGCAATGCTGAAGATCTCATTGCAAAGGTTAATGCAGAGAAGGGAAAGGCGCATGCAGCAGCAATCCCGTTTACAATTAGTGAAATCCTATCATGTCAATCAAAAGCGGAATTAGAATCATTGATACATAGACGCTTTGCAGACTATTATTATGAAGTAAATCTTTTAGGTGATAATCACATAATTGAAGTCGATGATTTGCTGTTTGGAGAACGCGGCAAAATTGCTGATATAATTACAGCACGCTGCCATTCGCGAAACCATTCAGGAATTTTTGGCTTGAGAAGAAGTGGTAAAAGTTCGGTCTTGCATGGCGTGACACGACGTCTTGATTGGGCTGGAATTCCATATGTTCTGATTGAATCCCGTGATTACGAAACGAACAGTCATTGGACTGATGCCTTATATGATATAGCTCGCAAAATCCGAGCTAGAATGAAAGGCATTGAACCTGGAGAATTTGAATCGAAACGAGAATATGATATAAAGTTAGAATTATACTCAACAGAGGAAGATTATGAGCGGCATCCAGTTTCATCTTTTGTTGAGGATATAAATCATTACATCGGAAATGAGCTTTTTGTTATTGCAATTGACGAAATAGAGACGATTACTTTTAATTCGGCAACAAATGGAGTGTGGAGGAGTCTCACAGCGTATAAAGGGTTTTGGACGGCCCTTAGGGACTGTGGATGCCCACTAGTCGTTTGTGGTGTCAATCCTACTATTAATGAAGAGAGTATGCTTGAGTTCAACGGTGAGGAATGCGATAATCCCATGAGGGGAAGAATTGTTAATTGTACAGATAGTGCCAAAACTTATTTGCCGCCTTTTAGCGATGAACAAACAAAAACAATGATTAACACTTTGGGCGGATACAGCAATGTCGGGTTTAGTAATATTTACGCGCAAATTAACTCAGCTTTTGGTGGGCAGCCTTGGGCAATCAGACAATTCTGTTCGTATCTTTATGAACACGTAAAGGATAAACGAGATATTAATTGTGTTTATGAGATTAGCAAGACTACGTGTGATAATTATTTGCGGGAGTTTCAAGCCTCTGAAGAATGCAATCGAATGTGCAGAACCATTTTGCAACATGTTCAAATATTCCCCGAGGAATACTCGCTTTTAACGCGTTTAGCTTTAAGCCCAGAGAAAACTTCAAATATAACAACGAAAGAGTCAGCACTAATTGATCATTTGTTCAAATACGGTCTCGTTGATTGGGATAAAGATACTGAGCTCATCTCATTTAATATTGGCGTTATCAGGGATTATATCTGTAAGTCTTCGGAAAAACGCCCTGAAGACATGTCGAATAAAGAAAGACGACACTTTGTTCAGGACCGAGTTCGTATATGCGAAATAAAACTAAAAACATACACAAAAAAACTGCTTCAAAAGATCTTCTCTGATGAGGCAGATGCATGTGCGGTTTTTATTAATTACCATAATGATCCCCGTTGCTCATTTAAGGCTCATTTAGGGGTGGATCCTAGTATATGCGCACTGAATGATTTCTTTGACCACAAGAAATTTGATTATTTCTTTGTATTTACGAAAAATATCATTCTAGATTATTGGGAGTACGCAAAAGATGACTTTAAGGCGTGCCGGATTACAAAGAGTAAGTTTATTGCATGCATTGAGGACCTAAATGCTGGCAGATCAGATGCCGATCATTATGATGCTGAAGATTTAAGTACTGTTCCCAAAGATTGGGATATTGATTTGGATACAATACAAGCATTTCAAGCCGCATATTCTACACTTACACGTTTTTTTGAAAGCCAGGGGCTTAATAAAGATGTTTAACGGATAACAATTTCATAAAACAAAACGCATCTCAATCGAGAATTACGTCCCTTATGTGAACTGCTGCTTCAACTTCACCGTTAGACTGGGATGCATGTGGCGTTTCTGGTGGGAATGATTCAGCTACTTTTCGATGCACGGCCGATGTCGTCGGTGGCCGGGATTCTGCTGGTCGGCTTTTTCGTTGTGATGACAGGCGCATCGCCCTCCGCGGTTCAGGCAGGCATCATGATTTCGATTCAGCTTCTTGCTCCCATCTTTCGAAGGGAGAACGACGGGCCGACGTCCCTGATGGCGGCCCTTGCCCTGATCCTGCTGGTGAATCCCTTCAGCTGCGCCAGTATCAGCCTGCAGATGTCCTTCTCAGCGATGGCGGGGATGGTCCTTCTGGCAGGCCCGCTGACCCGGAGCATACTTGCGGCCTTCGGACTGCCGGAGCTGAAACAGGCAGAACTGGACCTGATCGAAAACCATTATCTTCCGGATACCGAACTGCTGATCGTAGGGCATCACGGCTCACGTACTTCCACGGACGATCTTTTCCTGGAGACGATCCGGGCCGAGGACGCGGTGATCAGCGTGGGGAGCAACAACTCCTACGGGCACCCGAATCGGGAGGTTTTGGCCCGGCTGCAGGCCCATGGCTGCAACATCTGGCGGACGGATCGAAACGGAACGGTGGAAATCCGGGTAAAGCAATGATCCGCGGCAATGAAATGCCGAAGTACTCGAACGGTCCCGTTTTGTCCGTTTGCGAATGATACAATGATAAGTAATCAGGCTCACCGCTTGAAGTGGTGAGCCTGATTTCTGATGTTGCAGGTTGTCATGATGACAGGGGATGAAATTCGATGGAGTAGGAGATCTCCCTGTACCCGCCCGGCACAAGAGTCTGCATTCCGGGCTTTTCGGTGCGAATGTCAAGGAAAATTTTACAAGGTATGGTAAGCAGTCCTTGACACTGTTCGGTAAGCAGTTTTTTACATCGTTTGGTAAGGACAATTTTACATTGCCTGGTAAGGAGTTTTTTCATC
>Ga0256405_10004029_pt1 | contig 28598 bp, 55 predicted proteins | sample RumenRJG_02DNA_FD_189096 | JGI IMG/M metagenome (GOLD analysis project Ga0256405, IMG submission 189096) | Bovine rumen microbial communities from Lethbridge, Alberta, Canada - RJG_02 | ecosystem: Host-associated > Mammals > Digestive system > Stomach > Rumen | place: Canada: Alberta... | reverse complement strand
ATACCAGAGGGGGTGTTGTTTTTGAGACCCCCCCCTATGCCTTTGAATCCATTTATTAGCCCCATTTACCGGGTTAAATCGTTTTTAAACTAAAAAAGCAGACAAAATGCGAAAATTATTTAAAAATTCACAAAATTGTCTGCTTAAATTAATTTTAAAAGTTTTAATCAACTGTTTCGTTTTACTTTAATAAACTTTTGTTCAGCATCAACTTCAATAATTCGATCAATTGCTTGATTAATCTCTTCTATGTTCTCCATCTCACTGAGCTCGGCAGAGCAGTGAGCGAACCGGGCTAGTACGTTACAGGAGTAGTGCCCTTTCTCTATATCGTAAGCTAACCACTCGTCAAAGTGATCAAAAGGATTAAAAGGATTGTCAATTGTAGACAGCATTGATTCAGTTGAATCTATTTTGAAATCGTAATTTGATTCTGTTTCATTCATTTGAATTCAGTTCCTTTCATTTGATTCATTTGAATTGTTTCTACAATTCATCTTTTCTGTTTATTCTAGCAACTGTTGATACAGAAACTCCAGTATTTTCTGCTATTTCAGAAAGTGTATATCGACCACTCTTAATAAGAGTTTCTATACGTCTGACAGTAGCATCATTAAGCTGTCTATCAGAATCTCTTGGTGTTGCTAGTTTCCTTACTTTATCCATATCTGAATTATTAAGTATCTGCGTTAGTTTAGTAGTAGACACAGCATGCGCCTGGATAGCTTCCCACTCTTTAGGGGTTATCTCTACCATAACGTCTTTCCTATTAGCACCTACCTTGGCCCTAGCCCTATTGATCTCCTGCTGGCGTATACGCTTTATGTGGTCCTTATCCAGGTCAGGGTCTGCCTCTATCTTGGCACGGGCTATCTGGCCTGCAATAAGCTCCGCCTGTCGCTCTTTAGGGGCATTGCGTAGTGCCCTATCCAGCTTAGCATCAAGGGACTTAACTTCAGTTGCGTACATCTCTGCAGCGGACTTGGATACAGGCTCGGTCTTAATAGCCATAGCCTCCTTACGGGCCCGGTTAGCCAGGGCCTTCATATTATTGGCGTACCTAGCATAAGCCTCTTCCTTGTCGGTACCTGTAGACAATTCTCTAGCATCTTCTACTAGATCCATGGACTTTCCTTTTGTCATGGCCACGTGGACCTTACCGTTACGGTCGGTGTACTGTCTGCCAGTCTCTACTGTAGGCCACTTACCTGTCTTAGGGTCAGGGGTATAGGCCTTCTTAATCTTAGTCTCACCTGTCTCAGGGTCAACTACTTCGTATCCTTGAACACGTTCTGGTACTCTCATCTCTGCTTTAGCACGAGAGATTAGTGTAGATGCACCATGAGTTCCGTCGTCATGTCTCTGATACTTATCCTTTAAAGCTTTGATTCCATTGTCTTCTTCTGAAGATTTGTAGTCAAGCTTATGTTTAACTGCATCAATTACAACCATTGAATGTCTAACAGCACGAACAATGTCTTGTTCAGGTGCATTCTGTATAGTCATGTCTGTAATAAGATTAGATACTACACCCATTTGCTGTTGCTTGTGTGCTTCAGACATGATGTCGTATCGTTTACCATTACGATAATAGTTGTACTTGGTTTCAGTTTCACCAGTCTTCTTGTTTACCTTTGTAACTGCTCGTTGTCCATCAGGATCTGGACCATAAGCATCTTTAGGATCGAATCCTTTAAGACCTTCTAAAGGTGGAGTAGTCTTAACTCTAATTCTATTGTTGACTGGTATTACCATTGCTGTATCGCCATCAAAGTCTGCACCTGACATTAATGCTGCTGTATCTGGATGTAATCCAATAGCATCTACAGATGATTTACCAATAATACTCTTTCCTTCTTTGTTACGATTGTTAACCACAAGTTCTGGTGATTCAAATGTACCAGCATAAGGATAACGAACAAGAACTACATGTTCTCCATCTCTGTAAGAAGGTGCATAAACCTCATTTGGTTTAATGTTTGTTATTGGTAGTAATACTTTGGTTGCTTGTCTTGGTAAAGCTGTAGCTTTTAGATCTGCTGCTGATGAATCACAGTTCTCTGCAAAGTCTTCAAGAAGTTTCTTTCTAACAGCAGAGTTACTTAATCTCATAATACTATCGAACTCTTCTTTGTTCTCAGTGTATGTTTGATTAAGCTGCTTCTTTATCAGAGGTAAATCTTGTTTAGCTAAGAATTGAGATGACAAGGTTTTAGAATACTTATCCCAATCCTGTTCATCTCTAAGAATATTGATTGGAGATAGTTTGCTTTCTCCATTCTTATCAATGTAATGTCTTTGTCCTTGAGCTTTAATATTAGCTCCAAAAGGATTGTCAGGATCACTCTTTAATGGTTTAAGAACCTGTTTTTTCTCAGGATCTGAATCCAATAATGGAGTTCCTGCTTTCTTATTGCTATTGACCACCAGATCATAACCATCTGGAATGTCATCTGAATAGTGAGCCATTCCTTTGATGTAATGTGTTCCATCAACAGCTATTCTTACTTGAGCATAAGATGCTCCGCCAAGCGAGATGTCTTCGACACCACGTCTGAGTTCCACAGTACCATCTTTGGGAGAATCATAGTTAACATAAATTCGTTTGGAATCAACGCTACTTGGATACTCTGGAACCCAAAAGGTGTCGCCTCGGTCAGGCGAATAGCTAGTTATAGATTTGATCATGGTTGGATCATCGTATAACTCTGATTTCTTAGTACCTTTTAATGCTAAGTATTTAACTGTAAGCTTGGTACCTGAGTTTGGATTGGTTACGTATTCTGTGTAGAGATTGTCTACAACGTAACCTTTATCTTTAAGCTGCAATAATGCTGCTTTAAGATTCTCTTTTGTAATACCTAATTCTCTCTCAACACCTACACCAACATCAATACAACCTTTCTCTTTAACTTCTTTCTCGAGTTGTGCTGCAATATTGGTAACTTTAGTATGTTTTCTTTTGTCAGTAGCTTTAAGCCAGTTTCTTACTGTAGATTCTTGTGATCTCTTGCCTAATAATTCTTCAGCAATAGCTCCATTAGACCAGCCTTTGGCTTTAAGTCTTCTGGCTGATGCTATATACCAAGCTTTCTGCTCAGCATCTTCAGTAGATAGTCTAGCTCTAAGCTCCGTTGTTGACATGCCTCTAGCATCTGCAAATTCTTTGTCAGACATTCCAGCTGCATGTGCTTCTTTGTATGCTCTTAAGAAAGAGTCTTCCCTTTGAAAAGGATTATCTCCAGAACCATATTCATATCTTCCCGAATGTGGAATGTATCCAGCGTGTGGAGTACCATAATGCATGAATTCATCGTTCATTTTACATTTCCTCTTCTTTCAGCTTGTCTATAAAATTGTCAAATTCTATAATCTTATCCATAATCAGGATTATCTCTTCTGGCTCAGGGTTGTAAACCTGAACATCATCATTCTGATAGATTCGTAACTCGCATTGAATTGTTGATGGTTTAATGCTATATTCCAAACAAAATAGAGCTGCATATATCAATAGCTGCTCCATGTGTACTTTTGTTGCTCCGGTTTTTAGATCATGGATTCTTAAGAATCTTTTCTTCTCATCAAATCGGATTGCGTCCGCGGTTCCAAATACATTATCAGAATAGTACAATAGTACTTCTGGTTCTAAATGAAATCCTATCGCATCGTTAACGTATGCGTTAAGAGTTTTTCGATTTCGAGGTAGATTAATGTTTTCTTCAATTAATGTTGCTGCTAAGGCATGAATCTTTGTTCCATGAATCTTAGCTTGTTCATTAATCCATCTAGATCTTAAATGGTCTAAATCATAATTAAGCCAGCTAGACTGACTTGCTCCTAGAAATGCGTGTTTGCCTTCTAGGTCGTAGTGCTTTTTGAATTTCATTAAATATCTCCTCTTCGTTTTCTGGAAATATAAATGCCGCAAAGCTCATACGATTCATACGCTTGACATAGAAATCTTGATTAGGTCGATGACTAGCATTTTTAGTTTGCTTAACTTCTAATGCGATCCATCGATCTTCGTATAACATTAGTAGATCTGGAATCCCTTGAATGTAGTTTGCATCTGTTTTCATTACTATACATCCTGGGAATTCATCTTTCAATCGTTTAATGATCTTTCTTTGAAAATCTCGCTCAAGCATAATACACCTCAAAAATCATAGAAGGAACCTCCGATTATGTCAATTCGACACTCTCGGAGACCCTTCTCTCCTATAATAGGAGTTGTAAAAATTGCGAGGTCTATTTTTATGAAATCGATTCTACAAACTTTGTTTCATTGAACTTCCTCTTAGTTGTCAAGGCTTTTGTAATAGAAACATCTATTGGACTCCTTGATTTTAAGTGATAATAATATAAATCATGAAACGGCGTATTCATTCTGTCAATGCGACCTGAAGCTTGTTCCATCATTTTGTATGAATAGTTTTGTGAAAAGAATATTATTGTATTTGTTGTAATACAATTCCATCCTTCAGCACCTGCATTGTACTGAACTAAGTAAGCCCAAGTGTTTGGAATATCAATAATCTTGTTGCCATCAATTGCTTGTATAACTTCATTCTTCGGAATGCTTTGATGCATGTGACCATTCCATTCTGTAAATTCTATTCCTGATTCATCTAAAAGATTTTTCATTAACTCTAATTCATAATCAAAGTTATAGAAAATTATTACTCTTCGTTTCTCTTTGATTATTTCAAGTAAGTTAAGTAATCTATCTTTTGATGAGTTAACAATCTTTCTAGCTTGATAACAAAGTTCAGATGCATTTTCAATTGGCGCATTCTTTTCATAATTCCATCTTGTCTTAAACAAGTCTTTATAGCGAAGTCGATCATAGTCACAGAAAATATCAATGTTGTTTCTGACAGATGATCTTTCGAAATCCATATTAATTAAAATTCGATTTCGCAATCGTAGTAATCGACCAGTGTTATGATAACATTTGATCTTTGGATACTTACTACAAAATCTGTCATACTCAACATGCTGATCTATGAAATCTGTCTTATTACGAAAATATCCATTAGCTATAAAGATTGTCATGTAGTCCATCCAACAGTCACCTGCTGTTGCACTAAGTACAATCCAATTGTTATTCTTTGTAATCTTTAAGAATGTCTTAGCCCAAGTTCCGTAACCTGTAATCTTATCTTCGTCAAATATAAAGAATGACTTCGTCACATTAGCATACTTCTTAATGTTGTTCCATGAATCTATTACTATCTTGTTATCAGTTGTGTTCAATCCGAATCCCGCTAGTTCGGCCTCCCATTCTCCGATATCTCTTTTACGAGCCGTAGTGATAATATATAAATCTGCTGGATTCTTCATCTTTACAAATTCATCATCTGTTATCTTTCCACCTTGCTCTTTAAAGTAATAGTAGATGCCAGTTCGAGATTTACCCGAACCGACACCACCATTAAGTATGCATCCATTTCTCATTTGACTAACAGCTTTGCGCTGATAATCTCTTAAGAAGTTTTTCATAATTTCTGCTCCTGCACAAATATCATTAATTGAAGGGTACTTCTTCAGGAATGTCATCGTTATACTTTTCAGCAAACTCATCCTGAGCAACCTTAACATACATAGTCTTAAGATATGCTGTTATTCCAGATTCAGGTCCATTCTTTGTTTGCATTTCCCAAGCATAAGGTGTAATTGTCAAGTCTGCCCATTCGATCATTGCTGAATCTAATAGATCAACTGTATCTTCTGTAATTCTTGTCTTCTTGTTGTTTCTTCCTGTAAGCATGTAGATTGTAGGAGGAACGTTATCAAATCTTGCTCTTACCTGAATATAAGGTACTGGCTCATCTCCTTCGTCGCGTGGGTCGAGCTGCTTTACATTCCATCCTTCTTCAGCCATCATATCAGCTGTAGCTCTATCGAGCTCAACACAGAATGTTCTTCTTCCTGCAGGATTGTACTGACCTGGCTTACCTGAGAAATTCTTAAATATTCCTGGTAAAATGTTTGCTCCTTCAAGTGATACTGGTTCAATTTTTCTCTTGTTCATTTGTTTATCTCCTTTTCATTTAAAATATAAATTAAGAACAGTTCATGTCAATTAAGACACAAACCATTCATAATCACCATATTGTGATATCTTATCTTTTGCTTTATCAACTAGTTCATCAAAATATCTAAAGTCAATTTGATCTCGATCAAAGCCATCTATAGCTTTTACTACTTCGGCTTCTTTCCAAATCCAGCCTTTAGTTCCTTCAACAGCGAAATTCTTAGTACCGTCATTTCGATACATAGTTCCGCCACCGACACCTTCTATAACTGGACAGAACAATCCAACTTTTCCAACGAATCTGTATTCATGACCTTCAGATATCAATCTGTCTAACTCTTCATCAGACACTTTTGATAACTCATCAAGTAATGCCTGCTGCTTTCTTGTAAGCTTCTTGCCATTATCTAGATCCATTCTAGCAAATTTGCAATCTTCATACATACTAACATCCGGCAATGTTTCATTAAAGTCAAGATAAATATCACCAACGTTAACCGACTTTGTCTCGCATAAATCACTAAACTCTATATCATCTTTACTAAATAGAGTCTTGAATACATATGGAACCGCAAACTGATCTCCGGTTGCAGTCCAACGAGTTGGTTCAGGTAATCCTTTCTCTTTAGCTTTCTTACAAGCTTTCTTCCAATCTGGATCATCCTTAGCAAGTTTAGCAATATAAACTGCGTTATTAACTAAGCAAATCTTATCAAAGATGTGCTCAACTTCAAAGTTATAACCAAACTTCTTGCCATACTCAACAACAAAGTTGATAATCTCTTCGTCGGGATCAGCAATCTTGATGGAATCTGTCTTAACATGAACAACGGTATAACCTTTACGCTGAACTAAGTTTCTAAGATTAACCATAAACAAAGCTCCACGCTTAGCAACTATGTTGTCAATGTTTCGTTTATCTCTGAACGCATTATCAAACTTAGCAGCTGTTAATCCATAAACAGAGTTGATTACAATCTTTAATGCATCGGCCAAAGCTCCAGCCATTTCAGGATCATCAAGATACTTAGCAAGTTTACCATCAAACATCTTCTTTGCTTTATCAAAATCTCCATGCTTGATTGCTATTCTTAAATCTAAGATCTCTTTGAATCTCTTTGTGTAATAATCTCCAAATAAATTCTCAGCTATTACAGAAGATGGGTGCATAGATGCTACATCTAATGTAATTGTTCTGCCATACATTCCTCCATTTTCTTTTGGATAAACAGAATTATTACCAGACTCAGCAAATACATATCCACCTTCACCAACTTCTTCGACGTCTAGATAAGAACTCTTGCCTCTATCAAATTCATAACCAACAAATACAGGTTTACCATTTGGCTGGAATGCTGTAATACCATCATCCCAAATATCAAGGTCTTCTTGTCCTTCTTCAGGTTCGCCCATAAAGCGATAATTGAATTGTGATTGAGGCTCTTTATTACCTTCAAATATAAACATCTCAGATAATTTGTTAGTAGACTGGTTAGGTGTTCCACCAGCAATCTCAGCTAATATCTTTCTAGCTAAGAAGTCACCTTGAGTAGCATTCCATACAGCTTCAGTAGCTTCAACATCATTGCAACAATAATCTGCAACAATATCCCACATTTCTTTAGAAACAGGTTCATCCCAAGATAATCCTAATTCCTGATGATGAATGCCTAATTCAATTTCCCATTTCTTTAAACCTTGTTTCTTCTTAGCATAATCATAAATATCAGTGTATGAAATGTTCCAAGCATCTGGTAAAAATGCTTCTTTGTCTTTATAAACTATAATCTTCTTAGACAAAATATAAAGATCATGATTTGATCTATTGCCATTAGCCCATGCTTTAACGATATGGTTATCATATCGTCTATTATTAAATCCAACCCAACGATATCTATTTGTGCAAAATAATTTATAGACTTCCATTGGAGTTGGCTGAATCATTTTGTTAACTTTCTCTTCACCAAGTACTTTCCAGCATATTACAAATAGATTTGGAAGAACTTCGACATCATAAAATGCTATTGGCATATTCTCATATTCTTCACTATTTGGTATCACAAAATCTCCTTCTTCGCAATCTTTTGAACAAAATTTCATTTCTTGAGCTACTATTCGCTTACATTCTTCTGCCTGATTAGATGATTTTTCAGCAAAAGCAAAGACCGGACCAATCATATATCGAACATCATAAGGCTTACCAGACTCATATGCTTCATCTAAAATACCTTTTATGAAATTTATTTCGGTTCTTGTATGTGGCGTTCCTATTTTATGCTCCATGCAAGCAACTATTGCTCGTTCAAGATCTGCATTATCTCTGAATACTCTTTCTTCTACCATTTTTCTATCTTTCTTTTTAGTTTCTATTGTTGGCAAGTCTCCTTCAGTAAGATGCGCCACTGGCACATTATTACATAGACTTAACTTTCGACGTAATTTAAATCCTGTAGCCTGCTTTTTGATTTCTACAGTTACACCATTTATTACCATCTTTCGATCTAATAAACTTACATCTCCGTCGTAATAGTAATGCAAATGTATACCACCACCAGACTTACTATACTCACCATATGTTTCTGGAAATGATCTAGCTGCCTCAATATTAAGCTTCTTGTCTTTTTGACCATTCTCATTTTTACCATCAAAATCCAACTCTATCATATTACCAGGTGTAATTACATAATGTATTTTATGAGTATTTATTTCTTTCAGAGTTGTCCTTACATTACTCCATGCATATTGTGGTCTTTCATGTCCATGCTTATCAACTATTTCGTATTGAGCTAGACAATCTTTTAAAATATCATCTAGTATACTTTCAGTTTCTGTAAAATCTAGCCAATCTTTCTTTTGTTCGATTTTAACAGGACCATTCTTAAACTTGTCTTCTTTAAAGTTTGTATAAAAGTATCTATGCTTACGACCGTCCAATTTATAGTTGCTATAAACATCAAAGTATTCTTGCATATCTACTTTGAAGTCACCTTTGTTACCTGCTTTCATTCCAGACTCTTCACAATATTTACTGAATAGAGACCAAGCATCATGTAAAGATATTCCTTCAGGATATGCTTTTGAAATCTCAAATGTCCAGCAATCTGATAACCAACTATATATTGGATTAGAGTATTCATACATCATCGTAGGAATATAATTGTCATAGGCGCCTATTCCCATTGCCATGTATTTCTCTCTACAATGATATGCTATAGCACCTAGTTCATTATTAACTTGTTTCATCAACCTATCATATTGACTTTGTTCTACCAGTTTACCAGTTGGTTCAACTACTATGAATCTTCGTTTTAATCCTGACTTAGCATCAGTCATACCTATGTAACTATTTGTTGCTAAGAAAAGCATTCCAACTGGATTCTCTACAATCTCATCTTTACCATATTTGCTATTAGCTCTTGTAGGTTCGTGAGATATAATAGTATTCAATGTTGCATTGTCATCCACATGCATAAGATTAGCATCGTTGTCAATTAATACTAATTTGTATTCTTTTAAAGGTGCCGCTGAAAAGTTATCATTTTGTCTAACTAAACTTTTAGTAGATATTGTTCCTACATACTTGTTCATTCTGTTAGCAGTAAATAACTTTGTAATAATTTTCAGCACAGTCGACTTTCCTGTTCCTGGTCCGCCATATAATGCTATTGCTTTTTGTATGGTTTTTGAGTCACCAACTATTACTGACCCTATAGCCCATTCTATTTTGTCTCGCTCTTCTGGAGAATATAATGTAGACATAATGGTATCGTATGCTGGTGTAGGTCCTTCTAAAATATCATATGGCAATTTAAATGTACAATAATCTGTCTTGTTAATCTTGTCATTATTGAATTTAACTCTGCAATTAATTGGCGTGTAATTATTTCCTTGCAATTTACACCATTTTGTAAATTCATCAAGAAGATGCGTGCTATTAACGCTCATCTTATCTGGTTTATATGTATTACCGATATTCTCATTACGTCTTTTTATGCATTCTTCTTCAACATCTTGGTCAACAATATCAATTACATCGTATATCGAATTAGACCATATACCTTTAGATTCGTTCCATACAGCATAAAATTCTCCATTCTTTATAAGAATGTCTCTAGTTCTTTTAGACAGAAAGTCGGGGCGAAGTATCTTTTTGGAATTATTTCTGGTATCTTTTTCTATAATTTCGTAAAAATCCACCTGTATATCGCTCCTTTTTTATATATTTTTTACCGGGGTACAAAATGTGGGGTACAAATGGTTTAAAAACTTTTTTATTTTTTACAAAATTGTAATCTATATAGTTTTTTAAAAATTTTGTACTTTTGTACCCCAAAAGACAAAAAACCCAGTAAAATCAAGGGTTTGTGACCGGTACAAAATGGGGTACAAAATCTTTTTCGGGGTACAAATTTGTACCCCAGAAGGCCATTTTTGCCATTTTTACCTCTTTAGTCAATGTAAAATTCATACTCTTTTACGACCACTTTTTTGCATTTTGTACCCTTTTGTACCCCTTTTTGCACCTCTTTTTTATGCTTTTTAGGTCCATTTAGGATATCATTTGATGCCTGTTCGAGCTCCATCAGCTGCTTATAGTCCATCTTTTCCATATTTTTCTCAATATCAGTACTAGAATCAGCCATCATCCTAGATATTTCATTAGCAATATCAACCTTTTCTCGCTCTTTTTCGCTCAATGACCAGTACCAATCATTATATCTTCTACTCATTTTTCCTCATTTTCCTCCTCTTTTTTCTTAATTTTAGCCTCTTTAAAGTACTCAGGCACTACAGAATTAGGCCTTGTACCTATTTCTAAGCACTCATCACAAGGTTCGAAGCTCTCAGGTATCCCATAATACTCACATTTTGGGCAAAAATCATGGAAATTTACCTCTTTTTCGTCATTTTCTCTCATAAAATCCTCCTTTTCAACAAAATATAAGTGCAAAAAGAGAGTAGACCCACAATAGATCTACTCTTTAATTTCTCGTCCGGACACCAGTCCTTCCATTATAGGAGTTGTAAAGATTGCGAGGGCCGGAATGACTGCTTGCTAGTCTGACCAAACCCAACCACCACAACAATCCTTCAGTTGTCCTTACGTCCAACATTCAGATTCCTAATAATCATCGTCCAATATCCCAGATTTCTTGTATAATTCCGTCTGATAAAGCATTGCTTGATGCCAAATATCAGTATTTCTCATGTCAACATGCTTCTCATTCACCTCTAAAGTGAATAATCCGCCCTTACCGTTCCTAGAATATCCCCTTTTTAGCACTTTATCTATCGCAATATCCGTTTTTCGGTGATCATAATCGTAATCATCGTTCTTACTGAGCCCCATTGAGTCAATCATACCCCAAAACCAGTCTGAAACATGGGCATAAAAGTCCTCATCTGACTCAAAAGAGTACTGATCTTCAATATTTATGGCCAATCTAACCATCATTTCGAGCATTGAGCACTCAGATCCGTCCTTATTTGAGCAAATTGCGCCTGTTTCTTTGCAATATTTGTCTCTCAAAGTGATTCCCCAAGTCGCTCTATCGCCGTCTAAAGGCATTTCCCACTCGTATTTACGCAAATATAACTGCTCTAAAAGCATTGTATAGTACTTTCTTTTGTGCTTACTAGTGCCTTGACAGACCAAATTCATAAGCCAATTTATGTATCTGTCTCTCATAATTCCTCCTTACTCATGGTCCTCCATCATCCATTCAGCATAGGAGGTCTCATGTATAATCATTTCCACTAATTTTCTACTATCATCCAGCGCTAAATATAATGTCTCTACGTCCGTATGGCCTTCCAGTATCTCATCGCCTATTTCAGCTGCTATATTGAGGTTTACTTCCTCTGTATCCACGTCAACAAACACCTTATCAGTCTTAAAATAGCTGTAAGAGAGCAATTCATAGCCGTCCGGATTCTCTGAATACTCTGCTAAATCGATAATTCTGACGTTATCAGCCGCATTTTTGATAGATTTTCCCGATTTTTTACTATAATCCACCTTATCAATAGGCACCGGAGCCTTCTTTTTGCCTGCTAACTTCTCAATTTTGCTCATTTTTGTCTCTTTTTCATCCTCAACAGGCTCCAAAATATCATTTTCAGCGTATTCAGATGCCAATTCCTTTGCTAATTCGACATCAACACCCTCCAAAAGTCTTTGATCATAGTCATTTTGTATGTTTTCAACCTCTTCTTCGAGCTGATCATCATACTTTTTCTTAAATATCAATGCTGAAATTGCAAATCCAGTCGCAAAACCGCCTGCAAATGCTCCAAATATCTTCAATTTTTCGTTATTTTCCATCTTTACCTCCAAAATTATTATGTATATAATTAAACAAATAAAAAAGTAAGAAGTCCTAAGACTCCTTACCCTTTGCATCATTGAAGAATTCAATAAGATCTTTTCTTTTTAATTAATTATTTGTCTTCTTCGTCTGCAATTTTGCTCATATTGTATAGGTTTTTATAGCTATTTGCTAAGTCTAAAGCATCTTCAGCTTGTTTTCTAGATGTTTTGTTCATTTTAACAAGCTTATAATTAAAACATAGCTGTACTATAAAAGCTCCTATAGCTCCTCCAAGTACAAAATCTTTAAGACTTTCTATTAATTTTTCTTTATCCATTCTTATTACCTCCTTCTATTAAAGAATATGCAAAACCTGCGACTCAAAATATAATTAAGAGTCTTCAGATATGCCTCTGTAATTAGATTTCCTTTGTAAATCCGGCTCTAGAATACCCCTAGAAGCCCCAAATTCGCCCTTTTAAGTCATTTTAGCCCTATCAGACGTATAAGTGTCCACTAAAAAGCTAAAATGCCTTATTTCGGCGTTTTTGGGCGTTCTAGAGGGGTATTTTAGACGCCTATTTCTCAAGAAATCAAGTTCTAGAGGCATTCTACGAGCCCCATTTTACCCTAAAATCAAGTTCTAGAGATTAGCACCAAACCTCTTGACAAATGTCTCCATCCTGGTCTTCGTAATAAAATTCAAGACCATATTCCTCAGCTATATAGCATTCGCAACGGCATCCTGATGTAGCATCGTATTCATTACCAAATATAATCCCATCACAATAAGCTAATTTCTTAATAGCTTCAGCCAAATATCCAATTCTAGGATGTTTTAAATCTACACATCTGTCAGGGTCAAAATCATTCTCTAAATTGTCAACGAATTCAACCTCAGTTTTAACAAAGTACCTATTAGCAGCTTTCTTAATGCTTTCAATATGATTCTTAATATCTTCGTCTGACCTGCCGTGCATAGGCACACTGATAAATAGCTTCATAATTCCTCCTATCTAGGTAACTGCAAATAAATACGGTTACTACACTGTGGACAGTCTATATATTGACTATCTCCACCACCATGATAAGCAGCCTGTTCAATCTGTATATCTTCTTTCTCATAAGTAAATATACATCCACACTCTTTACAAGTATGCTTAGTCTTAGTTCCATGCTTAATTATCTCTATCATTTTTATTCCTCCTAATCAATCGAAAACTAAAGGAGACTAGCCTAAGCCAATCTCCAATAGAAATGTCCCCTTCTAACCTTAATTCTTTTCAAATTCATCATGTCTACAATATAATTCCACTCTTCTGGTCTAATATTTACTTTCAATGGATATCCGTCACAATCGTCTCCAAAGCAGTAACATGTCATAGACTTATCAATGCAATACCCTTCTAATAATTGCTTCAGTTTACAGTCATCATGCTCTCTAATAGCATGTATAACTGGCTCTGAAACTCTACTATAAGGTACGAATAAGTCTTTGTACATTACTACAAATCGTCCTCTTGTTTCAGCATCATCGAATAATAAATATCTTCCATTATGTGTTCCTCTATTTTCTCTCATAATAAACCTCCTATTTATTAAAGTTAATACTTTCTATAATAGGAGCTGTTTATTTCGCGACCTATAAATTGCCAGCATAACTTTCTTCCTGGTATTCGTCTTCCCAAGGTTGTCCAATAGCTACTGCTGTGATAATGTATACTTTATAGTTTTCATTGTTTTCCTCCTCAACTATCTCATACCCTTATACTTTTCCAATTTCCTCAACAATTTCCTCTATTTTAGAAGTAACACGCTCATATGTGCCATTTGATAAATATAATTCGGTATAAACAAATTCTTTATAATGATCAAAATGCTCTACCATTGATACTATGTGTTGAGGATTGATAGTTATTGGTTGCTGATGTTTTGAGGTCATGTTACCATTATTATCACATGCAAAAACATCAGGTCTATTTAATGTTATGAAAGTCATCTTATTCCTCCTTCAGTACTAACAGAAAATCACTTCTAGACCATCCGCCACTACCTTTAACATCAATAATAACTTTATCAAGATACTCGTCAGGCAAAGATTCTTTAATCGCTCCATGGGAATACTCTATACAAGGTTTTCCAAAAATGGTTCCAGGACTATCGATACCAATGTATCCCCATTCACTGTCACGCTCAGTTAATATCTCATCTATAAACTGTCTTACTGTCATATCCTTTGTAAATATAACATTGTAAGGTCCAGTGCAATCAGACCCACAAGAAGTTTGCGTCCAACTAATCATTAATTTCCTCCTCTATAGACTTCAAAATAGCGTCCATAATATTTCTGTAAGTACATTCTGTGACATAATCCTTGTCTCCAATTTTATCAAACCATTCGGCATTTAAGGTCTCCGTGTATTCAAGGCCTCGTCCTTTATATGACCATGAAGCTTTTATTTTTACCTGACGCATACTCATATAAGCGTCGAAGAATTCGAACTGGATAAACGGAAATATGTTCCAAATCATTTTGCATAGCTTTTCGTAATGCAATCTATCCATTGCTTTCCTCCTCACAACACACTAAATATAATTCATAGCCCATATCCAAATATTCCCATAAGTCATAAGCACTCTCTATAACTTCTAAATCACAATTCTCAACTAATATAAGTTGTCTTTTAATGAGAGAGTGATCGTGCTCAACATGAAACCTATAATATGAATCTGTATCATCCAATCTCCATAGTTTATTGACTTTCCACTTATTACGTAATAGGTCATAAATCTTGTCATATTCCTCATCAGAATATCCTTCAGAAAAGACTATGATCTTATATGTATAATTAATGTCCTCAATCTCTGAAAAATTCGCAAGGAATTCTGTAACAGATATACGTTTAGTAATCATTTTTCCTCCTTCTTAACAACCTTAAACGAACACTCATGCTTGCAAACCGGGCATATAACATATCTATAGCTCATCTCGTTACCGAATACACCCATTGTTGTTTTCCTTCTGATGTCATCATAATTGAATGTGAATTCAGAACCACACTCCTCGCAGGTTTTGTTTATTGGGTCTACTAATGTATTTTTAATTATTTTAATAGCCATTCTAATCCTCCTTAATCCCACTCTCTAGGTGTCTTGCCCTGTCTCCAATAACACCCTTTCTTATCAATATAAAACGCACAGCCTTCACAATCTGGATGATTTAGACAGTAGTTGTAAACGTCTTCTAAAGTATCTTCATTAATGCCAGGAGCCATACGATATACTGCTTCCCAAAATTTAAATTCCATTACCGGTCTCCTATCAACTTTATACTTGTTCCATTGTCGTGAGTAAATAAATCAACTTTATTAATTGAGAAAATATAATGCTCGGTCTTTACATTAACAAAGAACGGATAAACACCTATTATCTCTCCGACTGTCTCTGTACATGACTTATCTATTTTGTAATAAACTTTAACCTTATCCCCAACATGCAGTCTGTCTGCGCAAGCTACTACATCTTTAATATCATGCTCTGAATCTAATCTTCCCAAAGTATCATGTACGTCTACCATAATTTTATTCCCCCATTTTATGTACTGGCTCCAATCCAAGAGCTTCTCTCTCATCATTTATTGTTTTAGGTCTCATAAGTCCCAAACTTTTATCGATAGAATTCAAATCCTGTTCTATCTTAGTAAGCGTGCCATTAAGCTTGTTTAGATTATTAGCAATGTCTTTTAAAGCTTTTGTTTCAGCTGTTTCCATTTGCCCCCTCCTTGATCGGACATATATTATACTTGTCCGTTGTAAAGTATTTTATCGGTTTATCTAGTTCAGCTTTTACTAAATCTCCTTTAACCTCAACAACGGTACCTCTTAAAGTGATACCGAGGCTAGGAATGAAATAACTAACATAGTCTCCTACTCTAATTTCATCTTCCATAAGTTCCCTCCCATTTATAAGGTTCTGAATTAAGTGAATGTAGTAAGGCCTTAGTCTTCTCATCTAATGCTATACCGCAATCACAATATGTGAATTTCTCTAGGCCAGACACTACAAATATCTTTCCGCCTGGTCGCCAATCAAAGTTCCTATCACCTTTTACAGGTCTGATTATCTCACCACAGTTAGGACAACGTTCTTCTTCCATAACACTTACCTCACTATTAAGCATGCGTTCTTAGCAAGACTGTCTGCCTTCTCGTTCCATTTGTCACCTGAATGAGCTAAGACTTTATGGAATGTAATACGCATATATGTCTCCGCAACACAATACTGATTGACATACCACTTAGTAAGTTTGTTCTTAGCCTGCCATTCTCCAGTAGCCCATTTCTCAATACCTTCGTAATCATAGTAAATATCAAGATGTGTTACATGTTGCTCGACAGCTTCTTTTAAAGCTTTGAATGTAGCCATCAATTCACCACTAACATTTCTATGAGCCAATAAATCATCATCGATAATGCATTCTTTGTAATATAATGGCGGATCATTTCCGATGAGCATTACATATCCTGCTCCTCCAGTATGAGTCGTATCATTGTAGCTTCCATCCACGTATACTTTAGCGCTCTTCATTATTGTCTCCTTCGAAAGGTAAGCGGGTGTTATGAATATAAGCGGATGTGACATTTTGTTTTAATGACTCAAGTTCCCTTATTACATTCATAACCTTAACCCACCTATTTTTTCCATTAATAAAATAACCATAGGCACCCGTCTCATCTATACCATATAACGAGTCCCTATGGTCTCTAACAAACTTTTTTACTACATTTTTGAATTCTTCTAATGCATCCTTACCGTCTATGAAAATATAATCGGCATTGTAAATTAATTGCCAAAAGTCTTCTTCTGTGCATGTCTCAAAATCTGGCTGCTCGATAGGTTCGAATAACATATCGAAAAACATTACTTTTTGCATTGTTTAAGCTCCTTCTTAAGTTTAGTATTCTCTTCTTCTAGTTTTTTGCAAATATCGGCCCAGGTGTCATTAACGTCCTTGCAATATTCACCCCAATCCTCATTCATACTGTCACATAATTTGCTCCAATCATCATTTATCCAAAAGCCTAATCCGATCGATATAAAAAGTAAAGCCGTCCATAAGACTATAATAAACGTTTCCATTACTGATTGACCTCCTTGAATTTGCTGAATATATCAAGTGCTTTAGTAGCCTTGTCCTGAGCGGCTAACATTCTTTTAAAGAGACCTTTAGATATAATGTCTTTAGCGGCATCAGCATCATCTAAATACATTACAACTCTATTTGACTTGAACATATTAATATCTTCTTTAAGATAATCGTTCTTATACCATGTCTTTTTATCTCTAGTGACATAATACTTAGAATTGTTACCTATTATCTTGAGCTCATGTCTCTCAATAGTGCAATCTGGCATCAATTTAAACAAATATAATTCACCTAATGTAGGCTCATCTACGATTCTTTTAACCATTTTTCTCCTCCTTAGGTAACCATTTCTTGAATATGTTATAATAGTTACCATTATTTCCAAGAGCCTTCTTAGCAATAGCCATAGCTAGACCTTTTTCTGGGTCAAATAAATCTGTCTTAGTAAGATCGATAAGAGGCTGATTATCAGCAAATATTTGACCGGTTACACTTGTCTGAGCCTTAACAACAGTCTTAGTTCCATCCTCCCAGAATACAATTGTTGCTGGGTCGTTAAATATAACTTTCTTAATCTTAGGCAGATAAGCACCTGTACACATAATTCTTGAAAACATCTTTTGTAAAACCTCCATGTCTTTTTTACTATATAGTAGGCATTCATCAGGAAGATAATCCTCCCATTTATATCTTTTTACTTCAGGAAGCACTGAGAAATGCTTCGCTACCATTTGTTCTGCACTCTTGCCTGGTCTTCTGCCGCCATAGAACACTGTATAGTCTGTTCCAACTTTACCTAAAATGTCATCGTCATTAGCAAAATAAGCATTGCCATCTTTAGTATCAACTATTTTATATGGATATCGATTACCATTTTCTACATGAATGATAGTTCCGGTATGCTCAGAACAACCATATGTGAATTTAAATATAACTCTATCACCGACCTCGTATTTCAATTTAGATTCATCTATCATTTTCATTCTTTCTTCACCTCCATTAATTCGAAGTCTAGAGCGTTATTTGTCTTAAGGTATGCTTCTCTCATCTCATCTACATATCCTAGCTCTTTTGTTTTTTCTGAATAGCAAAACTCTATTCTCTTTCCATCTTTTTCATAAATTTCTTTTGTCATTATGCCTCCTCTAATATTTCTCTAATCTGAATTTCAGCATTACTCATTTCGTCATATGAAAGTGGACTTAGTTCTTTTTTGACTATCTGCTTTATCTTTTCTATCTTCTCTATGCACTCAATTGCATAATCACACGATTGATTAATTAACATCCTGCGTTTATATTCTGCATAATGATCATACGTCGGATAACCTACTCGATAACAAGACTCTTTTATTGTATGAATTGCCAAATCGCTATCCATTTATCGTGCCTCCTCTCCACTATTCACTTTCCTTCGTCAAGTTCATCTCGGATATTCACCCGAAAACCAATGGTCTCCTTCCTGAAATAATGCAGGCAATCCATCAAAATATCCACCAGTCTTGAAGTAGATGACATCATAGTTAGTTCTATTGAGAATCTCTTCCTCAATAAGTTCATATGTCCTATCCGGGATTGAAACTCTCATGTATGCCCCGGTCGTATAAGTCTCAAACTGATACGGATGCGCTATAACCTCCCAAATAGTCAAATCATCTCTCCAACTATTTGAGTCTATACGATTAAGCACAACGTCAATAACTAACCTCTTGCCTAACTCACTCTGGTTTCCTGCTTCTGCTTCTGTAATACCTGCTAATGTCTCAATGTCTGTATAAAATTGTTCATTTGTATAGCCCATTCGTATATACGATAAATATAATTCTGTTTCCTCAATCGCTGGTACTTCGGGCTCTTCTAACGCTACCACCTCTACCTCGTTTTTCACAACTGGCAATAAACTCACTTTAGGTGTCACATTACTAGCACCTACAAATGGTGACTTTGCCACAAATCCCTTAACATGTGTACTCGATTCTGCTACTTGAAATATAACTAGTAAGAATATTATGACTACAAGCGATCGAACCAATCGTTTATTCATAACTGTTTTGTCTCCTATATTATTTTATTTTGCTTCTCGTCTCTGGCATGTCTTAAATATAAATAGAGGGCATCTCAGCTGGCGTACCAAGACACCCTCACATAGAAAGGAGGTTAACAATCTACTCCGTCCTTACAAATATCAATGGCATCCACGACCAATAAATTTCTTATTGACAATGCCTGCCTCGCCTTTCTTACCCCACACAATATCTCCAATGTATGTAGGTGGGTTTACGAAATCAATAAAGCAATTACGCTCGTATCCATTTACAAAGCGTCTCTTGCCCTGGTCATCAATGTTAAAGATGCCAAAGTCAATCTGGTGAGGTTTGTTTTCATCGAAAACCCATCCCCATGTCTGACCATCTTCAGCCTGTGGAAGGTCACACCAATCATAAATCTGGTTTACAACAACAAATCCATCAATCTCATCAAGATTCTTATTAAACATAGCTTCTGCAGAATATAAGAAATCCTGATTTACCATTGGATCTTTAGACCAGCGATTAGATGATTCATCGAAACATCTTGTCCAGCGATCTGCAACTTTACTCTTATCCTGAACTTCTACAGTCTCTTTCTTCTTCTTGGTCTTGCCCTTCTCATCAACATACTCAGTCTCTTGCTTCTCTTTGTGCAGACCTAATCTGAGATTTCTATCCTCGTCCTTACCGTACTTATCGATGACATTCTGTCTGTACTTGTTATAAGAAGCCTGGATAGCTGCTATAGATGTCTGAGCCATAGCTAATTTCGCTGCTAGATCTTGCTGCTTATTTCTAGCAACTTTTCTACCAAGCAATACAGCTGCAATAGTAGCTGCTTCTAATGTTAATGCTGGCCAATATGCCTTTACAAACAATATAATTCTCTCTTTGTTGAGATCTACTAAATCCTCTTTGTAAGCTGCTGTAGCCTCATCTCCTGTTAATACAATAGCATTTCCTTCTTCGTCATCGTTGAATGGGTCGATATACTCAACTGATCCATCCTCGCCCTGAATGTACGATCTCTTAACATCATAAATATCAGAGCTAACATCTCCTACTTCATCCGCAATATCATATGTGTTCTTTACTGCGATTGCTGTAGCTCCTACAGATGCCACAATAGCGACACCTGCACAGATCTCTTCTGCATGATCCTCTGCGAATCCAGCAACAGTACCTAAAATATTTCCAATTACTTTACCTAAATTCATTTTAATCCTCTCTTTCTACGCACTTAGGCATTAATATTACATAATCCGCTCCTCTATGAACGACACGTGCATTTCTCAAATCATACCAACCATAGTTGAAGTCACCTGCTCTAGGTGAGATCTCGCATGCACTATAATATGTTCCAACAGCAACAAATCCATAATCTTTGAGTTCGTCACTTAAAATATCAAGAACTCTATATGCATCGTCACTAGTCTTGAATGCAATTTCATCAACATCATATCGAGAGCGTACACGACCTGCCTCACGTCTATACGCACTAGTAGGTACATATGCACTCGAATAATCATAATTTTGACGTCTAGGTCTACTGCTACGAGTATAACCTCTATCATATGTATCGTCGCTGTTTAAACCAAATATAAATTTGCCCAACAGATCGACACCCGCATCAAAAAGTCCATCCAATATTCTTGGAATCATCTTTTGTTTAGATGACTCAACTAAAACTGGTACGTCCTCATCTAAGAAAGCTCTAAATCTAGACTTCTTCTTAACAGATACTTTATTCCTAACCGCTTTAGGAACAACTCTGTTACGTTCTTCGTTAGCCATTACATTTCTCCTTTTAATTTTAGTAGAAAACAAATAGAGGCCTAGAATATAATTCTAAACCTCTATGTTTGGGTTACTCAGCTGTAATCTCTTCTGTCTCATCTAATGCTAAGTCTTCATCATCTGCATCAAGTTCTTCCAGATACTCAAGTTCAGGGTCAAATGCTGGCAATGACTCTACTTCAATATCATCAGACTCATCATCCTTGTTGAGATGATTGTATGTTGCTACACCGCCTGCAACAGCTACTCCTCCAACGATTGCACCAGTGATGAATGGATGCTTCTTAGCTGTTTCAACAACCTTGTCTACTCCAGTTTTAACAGCTCCACCAATCTTCTGAAATACATTCTTCTTTGGCTCAACTACTGCCTGTGGCATTTCAACTACTTTCTCCTCAACAGGACCATTGTCCTCGATTGTTGCTGTAGTATCAACTACCTCTTTTGTTTCCTTAACTTCCTCTGTAACATTTTTCTTTGTTGCCATAATAATGACCTCCTTTTATTTAAAACATTTAATAAACTACGTGGCTCTCGCCCTATAATAGCGAGTGTATTTTTTGCGAATATCTATTCCATAAATCGCTCATGAACATCGTATTCTACGGCTGCATAGGTCTCTCCCCATGGTGCCATATAGCATTTTGTCCATTTCATATCAATTAACTTGCTTTGGTCGTCCAAATCATCGTAATTCCAGCCTAATTTGTTACCAAACATACTAGCTGATAGCCCAAATAACCATTCAAGCTCGTTTGCACCGGCATAACCGTCCGTAAAGATGTTATGACTTATTTGGTCTCGGCATTTTTCCAGCCAATTTGTGCTTGCTCGAAAGAATCTTTGACTTCCGACATCGAAAAACAGCTGATCTCCATGCCCAGTTTGAGCAATATCAGGGGATTTTGGTCCATCTGGCATAACTTCTTCTGAACGCTCTTTCTGAAGGTCGTACTCAAGCTTTTCATATGTCTTTTCCCCGACCTTTTTACGAATATAATCACTGTAATGTCTCCTTGCAAACTCTGATGCCTCGAATGCCGCTGTGAGTGACGATATAGTCTGAGCATCTTTGTTACGAGCTCTGATTTCACAAGCTGCTCCTAATGCAAAAGATATAACAGTAGGCGCCATAATAGGAACTAATTTCTTAGCTCTTCTGACTGCCAATTCTGTCTTTTCTGGTGGTGCTTTATGCTCATGCTCACATTCATAAGCAATTTCAGCATCCAGCTCCTCTAACGCCTCTTCAGTTTTCTTAGCGGCTATATACGAACATGCGACTGATAAGCCGAATAATATAATGCCGCCAACAGTATAAATTGTTGAGCCATTCTTTTCCATTATTTCCCCAGCTTGTTTTGTCATTCTCCTCAAGTTGTCCTTGATTGACATAACTATTCCCCTTTCTTATTTTTTGGTAATCCTTTGAGAGTGTCCTGGAACTTAATCGCATTCTGTCCAGCAGATGCTATTCCCGCTACTACAGCAGCACCGGATGCTAATGCGCCCCAGAACTTACCCCAATCGAATTTCTTCTTCATTGTGTTAGATCTCCTTTCTAAAATATAATTCCAAAAGAAAGAGAGAAATCTCAACGCAAACCATTTCGTTGAGGTCTCCCTCACTATAGGAGTGGTAAAATTTGCGAGGTTCGGAATGATAGCTTGTCTATCTGCCCGAGGTTCGGAATGATAGCTTGTCTATTTATTATGCTTGGCCTTATAGTCAAGGATTCTATCATCAACCCAATGTCTAAAACCTGGAATATAATTGTAAGCCATTAATCCTATACCCGTCAACTTAATACCAATTCCTACCCATTGTCTGACCTCTCTACTTGTCTCCAGTTTCTGATTCACTGTCATCGTTTCCAATCTCCTCCATTTTCTTAATAAATTCTACCATCTTAGCTTTATCCTCTTCCGTAGGAAAATATCTTCTACAGATAGGCATTACTGTACTCAGATAGTTGGCAGTGTTTGCTAGCACCTTTGTTCCATAATAATTAGAGTCTATCTTATACTTAAAGTTTTCTATTGTAGGGTCTAGTGCGGTATCAGCTGTTATTAATTCCAGTAAATTTGGTAATGTATCTAGAAAGTATACTAGATCCTTAGCAATTTTCGTGCCTCCTCCATAATCCTCTACAATCTTCATGTATCTAAGTGTAGCATCCATACGCTTTATGTTATCTTCTATATCAGGTGGTAAGATCATTTACTTCTCCTTCCTTCACCAAACGGCCAGACTTTTGCAAATATCTCAGTCCAGCACATCTCACAAAAACAGAATTCTTTACATTTAATACCATTTTTTACAAATATCCTATGAAGAGTATCCGTCCTGCCACAATTCTCGCAAGACCGATGCTCTGTATAATCCCAATTTCTAGCCTCTTCAATTTTGTTAGTGATCATTTTCTCCCCTTTCTGTTTTACCAGTTGTCTTCGTCTGAAGTAATCTTTATAAATAATGTTAAACCAGCTATGTATCCTATATATAATAAACACTCTATATAATTAACTTTGCCATTTGAATATAATGGAAAATGATATATATATGGTATACAAATAAGCATTAAACCTATGAATCTAAATATCTTTTTCATCTTTATACTCCTTCCCAAGCCAGTCTCGAACAGCTAATAAACTATCTGTATATTGCATGCTATAATCCAAATATAGCCATCTAATCTTTTCAGCGCATTCTTTATCTGAAAGAGTTAATAAATATTCTTTATTAGTCATTATTCCTCTTTATCTTAATACATTCCAAGCGTATAAATATGTTTTCTCGCTACAGTCTGGGCAGACTACAAATTGTCTCTGAAGCCCACCCATAGACTCGTTTTCTACTCCGTCTTTGTCAAATATAATGAAGCCCTTACAGTTAGCGCACTTAGTTGCCTTCTGCATAGCTCCAAACTTTACAAATTTAATCATTTTGTTTTCTCCTTTTCACATACTTCTGCCACAAGGTCCCAATCTACTATGGTCAGGGATTGTTCTTCACATATGCCCGTTATATGTAATGGACATTCATGGTTGCACAGATCTTGCTCGTCACAAATCTTTTCTAAAATATCAGTATCAATTATTGCCATTGCTTTCTCCTTTTGGTATTACTTCAAACCCAGCTATATTATGTATTACGAAGCATATCATTCTGCCATCTTCACCTGTCATTTTTAACATGGTATTATCGAAGCGTGCGTAACTAGTAATATCATAAAACGTTACATCTTCTCCGTTTTGAAAATATATTATTACTGTATACATTATCTCCTTATCTTTTATAGTCTCCGCATAGCCTATATGATTATAGCATCCTGGAGCATATCTTTGATCACATTCATCGTGCTTAGAACAATCCTCGCATGATATAAAGACTTTAATCTCCATTCTTTAATCCTCCTTATTTATCTCTATTAAACGCAATACTTTAATGCCTGTTGACATTTTTGGCTCCTTTACCTCGAACTCAAAAGAATCATTAATGCATTTATTTAAAATGAGATGCTCGTTTATTGAAGAATATAGGTAACACCATTTTTGTAACGTGAAACGACCAGTCTCGCGAACATTAACACCCATATTTTTTAGCAGTTCCGCATCCTCATCACATAAATCTGTTAATATGAATGGATGTTTATTCTCATCAAAAAAGTTTAATAAAGTACGAGGTATATCAGTTATGAGTCCTTGTTTGAGTTTCATTCACTAATCCTCCTTATCAAACTGCACCTCAACCTTGATTCTAAATATAAGTCTAATAAGCCATTCAATTAGATTTCTCATGCTTCTTTCCTTTCTTTTTCTTTAGATCCTCAACGTCAATCTTAAGGTCTTCTATATCCCCGAGCATCTGATAGACAGCCATTGTTGTAGATATGACCATTGCAATAAGCACTATGATGCCAATAGCTATGATAATAAGGCCTATTATTGCTAGTAGTTCCATCTATTCCTCCTTCTTATTCATAACTTTGTCAAATGTGAACTCTTTGCCACATTTCTCACAAATATAATGCTCTTTGCTGCCTGTCCTGTCGTATATTAGGCGACCACCGCATTCGTCACAGTATCCACCATTCCAATCATATGTCTCGTAGTTATTAGTTTCTGGTTTGCAAGCAGCTAAAAGCATTACAATCAATATAGCTAGTAAATATAATTCATGTCTCATCTTAATAATTCGCTGGACCACAACCAGCTAACCCTCCTATTGGCATTACTGGATAATGGATTACGTATCCGACTCCTTCCCAGTACTTAATGGTGATTCTAAGGTCGATTAAGGCATTCGTCATGTCATCATAGTCCTCTTCATCGAGATATGGATCCAAGATAGTCTGATTAACACTCCAACCTAATACGTCACCAGCTGTCGTAGTATGCACACCTAAAAGCTCGTAGAAGTCATTCAGTGTAGCACAATTAGCTATACTGAAGTCCTCCTGCAGCTGTCTTATAGCGAATAAGACGTTCTCCATATCAGATTTGAACATTCTACCCGTGAAGTCCTCAATAAATATCATTTCTCCTCGTCCTGTGTCTTCGATATCAGTTCTCGGTACTCTGCTTCCTTCTCCTCTTCCCGTATTCTTCTCTTCGAGTTTGCATCTTCGACTATAGTAAGCTGTAAGTGCGGCACTTGCAGCGAGTAAGCTCTCCTCACGCTTTCGTCCGAGAAGCCTTGATGCAGCAATACTTCCCAACGTGATTGTGCCAAAGACCACTGGCGGTACCAGAAGTTTAGCATTAGATTTTCGTTTTCTGATATCTGTCTGCCCTGCTTCTGTAGATAACTCCTCAGTCTCCCGTAATTCTGTCTGGCTGCTGATTTTCTTGCCTGCAATAAAAGCAGACACTCCAGTCGCGAAAACACCGATTGCCGCAATGACTGAGAATATATCTGCTCCATGTCTTTTAATAAATTTTTTTCCCTTGTTTCCATTCACTATTTATTCTCCTTATTCTTATTCCAATCATCAAATATAATTCCAAAAGCCTCACCAACACTCATAATATTAACGTCGCCATCCTCACTGCAGCCAAGCTCATGATAAGTCTCAACTTGATTGTCCACACCATATGATCCGTACTGCCAAACAGTATCGAATTTACAATCATCACCAATGGTTGGATACATGATTTGGTTTCTTATGTATTTAGCTCGATCTCCATATCTATCGATTTCCCATAAGTCTAGTTCCTTATCATTTGGTTCTACAATATACTTATGAGGTATACCTTCTTTCTCAAGCATCTCATGCAACTGCTTAATCGGATCCATTACTTCCCCTCCTTTTCACTTTTTATCGTCTCAACGCCAGCCCACCATATTAGATGCGCTATCCAACATACAATTCCTAATCCTATCCATGGAAGTGTTAATCTGTTTAACAAATCTAATAGCATGAAATATAATAGTAGTGTCATTACTCCTCCTTAAAAACATGAGAGAACCAAATATAAATCTGATTCTCTCAATTACCTCATCTAGTTATCTGTCTCATTCTTACCATCTAGAATTTCTTTGTAAGCGGAAACTTTGCCTTCAAGAACTCCAACGCTATACGCCATATCTAGCTTGGAATCTATAGCCTTTTCCTCCATCTTGTCCAGATGATTTGTGTAGGTTTTTAAGCCTGCTAATGTTAATATAGCTGCTCCAGTTCCTACTGCGATCTCTGGTACGTGATTCTTGCTCCAATTCCAAGCTCTCTTAAGCCATCCGTCTTTCTTCTCGACTACTTCTACAGTCTCCTCTTCTGCAAATAATTCTTCTTTCTTCATGATAAATACCTCCTATGATTTTTTAAAATAACTAGACCTCTCGGTCTATTATAGCGGGTGTAAAATTTGCGAGGTTCGGCCCGATGTTCTCGCTGAAAAGAAAGAGAGACCTATACAAATATAAGTCTCTCAAATATTCTTTATTTCTTGAAGAATTCCATAATAAGTGTTGCTCCTAATCCAATAAAGAATAATCCTAATGCTAATCCCATTGGTCTCTCCTCCTTTTCAATATCTCTCATTTTCCGGCTCTCGCCTAATATAGCGGGTGCAAAAAATGCGAGGACTAGTCTAACTTTCACCTAGTCCCTGCATTTGGGGTGAGAGAAATATAAACATGTAATTGTCTTATTCCTTGTTTTTAATTTTCTTAATCAGTTTGCATGCTAGTACAATAAGTACCACACAGATTATTGGATCGATAAATACGATCAACGCACTGCCTGCTATCGTGAGTACTGCACATGCTAATACTAATGCTGTAAATATAATAATTCCTAATGTAATCATAATACACCTCACTTTCTATTCCTCTCACCTTAGTCAGTGCAAAAAATGCGAGGACTTGTAAAAAAGCCCTCAACACTTTTAGTCACTATTTAGTTGTCTTTTCTTTCTTTTCTAATAGATCCGTGATCTTATCCAACTTCTCGTTAAGTTCCTTAATCTCATCGTCACGTTTCTTCATTTCGTTGACTGAGAATTCTAAAGTCTTATTCATCAGCTTTCTATACTGACACATTATCTTTATCATCCCAGTCGCTGTCTTAACTTCATCGTCAGAATAACTATCGCTCATTCCTCCTATGATGTCAGACATTGATACTGGTAACAAATCTAATGAATCTGCCAAAAGCTGATCACTAAGATCTAAAATCTCCTTCACATCATTTGTCTCGTTTTCAAATACATCAAAAAACTTTCTTCTGCTAAATAAACTCATCTCTCTACATCCATAAATTAAGATGTTAATTAGTTCCTACTATATGGAGTGTAAAAATTGCGAGAATTTGCTATGATAGCTTGTCTATCGGAGGGAGATTTAGCACTTTTTAGCAAGAAAAAGAGGACTATATCAAATATAATCCTCTCGTCCGTACAGTTATACAGTTGCTAATAGTATTACTACGCTCTCCTCGGGTATGTCAACCTCCTCAGCAATGGCTTTATTACTCCAGCCCTTGTCCTTAAGAATCTTGCACGCCATCATGTTAGCCGTTTTGCCAACATATACCTGCAAAAGCTTCTTTTTGTCAGGGGCAGCTGTAAAGTAATCATATATAGCCTCCTTTACTTCCTCAGTTTCCATAACTTCCTTTTTTAATCTTGCATTCATAATATACTCCTTTCAATGCTGTATAAACCTATCATTATAGGGAGTGTATAAAATGCGAGTTCGTCTTCGCCTCACAGCATCTCAGTTCCTTCGATACTAAAAAAATAAAGGACTAGCGTAAATTGCCAATCCTTTATTCCA
>Ga0256405_10004026_pt1 | contig 28617 bp, 20 predicted proteins | sample RumenRJG_02DNA_FD_189096 | JGI IMG/M metagenome (GOLD analysis project Ga0256405, IMG submission 189096) | Bovine rumen microbial communities from Lethbridge, Alberta, Canada - RJG_02 | ecosystem: Host-associated > Mammals > Digestive system > Stomach > Rumen | place: Canada: Alberta... | reverse complement strand
AGGATATCCTGCCGAACCACATGCTCTCTGTCGACAACAAGGATATGCCGGAGTTCTTCCAGCAGCCGCAGTTCCAGGGCAGTGCGATGAAGTGCCAGAAGCTCGAGATGATCCCGATGGAGTGCATCGTGCGCGGCTATATCACGGGCTCGGGCTGGGAGAGCTACAAAAAGAACGGCACGGTCTGCGGCATCGAGCTGCCCTCCGGCCTGCAGGAGTGCCAGCAGCTGCCGGAGCCCATCTTCACGCCGTCCACGAAGGCGGAGCTCGGTGACCACGATGAGAACGTCTCCGTCGAGGAAGGCGCAGCCTATGTTGACAAGAAGTTCCCTGGCAAGGGCAGGGAGTATGTAGAGAAGATTCGCGACTACACGATCGCGCTCTACAAGAAGTGCGCTGACTATGCGCGCACGCGCGGCATCATCATCGCCGATACGAAGTTCGAGTTCGGCCTCGACCCGCAGGGCAACATCGTACTCGGCGATGAGATGCTCACGCCGGACAGCTCCCGCTTCTGGCCGGCCAAGGGCTATCAGGCCGGCCAGTCGCAGCCGTCCTACGACAAGCAGTTCGTGCGTGACTGGCTGAAGGCCAACCCGGACAGCGACTATGAGCTGCCGCAGGATATCATCGACAAGACGATTGCGAAGTACAAAGAAGCCTATGAGATGCTGACGGGCGAGAAATTTCATCGTTAAGCGCTAAGGAAAAGCTGATTAAATCGCCAGCCCATCTTGCCGCATCTTTTTCGCCTGAAGCTAACGCATAAGCGACCACTAAGGGCTAAAGCCCTAAGTGTCTGCTTACGTCGTCAGTGGCTCTCGACATAGCATCGCTATGCCTTCGAGCCACTTCCTAGCCCAGACAAAAAATCTACGACAATCTGGACCAGCTCAATTAATCAGCGTTTTCCTAATTTATCAAAATTTATGGTTGACAGATGCATAGCGAATGGATATAATACTATTTGTTGGTTGCGATAGATAAGCAATCGGCAGACAAGCAAATAGATGATGGTTCACTAGCTCAACTGGCAGAGCAACTGACTCTTAATCAGTAGGTTCGGGGTTCGATTCCCCGGTGGATCACCATGGTTCACTAGCTCAACTGGCAGAGCAACTGACTCTTAATCAGTAGGTTCGGGGTTCGATTCCCCGGTGGATCACCATTTGAAAGCATGAGTCCCGCAAGTTTTTTGCGGGACTTTTTCTTTTACTATGAGGGAAAAGTGTAATTTTTTTCAGAAAACAAAGATTTCATCCTACCAAAGCCTTATTTTTCCTGTAAAATGACGATATAATAGTATAGAGACTTTTACCGTTCAAAATCAGCGCACAGGAAGTGGCTGATGAGCGTGCAGGGAGAGATTGCGTATGGCAATGAGCATCATGAATAATTCAGCGGCGGCGATGACGCTGGGCGAGTTGAACAAGAATATCCGGCGCGTCGGCAAACAGATTACGAAGCTTTCCAGCGGGCAGCGGCTCAATGGTGCGGCCGATGATGCATCAGGCTATGCGATCTCGGAGAGAATGCGCGTGCAGCTGCGCGGACTCGATCAGGATATCGAGAATGTGCAGACGGGCAGCAGCTTGCTGAAAGTGGCGGCGGGCGGCATCGATGATATCGTGAGCGAACTGCGCAGCCTGAAGGAACTGTCCATCAATGCGGCCAATGACCATAACTCCGATCTCGACCGTGAAACGCTGCAGAAGGAATTCGAACAGCGAAAGGCCGATATCGAGGATATCGCCAGCACGACAAACTACAATGGCAAGATCCTGCTGGACGGACGGTATGGCAACAATTCCTTCAGTCGCGTGATCGAGGAAGAGGAGGAAGAAGAAAGGCCGCGTATTTCTGATAAATATCCGGAACCTTTTACTGAGGAAAAAACGGGCGTGACGGAGCCTACGGCTCCGGTCACTAACGTATCTGCTGGTGACTACAACATTACCAGCGATGGCGTCTACGTGCTTCAGGCAGGCTATAAGGGCAAGATTTCCATTGCCGATGGGGCCAAGAATGTGGAAATCCGGCAGGCCGATAGCGCTACACTGAATGACGTTTATATCGATGGCCCTGCCAGTGGCAAGGCGAATCTGTGGCTGGATGGTTTGAACATCGCCAATAATCAGGATAAATCATTTATTCTTTTCCATGGCAACGACAATGTGTTGTCGCTAAAAGGGGATAACAGCATCGTCGCTACGCAGGCTACACAGACACCTAAGAAAGCGATTATCAATATCGGCGGAGGGTTGACTGTAGAGGGGACAGGCTCTCTGAAGATTGAAAAAGCTTATAATCCCTATGGCGCTTATATTGGTACAGACAGCGACGAAAAAGGTCAGGCAGATCTGACCATCAACAGTGGTACTTTTTATATGCGGGCGGGTACCCCTTACGGCGGCGGTGGTATGGGTGCCATGATTGGTGCCGGAAGCGCAGCGTCCATGGGAAATATTACCATCAATGGCGGTGATTTTGACCTTTACAATACGGGCGGCTCGGCCTGTATTGGCAGTGGCAGCCAGGGCAGCAAGGCGGGGAATCTCACCATCAAAAATGCGACAATTAAGGCGGTAACGGATGATGCAGCCTGCATCGGCAGCGGTCATGGTGGCGGCATTATTGGGAATATTGCGATAGAGAATTCCAATATTGATGTGCAGGATAAAGTCGTATTCGTCATGTCCAAGGAAAGCGATATCATCAACGGAGGTGATGGCGCCGGCATTGGCAGCGGTGGCAGCGGTTCTTCTGCAGGCGATATTACGGTTAAGAATTCTGTTATCAGTGCTATCTCGAACTGGGGCGCGGGGATTGGTACCGGCTATAGCAGCAGCGCCGGCAATATCAAGGTGACGGATGTCATTGGACGGATCTCCAGCGCCAGGGGCGAAAATATTGGCAAGGGCTATAATGGTACGATTACTTCCAAATATGTGGATCCGCCAATCCCGGATTCCGGCGATGCTAAAGACATGATCAAAAAAAGATCAAAGGTATTGATCGAGGGTAAGGGCGAGCCGTTGATCATCCATACGGGTACGAAAGCCAACCAGAACCTGCATGTGTTCATCAATGACATGCGACCGGCAGCATTGGGTATCGATGCGGCGGCCGTGACGACCCGCGACAAGGCAACGAAGTCCTTGAAGGTATTGGACGATGCGCTGGATTATGCCCTCGGCGAAGCCACGACAGTAGGTTCCTATATCTCGCGCTTGGACTACACGAAGGAAAACCTCACGACGGCTAACGAGAATACGCAGGCTTCGGAGAGTACCATCCGCGACGCCGACATGGCGAAGGAAATGACGGGCTATACCAAGAGCAATATTCTGGCGCAGGCCGCACAATCCATGCTGGCCCAGGCCAATCATAATACCAGTGACGTATTGAATTTATTGCAAACGTAATACGAGTTTATGTTTAATAGAATCCAAGGAGAAAAAATTGCGCATACTTTTATCGAATGACGATGGCATCAAGGCGGAGGGCATCCGCGCACTGGTAGAGGCACTGGCGCCGTATCATGAAGTCGTGGTGGCGGCACCGGCGCGGCAGCAGAGTGGCATGGCCCATGCGCTGACGGTGGGCGTACCTTTGGAGGTGCGCCGTGACGATGAGCTGGAGCACGAATTTGGCGTCGAAGCCTGGGCCATCGACGGCACGCCGACGGATAGCGTGAAGCTATATTTGGAGGCCATCGCGGAGCGGAAGCCCGATGTCGTGATCTCGGGCATCAATCACGGGGCGAACCTCGCCACGGACATCACGTATTCCGGCACGGTGGGCGCGGCCATGGAGGGTTATCTGCACGATATCGACTCCTTTGCGGTCTCGCTGGATAGTGCGAGCGAGCTTTCTTATTTGGAGGTCGCCAGGGTTTTCCGCAGCTTTGTCGAGCGGAGCGTTGCGGATAAGGAGAAAGACGTTATTCTCTACAATGTGAATTTCCCCGTGCGCTTCCATCCCGATGGCGTGCAGTATGTCTTCGGCCGCCAGGGTAAGCGCGATTACCTGAATGCCTTTCAGCGCGAGGAGCGCGATGGCAAGGTCTTCTACACCATGGCTGGTGAAATCTACGATTCGGATAAGGGCGAGCCGACGGATATTTATGCGACAGAGCAGGGCTATGTCTCGGTCACGCCGCTCATCATCGATGCGACGGACTATCCGGAACTCGACCGCCGCCTGCAGGGCTGAGGCGTGACATCAGCCGCTATTTCTGATAAAATAGGGAACAGCTATGAAAATTTGTGCAGGAGGTCGATAGAGCATGGAATCCCTGATTCGCGACATCAAGCTGGCACCGGGTGGCCACGATAAAATCGAGTGGGTAAAGAACTTTATGCCCGTCATGGGTGCGCTTGATAAGGAATACAGCGTGAGCAAGCCCTTTGCGGGCAAGAAGATGGTCATCACGCTGCATCTGGAGGCCAAGACGGCCTATATGGCGGAGATCTTCCACCATGCCGGGGCCGAGGTGGCCGTGACGGGCAGCAACCCGCTCTCGACGCAGGACGATGTCGCCGCAGCGCTCGTGGAGGACGGGGTGCACGTCTTCGCCACGCATGGCTGCACGGATGAGGAGTATTTCCACTATATCGACAAGGCACTGGAAATCGAGCCGGACATCATCATCGATGATGGTGGCGATCTCGTGCACACGCTGCACACGAAGCGCCGCGACCTGCTGCCGAAGGTACTCGGCGGCTCCGAGGAGACGACGACGGGCGTGAACCGCCTGCGCGGCCTGGCGAAGGCGGGCAAGCTGGAGTTCCCGATGCTCGCGGCCAACGATGCCTATATGAAGTACCTCTTCGACAACCGCTATGGCACGGGTCAGTCGACCTGGGACGGCATCATGCGCACGACGAATCTCGTCGTGGCGGGCAAGAACGTCGTCATCGCAGGCTACGGCTGGTGCGGCAAGGGCGGTGCCATGCGGGCGCGCGGCCTCGGTGCCAACGTCATCATCACGGAGGTCAATCCGATCAAGGCCATCGAGGCGGTATTCGACGGTTTCCGCGTCATGCCGATGCACGAGGCCGCGAAGATCGGTGATATCTTCCTCACGCTCACGGGCGATAAGGACGTCATCACGAAGGACGACTTCGCGGTGATGAAGAACGGTGCGGTCATGGCCAATGCGGGCCATTTTGACTGCGAAATCAACATCCCGGATCTCGAGTCCGGTTCCGTTTCGCGCCGCACGGTGCGCAAGAACATCGAGGAATTCAAGCAGAAGGATGGGCGCAAGCTCTACCTGCTCGCAGAGGGCCGTCTCGTGAACCTCGGCGCCGGTGACGGCCATCCGGCGGAGATCATGGACCTTTCCTTCGGGGTACAGTTCTTCTGCGCTCTGCACATCCTCGAGCATCATGCAGAGCTCAAAAACGAGGTCTACATCATGCCGGAGGAGATCAATACGCGCCTCGCCGAGATCAAGCTCAGGGCGCTCGGCGTGCAGATCGATACGCTCTCTGAGGAGCAGCGCAAATATCTCAATCTCGACTGATCATCATATAGATTGCTTTGTCTGAACGGGGAAAAGAAAGCGGACAAAAAGCAAGGAGATAAATACATGAAGACCATTATCAAGAATGTTTATGCCTATCTGCCGGACGGCACGACGCCGCTGACGAACATCCTCATCGACAAAGATCGCATCGTAGGCGTCGGTGAGATTCCAGAGGACTTCCACGCCGCGAAAATCATCGACGGCGCGGAGCACTTTGCGATTCCGGGCTTTATCAACGCGCATACGCACACGTCCATGACGCTCTTACGCAGCTACCGCGATGATATGGCGCTCATGGACTGGCTGCACAGCATCTGGCCCATCGAGGACAAGATGACGCCAGAGGATATCTACTGGGGCGCGATGCTCGCCATGGCGGAGATGATCCGCACGGGCACGACGACCTTTGCCGATATGTACGGGCCCTATATGGAGCGTGTGGCTGAGGCCACGCTCGACGCGGGTCTGCGCGGCGTGCTCTGCCGCGGTATTATCGGCGTGGCGGACGGCGAGAAAAAGCTGCAGTCCAACGTCGACCTGTTCAAGGAGTTCAACGGCGCGGGTGATGGCCGCATCAAGGTCATGTTCGGCCCGCATGCGCCCTATACCTGCCCACCGGCTTTCCTCGAAAAGGTCGCCAAGGCGGCGCAGGAGCTCGGCGCGGAGATCCACATCCACATGCATGAGACGCTGGACGAAATCAACGGCTCGCTGAAGGATTACGGTGAGCGTCCCTTCTCATGGGTGGAGAAGACGGGGCTCTTCGACGGCAAGGGCACGCTGGCCGCGCATTGCGTACATGTCGATGACAGTGACCTCGCGATTATCAAGAAGCATCATATCCGCGTGGCGCACAACCCGACGAGCAACATGAAGCTCGCCAGCGGCGTGGCACCAGTGCCGAAAATGCTCCAGCAGGGCATCTGCGTGGCTTTGGGTACGGATGGCACGTCCTCGAACAACAATCTCGATATGCTGGAGGAAGTCAACCTCGCGGCGATGCTGCATAAGGTGAATGAGCTCGACCCGCTGGCCATCCCCGCCGATACGGCGTTGAAGATGGGCACGGAGTACGGTGCCGGGGCCGTGGGTATCGAGGGCATCGGTAAAATCGAGAAAGGCTATAAGGCAGATATCACGCTCTTCGACATGCACGGCATCAGCTGGTGCCCGCGCCATGATCTCGTCTCGCTGCTGGTCTATGCGGCTAGCGCGCGCGACGTGGATACGGTGCTCGTCGATGGCAAGGTATTGCTGGAGAAGGGCGAGTTCAAGACGCTGGATGTCGAGCGCATCATGTTCGAGACGCAGCGCTGTGCCGACCGCCTGACGAAATAAAAAGCTTAGAAGGCTTAGAAAGAATACCTGACAGGTGTAAATCCGCCCTGCATGCGAAGGGCGGATTTTCCTGTGAGATGAGGTGATAACTTGAAGAAGACAGCCAGACGCAGTACGCGCAAGACGGAGACGAAGCGGACACCGCGCCGCGCGGCGCGCAAGCAGGCGGAGAAAACCGCCAATCCGGGGCGCAAGTATGAGCTCATCGGCCTCGCCTGCGTGGCGGCCGGACTCATTTCCGTCTGCGGCCTGCTGGGGCTCAATGTCGGCTTTGTCGGGCTCTATTTCGCGAACTTTCTGCACTATATCTTCGGTGTGGGCGCATTCCCGATGACGCTGGTCATCCTGCTCATCGGCTGGCAATATATGACGAAGCATCGGGGCATCCATTACTCCCTGCGCTTCTTTGGCCTGTTGGCACTCTTTGTCTCCATGCTGGCGGTGTGGCATCATTTCGTCATCCCGGCGGGCGAGGAGATCCTGCCGCAGAGCCTCGTGCGCGGCGGCGGTCTCTGCGGCGGTGCCGTGCTCTTTATCCTGCGCAAGTTCTTCGGCGTGGATGGCGGTATCATCATTCTCGGCGTTTCCGTCGTGGGCTCGGTTTTGCTCTCGACGACGTGGTCGCTGGCCAATGGCCTGAACAAGACACAGGAGACGGCGGAGAAGGGCGCGGCAGCAGCCGCGAATGCTGCTGGTACTGCCTTTGCCGTGACGGCCGACAAGATGGCTGCGGCGGGCAGCCGCGTGGAGGAGCAGGTCGCCGAGACCGTGCGCGACTTGCGGGAGAAGCGCCGACGCAGCAAAGAAGAGGCGCGCCGCTTTCAGGAAATGACGGCACAGGTGGCGGGACAAGATCAATCAGCTGAGGCTGGGGATACATCTGTGATGCCGTCAAATGCGACGACAGAGGATAAGCCCGAGGGCAAGCTCACGGGCATCATGCCGCCGCTGGCAGGGTTCGAGCCGGAGGAACCAAAGCCTGCGGCAGCATCAGAAGAATTGATGCCACACTGGGCACCAGAACCGGCCGGGGCATCAGCCGCTGAACCGGTGCAGATGCCTGACCATGCGCCGGATGTGGCGGTAACGGCTGAGCCGCTGCCCGAGGCACCGGGTGAGACGGCCGCCATAACGGTTGCAGGTACCACGACGGCCGCGGACGCCGTGGCATCGGAAGACGATGCACTTACCTACAAGCCTGCGTCTGTCGCGCCGACGTTCACCATTCAGTATAGTTCAGACCATGAAGAGGAGCCGGAGGAGGCGGATGTCGCTGAGGCTCTCAATGCCATCGTCCATTCGAAGCGCGGCCTGACGGAGGAGAAAGCGGCGGCTCAGGCGGCTGTGGAGGCTGGCAATGCAAAGCTTGCTGCGGAGCAGAAAGCTTCGCCCATCGTGGCGGCCAACCGCGCCGCCGCCGACAGCCAGCGCCAGCTGGATCCCCGTGCCCTGGCCACTTTGCTGATGGGCCGGCAAATGCCATCTGAAGCCGAAGCGGACGAGGCGGAACCTGCGGCAGAAAACAAGGTGGAGAAGCCTGCCGATGCGCAGGCGGAAGAACTGTCACTGGCCCTGCAGACAGACGATAAAGCCGAGGCCCAGGAAACCGAGGCACAGGCAGAGACGGCCGGGCAGAAAGCAGAACTGGGTATCGGTGTTCCCGATATGGGCGATAGACCAGCCCTGGGTGATTACCTGCGCCCTTCGCCCAAGCCATCCACGCAGCCTGTTAAGACCGTCGCTAAAGCGGCTGCTGCCTCTGCTGCTGCCATGGCGGCGGTCGGAGCCGCGAAAGGTGCGGCTGAGCTCGGCACGGGCATCCCCGCGATGGGCGACCGTCCTGCGCTCGGCGGCTACCTGAAGCCGACGCCGAAGCCGGACCCCGTGGCGGAAGAAGCCAATAAGGCGGCCGCGGCGAAGCCGGCCAGACCCTACGTGCTGCCGCGCGTCGAAGATATCCTCGAAAAGACCGTCCACAAGAAGGATGTGCAGATGGAAATCGAGATCGAGGAGCACGCCCGCACGCTGCATCAGACGCTGGAGAATTTCCGCGTGAGTGCGAACATCATCAACGCCTGCCACGGCCCTGCCGTCACGCGCTACGAGCTCGAGCCGGCGCCGGGTGTCAAGGTGAGCAAGATCACGAACCTCGCCGAGGATATCGCGCTTGCGCTGGCCGCGCCATCCGTGCGCATCGAGCCGATTCCGGGCAAGGCTGCCATCGGCATCGAGGTGCCGAACAGCAAGCTGGAGGGCGTGCGTCTGCGCGAAGTGCTGGAGAATGAGAAATTCGCCAGTGCGAAATCCCGCCTCACTGTCGGCCTCGGCAAGGATATCGGCGGCAAGGCCATCTTTGCCGACCTCGCGAAGATGCCGCATCTGCTCGTGGCTGGCGCCACGGGCTCCGGCAAGTCCGTCTGCATCAACACGCTGATCTGCAGCATTCTCTTTAAGGCGAAGCCGGACGAGGTGAAGTTCATCTTCATCGACCCGAAGATGGTCGAGCTCTCGAACTACAACGGCATTCCACACCTCATGGTGCCGGTGGTGACGGAGGCGAAGAAAGCTGCCTCCGTGCTCAACTGGTCTGTGCAGGAGATGGAGAAGCGCTACGCGAAGTTCGCCGAGCACAACGTGCGCAACATGGAGAGCTACAACAAGAAGTTCCCCGAGGACAAGATGCCGGCCATCGTCATCATCATCGACGAGCTGGCCGACCTCATGATGGTCGCGCCGCATGACGTCGAGGACGCCATCTGCCGTCTGGCACAGAAGGCGCGTGCGGCGGGCATCCACATGGTACTCGCGACGCAGCGTCCCTCGGTGGATGTCATCACGGGCATCATCAAGGCCAACATCCCCTCGCGCATTTCTTTTGCCGTTTCTTCCCAGATCGACTCGCGTACGATCCTCGATCGCAGCGGTGCCGAGAATCTGCTGGGCCGCGGCGATATGCTATTCTTCCCCGTGGGTGCATCGAAGCCGGTGCGTGTACAGGGTGCCTTCGTCAGCGACGAAGAGGTCGAGAGACTCATCGACTGCATCAAGGCCCAGGGCCAGGAAATGGAGACCAACGAGGAAATCGTGGCCTTTACGGAAAAGGAAATGGCGGCCAAAGAGGACGAAGGCAAGGGCAAGAAGGGCGGCAAGCGCAAGCCCTCCGTGGACGAGAAACTGCCCGACGTGGTGGACTTCATCATGGGCGGCGGCGGTGCATCGGCCTCGGCCATCCAGCGTCGCTTCCGCATCGGCTATAACCATGCGGCACGTCTCGTGGAGACGTTGGAAGATATGCACATCGTCGGCCCGAGCAATGGCAGCAAGCCGCGCGAAGTCACGATGAGTGAAGAGCAGGCCGCTCAGGTCATCGCCCAGGCCATGGCCGAAGATGCAGCCGGCTGATGGCTGGCCGCAATATCATAAAAGTTATAAGTAAATTTTCAGCAGGAGCGCATAGCGCCCCTGTTTTTTCTTATCCTGGCGTAGTATAATTAAAGTAGGGTACCGTGAACAATGGATTGCAGCGATTTCATGGAGGAAACGCCAATGATGAACAGTTTTTTGATCTCGAACAGCATCGTTAACCAGCTCAACCGCAATTTCGCCAATATGGCCCTGCATATGAGGCGCGTGGCTACGGGGCAGAGAATCACCTGTGTGGCCGATGATCCGTCTGGCTGGGCCATCGGCACACGTATGAGCGTGGAGATTCGCGGACTGAATCAGGCACTGAGCAATACCCAGCGCTCGCAGAGTATGATGAAGGTGGCGGATGGCGGCGTGAGCTCGACGCTGGACATCCTGCGTACGCTGAAGGAGAAGGCCATTGACGCAGCCAACGACACGAATACGGATGCTGACCGCCAGACCATCCAGAAGCTCTTTGACCAGTACGCGGACCAGATTGACGACAATGCCTACATCACCTATAACGGCAAGTACCTGCTCGACGGCTCGCATCAGGGGGCGTCGCAGCTTTCTCAGCAGGCCTACACCAACCAGAGCCTTTCGACGGATACGAAGGCGGATACGAAGCTCACGGATTTGCTGCGTCGCGACGGTAATCAGCTGGGGATTCAGGAAGGGGATACCATCGGCTTTTCCTTCGTGAAGGACGGCAAGACGTATACGGCGAGTCTGGCAGCTAAGGATGCTACGCTGAAGGACATTTTCGCCGCGGCCAATACGGCGGCGGGAAAGGCGGGCATTGGCGACGTTTTCGATGTGGATCATATGGGCTATACCAATGTCATCGGTACGGATGGACAGGGCACGGAGGTGCATACGGCCTCTGAGCAAAACGCCGTAACCATCAAGGCGAAGGATGCGGGAACGGATGGCAGCATCGCCGGCTTCGCCTTCAGCGTGCAGCATGCCAACGGACAGGTGGACAAGGGCGCGACGAATGTACTGAATTCCTTTACGGAGACGATTCAGGCCACGGATCAGCGCGGGGACAACCTGCTGACGACCCAGACAGGCACGCGTGCGAACCAGAATATCCGCATGGCACTCGGTGACATGCGCTCGACGGCCCTCGGCCTGCGCGGCCGGGATGGCAGCGTGATCAATGTCTCTACGAAGGAAGGGGCCAATGCAGCCATTGCCGTACTCGACAACGCCATCGCCAGGGCGCTGGACCAGTCCACGACCATCGGTGCATATTCCAGCCGCATGGACTACACGGCGAGCAACCTCACGACGCAGAGCACGAATGTACAGGCCGCGATGTCCACGATCATGGACGCCGATCTCGCGCGGGAGATGACGGAGTACGCGAAAGCCAATATCCTCAGTCAGGCCGCGATGGCGATGCTTGCCCAGAGCAACCAGAACGCCGGCTGGTTTTTGAAACTTTTGGGTTAAAAAATCATGTATACATGGCGAAACACTTTACAAGTATACACTGGTGTGGTAGTATTGAAGCCGTAGAAAGTAATTACATAACCAAAGGCAATGAGGCCGTACAGAGTTCTGCTGGTATAAGAATCAGCGGTCTTTGTATGGCTATTTTATTTATTAAAAGGTGGTTTTACAATGGACGAATTGCTGTATGTCATCCCTGCGAATTCCAAGAAAAAGGACATCCTGAAGATGCTGAAAGAGCATCCTGAGATCAAGTATGTCTCCCTGGTCGGCGTAGATATGGCCGGCAATGATACGGACGAGAAAATCCCCGTACGCATCTTCTTCAAGGATATCGATGATTTCTATGCTGGTACGGCCGTACAGACGGATGGTTCGTCCGTCGTCCTGCCGGGTATCGCCACGCTGAACAACGCCAAGGTCGATATGCCGGTGGATCCTGCGGTCAACTGGTTTGTCGATTACAACTTCGATAACTTCGACGAGGAGCTTGGCAAGCCGGTCGGCACGCTGCGTATTCCTTCCTTCCTGGTGCATGAGGGCAAACGCGTGGATGCGCGCGCCATCCTGACGGATACGCTGAGCTACGTGAAGAAGGGCCTGCTCGATATCTTCCACAGCAAGGGCACGATTGCCGGCCTCGAGAGTGTGAAGGGCGAGGACGTTGAGGATATCCTGTTCACGTCCGCAACGGAGCTGGAGTTCTGGGTCAAGACGCCGCTGGAGAATACGGCCATCGAGGAGATGAGTGCCAGCCAGGTACTGCAGGAGCAGTATTGGGAGCGCCTGCACGGTGCCGTGCGCACGGCCATGGAAGAGTGCCTGGAGCTCCTCGACCGCTATGGTCTCTCCGTAGAGATGGGCCATAAAGAGGTCGGCGGCAGCAATGCCACGATCGACAAGGAAGGCGCACTCACGAATGTCTGCGAGCAGCTGGAAATCGACTGGAAGTTCGCTGACTCCGTACAGGCGGCGGATAACGAGATCTTCGTGCGCTCCATGGTGCGTGAGGTGTTCCGTGCCAACGGCCTCGAGGTCAGCTTCAAAGCAAAGCCGATGATCGGTGTCGCAGGCAACGGCGAACATACGCATATCGGCATGGCCTGCAAGCTGAAGGACGGCACGGTGCGCAACCTGTTCGCAGCGGATGACCAGCTGAAGGACTACATGAGCGCCATCGGCTATGGCCTCATCATGGGTCTGCTGAAGAACTACGAGGTCATCAACCCGTTCGTTTCGGCGACGAATGACTCCCTGAACCGTCTGAAGCCGGGCTTCGAGGCACCGATCTGCGTCGTCACTTCTCTCGGTCATGACCCGAAGGTACCGTCCCGTAACCGTACGGTCCTCGCCGGCCTGATCCGCGACCTCGAGAACCCGATGGCTACGCGCTTCGAGCTGCGTGCCTGCAACCCGTACACCAATACGTACCTCGTGCTGGCAGCCATCTACAGCGCCGCTCTCGATGGTATCAAGGCTGCGGTGGAGCATACGACGGATGAGTGCGTAGCAGAGCTCTCCAAGGATGCCGGCGAAGGCGGCTTCTATCTGGAGCAGAGCCGTGCTTATCGTTCCGAGAAGGATGTGTTCGAGGATTATACGGAGGAAGAGCGCAACCGTCTGTTCGGTGCACCTCCTGCGACGGTCTGGGAGAACATGCAGGGCTTCAAGAACTATCCGGAGAAGAAGGCCGTTATCACGGCTGGCGGCGCGCTGAATGACCGCATCATCGAGTCCTTCGAGGAAGGCGCACTGCTGCGCTGGAAGACGGAGCTCATCGCCCGTATCATTCCGGCCAACCGTGCAATCGTCCGTGGGGCTAAGGAGATCCAGTCCGATATCGTGACGGATCAGGATAGCTACAACTGGACGAAGATCAACGCCCTGCGCAACTACCTCGCCAAGGACAGCATCGACGAGAAGAGCCTCTTCACGCTGCTCATCAATGCCCTGAACGAAGGCGACTATGCGACGGCATCCGGCCTGCAGGTCGAGATGTACGACAAGATCGAGGAGCTCAAGGCTCTCTACGATGCCTATGTCAAGAACATGATCTGATTGCCACTCGCGTCAATCGGATGACAATAGAAGGGGACACCGATTCATCGGTGTCCCCTTTTCATACTCGTTTATTCATTTACCTGTCCGTTTACTTGTCGTTTTCGGCCGTGACCTGCTTCGCCGTTTCCTCTGTGAGCTCATCGTAGCCGGAGAGGGCCGCAAAGGCACCGAACTGGGCCGCGCGGCTGCTCATGGGCAGGGGCGGATGACGCGTCGAGCGGTGGTGGGGCAGGTCGATGATGTCTGCGTAGGGATTATCCGGCGTGGGTTGCTTTGACTCGTTGTCGTTCATGGTGAGCGTATCTCCTTTATGCCTTGTGGCCGCCGACCTGACGGTTGCGCTCGATGGTGGTTGCGCCGGCCTGTAGGTTCATGCCGCGCAGGATGGCATTCTTGCCGTATTTCTCCTTGAGCCCCAGCACCGTCTGCTGCAGGGCTTTTTCTTTTTCCGCCCGGCTCAGGGGTGGCTTTTCCTCCGTTGCATTTTCCGATGCGTTTTCCGTGGCTGCCAGCGCAAAGAGGTCGAGTTCTTGCGGCTTCTGCTGCTCGGATCGCCATTCCTCCGTGGTCAGGATGTTGGCAGCGGTGACGGTGCAGCGGCGCACGAGCAGCGTGGGATTGACAATGCGGTCGTAGAGCGCTTCCATGGCCGCGAGGATGGCCTGGCTGGAGGCCGTGTACGTGGGGAGGGTGGCCGCCCCATGGGCGGGTTTCGGCACCATGCGGCCGTAGTGGTCCCGGTGCAGTGGCCCATGGTAGCGGGCGGCGCGCTCCTGATCGCGCATGTTGTCGATATCGTAGCCCACATCGAGCACGATCTGGTTCGTGACGAGATTCTTGCGCACGAGGTCCAGTGCGAGCAGAGCCGCCATCTCCTGCACGATGAGGCGGCCCCTGGCGGCCGTGTAGGGCGACTGCAGCACCTGGCCGGAACTGAGGCTGCGGGAGGTGGGCTTGTACTGCTTGATGTCGCGGATGGTCACGGGCTCCCAGCCCCAGGCGTGGTCGATGAGCAGCTCCGCGTTGACGCCGAAGAGCTTGTAGAGCAGATCTTCGTTGTAGAAGTCTGTCTTTTGCCCCAGTGAGCAGCGCGCGATGTCGCCCATGGTGAAGATGCCGTAGCGTGCGAGTTTTTTTGCGGTGCCGCGCCCCACGCGCCAGAACGATTGCAGCGGGCGGTGGGCCCAGAGCTTTTCACGGTAGCTTCTTTCGTCGAGGAAAGCGATGCGCACGCCATCTTTGTCGGCTGGCATATGCTTGGCCACGATATCCATGGCAATTTTCGCGAGGTAGAGGTTCGTGCCGATGCCGGCCGTGGCCGTGATGCCCGTCTCTTGCAGTACCTCGCGCACCATGCGCAGGGCGAGGTCGTGCGCCGTCATGTGGTAGGTCCCGAGATAGGCCGTGGCGTCGATGAAGACCTCATCGACGGAGTAGATATGGATATCCTCGGGGGCGATGTATTTCAGGTAGATGCGGTAGATGCGCTGGCTGTACTCCATGTAGAGGTGCATGCGCGGTGGCGCTACGATGTAGTCCGCATAGAGGCGGGCGTCCCGGGCCAGCGCGGCGGCGTCATCGGATTTGCCGCGGAAATGATGATGCGGCGCGTGGGCCTGACGCCTTCCGTTGACGATTTTCATCTGTTCCACGACCTCGAAGAGGCGCGGCCGCCCCGGAATGCCGTATTGTTTCAGCGAGGGGGAGACGGCGAGGCAGATGGTCTTATCCGTGCGCGTCGGGTCGGCCACGACGAGATTGGTCTGCAGGGGGTCGCGGCCGCGTTCATGACACTCTACGGACGCATAAAAGGATTTCAGGTCAATGGCGATATAGCTGCGCTTCACGTTTCTCACCTCCTGCTTTATTATAGGCGAAAAATAGGGGAACTGTACAGGCCAGGCAGGAATAACACGGTAGGAAGGAGAATAAGAAAAAGTCGGGAGGCGTTGACTTTGAAGAAAATTGTGCTCATTGCGCTTTTTATCTATGCGTTGATTATCGCGGCGGGTGGCGCGGCCTACTATATGCTGTCCCAGCGGCAGGAGCCTGCGGTGCAGACGGAGGCGCAGCAGCAGGCAGCGCAAAAGGCGGCGGAGGAGAAAGCGGCTGCGGAAAAGCGGGCGGCCGAGCGCGCCGCAAAACAGGCGCAGAAGGCAGATCGGTCACAGAAGATCGATGAGCTGAAGGAAAAGCTCGGCTATACCAACGGCACGACGGGCACCTGGTATGGCTTCCCCTCGCAGGAGATTCCCGCGCCGGGCTTCTACTTGCGCCCCTATGTCTGCCATAGCGGGCAGGCCGTCACGCTGAAGCTGAATCTCTACTATCGCTATAAAATCGACGATGGTACGAATCTTGCCTGGATTCATGGCGATCACTTCGCTGTCACCTGCGATGGGGCCGCTTACGATTTCCCATTGAATCCAAAGGAGCGCCACGACGGCACGGATGCCGATGCCAGTGGCCTATCCGAGCAGTACGCCATCGAGGCTTCGGGAGATATGATTCAGATGCTGCAGCAGACCGCTAAGTCGGATACCGTCACATTGCAGTACTATCAGGCCGCCAGCGGCAAGGTGCGCTCGCACCATATGACGTCCAGCGAACTTCAGCATCTGCGCGATGTCGTCAGGCTCTACGAGCTCATGCAGGAGGATTTACAGCACTGAGTAGTATTATAGTCCGTGCTGCGTATGGCAGGTAAAGGTGGAACCAGCAGAAATAAAAGTAGCCGCTGTCCCGATGGTGAGACAGCGGCTGCTTTGTGTAGCTAACTTAAGGAACATTGATTAAATCTTAAAGACCGCGATGGCGTTCTGGAGATCCTGTGCCTGCTCAGCGAGCTTGCGGCTGGCGTTGGCGATTTCCTGCATGGAGGCCGTTTCTTCTTCCGTGGAGGCCGAGACGGTCTGCGCCTCGTCGGCGATGGAACGGCTCTTTTCGTTGATTTCCGTAATGGCGCGGTTGATTTCGTCGATGCTTGCCGTGAGTACCTTGACGGCTTCATGCATGGAGGAGGCGCTGGTCGAGACTTCACCGACCATGCCGATGATGCCTTCGAAGGAGTGGCCCGTGGACTCTACGGTTTGCGTACCTGCCATGACTTCGTTCAGGCCGGCATGCATCGCGTTGACCGCATCATCTGTCGACTGCTGGATCTTGCCGATGCGGTTGGCGATTTCGCCCGCAGCCTCCTGGGACTGCTCGGCGAGCTTGCGCACTTCATCGGCGACGACGGAGAAGCCACGGCCATTCTCGCCCGCGCGGGCGGCCTCGATGGCGGCGTTGAGGGCCAGCAGGTTCGTCTGCTCAGCAATTTCAGAGATCGTGCCGACGATGGCGCCGATTTCCTGGCTGTTCTCGCCAAGCCCTTCGATGAGCTGGGCGATGTTGTTGACGCTCTTCTCAATGGTTTGCATGCTCGTGACTGCGGTTTTGACGTCCTGGCCGCCCCTGGTGGCGACATCGCTGGTCTCATCGACCTTATCCGAAGTCTGGTGCAGGACCTGGCGGAAGTTCTCCATGTGCGAGGTGAGCTTCTCGGTTTCGCCGGTGGCTGTCTCGACGTCCGTGAACTGCTCGCTGCAGGAGCCCGCGACGTTGACCACGGAGTTGGCGATGGACTGGCTGACCTCGGCGGCCTGGTCGGCGGTAGAGGTCAGCTCCTCGGAAGCGGCGGCGAGATATTCGGCTGTCTCGACGACGTTGCGCATGAGCTTGCGCACCTTTTCGGTCATATCACGCATGGCCATAGCCATCTTGCCGATTTCGTCGGGGCGGGCGCTGAGCGCATCCATCTCGGCCTCTTCCTGATCGGTAAGCGTGAAATTGCCGGTGCCGATGTTCTCCATATGGGCCGTGACTTTCTGGATGGGATCCGCCAGTGTTTTGCTGATGTAGAGCGCAAAGGCGATGAAGATGAGCTGCAGGACGATCATGACGCCCAGGCACTTCATGATACTGGCATGGAACTCGTCGTTGATCTTCTGTTCACGCGCAGCGACCGTGGTGTCGATCTCATCGATCCAGACGCCGGTGCCGAGTACCCATTGATAGGGCTGGAAACACATGGAGTAACTAAGCTTCGGCAGGGATTCTGTCTCACCGGGCTTCGGAAAAGCGAAGCGCGTGTAGCCTCCTCCTTCCTGCTGGGCATTTTTGTTGATTTCCTGAATGTAGGGGAAGCCGTTTGGATCTTTGGCGTTGATGCGATTCTTGCCCTCAGTGTCGCGGCCGAGCAGCACGACGTTGTCACCGGAGACCGTGTCGATCCAGAAATAGCCTTTTCCGTCATCGTAGCGCAGGTCGCGGATGCGGTCGGCAGCCTCCTTCTTAGCCTGTTCCTCGGTAAGTTCACCGGCCTGCTGCTTCTTGTAATATTCGTCGATGATGCTGTAGGCAACATTGGTTTCGCCCTTGAGTACTTTCTCGACGTTCTGTTCGAGGTCCTGGCGGTAGTTCACGAGCTCGGTCTTGCTTTCCTGATAGTTGCCGTAAAGGAAGAAACCGCCGATCAGGACGGTGGTGGCGATGGAGACACCGCTGATCGTCATGGTCAGGCGGGCCTTCATTGATGAAAGATCTGGCATAATAATCATCCCTCCGTAGCTTTAAGGAAACACTGATTAAATCGCCAGCCCATCTTGCCGCATCTTTTTCGCCTGAAGCTAACGCATAAGCGACCACTAAGGGCTAAAGCCCTAAGTGTCTGCTTACGTCGTCAGTGGCTCTCGACATAGCACCGCTATGCCTTCGAGCCACATCCTAGCCCAGACAAAAAATCTACGACAATCTGGACCAGCTCAATTAATCAGCGTTTCCTTAAGATAAGTTTATGGCTTTATCTTCTGTTTATTTATATTTATCTTTCGTCGATTATTGCCAAAATCCTCTATCAATACGCGGATAATTCCATAAATTAATACTTATTTAATTAAACAAGACAAAAGCAATGACCACAGGCTTATTTGCCACGTTCGCGGACACAAGGTATAATAGGGGCGTATAACATGATTTTTGCTGAAGCTGCGCAGAGGAGGCAGAAGGTAGTTGCAATACAGACATTTCCTGCATGATGATGGCAGGGCGGCGGAAATCCTGCGGTTCCTGCTCGTGGGCGGCGGCTGCTTTGTCTTCGACTACGGCCTGATGGTGTTCCTGACCGAGGCCGCGGGGCTGTACTACCTATGGTCTTCGGGCATTTCCTTCACGCTTTCTGTCGTGCTGAATTACTGGCTCTGCGTGAAATTTGTCTTCGCCCAGGCGCAGCATCAGTCGCCGAAGCAGATGAGCATGTTCATCGGTTCCAGTGTCACGGGGCTGCTGCTGACGCAATTCTTCATGTATGTGCAGGTGGACTGGCTGGGGCTTAATTATATGCTGGCGAAATTTGTCGCCGCAGGTCTCGTGACGATATGGAATTATATCTGGAAGCGCAAGGCAGTGCGCGGCTCTGTCACAGGGCAGGGACGGGAGGAAGTATGAGCAAAGGCAGCTGGCGGGAAGTTCTGATGCGTCATCCTTATGGCAGCATCATCCTTTACTTTGCAGTGCTTTACCTTTTAGGCAATAATCTGCTGCCCATGACGGATCCGGTGGAGAGCAACTACACGGAGACGGCAGGGGAAATGCTGGCGAGCGGGGATTACTTTTCGCCACGCATCTACGGTCATTATTGGTATGACAAGCCGGCGTTCTTCTACTGGGAACTGCTGGCGGCATTCTCTGCCTTCGGCATGACGGATTTCGCCGCGCGCTTTTTCCCTGCGGTGTTCAGCATCCTGGCGCTGTGCCTGACCTACCGCTTCGGCACGCTGCTTTACGACAAGGGTACGGGCCTGCGGGCGGCCTTCATCCTCGGCACGTCGGCAGGCTACTGGTACCTCTCGAAGGCCGTCATCACCGACATGACGTTGCTGGTCTTTTTCAGCCTGACGCTGATGACCTTCTACCTGGGCTGGTGCGGCAACAGGCGCTGGTATTTGGCGTCTTTTGCTTTTGCGGGCTTTGGCGTGCTGACAAAGGGGCCTATCGCATTCCTGCTGCCGGGCTTCGTCTATCTGATTTTCCTCTGCCTGCGCCGCCGGCCTGCCGAGATTCTGCGCATCCACTGGCCTCTGGGCATGGTGATTTTCCTCGCGATTGCGGGGCTGTGGTACGGGCCGATGGCGTCCATCCACGGGCAGGCCTTTATCGATACGTTTCTCGGCACGCATAATTTCCTGCGCGCCTCGGTGCCCGAGCATCCCGAGACGGATGTTTTCTACTACTATACGGCGATTACACTCATCTTCCTGCTGCCCTGGACATTCGTGCTGGGCTATGCGCTGAAAAAGAAGTGGCGCGCAATTCCCTGGCGTCATCTCCCGGATGGCACGCTCTTTTTGCTGGTCTGGGCCGTTACGGTGACGCTGTTCTATCAGTGCATGGCGACGAAATATCCTACCTATACGCTGCCGTCCTTTTTGCCTGCGGCTATTCTTGCGGCGCGCCTGCTGCGCGATTGGCCGCGCCTCGTGCGCTATGTGACGCTGGGATGGGGCGCCGTACTCGTCGTGCTGACCTTCTCCGTAGCTTTGCCCCAGGTGGAGCAGGCGTCCATGGCCCGGGAGGCGGCCATGGTGCATCAGGCGCGGCAGGGCGGAGAGCCCATCTATTACTGGGGCGACTATAAGGCCTCGCTCGTCTACTATCTCGGTGGGCAGAAGGTGCCGAACCTGCGCCCTGAGGCGTCTATTGAAAATATGCTGCCTGTGCCGGGCGAGAGCAGCTGGCGCGATCTGAATGTCATGCCATTCCAGGCCGTGGAGCAGCTGCCTGCAGGCACCTGCATCGTCGTGGCAGCGAAGAAGCAGAGCCACCGCAGCCCGGAAGTGCTGACGGATTACCTGCCGCCGGAGGCAGAGCTGCAGCTGCTCGGGGAGACGGCGAAGAGCCGGATCTACCGACTGACGCTGCCGGATTATCAATGAGGAAGTTGTTACCTATGCAATCTCTTGCTATCGTGGTCCCCGTCTATAATGAGGAGGACAATATCCCGCATTTCTATGCATCCGTCTGTGAGGTTATGCAGCCACTGGCTGCGCGCTATCGCTGGGAGGTCATCTTTGTCGATGACGGCTCCAACGATGAGAGCCGGGCGATTCTCGGGACGCTGGCAGCACGGGACGAGCGGGTGCAGCCCGTCTTTCTTTCACGCAACTACGGCCATCAGCTGGCGCTGACCTGCGGCCTCGACCGCGCACTCACGGATGTCGTGATCACGATGGATGGCGACATGCAGCATCCGCCGGCACTCATCCCCGAGCTGCTTGCACGCTTCGAGCAGGGCTATGACGTCGTGCAGACCATCCGCCGCACGACGGAGGGCGTGTCGTGGCTGAAAAAATTCTCCTCGTCATTCTATTATAAGGCGCTCAATGCGATTTCGGACATCGAGGTGCGGCCGGGCGGCTCGGACTTCCGCCTGCTCAGCCGTCCCGCGGCCGATGCCCTGCGCCGCTTTCGCGAACATGACCGCTTTATCCGCGGCATGGTGACGCAGCTTGGCTTTCGCCAGACGACGCTCTCCTTCACCGCGCCGCCGCGTTATGCGGGCAACTCGAAATTCTCGCCGCGCAAGATGCTGCGCCTCGCTTTGGCGGGCGTGTTCGGCTGCTCAACGGTGCCGCTTCGCATGGGCCTTTATTTCGGCTTTGTCTGTGCCATGCTCAGCCTGCTGGGGTTTGCCTATGTCCTCTATGTGAAGTATGTCGATCTTGATGCCGTGCCGGGCTGGGCAACGGATGTGAGTATCTCGCTGCTCTTCGGCAGCCTGCAGCTCATCGTGCTTGGCTTCATCGGCGAGTATATCGCCCGCATCTATCAGGAGGTCAAGAACAGGCCCCTGTATCTCGTGGGGGAGGAAATGCCGCGTCTGCGCCAGGATGGCATGGAGAAAAAGGAGCGGGGGGCAGAACAGGCATGAAAAAAGTTATTTTCAATGCCGACGATTTCGGCCTGCATCCGGAGGTTAATGCCGGCATCATCCGCGCCTATGAGCACGGCGTGCTCACGAGCACCTCGGTCATGGCCGTGGGGGCGGCGCTCACAGAGGCGGCGGAGCTGCTTCACAGTCACCCGGACCTGGATACGAGCGTGCACATCACGCTGGTGGCGGAGAAGCCCGTGCTGCCTGCGGCAGAGATTCCCTCGCTGGTGACGGAGGAGGGGCTGTTCCTGCCCGATTACGGCGCTTTCATGCGCCGCTATGTGTGCGGCGGCATCAGCATGGCGGAGGTGCGCGCGGAGTGTGAGGCCCAGATCGTGCGTTTGGAGGAGCTCGGTATCCATCCCTCGCATCTCGATAGCCATCAGCACCTGCACGTGTTGCCGGGCATCATTGAGATTTGCCTCGACCTCATGGAGCAACACGGCATCACGCGTCTGCGCATCCCCGCCGAGCCTTACGGCTTCACGGGCGGCTATCATGCGGGGATGTTCCGTCGCGTGGCGCGCGATGGCCTGACGTTTTTCGCGGAGCGGGCCCGCCGCAAGGCCAGGGCGCTTGGCTTCCGCATGCCGGACCATTTCTATGGTATGCTCTCGGGCGGCCATACGGGCGAGACGAATCTCCTGCGCCTGCTACGGGCCATCGTGGCCTCCCCAGGCGAGACCTTCGAGATCATGCAGCATCCAGGCCACACGACGCCGGAACTTGCGGCAAAATATCCCTGGGGCTATCACTGGAGCCAGGAGCGCGACGCGCTCTGCTCGCCAGCGGTCAGGGAGTTCCTGCACGATTACGACCTGCAGCCGACCGCGTTTCGGGATCTTTAATATCCATGGTCGTTGACTGTTTAAGTAACTTTTACCTATGCTTCATATGGGCACAAGGTTTGCTATTTATACTGACCTTAGGGAGTAGGAAAGCTCCCTGGGGAGGTGAGAGTTATGAGCAGTTTGGACAGGATTAGTGCTATTGCAGGCGTGAGTGCTGTCAGTCCGTATGCAACGCCAACGTATTCGTCCAGCGTGTCTACGGGAGCAGATACGGTTCGCTCTGTTGATCGTACTTCGTTCAGCAGCGTGCTGGACAGTGTCAGCAAGCAGTCTGACAGCAGTTCGGCGGTAGCGACGGCGGATAGTAGCAGCGGTAACAGCAGCGGCAATAGCGAGCAGGTCAAGACCGTTACGGAGGTCATGCCGGATGGATCTCTGCTGATCAAGCAGATGCGTGGCAATGAGGTTATCTCTTCACAGAAGATCAAGGTAGCGGATATGGGCCAGCAAGACGGTGCGGAAACCGCTATACGGGCCTATCGCGCGAGCAGCTACACTGGTGCCAGTGCGGGCTTGTTGTTCAGCACATCGATTTGATGCAGGACGGATAAAGGATTGATAAAGGAGCAAGGATTCGCGTGAAAACAGCATATTGTCATGCTTAGAGCCGTTGCACGGAATATACGTGTGACGGCTTTATTTATTATCCTTCTTTTCGGGCTGATCGGGTATGGGGATGGTTGCGTACTGGACAGGCGGTTTCCTGCCAATTATAATAGAGAAAATATGGATTTTACTGGATGTAGCGAATGGAAGTATGATTCGGTGCATGCGAATAAGAAAATGAGGGGATAGGAATGGGAGTACATGTCATTCACGAGGCGCGGCGCTGCCTGCAATGCGAGGAACCGCTGTGCATGCAGCGGGGGTGTCCGCTGCAGACGGATATTCCGGAGATGATTCGCCTCTTTTTGTCGGGGCGCGGCAATCAGGCGGGCATCATGTTGTTCGAGAACAATCCCATGAGCGATGTCTGTTCGCTGGTTTGCGACCATGAAAAGCAGTGCGAAGGACACTGCATTCTGGGCAAGGAGCATGGCACCAGTGCCGTGCAGATTTCGTCCATTGAGCACTACATCTCGAATACCTATCTGCACAAGTACAGTCTGATGAAGCATGCGGCGCGCAAGGAGCAGCGTGTGGCGGTCATCGGCGCGGGGCCGGCGGGCCTCACGGTGGCGACGAAGCTGGCGCAGCACGGCTACGATGTAACGATCTTCGAGCGCATGAGCCGTCTCGGCGGCATGATGCGTTACGGCATTCCCGATTTTCGCCTGCCGCGGGAGATTCTCGACACCTACGAGAAGAAGCTCAAGGCCCTCGGTGTGCATATCCGCCCGCATACGACGCTGGGCGGCACCCTGCACCTCGACGACCTCTTTGATGATGGTTACGCGGCGGTATTCGTGGGCACGGGCGTCTGGCGGCCGCGTCGTCTCGGCGTCAAGGGCGAAACGAACGGCAACTGTCACTTTGCCATCGATTATCTGAAGGATCCCTCCGTCTATGAACTGGGTCGCTCGGTCGTCGTCATCGGCTCGAGCAACGTGGCTATGGACGCTGCGCGCACGGCCATCCGCTACGGAGCGGAGCAGGTCTACCTTGTGGCGCGCCACTATGAGGTGTCCTCCGGCGAGCGCGAGGCGGACTACGCGCAGGCCGATGGTGTCGAGTTCATCTACGCCAGGACGACGAAGGAAATCACGCCGGATGGCCCCATGCTGGCTCAGCGCCACTTCGATGCCGATGGTCACTGTGTAAGCGAGGATGAGCCGGAGCTCCTGCGCGTAGATAGCGTGATCATCGCAGTGAACCAGGACCCGAAGGATAAGGTCGTGCGCACGACCAAAGGCCTCAAGACGAACGAGAATGGCCTCATCACCGTCGACGAGGACGGCCACACGACCCGCGAAGGCGTATTCTCCGGCGGCGATGTCGTGCTCGGCGCCCACAACGTTGTCACGGCGGTCAAGGATGCCAAGAAAGTGGCGGCAGCCATGGAAGCCTATCTGGAGCAGAAAGCCGCAGAAGACGAGAATAAGGACACGTCAGCAACACCTCAGCCGCATCGGCCGATTATGCACGAGTAATAGAAGAAAAGTATAGAACAAATCGGGAAGCGCAGCGGAAGTCTGCGCTTTTTCGTATCAAAAAACTTTTTGTAAAGCGTGTAGTTCTTTTGCAATTGTTTCATCGGCCGGTTGGAGTTGCTGTAAGGCTTGCAGTAGGGCGGCCTTGTTGGTGGTGATTTTCTTCAGGGCTGCTTTCGCGCAGTTGGCGCGCACAGCTCGCCGGATGAGATCTACTACGGGTGCTTTGCATCAAGCGAGGCTGGTATCGCTTAATATGCTTAAGATTTTAAATTGTGGTCTTGACAAGCGGCCCATTATAGATGGCCAAGCTATGCATAAAAATGCAGCAAGACCTTCATGCATCTGTGGCGGGATAATCTTGCTATTTCCCCGGTGCAAAGGTAAAATAGGGCTGACGCATATCATGCAGGCTATAAGTTTTCAGAATTGAGTTCATAAGTTGAGGACATGCCCTGTTTTGGGGCAGGTGTCCTTTGAAACCGGCACATCTGCGTGAGCAGATGGCCGGAAATGGGGTTTCCTTGAATACTTGGCGATTTTTGCGTAAGGCAAACAGGCCTGCAGGCTGACGATTTTTCGGAAGCCTGCGGTGTGGGTTGTTGGTTATGTAATTTAGGCGATTTTATGCAGGAACGGCTTCGTTGGCTGTTGTTGCTTGTAGTGGGGCAACATGTTGCCAGGCAACGAGATGTTCGAGCATGAGAATGACATACAGCCGGCAGTACCAGAGCTTGCTGGAACGGTGGTGTCCGTCCTCGAGCTTGTAGTCGGTCTTGATCCGCTTGTTGTCCCTTTCCGCAGAAGTACGCCGCTTGTATTCCTTTACCCATCCCTTGCTGCCGCGTGTCGGCTGGCAGAACATGCGGGGATTTTCCTGCATGGGCAGATGCACGACAGCGCCGTAGCCGGAGGCCGTGCACGGCTGATCGCAGTTGCAGACGACCTTTTTCCCGCCCTGCTCCTTGCAGTGCTGCAGTTTCGGGCAGCGGAACTTCATGCGCATGCGTGATTTCTCGCAGCCGTCGCTATGCATGGGAAGCCCGGCGGGGCAGAGCGGGCGTCCGTTCTCGTCCAGCTTGATGTCATGCCAGTCGGTGAGCGTGGAGCGCTTGTTGAGGTCAATGAATTGCTGTATGCCATTTTCCAGCAGGTACTGGTAGATGGGCATGGCGTCGTGGGCCGAGTCCAGCAGCAGCCGTTTGGTGTGCAGCTGCGGCATGAGCAGGCGGCAGAGGGAGAACGTTTCGACAAAGGCCAGCGAGTCATGGCGTGATGCAGGCAGCAGCAGCGGGAACACGGGCAGGTCGCTGTGTGACTCGGCGGCGGTCAGCAGGTACAGGTTGTAGCCGCTGTAGTAGCACTCCCGCGAGGAATCCCAGCCAATAAAGGAATCCGGCTGGGAGTAGTAGCGGTCGCAGTCGCACTTGGCTATGCCGCGCTCGTGGCAGTCACAGACGCGATGCTCACGGCTGCGCTCAGATGTTTTGACCGGTGTGCCATCCCCTGCCAGGCAGAGGTCCTGCGCGTCTATGAGCCCCTCGTCGATGGAATGCTGGAGGAAAAGCTGGAAAATGCGCAGAAGGCGTGCATAGGGCAGGCCTGCAGGCAGGGAAGCCTGCTTCCACTTTTCCAGTTCGCCGGCAACCGTGCCCTCCTCAGGCGCGTCAGCCTTCTTGTTTTTGCCATGCGGCGCTTTTGGGACAGCCTTTTTTGGGCGCACATGCGGCCGGATGTTGGGCGTATCCAGCGCCCATAGACGCGTGGCAAAATTATAGAACGTGCCGACCGAGGGGACGCAGCTGCCGTCCTGCCAGCCGCAGATGCGCGCATAAAGCGCGTTGCCGCGGAGCCTTTCCACCCAGTCCGTGATGGACGGCACCTTGAGAAAAGCGGCCAGCAGACAGGCAATGAGCAGGCTGGAGGGTGCATAAGGCCTGGGGCCAAACTTCGAGTAGGTTTCGGCAAGCAGCTGATCCACGGGTGACAGGTCGATGGACATAATGGCGCGGATGAATTTCACGAGCTTTTTGTCGACATGGCGGTGCGAGATGAACTCCCGCAGGGAGTCTGCATAGGCAGACTGGTAAAAAGATTCGGGAAACATGGCAAAGCCTCCTTTGAGCGGTGAAAAAAACGTTTCACTTCTCAGAAGGCGCGAAGCGCCTCGATTTTGGAGACTTTGTCAAGGGGTTTGCGGTAAAAAAAATTAAAAAATTGCCGTTTCGTGTGCGCCACGCGTGGAATCCGCGGGGGGCACGGAGAAAAATAGAGCCCCTGAACCCTTGAAAATAAAGGCTTCAGAGACTCTGAAAAAATATAGGCTGGTTCGGGGGGGGAGGAACAGGAAATTGAGTTTTTATATTGGTTGTCATTTGTCATCGGCGAAGGGCTATGAGGCGATGGGGCAGACGACGGTGGAGCTGGGTGCTTCGACATTTGCATTCTTCACGCGCAATCCGCGCGGTGGCAGGGCGAAGGCGATTGACCTGGCGGATGCGGCGCGCCTGCGCAGTCTTATGCAGGCGCACGCGTTCGGTCCCATCGTGGCCCATGCGCCTTATACGATGAATGCCTGCGCGGCCAAGGAACATCTGCGGGAGTTCGCGCAGGAGATGATGGCAGATGATCTCGTGCGCATGGAGCAGATGCCGCATCAGCTCTACAATTTCCATCCGGGCAGTCACGTGGGACAGGGGGCAGAGCGGGGCATCGAGCTCATCGCCGCGCAGCTCAATCACGTGCTGCGGCCGGAGCAGACCACGACCGTGCTGCTGGAGACCATGGCGGGTAAGGGTACGGAGATCGGGCGAAGTTTCGAGGAACTGCGGGCCATCATCGATCGCGTGGAGCTGCAGGATCATCTGGGCGTCTGCCTCGATACCTGTCACGTCTGGGACGCGGGTTACGATATTGTCAGTGACCTCGATGGTGTGCTGATGGAGTTTGACCGCATCATCGGCCTCGACCGCCTGCGTGCCATCCACCTCAACGACAGCCTGAATCCCTGCGGAGCCCACAAAGACCGCCATGCGCGCATCGGCGAGGGCGAGATCGGTCTGGAAGCCCTCGTGCGCGTCATCCGTCATCCCGCCTGCCGCCACCTGCCCTTTATCCTCGAAACACCCAACGATGCAGCAGGCTATGCAAAAGAAATCGCTTTGATTAAATCGTATGCAATTTTATGAGAGACAAAAAGCCTTTTTGGCACGGTAGGTGTCAGAAAGGCTTTTATAATCAGGTGCTAAAATTGATTATTACGGCGGTAGTGTACCGCCCCTTCCGGAAAAATGAAACCGCGAATCTGCTGGAATGGTACCGCAGGTTCGTGGAGAAATGGAACCGGAAAGCATGCGCTCATCGCTAAACTCAATCCTATCATCTCAAAAAGCATCCGTAACCCTGAACGAAATGGTTTCACTTATAACAAGGACGCTGGTCTTTTCACATGCCCGGAGGGACACCTTGCGATTCGTAAGGCGCGCACGGGGAAAAAAGAAACCGCAAAAAGTCAGCAAATGACATATTATTTTGACGTCGAAAAATGCCGCCATTGCCCGCAAGCTATCGGATGCTATCAGTCGGGAGCAAAGTCGAAAACATACTCGGTTGCGCTGAATTCGGAGCTTCATAAAGAGTAGCAGGATTTTCAGGTAACCGAAGCGTTCAAGGAATTGGCGCGGAAGCGGTATAAGATTGAAGCGAAGAACAGTGAAATTCGGGCGTCGATTATACGGAGTATGTCTGCAATATTATCGACGTCAAGCTGGCTACTAATGAGCCGGTTGGTACATACGCAGCGCATGTACTGGTCGGTACGAGCGCGTACGGCACAAGAATTTATGCTAGAGGGCAGGATGGCTCATGGGAGCGCGTTGATACCACGGGCTACTGTGAGGCAAGCTA
>Ga0256405_10004025_pt1 | contig 28637 bp, 23 predicted proteins | sample RumenRJG_02DNA_FD_189096 | JGI IMG/M metagenome (GOLD analysis project Ga0256405, IMG submission 189096) | Bovine rumen microbial communities from Lethbridge, Alberta, Canada - RJG_02 | ecosystem: Host-associated > Mammals > Digestive system > Stomach > Rumen | place: Canada: Alberta... | reverse complement strand
TCTAGGATAAGAGGGGAATACCTTATATGATATGATGAAAACTAAGAATAAAAATAGATAATTCTGAAGAGAATCAGTTAGTTACTAAATAAAATTGTATAGATCTATATGTTTGGGAAAGTTGTATATAATTTTTGCCATATTCTCAGTAACCATCTGCCATTAGGTCTTAACTTTTTATCACGGACAATTTTTGTTAGAATTCCAATGATATCTTAACATTGAACATATATTTTCATACGGTCAAATTAAGATTTAAGAATAAAATCAAGCATATGGTTATACAAGAAATGCTGATTTCTCTGCTACTTCTGACAGACTGCATTCCCATTGCACTTAACAATTTTACAGATTAGATAGGATCATCATGTCACTTACTTCTCTTATGCTAAAGAGCATCGAATATGCCACACCTTTTGTGGGGCTATCTAGGCTTTCAGCAAAACTAACTGATGCAAAACTGGGTAAATTTACACAGTTTCTTATAAAAAACTTTATATCAACCTTCAAGATTAACCTCGATGAAGTCGCAAACAGTGATATTAATTCATATGAGACATTCAATGATTTTTTTATTCGCAAGTTAAAAGAAGGAGCAAGACCCATAGACACCGATTGTACCGCTGTATTTCCAACAGATGGCACAATAGGTCAGGCAGGATCGATTACCGCAGGTAGGCTAATCCAGGCCAAAGGAATAGATTATTCACTCAAAAGTTTACTGGGTGGTGATCCAAAAGACGCTCATATTTTTGATAGCGGCATTTATTCTTGTATTTACCTCTCTCCTGCCAATTATCATCGTATTCACATGCCCATTGACGGTACACTAAAAAAAACAATTCATATACCGGGAAGACTATTTCCTGTAGGACAGAGAAATATCAGAAATATCTCCGATCTGTACACCACCAATGAACGTCTTGTTGCAATTTTTGAAACAACCATCGGAGAATTCTGTATTATCATGGTAGGCGCAGCCCTGGTCGGTTCTATTCATACCACCTGGGATGGAGACTGTGTTAGAAAAGAGTTCCTTATCAAAAATTATGATAACGAAAATATCCGTTTCCAAAAAGGTGAAGAAATCGGTTATTTCAAATATGGTAGTACCGTCATCTGCATCTGTAAAAAAAATAGCGCTATGCTTAACAGCGATATCGCATCAGGTGTTCCTGTTTACATGGGTAGAAAAATGCTTATTTGACACACCACACAAAAAAAATCTTAATAAAGTGTGATAACACAATGATTTTAGATAAAATTCCAAAATACTGGAAATATTTTTCTTTTTAAGATCAAAGAACTAGTTAAAACAGACATTTTAAAATTTCAATAATATTCAAAATACAGTTATAATTATAATGTTTTTTGCTTGCTATCCTTGGCGAGTATCAATAAACAAAATTCCATATTATTTTAGCTGATACATAGCCTCTAGGTAATTAGGAGATTCACGTGGAAAAATATCAAGCTGATGTTGCGATCGTGGGTGCAGGTGGTACTGGTCTTCGCGCTGCCATTGCAGTTGCACAGGCAGATCCAAAACTGAAAGTTGCACTCATTTCTAAAGTTTATCCAATGCGTTCCCATACTGTTGCTGCAGAAGGTGGCGCTGCTGGCGTCGTTAGAGACGATGATTCATACCAAAAACATTTTGAAGATACCGTTGCCGGTGGTGACTGGCTGTGTGAACAGGATGTGGTTGAGAAATTCGTTCATCAGGCTCCAGAAGAGTTATATCAATTAGAGCACTGGGGATGTCCTTGGAGCCGTAAACCAGATGGCAACGTTAACGTTCGCCGTTTTGGAGGAATGAAAGTTCCTCGTACTTGGTTTGCTGCCGATAAATCAGGTTTCCACATGCTTCATACACTGTATCAGACATCTGTGCAGTTCCCTTCCATTCATCGTTTTGACGAGCATTTTGTACTTGACCTCCTTGAAGAAAATGGAGAGTGTAAAGGTGTTGTCTGCTACGACCTGCAGAACGGTGTGTTCCGTCAGATTAATGCCAAGGCTGTATTTTTAGCCACTGGCGGTGCAGGACGTTGCTATCTCTTTAATACAAACGGCGGTATCGTAACCGGTGACGGCATGGCTTTGGCATATCGTCATGGTGTTCCACTTCGTGATATGGAATTTGTGCAGTACCATCCAACCGGACTTTTAGGTTGTGGTCTTCTTATGACCGAGGGCTGTCGTGGTGAAGGTGGTGTGCTTTACAATAAAGACGGATATCGTTATCTGCAGGATTACGGCTTAGGTCCTGAAACTCCTGTCGGCAAGCCACAGAACAAATACATGGAATTAGGTCCAAGAGACCGTCTGTCACAAGCATTCTGGAACGAATCAAAGAAAGGTCGTACTATCAAATATCCATTAGGTGAGGCTGTACATCTTGATCTGACTCATTTAGGTGAAAAATATCTGCATGAGCGTTTACCTCTCATCTGTGAACTGGCTATGACCTACTCAGGTGTTGATCCAGTAAAGGCTCCTGTTCCAGTACGTCCAGTTGTACATTACACCATGGGTGGTATCGAGACCGACGGCAATACTGCAACGCGTATGCCTGGACTTTATGCCGGCGGTGAATGCGCATCTGTAGGCATTCACGGCGCTAACCGTTTGGGTTCCAACTCTCTTGTGGAGACTATTGTCTTTGGTAAGATTGGTGGTGACGCCATGGTTGAACGTGCTCATGCCATTAAAGATTATGATTCTGCAGAATTGGCTCGTCAGGCTGAGGCTGCTGAAAAACGCGCATTGGCATTATTTGACGTCAAAGGCACCGAATCCATGTCCAAGATTCGTCGCGAGATGGGTGAATCTATGGAAGAAGGCGTAGGTATCTATCGTGAAGAAGAGTCCATGAAGAAGACTATCGATGTCTTAAAAGATTTACAAAAACGTGTAGTCAATGTCGGTCTTACTGACCGCGGTCGTGTCTTTAACACCGAATGGATGAACCTCATTGAATTAGGTTATACCTTAGATGTTGCTCAGTGTATGGTACATTCTGCTATTAACCGTAAGGAGTCACGTGGTTCACATCAGCGTCTTGATGGCAAAAACGGAGCCTACAAGAATCGTGATGACGTTAACTTCTTGAAGCATTCCTTAGCCTTTAAGAATAAAGATGGTGATGAGCCTCGCATCGACTACAGTGATGTTAAGATTACAACCTTCCAGCCTGCAAAACGTGTATACGGTGCAGAAGCAGATGCCGCAGAAAAGGCAAGAAAGGCAGCAAAGGAGGCTAAATAATGGAAGCTCAAAAAACAATGAAAATTACTGTTCTCCGCTACCGTCCAGAACAGGATAAGGAACCTTGGGAACAGACCTTTGACGTTCCATATCATCAGGAAACCTCTGTACTTGAGGCTTTATTCTACATTAAGGATAATTATGAGCCTTCACTTTCATTCCGCTGGTCCTGCCGTATGGCCGTCTGTGGTTCTTGTGGTATGATGGTAAACGGTGTTCCTCATCTAGCATGTAAGACGTTCTTACGTGACTATGAAGGCAAGGATATGAAAATCGAACCACTTGCCAACTTCCCAATTGAAAGAGATCTGGTTGTAGACTTAAGCGATCTTATCGAGAAGATTGAGCGTATCAAGCCTTACATTATTCCTGATGCTAAGAATGCCAATATGCCTCTTAACAAAAACTTCAAACAGACTCCAACTCAGATGGAAGCCTATTTACAGTTTGCTCAGTGTATTAACTGTGGATGCTGTTATGCTGCATGCCCTCAGTACAAGCTAAATCCTAAGTTCATAGGACCTGCCGCTCTGACATTACTGTATCGTTATAATACTGATAACCGTGATGCCGGTGCCAAACTGAGAGCTCCATTCCTGAATGCCGAAGAAGGTGTATGGAGTTGTACTTTCGTTGGTTACTGCTCAGAAGTATGTCCAAAACATGTAGATCCATCTTCCGCTATTCAGTTAGGCAAGAAGATGAGTGCAACCGACTATGTCTTTAACATGATTAAACCGGAGCATTAATAAAATGAGCGAAGTAAAATCATATCGTAAGCCTTATAATCCTCCAGTCAAAAAGATGACTTGGTGGACAGAAAATCCTTTCTACATCATGTATATGGTGCGTGAAGGCACTGCTGTTTTAGCACTGTTTGCCGTACTTGAAATTGTACTTGGCATCTTCATGATAGGTTTATGCAGTATCAGTCCCCTGACTCCTGCCGAGGCTGCTGCTCCATATATTTGGTATCTACAAAACTTTCTTGGAAATCCTCTCATCATTCTTTTGAATGTTGTAGTACTGATTTCTCAGATCTATCATGCTATTACCTGGTTCTCTCTGATGCCAAAGGCAGTTCGCGTCTTTATGAACAAGAATTCCACAGAGTTATTACCAGAGTGGGTGGTTAAGAGTGGTTTATATGCTGCCCTGGCAGGAACCACTGTTTTCATCCTTGTTGTTGCTTTCTTAACCGTATAAGGAGAATTACAATGCGTCAATTTCTTCCAACTCGCTCCGATGAGCCAATGTACTGGTTAATGTTTGGTGCCGGCGGTATGGTAGCCTCAATTGTTTTACCTGTAATTGTACTCATTATGATTATTGCAGGTATCACTTCATCTGATCCTACTTCATGCCTTTTGAATTTCTCACAGGTAACCACCATTTTTTCAAACTGGCTGCTAAGCCTAATGGTCTTTGGTACTGTATTCCTGCTAACGTTTTACGCTCTGCACAGAATGCACCACTCCAGCCATGATTTTGGCATTCATTCCAAGCTCACCTGGTACATTGCCTACGGTACCGCAGCAGCAATTTCATTTATGTCATTAGGAATTCAGTTACTAATCTACGTCAAACTGTTTTAAATGACATATAACTCTAATCTAAAACCGGGCATCAGCCCGGTTTTATTTTGACAAAAATCTGACCATTGATCCCTAACCACTTTAATGTGTTAAATATTGCCTTAAACAGCAATAAATAATACATAATTCTGATATAATTCACTGAATTTATAAAACATATTTCTTATAATGAAATCAGATTATCTTTGGAAAGGAATAATATTCCATAGACTTAAACAGAATTATTTTTTATAACCCTGCTGTTCTCCTCAATTGTTTTGTCTCCTAGAAATTGTGTTGGATAGCATTAAGTTAATCTTTATCTCAAGGATCTTAATATGAAGAAAACAAAAATGGTATGTACCATCGGACCAAAGTCCGAAAAGCGTGAAGTCATGGAAACTCTCTTAAATTCAGGCATGAATGTGATGCGTTTGAATTTTTCACATGGTGACTTCGAGGAACACGGTGGACGTATTACCAATATCAATTCCATTATGCAGGAAACCGGTGAAGTTTTCGCCGTTCTTTTAGATACTAAAGGTCCTGAAATCAGAACCGGTAAGTTAGAGAACGGTCAGGACGTAGAGTTATCCACTGGTGATAAACTTGTTTTAACTGCCGATCCTGACTTTATTGGCAACAAAGAAAAAGTCAGTGTAAGCTACCCTGATCTTGCCAAGGATTTGAAGATTGGCTCAACTGTCCTTTTGGATGACGGTCTGATTGGACTTAAAGTCAAAGGCTTTTTGGGTAAAGATGTAGAATGCGAAGTAATGAATAACGGACAGTTAGGCGAACACAAAGGTGTAAACCTGCCTAACACTCATATATCCATGCCGTTCTTATCAGAAAAGGATCGTGGGGATCTTAAATTCGGTATTGAAAGAGACGTGGACTTCATTGCCGCCTCCTTCACCAGAACCAAGGAAGATGTTCTTGAAATCAGAAACTTCCTCAATGCCAATGGCGGTAGTGATATCAAGATCATCTGTAAAATTGAAAATCAGGAAGGTCTTGATAACTTTGAAGAGATCCTTGAAGTATGTGACGGAATCATGGTGGCCCGTGGTGACATGGGTGTGGAAATTCCTGCCCAGGAAGTTATTTTTGCTCAAAAACACATCATTAGAAGATGTAATGAAGCAGGTAAGCCAGTCATCACTGCAACTCAGATGCTTGATTCCATGATAAAAAATCCACGTCCTACACGTGCTGAGGCTGGTGACGTTACCAACGCAATTTTAGACGGTACAGACGCTGTAATGCTATCAGGTGAATCAGCAAAGGGTAAATATCCTCGTGAGGCTGTAAATACCATGAATACCATCTGCGAGAGAACTGATGCTTACTGTCTGCAGTTCGCCGATGAAATCCGTCGCGTAGTTAAACCTGCTCCTACTGTAACAGATTCAGCCTGTCTTGCTGCTGTTGAGGCCTCAGATAGTTTGGGTGTTCCTGTAATTGTAGTAGCCACAGAACATGGAAATTCTGCACGTGCGATCCGCAAATTCAATCCTAAGGCTTTAATTTTAGCACTAACTCCAAATGCTAAAACTGCACGTCAGTTATGTGTAACCCGTGGTGTAATTCCTAAGATTGTAAACCGCATCAATTCAACAGATGAATTCTTCTCACTAGGTAAGAAGCTTGCTATGCAGTTGGGGCTTGCTAAACTTGGAGATAAGATCATTATGGTAAATGGAGCCCTTGTACCATCTGGTATTACCAATACCATGTCTGTACAGACAATTTAAAAAAAGGCACAAATGTGTCTTTTTTGAAGTTTTAAAAAAAACCGCAAACAGCGGTTTTTTTTATTTGTTCATAATTTTAGCATTTACTTTTTCTTTAACATCAAGCGGGATCTGATCCCATGCCTGTTTAATGGGAATAACCAGATTGATACACTCATCAATAGGTTCAGGTTTCATTGACACCTGTGCCTGATTCAAAAGTTCTAGCATATACCCATACAATGCATACAGTCTTTCATAAAGCTCAGGATCTGCCTTCTTATCAAGAAAATTCTGCAGACCATTAATAATTCCCATCGCTTTTGAAATACGATTGGCCTTGTATTCAAAATCATTGCGAATGATCGCACCTTTTGCCTGAGAAAGCCTCTCAATTAAGCCTTCATACAGCATCTGAATGATACGATGCGGATCTGCCACCGCCAGCTCAGCCTCTATATTAGTTTTCTTATAGGCCTTCAGATTTCTTCCGTACATATGATCTCCTGCAATCATAAAATGGAACATTATCTATCTATATTAACGTCATTTGTGCAAAAAAGTTAAGGGATAAATCATAAATTTCTAAAAAAAAACCGCCCAGTAAAGGACGGTTTTGAGCGCTATTTCAAGAGAGATCCGGTTCAAACTTTTTCATCAAACAAAAGTCCAATGGCTTCTGCTTTTGCGTTCTCAGGAGTTGCCTGATTCTGCTCACGCATTTCAGCGAGTTTTTGTGCAAATTCCAAAAATTCTTCCGAAGGGATCTGACGCACCAATTTGTCAGTATTCCTATCTGTTACCTTTACAATAGTATCTTCGGATTCTTTATCAATGCTGAAATTAAGACCAATATTCTGCTTATTAAGAGCGTACATACGCTCCTGTGCAAGCTTCTCATTACGCTCTTGCAGTGCCTTTGAGATTTTCTTTTCCTGATTTTTAGTCTTCTCAGCAGTGGTCTTCTGCTCTTCTTCTTTCCCTAGAGCATCAGTTGCGGATTTATTGGCAGCATTGAAATTGCTCGATTCATCACGTGCAGTCTGTTCTATAGCACGCGACATCTCATTACGAGTTGAAGACTTAATCTTGTTGTCTTTATCTAGATCATCGAAATTCATCGCCACATTACTAAGCGTAGATGAAGTTTTAATAGTAATGTCAGTCATAGCGCCCTCCCCCCAAATACAAGGAAGCATATCTCTCTCTAAAAATAACTATACAATACCCTTTGTATTCATTATCGGCAATTTTTATAAATAACTTTAAATTTTTTTTTAGTTTTTTTTTTTTTAATTTTATTGAAAAACAAAAAGATATTTATTTATAGAGGCAAATGATAAATTAACGCTTCTAAATATGTTAACTAGATCACATTAATTTTATAGACAGGAACATAAAAGACATCAAGATAAACCAGCATAAAAAAATAGTATCAGCGTTATAAGAGAGATAGGGGTAGGGCGCTGATACTATGAGAGGATTATCCTAGGCTAAAAGTGCAGCCGCATCAAAAGCACTGATATTGGACTGCACTCCACCATTGGATCTGGTCAGCATCGAGGCGATATCAGCAACCATACTTTTGGCATTGCCGGCATCTACCTTGATAGAACTTTTTTCTTCAGCATTTTGGATACCAGACTGCAGATTGACAACCGAAGCGCTGCTATGCTGAGCGGTCTTCTGTGGCAGTGTCACATTCTGATCTTTAACCATGGCGCTTTTTTGAGTAAAAGCACTAACTCCTGATACATTATTAACGTTCATCATTTTCTCTTCCTCACTATATTTTAATTATATATAATCAAACAAAGATTGCTTGTTTACCATTGAATAAATTTGACGTGACACAGATAATTGATTCTGTGCCCTCACCAGATCAGAGGCAGCCTCAAATGCATCTATCTCTGAAATCTCAGCCTTAGAAGACTTTTTAATATCTGAAATTGATTCATTTGAATTCATAACATTTTCAATGGCATTCTGTCTTGCACCAATAAGTCCGCGGTAACTGTCATAATGCAATAAAGCAATATTGACATCTTCCTCACACTTGGTAATTTTTGCCACTTTCTCAGTAGTAGTAAGCGTATCACTATTAATATCCTTGACTATTTGCGTCAAAATATTGAGCATATTGTCAGTTTTTGGAGGATCCAACTCGATAGCAATGGTACCACTTGGTGTTTCTGTATCAAAAGCAAATTTCATGCCATTAACCTCAATCTTAGGTACCGAAGTCGTCAGATCAATTTCACCTCTAGCCAGGACATTTCCGCCTGTATCACTGTCTGCTAATTCATAAGTAGTAGGAACCTGACTGTTGTCCAGTCTTAGATAAACCTTATTGTTTGCCCCGTTTTCATAGTATTTTTCGAATAGATCAGAAAAATTGCCATAGTTTGAAACTTCGGAACTTAGTAGCCCGCTTGCGGTTGCTCCAGGAGTTGCAGTAAAAGAATATGCAGTCTTGCAGTTTTCAAAAATATCGAGTCCTGAATCTGAGACCTGAACAGTCACATTAGGAGCCACCACCACCCCACGTGTGGCGCCATCGGCCTTACATACATAATGACCTAAGGAATCAATCTCATAGGTTGGGACATCACTTTGGGCACCGGAAAAAATATATTCCCCATCAGTATTCTGAGTATTCATAAGATCAAACAAATGATCACGCAACTGCTGAATTTCTGATGACAAAGCCTTTAAACTCGACGCATCGTTGGAACCATTGATACACTGCTGTAATCTTGTATTGATGCTCGAGAGGGTATCCCACATGGAGGCAATGGCAGTTTCCTCTTCAGAAAGAGCATTATTGGCAATAGCACCATCCTCATTGTACTGAGTATAGGCAGCAATAGCTCCCTCATATTTAATCTTGCTAGCCATGCCCGAAGGATCTTCTCCGGCTTTCTGGAATTTATATCCAGTATTGTATCTAATGGAAGTCTCATCAACCTTACTGTTTGAATTCTGTATATATTTCAAACTGTTGGTGAACTGCATGGTGGTTGAAATTCTCATTTATCTAACCTCCACTAAAAAGCCTGAATAAGAGCGTTAAAAATGGTCTGTGAGGCTTCAATAATCTTGGCACAGGCCTGATAAGACTGCTGGAACATCAGAAGATTTGCCGCCTCTTCATCTAAATTTACACCAGACTTGGACTCGTACATGGCAACGGTCTGATCATATTTGGTTTTGGCAGCCTCACCGTTTGACAATGCCGACGAGGACACAGAGCCTAAGTGTGCCAGTATATTGGCATATCCTTCGTTACAGGTGACAACCTTCGATGATCCGGTGTCGCGGACAAGTGCAGACTTGCGTAACGAAATTAAAGCATTAGCATTGGAGTTATCCGCCTGTCCACCGTTATTAATTTCCACAGTAAAGGTATCACCTTTTTTAACCGTACCAGTGATATTTATATCGTATCCTGGCTTTCCGTCCGGATAAAGTTTATTACCACTAGCATCCAGGGCATTGGCAAAGATTTTGATACCATCGGTAGAAGCAGGTGTATAACCTAATTGAGTACCATCATTTGCGAAAATCACATAATTGGTACCATCAAATACCACTTTGTTGGGTGCATCGGTATTAAACTGAGGTTTTCTATTGCCATCAATATAAACACCATAGCCTGGACCAGTATTAGTACAGGAAGCAAGAGAAATTACTGCGTTGCCGTAATTATTTGATGCAGTTTTAGTTCTGACTGCGGATGCAAAGGCAAAATCCTCAGGCTTATTGATCAGGATTTCTGCATCAAGACAGGCATCAAAAGTTGGCTGCACTCTGAATCTAGAGCCACTACCTAGCATGGTGGCATCATCATACCTTTCTTTAAAGTACATCTGAATACCATGATCATTTAAAGTGATGGTATGTCCGTCACTTTCAAGGGTAAGCCCGGTAGCAGGAATCTCAGTACGCTTATTCTCAGAGTCGATTGTATAGACGTGCATCTGTCCGCCAATACAGTCTACTTCATATATATAACCCTGTACTTTAGTCCCCTGACCTTCAATAAAGCTTGTGGTCATGGCATAATTAGGATTATCACAAACCGCATTTATATCTTCAAGTTTAACGATCCTGCTGCCTGCCACATCTTCTAAGGTAAATCCAGCCTGATTCTGCACATTGAGACCATCGGAAAAGGCTACCATAAGTTTGCCCATTTCTCTTAAAGTGTAACGCAGTTCATCCGTTGCATTTAGATAGCCACCTAAAGAGCCCCCGATTTTGTCATCAGAAAGTACTATATTTGATTTATCAAGACTTGTGGTAACCACTGAACGATAGGATAAATAAATATCTCGTTTAGTTGCATCAAAGGTATCAATTTTATCGGTTAGGCTGGCGTAAGTTTCACCATTTGCCAGAAGCATACCATTATCCATATACACTTCATAGTCGCCATTAGACTGTTCCACCACCTGTACGCTAACATATTCAGACAGTTCATTGATAAGACGATCACGCTCATCCAACATCTGCAGGAAAACTTCTCCCTGCACATCATTCTCACCGATATTTATGGAATGGATCTGTCTGTTGATTTTGCCAATACTCTCAGTCAACGAATTGATGTTTGTAACATTGTCGTGAATTCGTCCGTTAACATCATCAATGGTACTGCGGATACTCTCATTAGCCTGCTGATAACGGTACAGCACACTCTTTAAGTCCTGCAGCACCGCCTGACGATTAGAAGATGATGTTGGTAAGGCTGCGGCCGTGGAGAGCTCATCAAAAAAATCACTCATGGCATTAGCAAGAGAGTTAGCATCATCAGATAAAAGCTTATCAGCCGAATCCAATCCTTCAGCAAAGGCCTTATGATAATTGTATGCACCAGAATCGACGTACATTTGACGCTGTACGTACTGATCATATATACGACGGGTATAAGTAGCACCTACTCCCCAATCCACACAGGAAGTATAGGTCTGAGTCTCTTTGCGGATAAAACCTTCAGTATTGACGTTATTGATATTGTTCGATGTTGAATTCAATAACCTCTGCTGATTTAAGACACCAGTTTTACCTGTTATGATTAGATCGCTACTCATTTTTATAAACCCCTTTTGTGGCAAAAAATTGCCAAATTTCTCTCTTGAAATTCCTACATGCTATTTGTATGCCATAAATGCGATTTTCCTTGAAATATTTTTGAGTTTTTCCGCATACCCTGGATCGGTAGCATATCCAGCCCGTTGAATTTCTTCAAAATACTCATCAGGTGAATAGGATTTTCCTACGGCTTTGGAGTAACGTGGATTGTCATGGATAAAGGAAATGTAATCCTGCATACTCTCTAAAACATCAGCATACTTTCTGAAGGCACTGACTTCGTTTACAAACCTGCCATTGGCAAATTCTGGAGAACTTAATTTTTCTGACTCGCCCTTCCATGCCGAATTTGCCTTAATACCATAATAGTTATTGCCCTTTGGCACATGTTTGCCCCATCCGGTCTCAAGCGCAGCCTGGGCCACCAGCACCAGCGGATTAAAACCAAGTCCTTCCACAGCCTTTAAGGCATATGGCATCATCTTCTCAACAAATTCCTCGTGTGAGGCAAACTGTTTCATACTCTCAGGGGCAGGCAGACCTTCATACATTCTGCGTAAATTCTTAAGGCTGGCAGTTTTATCTACACGGTTATCAGCTGTACTGGTGAAGGTGCTGATATTAGGCACGTTTGCTCCACGTAAATGGACAGTTGAACCAGAGACAGACATCTTATCTAACTCCTTTAACAGTTCCTTGCCTTCATCACCTAGGGATTTTGCAAACTGTTTGGTAAGCAGATAGGTTATGGAATTTTTGTTAACACCGCCTTTTTGGGTCATGGTGGCAACATTCTGCTGAGCCAGCATATCCTCAAAAAACCCGGAATATTTGGAATGCAAAGGAGAATCAGGATTGATAGTGTCGTTTGATTTACGCATGGCATCAACCCAATACTGATTGAGAATAGACTGAAACTGCTCAGCAGCAGCCTTTAAGGCTAGAGCCTGAGATTTCTTATCTCCACGGCCTAACGCTCTGATTTTGCCAAGATTACGGTGATCACCAATAAGGCCCAGATCTACACTTGACTGTAAATTTACCGAAGATCCCTCATCCATATTCCATACCTGTTAAAAATTCGACACTTCATAGTTAGAAGACATTAAGCAAAGTCTATGCCAGCTGTTTATACCTAAAAATCAGTCAGTTAGTTCACAAGTCTGGATACTTAATCAAAAGTACAGAAAAAATTGAGATACTTCACATTTTTTATGTCAGTCAAAAGTCAATTTTTTGTCATTTCACTCTTACGCGTTATCATATAACCACAGTAAAAATATAGTTTTTTTTATTTTTTTTATTCTCAAAAAACGTCAAAAAAACAACAAACGGTAACAAAACGCGGGGAGCAACGTTTTTGTACCTTCTCTGACATTTAATGTCTAGAGAATACCGTACATAATTGAGGTCATTATGAAATTCGCAGGAAACCTTCTTATCCTAGAAACAGACGCTCAGAAACGAGCCTCTCTCGAAACGATTTTCTCCTTTTTAGGGCTCAGCTGCCAGAGTGGAGAGCCTTTGGACTGTATTTCCTATTTGGATTCTGAAAACACTAACGTAGATTATTGCGTAATAGGTGAAGTAGAGGGGTGTAACTATAAAGAGCTGTTAGGCAAACACCCTAACACAGCATTTTTGCTGTGTAATGACAGTAGCAGCGATGAACTCTCAGACTGCGTAAACCTGATGGGAAAAATTGGAAATGATCCAAACTATGACGAGATAATGACTCTTCTGCACTACTGTCAGTCTTTCCGCTCCATGCGCAAATTTTCTGAAAAATCTGGCAACGGCGCCTCAAAACTGATAAAAATGCTCGTTGGCCAAGGTAAAGCCATTACCAATGTCAGAAGACTTATTGAGCAGGTAGCCCAAAAAGACACATCTGTACTGGTGCTCGGAGAATCAGGAACTGGAAAGGAAGTCGTGGCTCGCGCCATACACGAACTGTCCGACCGACGGGATAAGGCTTTTGTTCCAGTAAACTGCGGTGCCATTCCGGCAGAACTTCTAGAATCAGAGCTCTTTGGCCATGAAAAAGGAGCATTTACCGGAGCTATTTCCGCCCATGAGGGCCGGTTCGAACTTGCTGAGGGCGGCACCATCTTCTTAGATGAAATCGGAGATATGCCTTTTGCGATGCAGGTTAAACTCTTGCGTGTGCTGCAGGAGCGACAGTTTGAACGTGTCGGTTCCAACAAACCCATAAAGGCTAATGTCAGAGTTATAGCCGCAACGCATCAGAATCTTGTGAAAATGGTGGAAGAAAAAACCTTCCGTCAGGATCTCTATTATCGACTCAATGTCTTTCCAATTGAAACCCCGCCACTGCGTGAACGTACGGATGACATTCCATTGCTTATTCAGGAACTTGTGAACCGCCAAAGTGAATCGCAGCATGCCTCCATCCGTTTTACGCAGCGGGCCATGCTGCAGTTAATGTCCTGTCCTTGGCCTGGAAACGTAAGAGAACTCTCCAATATTGTGGAAAGACTTCTCATTCTGCACCCAAACGAGGTGGTAGATGTCGAAGATTTACCACTAACCTACCGAGGCGGACAGTTAGAGGATGATCCGTATGCAGAACGTATGGCATTATTAGATTCCTTCTCCGTACCTTTAGCCGGTGACGAGTTGCAGGAAGGTTTTTTCAATGAGGAGGATGACAATAAACCCATAGAACTGCCGCCACTGCCAGTTATTGACGGGGAAAATGACATGGCTCAGGCCTTTACGCCAACGCTTTCTCCTGAAGGGATCAATCTCAAGGATATGGTATCAAGCATAGAAATCAGTATGATTAAGCAGGCTTTAACCCAATGTAATGGAGTAGTGGCCAAAGCCTCGGAAATTTTAGGCTTAAGACGTACAACACTCGTCGAAAAAATGAAAAAATATGGAATTGCTTCAAATTAAGGTGTGACTATGAAAAAAGATTTAAATGATGCCATTGATTCCTATCTTAACAACAAGGTACTGATGATAACCGGTGGTACAGGCTCTTTTGGCAACAAACTGGTAAACGTTCTTCTTGAAAAATATCATCTCAAGAAAATCATCATTTATTCCCGCGATGAGTTAAAACAGTATGAAATGCAGCAGCGTTTTGCAAAAGATCTCCGCAAATTACGCTTTTTCATAGGAGATGTGCGTGATCTGCAGCGTCTTAACATGGCCATGAAAAATGTGGATATTGTGATCCACGCGGCCGCCTTAAAACAGGTGCCGGCAGCCGAATACAACCCTATGGAATGCATCAAGACCAATGTTGATGGCGCCAATAACGTGATCGAGGCTGCCATTGGAAATAATGTCGACAGGGTTATCGCCCTCTCCACGGATAAGGCTGCCAACCCTATCAATCTTTATGGAGCGACAAAACTGTGTTCCGATAAGCTCTTTATTGCCGCCAACAATCTTAAGGGAAGCAACCGGGTAGGTTTTTCTGTGGTACGCTATGGAAATGTTTCCGGTTCAAGAGGCAGTGTTGTGCCTTTCTTTAAAAAATTAAGAGACGAAAAAGCGGAATTTATTCCAATCACGGATAAAAATATGACCCGTTTTTGGATCTCCTTAGAACAGGGAGTGAATTTCGTTCTAGCCTCACTGGTAAGAATGCATGGAGGAGAAATCTTTGTACCGAAGATCCCTTCCATAAAGATTGTTGACTTGGCTACCGCCATTGCTCCTGATATTCCGCAAAAAGAAGTAGGAATTCGCCCTGGCGAGAAAATTCACGAACTGATGTGTCCACATGATGATGCCCTGCATGTTGTAGAGTTTGACGACTTCTTTCTTATAAGACCAGCCTATAATCTCAGTATCAGTTCAAGTGAACTCATATACCTAGAAACAGCACTTCATGAGAAGGGACATCCGGTCAAAGCAGATTTTGAATACAATTCCCTCAACAATCCATGGTATATGGATATCGAGGAAATCCGTCAGTTTCTTGAAAAAAATATCAAATAATACATGGTGAAAAATGATCCCTTACAGTACCCAAACCATAGAAGATGATGATATTAGGGCGGTAACTTCTGTTCTCCACTCGCCTTATCTTACCTGCGGACCGAAAGTTACAGAGTTTGAAGAACAGGTAGCCTCTTATGTCGGAGCAACTTATGCTGTAGCCTGCAATTCGTGTACCTCAGCTCTTCATTTATCCATGATGGCATTGGGTGTAAAAAAAGGTGATCTTGTGTATGTCAGTGCCGTAAGTTTCGTAGCCTCGGCCAACTGCGCCCGCTACCTTGATGCCGATGTTGAATTCATGGACGTAAATAAAGATACGGGCAATCTTGATTTAAACCTTTTGGAAGAACAGCTAGAAAAAGCAAAGAAGAATGGAAGACTGCCAAAAGTCATAGTCGCTGTACACCTAAGTGGTCGTCCTGTGGATTTAAGAAGACTTAAAGTCCTAAAAGACCTTTATGGTTTTTATATTCTTGAGGATGCCGCTCATGCACTGGGAGCCATCTATGAGGAACACAAGATAGGTGACTGCTTTTACTCGGATATAACTGTCTTCAGTTTTCATCCGGTGAAAATTATCACTACCGGTGAAGGCGGGATGTGTATGACCAATAATGAAACCTTCTATAACAGCATCCGCTGTCTCTCTTCACACGGCATTATTCACGACAGAGACTATCTTATCGATAAGAGCATGCCTAACTATTATTATGAAATGCAGCAGTTAGGGTTTAACTATCGCATTACAGATCTCCAGGCCGCTTTAGGCATAAGTCAGATGGGAAAGTTGGACAGATTTTTGCAAAAAAGACGGGAATTCGCCCGCGAGTTAACAGAACTTCTGTCTCAGGACAAGAATCTCATATTGCCGCCGCCTGACACTCAGGACTCAATAAGTTCATGGCATTTATATCAGGTTGGGATCCCTTTTGACAAAAGAGATGAAGTTTACACCATTCTAAGAAAGCGCGGTATCGGAGTTCAGATCCACTATCTGCCAATCTACAGACATCCTTACTATCAGAGCCTCAAACACTATCAGCCTCTTCAAGGCGCTGAAGAGTTCTTTAAACACACCCTGTCCATGCCACTATATCCCAAAATGAAACGTCTTGATCTGCAGATGTGTGCGGCTACACTGTTAAGACTCATTGATACGGAGCGCTAAACCATGAAATTACTAGCCTGTATTCCTGCCCGAGGTGGTTCCAAGCGCATTCCTCACAAAAATGTGGTGGATTTTCATGGTAAACCGCTTATCTCATACTCTATTGAAGCAGCCAAAAAAAGTCAGCTCTTTTCTGAGGTTATAGTCTCCACCGATGACATTGAAATTGCAAGAGTGTCGGAAGAATATGGGGCTATGGTACCTTTTATGCGTGACGCTTCACTTGCTGATGACTTTACAGGAACCTTTGCCGTAACCCGAGACGCTTTTTTAAAAATGCAGGAAAAAGGCTATGACTATGACGGCATATGCTGTATCTATGCTACTGCGCCCTTACTTACACCTGATTACCTTATAAAGGCTTTTACCTATCTTAAACCAGGTGTAGACTGTGTCATGTCAGTATGTGAATTCACCTTTCCCATCCAGCGCGCCTTCATCATGGATAAAACAGGTGCCGTGAAATATCGTGAACCTCAATATGCCTCAAGCCGCTCACAGGATCTTGAAAAATGCTATCACGACTGCGGACAGTTCTATTTTTACACCAAAGAGGCAGTACTTGAGAATAAGACTCATGTAACCAGACCATTTATCGTTCCTACCTACAGAGTCATGGATATCGATACCAAAGAGGATCTAGCCTACGCTAAAGTCATGTATAAAATTCTTATGGAGATGCACCTTGAGTAAACTTGTAGCGGTTGTCTTAAAGGCAGATCCTCTGATAGGTACTGGACATCTGATGCGGATCAAGGCTCTCCTCCCCTATCTTGCTCCCTACCGGTTTATGCTTTTTTGCGACTCCCTTGATGAAAAATTGCGTGCTCTATGTCAGGAATACGAGAAAATTGTACTCGCCGATAAAAAAATCCTAGTAAAAAAAATCCTTGAAGCATGTCCTGACCTAGTCTTAATCGATCATTATTTTTTGAATAAGGATTTTGAGGAGCCTCTCTATCAGCATGCCGTAGTTGCAGTCATCGATGATCTGGCCAACAGAGCACATATGTGTCATTTGCTTTTTGATCAGCGTCATGAGCCTCATGATGATTACCAGAACCTTGTGCCAAAAGACTGTAAAGTATATTTGGGAGATGACTATAATCTTGTCAAAGAGGAATTCTTTAACCTTAAAAAAGTTTCATCTGCCGCTTCGCCACATCCTAAAGTGCTTATCTCTTTTGGCGGATCTGATCCTGTTCACGGATGTAAAATATGTCTTGATACCATTTTAAAACACCGTATTTTTGAGAATTATGACTTTACAGTTCTAGCAGGTCTTTCCAATCCTGATTATGGTGAAATGGTGCGTGCCGCACAAGATAACGGACATATTACTATCCTCAGGCATACCGAGGATGTTGCCGCTCTATTCTCAAAAACAGATATTGCCATTGGTGCCTGCGGAGGAATGTTCAAAGAACGCATCTGTGCGGCCATTCCCTCTCTAAATGTTGAGATTGCTGACAATCAGCACGGGGTCATAGCCAGCATGGTACAAAAATACAATTTAGGCCTCGGGCTTAGCATAAATGAACTTAAAAATGGCCAAAAATTAAAGGCCTCTCTCGATACCCTATATGATAAACGCGTCTACTATGCACAAAACTGTCGTAATCTTTATACTCACAGTGGTCTGCCACGTATTGGCGCCATCATCAAAGCCTATCTTGAGAAAAGAAACTAAAGCTCTTCACTGCCATCAAGAAATGGGGGCAGTCTCCAGTCAATTGGTTTTATATGATTTGCAATCAGATATGCATTGCACTGACTGAAATAGGCTCCGCCAAAGAATCCCCCCTGATTGGCCGAAAGCGGACTAGGATGCGCTCCCTTTAGAATCAGATGCTTGCTTCCGTCAATACTGGCACCCTTTTTTTGAGCATAGGCACCAAACAGCATAAACACCAGATGCTCACACTGTTTACTCAACTCAAAAATCACCGCACTTGTAAACTCTTCCCAACCGATACGAGCATGAGAACCGGCTTGTCCCTGCTCCACAGTAAGCACCGAGTTCAACAGCAGTACTCCCTGCCGCGCCCAGGGAATAAGATTGCCATGATTGGGAATTTCAAAACCGGCGATATCATTGGCTAGTTCTTTGTAGATATTCTTAAGACTTGGCGGTATGGCAACCCCTACTGGTACGGAAAAACTCAGTCCCATGGCCTGATTAGGCTCATGATATGGATCCTGGCCAATTAAAACCACCTTTAACTTGTTTAAAGGCGTATAGGTAAAGGCGTTGAAAATATCCTTTGCCGGAGGAAACACCACTACACCCTCTGCTCTGCGTTCCTTTTGCAGATTGTAGGCATGTAAAAAAGACGGTGTACTTTTTAGGGGACCAATCAAATCCTTCCATGTTGCCATAACTCTTTCCCAAAAATTTTAGCAAAATACTAAAAAAAAATAGCAATTAAGTTATAATCATTATAGCTTTAAATTAAAAAAAAAATCCCCATATTTAATCATGTATGCTTACGCTTTTAAGAAGGAGAAAAAGTATGCAATCATCAAATCCTGCTTTAGCAACCATGAGAAGTGCTGCTGGAGCGTATAACTTCGGTGGTATTGAGGCTGGTGCAACCATTTCGGGTACAACCACTAAATCTTTGGTCTTGGTCGCCACTACTCTTGTTACGGGTTACATCAGCATGATGTACACTCTAGGTCAGCTGTATATGGGACAGGCTCCAAGCGGTCTTTTAATGTACGGTTCACTTATCGCCGCAGTTATTGTGGCTTTTATAACCATCTTCAAGCCTCAGTTCTCACCTATCACTGCTCCTATATATGCCGTGTTAGAAGGTGGCGCTCTAGGTAGTCTATCCGCCTATTTTGAGTTACAGTACCCAGGCATTGCTACCACTGCAGTTCTGTCAACTTTTGTGGTCGTGATGTCAATGCTTGCCCTGTGGAAATTTAAGGTGATTGTACCAACTCAGAGATTCAGGGCTATAATTACCGGTGCCATCAGTGGTGTGTTTTTTATTTATCTTATAGATATTGTGTTACATCTATTTGGAGTAAACTTCCTGCCAAACAGCGGACCTATGGCGATAATTATTTCTCTTGTGGTATGCACTATTGCCGCTTTCAGTCTGGTTTTAGATTTTGAGAATATCCAAGAAGGTGTAGAACAGGGATTACCAAAATATTTTGAGTACTACAACGCCTTCTCACTACTTGTGACAATCTGCTGGCTGTACGTTGAAATTCTCAAACTTCTTTCTAGAAGAGAGTAATGTTCACATTACTTAATTCGGTTGAAGCCACGCCCCTTTATGGGGCGGGGCAATTGACTCTAAAAAAAGATGCAGGCCTTAGCGTCTGCATTTTTTTTTATAAATTTCAGCAAAAAACTCGTTAAATTTACCTCAACAGACCTATTTTCTGCTACATTATGTATGTTTATCTATGGAAGCAAAATGTATGGAAGATTTAAGTAAATTCAGACAAGCAATCGACAATATTGATGATAACATTATACGTTTACTTAAAGAACGTATGGATGTAGCCACTGCCATCGCCGATTATAAACTAGAACACAATCAGAGCATTACCGACAAGGCCCGTGAACAGCAGAAATTAAATACGCTTGAAAAAAAAGCGCTCTCCTATGAACTCATGCCTTCCTACATTCATGATCTGTATACTCTTATCATGAAATACACCTGTGCTAAAGAACAGCACGATATTCTCTCCAAACTGAACCACAAGCCACAGAGTCGGGATACCAGCGTGGCCTATCTTGGAACCAAGGGCAGTTACTCCCATGTGGCGGCCACCAAGTTTTTTGAAGGATTCCTTGGTAAAATCGAGGCTTTTGGTTGTGAGAACTTTGAACAGATTGTCGGCAATGTAGAAACCCACAACTGTGAATTCGGGGTACTGCCGGTAGAAAACTCAAGTTCCGGATCTATCAATGAGGTTCTAGATATTCTGCAAACTACTAAATCCACAATTGTAGGTGAGCAATTCTTGCAAATAGATCACAGTATTCTCGGTATCAAAAACATCTCCCTAAATAATATTACCGATGTGTATTCACACCCTCAGCCTCTGGCCCAGTGTTCGCAGTGGTTGCATAACATGCTGCCACATGTACGCATTCACTATACAAAGGCTACTTCAGAAGCCATGGAAACCGTAAAACAGAAACAGGACCCATTCCATGTGGCCATTGCCTCGAGATTGGCCGCAAGTTTCTTTGATCTGGTCCCGCTGTTTGATAATATCTCTAATAATCCGCATAATCTCACTCGTTTTATTATCATTTCCATGACTCCAACACTCGTGCCTCTGAACGTAAAGGCAAAAACTTCGCTGGGTTTTAGTGTGAAAAAATATACTCCAGGTTCACTTATCAAGGTTTTGTCAGAGATTTACAAGCACAACCTTAATCTCTCCAAGATTATTTCCCGTCCTAAAATCGAAAACACCAAGGAGACATGGGAGGAGATCTTCTTTGCCGATCTTGATGGTAATGCCAATACCGAAGACTTTTTAAAACTTTTAGAAGATCTGAAACCATTAACCTCTTCACTCAAGGTTCTTGGCTGTTATCCGAGCAATGAATAATACATATTAGAAACTAGGTCGACTCAGTGGCACACAACAATATTCAGAAGATTTTGCGCATTCTGCACCGTGAACCATGTTCACAGGCAGAGCTTTGTGAAAAGTTAAAGTTAAGCAAATCGCATATTCACAAACTTATCAGTAATCTAATTGAACCTGGACTCATTGAAAAAACCGAGGATTTTCAGACAGAAAACACCCTGGGTCGCCCCCGTCAGACTCTTAAAATCTCACAGAATCTGCAGTATTGTACTGTACTTGTGGTTCATACCGATATTGAGTTTAAAGCCAGTATCTTCGTGTACGGACATGAAAAGGCTTTAGGCTCGGTAGATCTGCCGTTTGTCGATTATGCATTGGACTTTGCAAACACTTTGGATGCAGCCATCGACACTTTAACCCAGAACTATTTTTTAAACCGCAGTCTTATCCTCTCCATTGTAATTGCTACCCATGCCACTGTAGAGCAGGGAGAGCATGGAATCATGTATCGCAACAATATGCTGCGGGACAAAAATATCGGATTTGCTGATTTAGTTGCAGAAGTTACTAAAATCAGAACCTTTGTATACAACTATGCCTATGGCAATCTCCTAAGTCTTAAGCATAATCCCCATGTGGACACTTCCTATGCGCTCGTCATTCACAACGGACACGGTTCAGTTGCCTTAGGTCTATTTCTAAACAATGAAATTACCTTAGGCAAAAACAATTCCTTCCCAGAATGTTCACATTTGCCTTTCCCATACGGTTTTGAACAGTCCCTTGGCGAATACACTCCTCATACAGAGGAGGCTTTGTATTTTGCCATAAGCGTATTAGCCCCGATTTATAACATGAATGAGGTAATTATTTCAGGGGACTGTCTACTCCAGCATCAGGATGTCATCGATAACGTGGGCAGCATGCTCAAGCACTGTGAAGATCCAAGACTGCACAACATTCATATTCGTTACTGTGGCAGTGAGGCCAGACACAACTTTGAAGAATTAGTTTATCTCAGTTTCGATTCTCTAGTAGAAGTCTTAGATCCCCAAATTGCTAGCAAAGATTTAGAGTCATTAGTTTCAAAAATCAGTTACAGCAATTTTTGAGTATGTCGCTTAGTTGGCACTAAAATCTCCTTATAAATTATCTTTCTCTTCTGGAGCGAGAATTACTTCCGATAGAAATCTCCTGCCGATATTAATGGCGGCATTAACATCTGCATGATGCTCTTGATTATGCCAAGCACAGTTTTTAAACACACAATAGTAACGGCTTTGGCTAGTATCTTTGGAGAGTTGACTCTTAGGTGCTCTGCGCAGATTCATTTTAATAAGTTTACGCAAAGAAGCAAAATCAACATCACGTTCTCTTTCTGGTTCGGTCCAAGGAGCCCGTTCCTTAATAGCATTGTAGCTTCTTTTGCCTTTAAGATTAGGGACTTTAGTTTTGTTATCAGGATGATGATAAAGTTTTATAACCTCACCTGCCAGTGTGACTTCACCAAGTGAATTAATATGAAACTTCTGCTTAGGATTTTCTATCTGTAGCTGTTTCAAAATAGAAAAGACATTCCTACAACAACAGGAACAAATCTGGCTAGTACCTGCGGCTCTAACTCCAATGCCTGGATAAATCTTGAGCCGACGATATTTCTTATCACCGTGAATTTCGAGATCTTTCTTTGCCACTTTCTGATTAGGTCCAACTTCTCGTAACAAATTAATTTCCCAATAACAATATTTGCTAGGATTAAACCACCATGATCCTCTAGCAGCATTTTGCATATCGACGTCAGATAGTAAAAACTTTGAATTTACAGCCTTATAGACAAGTTTAAGCTGATTTGAGCCTGATTCTAGACCACTAACATCTTTTTCTAGAACAGGAAAAGCATTAAATCTCTGCATAAGACCTACAATTGAACCACATACGTCACCAGCAACATTTTCCCTTAAGTTAAACATTGTCGAGTCAAAACGTTGACTGAATTTCTGAGTGGTACTATTCTTTTTTCTAAACGTATTCACAGTCCCGATAAGACGTCTGATAGATGGTATTCGAATAGTACCGGCTGTAACAGGTTCTGCCTTCGGATTATTGGCATCTTCAAGATTAAATACTGCATAGGCAAGGCCTGCTTCTCCCTGATCTATGGCCACTATGCGTTTGAAAGGTGCAACTTGATTAGTTAAATTTACAGCTTTTCTACTGATAGGCACTGCAATAGAAAAATAAGGTTCTCCGTATGTCAAAGAAACATTCCCATCAACTTTATACTGTTGCTCAACAGATTGATCTATGAGCAAAGTGATTTCAGAAATCGATTGCTGGTTTCCTGAGAGCAAGATCTCGTCAAGACGATGTTTTAAAGAGGATGGACCTATCAATCTGCAGGCTGTAGCAAAAGAAAATTTCTTCTGTTCAAGTTTCAACTGGGTTAAGGATTGACCTTCTTTATAGTAATCTTTAGATAATTCAAGGCATTTAACAGGCTCATCCGACTTATGCGAAGCCAGAGGAAGTTTATAATACCAACTATGAGGCATTTGCACCAACAAATCTATATATTTTCCTTCAGAATCATTGGAAATCCTTTCAAATGTTGCAGGAATATCTACCCATAAATCATGGTCAAAAATAAGAGCACCATCGGCAATATAATACTGCCATTTTTCACTCTTGAGATAACGCTCAGGCAACTGCCATCTAGCATCAACCTTTGGCACATAGTAAAGGGAATGATTATTGATCCACTGAAATTTTGTTCTTAAGAAAAATCTATCCCTGTTCAGAACAGTGTAACAACCACTAATTAAGGATTTATAGACGGTGGTGAAAATAGATGCCACTGTACCTGCACTGACAATTGTGTTCTCAAGGCTAAGTTTAAGTGAGGCTGAGAGAGGATTATTATGCAGAATTGAATCAGGCAAAATAGGCTGAGCAATTTCAGAAGGAATATCTTTTTGGATTCCTGAAATATTAAAAGCCTTAAGCTGAGTATCCAGCAGTAACAGAGTATTCTGACTGGAAACATTCTTTGCAGTACTTTGTTTTTGTAACTTAGTTTTAATCTCATCAAGGACCTGTTCAAAAGAATGAAGCAGCTCTAGGGACTTGTCTTTAAGGTCTGCTACCATTTTGTAGCCGTTTTGATTATTTCTGCTGAAAGGACTTACATAAATTGCCCCCTGCTTGTTATAAAAATACTTATTAAAATCTTTTTTGTTCTCAAATAAGTTATTTATTTCAAACCAATTAATTATAGCCACAGACACGTCATCAGATACTCTACGTACTATACTCCCCATTTTATGCAAAAAATATCTCACTGCCTGCTCTTCAGCATTCAGTTCTTTTGAAGTTTTACTGATTTTTTCTTGCTGAGACTTAATTACTGCGACAAAAGGATTATAGTCTGGGATTTGCTTGTTCATCCACTGCATTAGGCGTTGATAATAAGCGTCCTGATCTTTTCTAAGTGCTTCTAAAAGAAGAGCTGTATTATCAAGTTCCTCTTGAACCTTTGGCACACCTCCGCTAATAGTATTTAGTTTAGGTAACCTACTTAGATTTGTCCAAGCCTCCCAATCTTTCTTAGAATCATGCCTCAGATTATGCCAAAATGATGATTTATCTTCTTCTGCCTGAGATATGCTATTTTCCAATGATTCTTTAAAGGAGCCTATACGATTAACAATGTCTGAAAAACTCCTAATTTTTGCAACATCCTGCTCTGACGCCACTCCATGTGCATTGCTACCCAAAAGTCTTTCTAATGCTGCTTTAACTTCTGCCCTATCAACTTTAGAATTAACCTTATTAACTAGAAGTTCAAGTTCTTCTCGCTTGAGTCCCGCATATACAACAAAATCCTGCCCGTTCTGAAGAAAAGATGGTGGAACAACAAGATTATCAGGAAGATTTGTGAGCAGTCTGGAAAGTTCCTTGAGTCGTGAAATATAGTTACTTACCCAACTATCAATATGTCCACCAAAACCGCTTCTAAAATTATGTAAACCGGCTACCTGAGAGCTAAATTTTTCAGACACACGTGTCAGTGCATCTGCAGCATCTTTGATAAGTTCTGCCGCCCGCACCTTATTTTGAGGAATATTATAGGCTTGGCAAATTTCAGAAACAGAAGAATTTTGCAAGAATTTAAGACCGACATTGAAAAGCCATGACAAACCATTGTTATTAAATGTTGTCAGATTAGCCTTAACATATTTTTCTTCAGCCTGATCATTTTCAGGATCTCGTCTTGAGAGAATTTTAGATACAACCATATAAGGAGCAAGTTCTATATCACTAAGTTCGGTAACATCTGAAGAGAGATCAAAAGCTATGGCAGAGGTTTTAGGAAAGCTCACTGGTAATTTAGCGCCAGATATCTGTCCTTCTACAAATTTCTTAGTCAGATCCGCATTACTAAATAATCTAAATCCAGCCAGGACTACACTGAAAAGTAGAAAGGTTAGAGTTCCTTTATTTACCCCCTCTATCTCATCGTAAAGACTTGTGTAATCCTTAAATGATGGAGCTCTATTGCCTAAATGATTCAATGTTTCCTTAGTATCAAGTTTAAATTTAACAGTCAACATAGAATCAGAAGGTTTATTACATAGAGCAGCAAGTTTTTGGCGGTATTTTCTAGAATTAGCTCCACTAATGAGTAAATGTTTGATATCTGTCATAGTTATAAACCTCAAATTTGGTAAAATCTCTTTTGGATTCCCATATGAACTTTGGATGCAGATTTGTCTGTCTCCGTACCTCGTTCATTTGGGCACTGACGGGCGGCAGTGCCTATCGCCCCGCCCAAACCGTCCTAACGTTTCAGATATATTTCTCCTGGTAAACTATAACCACATTGAGGTGGTCTTCCGCCTTTTTTCATGCCTTCAGTTGGAATTACCAATCGTTTTGTTTCCCCTGTAAGATAGGCTCTTAAAGCCAATACAACTCCGTGCAGGAGATTTTTTCTGCGCACAAACTGCCGTGTAGCAGGAACATAAACCGATTCCTCTAAAAGAGATTTGGCTTCATTCAAGGCTGTTGCGGTCAAATCTTTATTGTTACCAACATTAGTAAAAGCCTTTTTTACCGATAATTCCAAAATATAGCGATAAGGCTCAATTAGATCGTAAACTAGGCTAGGGTAATCGGTTGGTATGTGCAAATAACCATGACATGGCGAAAGTGTGTGAAAGAGAACCCAGCGTAATATTATCCCATAGAAAAATTTGGAAACAGCGTCTAGTGCAGTACTAACGTAATTATCAGATCTTCTAGATTCGTCAACTCCAAGTTCTTTAAACCATTGTTTCCAGAAACGTGCTGAAACCACTGCTTCAATAGATCTCACTTTGTTAACGTCTCTTGCTTGGTTCAACGCAATAATCTCCTGATCATAAACAGAAAAATCAGGTCTAAATGAAGCAAATCTATTGTGAATTAAGGTCCTCGCGATATAGCTGCGTTGAATCTTATTGGTTCTAAATAAAATCTGTTGTGTTAACAAATCTTGACTATCCCCAATATTCGAAGGAAAAAAGAAATAAGGTCGAACCATGTTTCTGCGGTGAATAATAAAAATAATGCCATGAGCAGAAAGCTGATCAAGAAATTCTAGCGGTAACACTCCACTGGCGCCGTAAAAGAGAATAAAATCAACTTTATTCAAATCAAGATCAAGTATGCCACCATTATAGGTTATAAACCAATGTGATTTACCTTTTCCCTTAGATAATTCATTAAAATAAGGAACCCAGACGCTTACTTTCGAACTCTTACTGCTACTTTTCCAAGTCCAAATAAAATCCTTATTCTGTTGTTCATTGATTTTTAAGGGTTTATCTTCAGATTCCATGCTTAAAACTTAAATTAACGTATAAATTCATTAGTTAATGATACAAAATCTAAATTTATATAATTTGATTAATATCTAATTTTTAAGCAAAAAAATACTATACACTCATAATAGATAGGATCTAAGAGGTGCACCTGATTAACCCACCTCATAATAGATAGGATCTAAGAGGAGCACATGGAAAATTTTTACTCATAATAGATAGGATCTAAGAGGTTAAATCTTTTGCTCTAGCTCATAATAGATAGGATCTAAGAGGAAGCGGTGATCGAGGAGTCTCATAATAGATAGGATCTAAGAGGAGGGATGCTAGAGTGCCACTCATAATAGATAGGATCTAAGAGGTATGCTCATATGCGACGGCTCATAATAGATAGGATCTAAGAGGACTCATGCACTTCGGTACCTCATAATAGATAAGATCTAAGAGGATATATAATACATAAAAACTCATAATAGATAGGATCTAAGAGGAACTGGGATTCTGTAATAGCTCATAATAGATAGGATCTAAGAGGACGCAAATCAAGGGGCTGCTCATAATAGATAGGATCTAAGAGGCGTGCACATTCCCCACTTCTCATAATAGATAGGATCTAAGAGGAGGCACCGTATCTTGTCAACTCATAATAGATAGGATCTAAGAGGCATGATTGCATCTGCAACTCATAATAGATAGGATCTAAGAGGTGATCCTCTACCCACTCACTCATAATAGATAGGATCTAAGAGGTCAACATCAGCTACCTTGCTCATAATAGATAGGATCTAAGAGGCGTAAACGTGCACTGGTTCTCATAATAGATAGGATCTAAGAGGTACGCGTATGTAGCTACCCTCATAATAGATAGGATCTAAGAGGCTATGCGCTTGCGTGTAGCTCATAATAGATAGGATCTAAGAGGTGCGCCACTCCCCACTAGCTCATAATAGATAGGATCTAAGAGGCTCCCCCCACTTCTCACAAGTAACTGATCGGAATATAGCAATTGACGAATTCGTAAATTGCTATATATCGACCAGTTACACCACGTACGACAGCTCTTTAATAACCCATCGGATATACGTAGGGTTATGTATACCACCAATGCAATTGAATCCGTAAATTCAAGCCTTAGAAAGGTTACAAAAAAAGGATTCTTTGAAAATGAAAATTCTGTATTTAAGATTTTCTACTTAAGGATCACTGATGAACTAGCTAAGAAATGGAACAATGCAAAAATGCAGAATTGGGCTAAAGTTTTGTAAAAGGTCCGAATTAAATTTTCGGACTTAATTTTCCTCATACATATTCCATGGCATGAGACTCTCTAAAATTTCACTCGGAATGGAGTGAGATTTAAAATCTGTGATGGTGCCTCTCTCAT
>Ga0256405_10004024_pt1 | contig 28642 bp, 28 predicted proteins | sample RumenRJG_02DNA_FD_189096 | JGI IMG/M metagenome (GOLD analysis project Ga0256405, IMG submission 189096) | Bovine rumen microbial communities from Lethbridge, Alberta, Canada - RJG_02 | ecosystem: Host-associated > Mammals > Digestive system > Stomach > Rumen | place: Canada: Alberta... | reverse complement strand
CCTATACTGAAAGGGAGCAGCAAATAAGGAGAACAGCAATGTCAGAATCAGAGAAATACTTCAGATATCTTGTCGAAGAGATACATACAACGATTATGGCAACAGTCGATGAAGGCGGGCTTCCGGTTACTGCTGCCATAGACATTATGGATACGGATGGCGAGTCACTGTTCTTCCTGACTGCTAAGGGTAAAAGTCTGTACGACAGGCTGGTATCGAGACCGTTCGTATCGCTGACAGCACTCAAGGGCGAGGACACGATGTCGAGCAAAGCGCTGACTGTACGCGGCAGAGTAAGAGAGCTGGGATACGAACTCATACCTGAACTGTTTGAAAAGAACCCGTACATGAAGAATATCTATCCTACTGAGGAGTCGATGCGTGCCCTTACGGCTTTTCAGATATTCATGGGAAGCGGTGAATGGTTCGACCTCTCGAAGAGGCCGATCGAAAGAGCGTCATTCGAATTCGGCACAGATGAGGATGCTGAAACAGAGATCAGAAAAGAAGGGTATGTGATCAATGATAAGTGCATCGGATGCGGCAGCTGTCTGACCGTGTGCCCGCAGAACTGCATAAGCTCAGATGACATACCGTTTACTATACAGGCAGACCACTGCCTGCACTGCGGCAGCTGCATGAGTGTATGCCCGGCAGGTGCAGTGGAGAGAAGGTGACGAGATGAGAATAATTGATGGATTAAAAGATGCAAGGCCGAATGGCTATCTTGAAAGCATAAGAAAAGGCTCGGCGGGGGTAAACAGATTCCGCGGAGGTGTTTACTACGGCAGCGGTGACCGGGCAGCAGATATTGCCAGGCTCAGAGAAGAGATCAATACAGCAGATGCGATCATCATCGGTGCAGGTGCCGGACTCTCGTCATCAGCAGGTTTTACGTACAGCGGGGAGCGCTTCGACAGATACTTCTTTGATTTTGCCCGTAAATTCGGTATTGCGGATATGTACTCAGGCGGATTCTATCCTTTCCCGGATGCGGAGACACACTGGGCCTGGTGGGCACGCCATATATATTTCAACCGTTATATTGACGCGCCAAAGCCCGTCTACAAAGAACTGTTGGATCTCGTACGGAACAAGGACTATTTCGTGATCACTACGAACGTGGACCATCAGTTCCAGAGGGCGGGTTTCGATAAGTCCAGACTGTTCTACACCCAGGGAGACTATGGCCTGTTCCAGAGCGTGAGGGCATCGAATCAGAAGACCTATGACAATGAAGAATGGGTCATGAAGGCGATGGAGGCTCAGGGCTTTATAAGGGATGAAAACGGAGTTTTCTGTGTACCTGAAGACGGTAAACTGCTGATGAGGATACCGTCAGACCTTATACCTAAGTGCCCTGATGATGGGAGCGATGTTACGACCAATCTGAGAGCAGATATGAGTTTCGTTGAAGATGAAGGATGGCATGATGCATCGGCGAACTACGCACACTTTCTGAGAAAAAATGAAAAGGGACATGTTCTGTATCTGGAGATAGGAGTGGGCAGCAATACTCCTGTGATAATCAAATTCCCATTCTGGACAATGACTTATGATAACCCTGACGCGGTGTATGCGTGCCTTAATTACAATGAAGCATACGCCCCTAAGCAAATAGCCGGGCAGTCGATCTGCATCAGCGGCGATACGGGTGAGGTGCTTAAAGAATTGACTGAGACGGCATAATGCCTTATGAGAGAAGATAGGAATTTGAATAGAGAAGCTGCAGATGCGGGAGTGATCCGAGATCTGCAGTTTGTTTTGTTTCAAGACAAACGATTAAGCTTTGTGCTGAAGGAATTTTAGATTGCGCAACCAGCCTTAACATTTCAGGCATATAAATGTTCGGTTTGGTTGGTAGACATGGGTATGCCTTGAAATTATGATAATGTAAAAAATAATTGCAAAAGTGAGAAATATATGAGAAAACATTACTTAGACAATATCAGATGGGTAACTGTAGTTTTGGTTGTCATTTATCATGTGCTTTACATGTATAATGGCGAAGGCATTCTCGGAGGAGTTGGAAAGATTACTTCTCTTGATGTGCAGTATTACGATGTTTTCCTATATGCGGTCTATCCATGGTTTATGCTTCTGTTATTCCTTGTATCGGGAATATGCTCCAGATATTATCTGGACAGTCACACCGCAAAGGAATTTGCGGAAAGTAGGACAAGGAAGCTGCTTATTCCCTCTACCGTAGGACTATTTGCGTTTCAGTTCATCCAGGGATATGTCAGCATGTCAATAAGCGACGCTTTTGATTCCATTCAGGAAGTACCTGCCGTAATCAAGTATTTCATTATGGCATTAAGCGGAACGGGAGTATTGTGGTTCATACAGCTGCTTTGGCTATTTTCGATGGTGCTTCTTCTCATCAGAAAAATAGATAAGGACAGGCTGTGGAAATTGGGTGGAAAGGCTAACATCATAGCGATACTTTTGATGGCTCTTGTAATATGGGGAGCAGCGCAGATACTTAACACGCCGGTTGTTGTGGTTTATCGGTTTGGATATTACGGAGCTGCTTTCTTGCTTGGCTACTTTGTGTTTTCACATGATGAGGTAATTGCGACACTGAGAAAAAATTTTGTATTGTTGCTTGTTCTTGGTGTAGGTGTTGGAACAGCCTTCTGCATCATGTACTTTGGTGACAACTATTCGGATGCTCCTATCAACAGATCGATCCTGTTTACAGCTTTCGGATGGTTGGCAAGCATGGCGATTCTTAGCGGTGCAGCAAAGTATGCTGATAAGCAAAACGCTTTTACGGTATGGATGAGTAAAAACAATTATGGATTATATGTATTTCATTACCTTGGGATATCAACAGTAGCCCTGCTTCTTGGAAAACCAGGTATTCTTCCGGCAGCTATGATTTATATTATCAGCTTGATTGCAGGTTTTGTGGTGGCATATGCCTTGAACGCCGTAATCTCAAGAATACCATTCTTCAGATGGGCGGTGCTCGGAATAAAGAAAGAGAGAAAAAACGATGTTTCATGACAATCTGATAACCCTTAGAAAACTGAAAAACATGACGCAGGAAGATATAGCTGATATAGTTGGCGTTTCCCGGCAGTCTGTAGCAAAGTGGGAAACCGGAGAAACTGTTCCCGATTTGGAGAAGTGTAAAAAACTTGCGGAAATATTTGAAGTGTCGCTTGATGATCTGGCTAATTATGAATCGGAGGATAGCATGGGTATGCCGCTTCCGCCAAAAGGGAAGCATCTCTTCGGAATGGTAACTGTAGGTGATAAAGGGCAGATTGTGATTCCTGCTAAAGCAAGAAAGATTTTTGAGATTTCACCTGGAGATCAGTTGGTGGTACTTGGCGATGAAAGCCAAGGACTTGCTATCATGAAATCAGAAAGCATCTTAGCTTTTGCCGATGCAGTCAGGAACGGAACAGTCGTACAGTAACAAATAACGAGGCAATATCAACATAGTCGGCAACGAAGAATACAAGCCGGAAAAGTTAGCTGATCAACAACTGGTGGAGAGTTTTCTCCCATCAGTTGTTTTTTTTATAATGGACGAAAATGATACAATAAACATGACATATAGTTGTCGTGTTAGACTTGTTATGATGTGTAAGGAGCGCGGGACATTATCCGCAGGAATGCCGAAGAAACACTAAAGATATATAGGGAGAATCAGTAACTATGGCGTTTGATTTCAAGAAAGAATATAAAGAGTTCTATATGCCGAAGGGAACGCCTTCCATTGTGACCGTTCCGAAAATGAATTATATTGCGGTGCGCGGCAGCGGGAATCCTAACGATGAGGACGGGGAGTACAAGCAGTCGATAGGCCTTCTGTATGGCATTGCTTATACGATCAAGATGAGTAAGAAGGGTGATCATCAGATCGAAGGATACTTCGATTATGTGGTGCCGCCACTTGAAGGATTCTGGTGGCAGGATGGTGTGATCGGCGTTGATTATTCCAATAAGGATTCTTTCCGGTGGATATCCGTTATTCGTTTGCCTGACTTTGTAACGAAAGAAGATTTTGACTGGGCTGTCAACGAAGCCACGAAAAAGAAGAAACAGAATTTCTCAAAGGTGGAATTCTTTTCCTATGATGAAGGTCTGTGTGTTCAGTGTATGCATATCGGGTCTTATGATGATGAGCCTGCAACAGTAGAGGCGATGCACAGATTTATGGAAGAGCAGGGATATGATCTTGATATAACGGATCAGAGATATCATCATGAGATTTATCTGAGTGATGTGCGGAAGGTTGCTCCGGAGAAGTTGAAAACGGTGATCCGTCATCCGATAAAAGTGAAGGGGAGTTGATATTATGGAGTACATCAGAGTTACAAAAGACAATCTGGAAAAAGAGCACATCTGCTGTGCCATTTCCAATAATAATGATGTCCAGGTTTCATCGAAGAAGGCATGGCTGTCTGACAGATTTGATGAGGGTCTTGTCTTTCTGAAGAGCGTGGAGCGCGGAAAGTGTTTTATTGAATATATCCCGGCTGAGTATGCATGGGTGCCGATCAGTGCCGATGGATATATGTATATCGACTGTCTGTGGGTGTCCGGTTCTTTCAAGGGGAATGGATACTCTACAGATCTACTGGATGCCTGTATCGAAGACAGTAAAGAAAAGGGGAAAAAAGGGCTGTGTATACTGGCAGCAGCTAAGAAGAAGCCTTTCCTTGCTGATCCAAAGTTCCTAAAATATAAGGGCTTTACCGTATGTGATGAGGCGGACAATGGCATTCAGTTGTGGTACCTGCTATTTGTGACGGATGCAGACAAGCCTCATTTCAGGGAATGTGCGAAGCATCCACATATAGAAGAGATGGGCTATGTACTGTATTACACCAGTCAGTGCCCATTCAATGCAAAATATGTTCCGGTATTGGAGCAGACTGCTAAAGAGAATGATATACCATTCCATGCGATCCATATCGAAAGCAGAGAAGAAGCACAGAACGCACCGACTCCAGTCACAAACTATGCGCTGTTCCATGACGGAGAATACATTACGAATGAGCAGATGAACGACAAAAAGTTCCTTAAGCTCGCGAATGCATAGGAGACTCATATGGCATCAACAAAAGAATATCTGGACTTTGTCCTTGAACAACTGTCAGAACTTGATGAAGTAAGTTTTAGAGCGATGATGGGTGAATACATTCTGTATTATCGCGGAAGAATATTCGGCGGGATTTACGATGACCGTTTGCTGGTGAAACCTGTTCCAATAGCATTGAAGCTTATGCCGGATGCTGTGATGGAACTTCCATATGACGGTGCGAAGGAAATGATCCTGGTAGATGATATAGATAATAGGGAATTTCTGTGCAGGTTGGTCCGGAGCATGTGGGAAGAGCTGCCTGAAAAGAAAAAGAAACAATAAAACGTGAAATTATCCCATCTACATCGACACACATCGAGGTAGTGGAAAGAATACAAGAGGAAAAATAATGACTATTTCGCAAATTATGGAAAAAATGATCGCCTTTTCTGAAGGGAACATTCATGATCCGTGTCTGCGATTCCAAAGGTAACAAAGTATAATAAGTGGTTGAATTGAGATGAGGAAGATTTAATGAATAATACAGAAAAACTCAGAGATCATATTGAGAGTTGCGGCATTACCGGAGTCAAAGTTCTGCAGAATGATGTGGAAGGTGAACAGTATAAAACAGATCTTTTACATCTGCTTGAGATAATGAAAACTGTTACTGAAGATGAGATCAGGGCGGCGGGATATCCTTTGAATATACAGAACACATTGCTGATGGACCGGCATCTCATAAAAGATACGGTTACAGAAGAGATCGATCAGCTGTCACTGCTCAACACGGTTGTAACATATATCGAATGCAATGCTGAAGGGATGCCGGAACATAGCGTTAAGTATATGGATAGAGTAACTGACCTCAGGAAGATTTTGGAATCGGTATATGAAAAAGAAGCAATGCGATTCTGCGGAAGTGATGGCTGCTAGCTAATAAAGGAAAAACAGGCAAAAAAGCTTTGGGGCGATGCAACCGCCGGTTGACAGATTGAAAAGCTTGATTGGTAGAGTGCAACTCCTGAAAAATGTAGATTACAGTTGCAAGCTAAAAAGGAGAGCACTTGAATCAGGAGGAATCAAAATGATATTAGCAGATAAGATAATAGAGAACAGAAAGAAAAACGGCTGGTCGCAGGAAGAACTCGCAGACAAGCTCGGTGTATCAAGACAGTCAGTATCCAAGTGGGAAGGCGCTCAGGCGGTTCCTGACATGAAGAAGATAGTGCTGATGTCTGAGATATTCGGTGTCAGTACAGACTATCTTCTGAGAGATGACATAGAGGCTGCAGACCCAAAAGAAACCGAACCGGTAGACAGGGGACTTGAAGAAACCGTCAGAAGCGTGTCCATGGAAGAGGCGTCAGCATTTCTTGAACATAACGAAAGAGCAGCATCACGGATATCCACCGGTGTGATGATGTGCATACTGTCGCCGGTCCTTCTTATCGTTATAGGCGGACTGGCAGAAGCGGGTTTCGTCGGATTTGGTGAAGCCGCTGCAGAAGCAGGAGGGATGGCGCTGCTTATCATTATAGTGGCCATCGCTGTCGGGCTGTTCATCAGAGAAGGCATGCGCGGCAAACCATATGGATTTCTCGACAATACTCCTATTGATACAGAGTATGGTGTAAGCGGCATGGCAAAAGAACGCAGGGACACTTATGCAGAAAAGCACAGCAGGCTTCTGATCATAGGAATAATGATGTGCATCATAGGCGCCGTGCCGATGCTGATAATGGAGATGACGAGGTATTCAAACAACACAGATCTGCTTCCGATCGTCGGTGTGGCAATGATGCTGGTAACAGTCGCGGTTGGAGTCAAACTGATCGTTCTGACCTGCATAAGACAGGGAGGTTTTGACAGGCTGCTTGAAGAAGGTGACTATACCAGACTCAACAAGAAAGCCGGCAAATATGATGGTATATACTGGGCGATCGCGGCTGCGGTATATCTCGGCTGGAGTTTTGTGACCATGCGCTGGGACTTCACCTGGATAGTATGGCCGGTCGCGGGAGTGATCTTCGCTGCTTACAGAGAAGTTATGAAGGCAATAGTCAGAACTAAATAAACATGCACGACATATGGAATCCGTGGCACGGATGTGTCAAATGCAGCGAAGGCTGTGAAAACTGTTATATGTACTATCTTGACAGGATGAGAGACAAATGCGGCGCAGAGATATATCTCACTGCGAACGCCCGCTATCCTCTGTCTAAGGACCGGAAGGGCAGATATAAGATAAAGAGCGGCGAAAAGATAAGCGTCTGCATGACATCGGATTTCTTTCTCGAGGAGGCTGATGAATGGCGAAGTGATGCCTGGGACGTAATGAGGACGAGGCGCGACGTCATCTTCTATCTGCTTACCAAGCGGCCGCAGCGGGTCGCAGACTGCCTTCCTTCTGACTGGGGAGACGGCTGGGACAATATCTTCTTCAACGTGACATGTGAGAACCAGAAACGCGCTGATGAGAGGATGCCCATCCTCCTGGAGCTGCCATTTAAACACAAAGGCGTGCAATGCGCACCTTTCATAGGACCCGTGAGTCTGGCAGAATACCTTGACAGCGGGCAGATAGAGCAGGTGATCTGCGGGGGAGAGAATTACGGCGGCAGAAGACCATGTAACTTTGACTGGGTGAAGTCACTCAGAGAGGAGTGCGTATCCCGCGATATAACGTTCTGCTTTGTGGAGACCGGCACGGTATTCATAAAAGACGGAAAGACGTATGAGCTTAAAGGCAAACGCCTGCAGACGACTCAGGCATTCAGATTGGGAATGAATTATGAAGGCAGCCCGATGCATTTTGACCTTGTTGACAGCTGGGGACTTCCTGTCCCTGAAGAAGACCTGTATGTGCCTCATTACCGCAGGCAGTGCGGAGAATGTGCAATGAAGCTCGTGTGCAACGGCTGCAGCGACTGCGGCCGCTGTGGCAAATAGCCGGAGTAAAAAAATATATTATTATAGCGGAGGTAAAACATGTTCAGAAAAATGAGACGCAGCCCGCAGGCGCTTACCAAAGAAGAGATCGTAGAGGTACTGAAAAAGGAGACAAGAGGAGTCCTGTCCGTTCAGGGTGATGACGGCTATCCTTACGGAGTGCCTATAAATCACTACTACGATGAGGAGACCGGGAAACTGTATTTTCATGGCGCAAACTTCGGCCACAGGGTCGATGCCATAAAAAAAGATCCTAAGGTCTCGTACTGCGTGTTCGGACAGGATTATCAGAAAGAGGGCGACTGGGCAAAGTATGTAAAAAGCGTCATAGTATTCGGTAAGGCCGAGCTCATAGAAGACCTTGATGAGGTCATCAAGTGGAGCAGAAAACTTTGCGATAAGTTCCCATGCACACAGGAATACATTGATCATGAGATCGAGCATGACGCCGGAAGGACTCTCTGCTTCGCCATCGATATAGAAGATATCAACGGCAAACTCGTACACGAGGCATAAAAGGCTGCCATGACTATAGAACAGAAGGTTTTCAGCCATATGCGCTTCAGCACAAAAAGACTGGCGGAATACGGATTTGAGAACAGGAAGGCCTGTTATTACATTGAAAAGGATTTCATGGACGGTGATTTTACCGCCGAACTCATGGTGTATGAAAACGGCAGCGTACGCGGCAGGGTCATCGACAACATGAATGAGGAAGAATACTTCCAGCTTCGCATGCCCAATTACAACGGAGCCTATGTCGGAACAGTCAGAGCGGCCTATGAGGAGCTGCTCCGTAGTATTGCTGCGGAGTGCTGCACCGAGGTCGCTTTTGCGTCTGATCAGGGAAACCGGATAGCTGCAGCAATACTTGAAAAGTACTCTGTGGAACCCGACTTTCCCTGGGACGAGGGAAAATACAAGCCTGCGGGAGTATTCAGACACAGAGACAACAATAAGTGGTTCGGGCTTGTGATGAATATAGACAGAAGGCTGCTCAGCAAAGGTGCGGCTGAAGATATGATCGACGTCCTGAACCTCAAAGCCGATGAAAACAAGGTTAACAGGCTGCATGAGATAACCGGGATCTATCCGGCGTATCACATGAACCACAGCAAGTGGATATCCGTAACACTCGATGACACACTGGAGGACAGCGATGTAATGGATCTGGTGGACGAGAGCTTCAGACTCACATCTTCCGGTGGCGGAGTCCTGAATGAAACGCTGATGCGCGAGGTCTATGCGATAGCTGACAGCATTCCGCCGGGCCATGTGGTCTCATACGGTCAGATAGCAGCTGCGGTCGGCAGACCGAAGAACGCGCGCCTGGTAGGCAAAATAATGAGTATGGCAGATAGATACGGGGATCACCCATGCCACAGGGTAGTCAATTCTGCGGGTCGTACTGTCCCGGGCTGGGATGACCAGCGGGCAATGCTCGAATCAGAAGGTGTAAGCTTTCTCAAAAATGGCTGCGTGGACATGAAAAAGCACAGATTCACACTGGCAGCCGGCGCCGAACATAAAAAAACACCATAAGGACGCATAATAGGATATAATAGACATTGCCTGCGGACCGCGGAGGACGGGCCGCATATACTGGGACAAAAAACAGGGAGAAGTATCATGAAGAGGATAGGAGTTCTTACAAGCGGCGGAGATGCGCCGGGAATGAATGCGGCAATAAGAGCCGTTGTAAGATATGGGATCTACCATGACATGGAGGTCTATGGAATAAAGAGAGGCTATGAGGGCCTTATTGAAGGAGACGTCGAGAGACTTTACAGACGTTCGGTAGGAGATATCCTGCAGCGCGGAGGCACCATTCTCAAGACGGCCAGAAGCGCACATTTCCAGACACCGGAAGGTATGGACAAGGCATATAAGACACTGAAGGATCTCGCAATAGAGAATCTTATCGTTATCGGCGGTAACGGCTCTCTTACAGGAGCAAAGATCTTCTCGGAGAAATACGGCATCGGAGTAATGGGCCTTCCGGGAACGATCGACAATGACCTCGCATATACTGACTACACGATCGGCTTTGATACAGCTATCAACACCGTTCTGGACGGTATCACAAGGATCAGAGACACCAGCTCGTCTCATGAGAGAACCAGCGTCATCGAGGTAATGGGGCGCCACTGCGGAGACATCGCCCTTTACTCGGGGATAACCGGAGGCGCTGAGTGCGTGCTCCTGCCTGAGATCGACAGTGACCTCGAGGCGGTATATGAGAAGGTAACAGCAGGCATCGGATCGGGCAAGCTGCACAATATAATCATCAAGGCTGAGGGAGTAGGCGTCGATACGGACGAACTCATAAAGATGCTCCAGGAGAGGACTGACAGGGATGTTAAACTGGTAGTTCTTTCATATCTGCAGCGCGGAGGCTCCCCGTCGTTCCGCGACAGGATGCTTGCAACACAGTGCGGAATGCGCGCTGTAGAACTGCTCAACGAAGGTATAGTCAACAGGGCCATCGGAGAAAGGGAAGGCCATATAGTTGACTTCGACATTGGAGAAGCACTCGAGATGACAAGAGGCATCGATTACGACCTGTACAAGGGCGTTGACGTGCTGAGCATGTAATATCCGCACCTGCCAAACCAAACAGATGCATTTTAAGGGCCCTGCCATGTAGGCAGGGCTTTTCAGTTAATGTATTTTCAAAAATCCTATAGGAAAAGTGGGAATTCACTTGACAAGAAGGGGTTAGTTAGGTAAAACTAACGCAGTTAAAGTTAACAAACTATCCTTAAGGAGAAATTATTATGCTAGCACAATTCACACTGAAGCGCAGTGGTGCGGTGCCTGCTTCCGAAGTCGACACGGAAGCAGCAACTGAAACTGCAAGCCATACGCTGCTTAGCGCAGAGCCGGGCAAAACCTATATCATCAAGGAGATCAATACAGACGATGATGAAATGAATTCATTTCTGTTCAGACTCGGATGCTATGCAGGTGAGCCTATTACTCTGATTTCAAAAAAGAAAAAAAGCTGTATCGTCGTCATCAAGGACGGCAGATACAACCTCGACAATCTGCTTTCAGAGGCGATCATAATCTGACACCCCAAGCGGCGGTGTTGCCGGGAATGTTATTGAAGGAGGACTAATATGAGAATTGCTTTTGCCGGAAACCCAAACAGCGGCAAGACGACCATGTACAATGCCCTTACAGGCAGAAGTGAAAAGGTCGGTAACTGGGGCGGTGTTACTGTAGGCAGCAAGGAATATCAGCTCAAGAAGGAATTCGCTGGTGACAAGGAAGTTATCGCGGTAGACCTTCCGGGCGCTTATTCCATGTCGCCGTTTACACCGGAAGAGGGTATCACCAGCGAGTACGTCCGTACCGCTAACCCTGATGTTATCGTAAATATCGTTGACGCTACAAATCTGAGCAGGTCGCTGTTCTTTACAACGCAGCTGCTCGAGCTCGGTATTCCTGTAGTCGTAGCTCTCAATAAGACAGACATCAACGAAAAAGAAGAGACTAAGATCGATGCTGCAAAGCTGTCGGCCAAGCTCGGATGCCCTGTGTTTGAGACTATATCGACGGAAAACAAGGGCCTCAGCGAGATGATCAGCAAGGCTATCTCCCTTGCAGGGACATCTCAGACTGCTCCATATATGCAGCCTGACATCAACCTTCATGACAAGGCAGCTGTTGATGCAGAGGACCGTAAGCGTTACAGCTTCGTTAACGATATCGTAGCAGACGTAGAAACAAGAAAAATACAGTCGGCCGAGTCGACAGGAGCAGACAAGGTCGATGCCGTACTTACAAATCCTATCGCGGGAATACTCGTATTTGCAGCAGTTATGTTTGGTGTATTCTGGATATCCCAGACATGGCTCGGACCTCTCGTTGCGGACTGGCTCGTGGGCTGGATCGAAACATTCCAGGAATGGGTAGCGGGTCAGCTCGAGAATTCACCTGCTATCCTCTCGGCACTCCTTGCTGACGGTATCGTCGGCGGCGTAGGAGCCGTTGTAGGATTCCTGCCTCTCGTTATGGTAATGTACTTCCTGATCGCTCTTCTCGAGGACTGCGGATACATGGCACGTGTAAGCGCTGTAATGGATCCTATCTTCAAGAGAGTAGGTCTTTCAGGCAAATCCGTCATTCCGGTAGTTATCGGAACAGGCTGCGGAATCCCTGCCATCATGGCATGCCGTACTATCCGCGATGAGAGAGAAAGAAGAACTACTTCGATGCTCGCGACGTTCATCCCGTGCGGAGCAAAGATCCCTGTTATAGCACTGTTTGCCGGAGCGTTCTTCTCGGGAGCCGGCTGGGTCAGCACACTGTGCTACTTCTTCGGACTGGTGCTGATATTCCTTGGAGCACTGCTTATCAAGGCTATCACAGGATACAAATACAGGAAGTCCTTCTTCATCATGGAGCTGCCTAAGTGGAAGGCTCCGAGCCTAAAGTTTGCCTTCAGATCGATGATGGAGCGCGCAAGAGCATATATCATCAAGGCTGCGACTATCATCCTGGTATGCAACACTGTTGTACAGGTAATGCAGACCTTCGACTGGCACTTCAACGTTGTTGAGGAAGGTGCTGAGAACACATCGATTCTCGCTTCGATCGCTTCGCCGTTTGCGGTTCTGCTCATCCCTCTGGGATTCGGAGTATGGCAGCTCGCGGCAGCAGCTATCACAGGCTTCATCGCCAAGGAGAACGTTGTCGGTACTCTGGCTGTCGTTTACGGACTGACTGCATTCATCGATACAGAAGAACTTGCCATGACCGGCGGAGCAAACACTGTCGCAATGACAATGGGACTTACATCCGTAACAGCTCTCGCATACCTCTTCTTCAACCTCTACACACCTCCGTGCTTTGCTGCAATCGGAGCTATGAACTCAGAGATGAAGAGCAAGGGCTGGCTGTGGGGAGCTATCGGACTCCAGCTCAGCACCGGATACACAGTGGCATTCCTGATCAACCAGTTCGGAACGCTCTTTACAGAAGGCCACTTCGCTGCAGGCTTCGTGCCTGGACTCATAGCTATCGCATGCTTCGTAGTTGCCATAGTCCTCATCGGAAAGAGAGTAAGATCTCACTTCGACGAGCAGTATGAGCTCCATAAGAAGAGCGCAAAGCAGGGCGCAGCTGCTTAATAGAAACTATATTTATTGCAAAACCATACTTTTGTGCACGGTGCCTGCGGGTGCCGTGCGCTGTCCTTTGGAAAGGAGGCAGAGATCATGAATACTGCTACGATACTGGCGGTAATAGCCGTTCTGGCGATTCTTTTCTTTGCCGTCAGATATATTTACAAAGAAAAGAAAAAAGGCAATCACTGTATCGGATGCCCGTATGCGGATTCATGTCCGAAGCATAAAAACGGCGGCGGATGCGGTGCCTGAGCCAAAGAACAACAAAGGAAAGGAAGCACGGAGCAGGGCTATCTGCTCCGTGTTTTCTTATACCGCTTTTTTAAGATATTCATTGATTGACGGACTGTTTTATGAGAGTATTTGTCTGTTAACAAAATATATCTAAATCGGGGAAGAAATGAAACTAAACGAATTAAAGCAGAATCAATCAGCTTATATATGTTCTGTAGGAGGCGAAGGCGCTCTCAGACAGCATCTTCTGGATATGGGAGTCATTCCGGGCGCCCACGTGCAGCTTGTTAAGTTTGCACCGCTGGGAGATCCGATGGAAGTCCGTATCCACGGATATGAACTGACTCTCCGTATTTCTGATGCGGAGCAGATCACTGTCAACCTTACTGAAGATGAATTCAGGGGGCAGGGAAGTGAGACAGGCCGCAGGGATGAAACAGATCATCCGGGGCTTGGAGAAGAAGGGAAGTACCACGATAAGGAATCCGAGACGCCTCTGCCTGACGGCACAAAGCTGACTTTTGCTCTGGTAGGAAACCAGAACAGCGGCAAGACGACACTTTTCAACCAGCTTACCGGATCCAACCAGCATGTCGGAAACTTTCCCGGTGTTACCGTAGACCGAAAAGACGGCGTCATCAAGGGATATCCCGATACACTGATCACCGACCTTCCGGGCATTTATTCGATGTCGCCGTATTCGGGAGAGGAGATCGTTTCAAGAGACTTTGTTCTTAAGGAAAAGCCGAAGGCGATCATAAATATACTGGATGTCACAAGCATAGACCGGAGCATGTATCTTACCATGCAGCTTCTTGAGATGGGATTCCCTATGGTCGTGGCGCTCAACATGATGGACGAGATGACCGGAAACGGCGGTTCTGTGGACATAAACCTTATTGAGCAGATGCTGGGAGTACCGGTAGTGCCTATTTCTGCAGCTGCAAACGAGGGCGTTGACGAGCTTGTCAGCCATGCCATACATGTCGCGAAGTATCAGGAAGGTCCGCTCAGGCAGGACTTCTGCGACAGTACGGACCACGGCGGAGCAGTGCACCGCTGCCTGCACGCAGTTATTCATCTCATTGAGGATCATGCGGAAAGAGCAGGCATACCGCCGCGCTTTGCCGCTGCAAAACTGATAGAAGGCGATGAGCTCATCCTTGATCAGCTCAGGCTGGATCAGAACGAAAAAGAGACTCTGGAGCACATTATAATGCAGATGGAAAATGAGAGAGGGCTTGACAGAAGCGCTGCCATGGCAGACATGCGTTATTCCTTCATATACAGAGTCTGCGACAGATGTGTGAAGAAACCTAAAGAAAGCAAGGAACTTCTGAGGAGCCGCCGATATGACAATGTGCTTACGGGCAAGTATTCGGCCATACCGGTGTTCATAGCCGTTATGGGACTCGTATTCTTCCTTACATTCAGTGTTATCGGGCCGTTCCTTCAGGGGCTGCTTGAGAACGGGATAGGCCTTCTTGGAGACGCGGTAGAAGGGGCGATGGAAGCCGGCGGGGTCAATGAAGCCATCCGCAGCCTTGTGATGAAGGGCGTCTTCGAAGGCGTCGGCAGTGTTCTGAGCTTTCTCCCGATAATCGTGACGATGTTCTTCTTCCTGTCGCTCCTTGAGGACAGCGGGTACATAGCGAGGGTCGCGTTCGTAATGGATAAGCCTCTCAGAAGGATAGGCCTGTCGGGGCGGAGCATTGTGCCTATGCTGATCGGATTCGGATGTACGGTGCCCGCGGTTATGGCCACACGCACGCTGCCGAGCTCAAGAGACAGACGCATGACGATACTGCTTACACCGTTTATGTCATGCACTGCTAAACTCCCGATCTACGGCTTCTTTGTGAACGCATTTTTCCCGCGCCATGGCTGGTGGATCATAACGGCGCTCTATCTTCTTGGAATAGTGACCGGCATACTGTCAGCTCTCTTTATGAAGAAGACGCTGTTTAAGGGCGATGCGGTGCCTCTGGTGATGGAACTGCCGAATTACAGACTGCCGAGCGCGGCGAATGTTGGACACCTGATATGGGATAAGTCGAAGGATTTCCTGCAGAGGGCTTTCTCTGTCATTCTCCTTGCGACGATAGTGGTGTGGTTCCTGCAGAGCTTCAGCTTCAGCTTCAACATGGTAAGCGATGCGCAGGACTCCATACTTGCCGCCGTGGCGGGCGTGCTCGCGCCTGTATTCAGTCCTGTGGGACTTGGAGACTGGCGCATAGTAACAGCGCTTATAAGCGGTTTTATGGCCAAGGAGAGCGTAGTGGCGACAATGAATGTCCTCTTTGCGGGCGGTGTGGCAGCGGCTCTCTCGTCACTTGAGGCAGCTTCCATGCTAGTTTTCAGCCTGCTCTATACCCCATGCGTTGCGGCGGTCGCTGCTGTAAAAAGGGAACTTGGGGGCGGCTGGGCGCTGTACGTAGTGCTGTGTCAGTGCGGCATAGCCTGGGTGGCAGCTCTGATAGTCAGACTCATCGGACTTGCGGCAGGTCTGGGCTAATTTGATTCATATAACAGAAAACCGGGTCAAAGACCCGGTCGTATATATGACAATGAGATACCCGGGAATCACTCGGGTATTTTTGCGTTTAGTTTTTCGGCGGCAAAGAGTACAAACTCTCTCACTGCCGGTGCAGCTGTCTCAAGAGAAGGCAGAGTAATGCCCAGTTCTATGCTGCTTGGCGGGTCAACAGGAATGATAACTGTGTTTGTCTGCCAGTATCTTGTGATACCTTCATTCATTACGCAGATCCCCAGACCGCCTTCTACCATGTTGATAGCCGTATAGTTCTCAAGCGTTGTAAGCCCTATATTAGGGACTATCCCGTTACGGCGGAACAGTTCTCTTACATCAGCGTCATCACCCTCGCTTGGCATTATCAGGCGTTCACCTTTTACTCTCTGGAGAGGAAAAGTCTCCCAACCCGCGCACGGGTGCTCCTTAGGAAGCACAGCGACCATCCGGTCTTCACCGAACGGGATCCACATGAGGGCAGAGTTTGAAGGCCTGGACATGAATGCGAGATCGGCCTTGCCTGAAGCCGCCATCTTTTCAATGCGGTTCTTGGTGCCTTCCTCTATCTGTATGTTGATGGAAGGGTGAAGGTCGCTGAATTCCTTGATGATAGGCGGCAGGGTATGAGCGGCTATGCTTGAATAGGTCGCTATCATGACATTTCCCTTGTACATGCCGGAGAGTTCGGTGGCAGCCTTGTAAATGGCATTTTCCTTTTCAATGTAGTCCATGACAAGAGGATATAAGTATTCGCCCTCACGTGTCAGCACTACTCCGTTGCTTTTGCGTACCAGAAGAGAGAAGCCGAATTCTTTTTCAGCTGCTGAAACAAGCTGGCTGATGCCTGAAGGGGTATAGCCCATTATCTTTCCGGCTGCTGTGAAACTGCCTTCGTCAGCGGCAGTTACAAATGCTTTGCATTTAAGAATGTCCATATACGCTATTCTCGCTTAAATAAAATGACAAAACAATCTCTTAATACAGATTATACCATTCTTTAAAACCAAGTCAATCATATGAAGTTGACAATAATATAGCTGTCTGTTCACGTATGGCCCATACGAACAGTGCAAAATTTACTTTTAAGCATGGAAAATGTATAATGTACAGGAAAATCGAATCAAAAGAAAGGGGACAAATACATATGACACTGGATCCCAACAATGACAAGTATCCTGGCGATCTGAATTTGCTTAACAAACGAAAGCATCAATGGATACAGGGAGAAGAAAGAGGAGCCAAATACAGAAGAGGCTCATTTGCAGTCCTGGCGGCCGGATTTGCAGTCATCCTGCTTGTGGCGACTAAGGTACAGGGCGGGCAGTCATGGATGAGTCAGCTGCCGGTCCATCTGGCGATATGGATCACTGCTCTGCTGACGTATCTTGTAGCCCACCGGGGAAGGACGATAGCCGCAGCTCCGTTTGAAAGCTTTCACAGCGCAAGGTTTGAAGTCAGTGACGATACGATCTACTACATATATCAGCAGGGACTCAAGCTTAAAACCTATTACATAAAGGATGCTGAGATCAAAAAAATCAGACGCGATGATGAGGCGGGTGCCCTTTGTATCGAAGGTAAGGCTACCCTCAACATACAGACCAGAAACAGTGAAACCGAAGAAAGCCTGAATGAGTTTTATGCTCTTGTACCGTTTGACAAGTACGAACTTGATGACCTGCTCGCACCGTATAAAAGAAAGGTAACCAAAGCTGACGGAAAGCTTAGAGAAAAATACCGCGAAGAACACAGATAGCACTTATCAGGTAAAGACACAAAGAAAGAGCCGATCCGGAGATCGGCTCTTTTATTTGTATCATTTGAATCAGACCTATTTGATAATTCTGACAGTGAACTATGCTGCAGATCCCTTCTTGATAGCGTCTCTGAGGTAGAGAAGCGAAGTGATGAAGCAGACGATAACTACCATCAGTGTGAGGATGTGTGTAGGCATCGATCCTACGATCCAAGCTGCGATAGGAACACCGATCGCGCCGCCGCCGATAGCCATAGCCCAGCATGCGTTCATGTCATAACGTCCCTCCTTGATGAACTTAGGGCCATTGCCGTAAGCCATCAGGAATGCGCAGGAACCCATCATAGCAGGGAATGCGCACTTAGCATCGAGTCCGAGGATTACGCAGAGAGCCATGCACGGAGCATAGAGACCTACGCCGATGGACATCAGTCCGCCGAGGATGAAGTTAACAACGATAGCAACGATCAGCTTACCGCCTCTGAGACCCATTTCTGCTCCTTCAAGCTTGAAAGGACCCCAGCCAGCCCATCTGCAGAACATTATGATGGAGAGGAGCATCAGTCCAACAAACAGAGCATAACGTACGTGCTTACGGTCGAATTTGGAAACGATACCAGCCATCAAGTACGAACCGAGAACGGATGCTACGATCATTGTAACGAGTGTAAGAACATCCATATCAACGAGTCCGAAGAATGCTGCAGCCTCTACGCATACAGGAACTGTGTCTCCTACGTTGAGTGTTCCAGGTACGAGGATGTCGTCGCAGGACTTTCCGACTTTGAACATTGTCGATGTCGGAGCGAATGATCCGATACCGAGAGTATCGAAGAAGTTAGCGATGATTCCAGGGCCGATAAAGTTGTACCAGAAGTGCTTCTTCTGCTGATTCCAGAGCTCTTCACCGCTGCATCCGAATTCTGTTTCAGGCATTGCGCGGATCTCTTTCATCTTTCTGTACATCAGAATGACATTGTAAACAATGCCCAGAAGAGCGATACCAATGAGAATCCATTTAGACATAAAAAACCTCCTATAATCATAATAACCCTAAATAAGAATTTTCAATAGGCGATTCAACGCTTCTTTAAATCTGATTATAGCATTTCTTAAGTCCAAGTCAATACTAATGTGTAGATAATATAACAATCTGTGGCCTGAATAACCAGCGGTCCGCGCCTCTCGCGCGCAGCCCGGAAAAGTTGCCGCCCCGTGTTTGATTTGTCCGCTCATCATATAGTAAAATCCTATTGAAATGGGTCGTTTAGATGTTCCCCAAAAGGAACGAAAGGATAAATAAAGATGAAAAATCCCAACAGACAGGCAAGACAAAACCGCAGAGCCGAGACAGGTGATTCTGTAGATACCATAGTTGTATGCTCTGGACGAAGCGGCACAGCCATGCAGTACGCAAAATGGCTGATGGAGACGCTGAACTGCGACGGTATGGAGTATAACAAGAAGAACCTGGGATATGTCAGCATGTATAAGAACGTCGTATATATCGGTGCTGTGCGCAACGGTGACATCCACATGCTCAACATGCTGTGGCAGAATTACAACAACTTCGGGCTTGACGGAAGGAATCTGTTTATCTGCGGCGTTGGGATCGGAGATGCGGAAAGCTGGTCATATTTCAGGCTTCTCCGCCGCAGGAACGGCTGCGAGGATCAGAGCAATGTCAACTTTTTCATACTGCCGGGAAGGATAAGGAAGGACCGGCTTAAAATGCTCGACAGGTCACTGTTCAAGGATTTTGTGACCGGCGGGGCATATGGTATATATGATAAGGATGATGCTGATCTTATCATACAAAGAGCCGAAAATAATTATGACGGCGTGAGCAGGGATGCTCTTGAACCCGTCATAAAAAGGATACTGGAGCTGAACTGAAAGTAGTTCAGCTCCTTATTTTTTCATCTGTTCTCTTGCGATGGCACGCTGTGACTGCATTTTTTTGAGCTTATTCCCAAACTTTGCAGGGATCCAGCGACATGTTTTTTTGCATCTTTTGTACATGAAATCCCCGAAGGTCGAAGGGTCGCCTACAGTAAACCTATCCTTAGGCAGAACAAAGAGCTCCCTGCTCTTAAGGCTGAGGTAGAAATAGTCCTCATCGTAGAAGACAGCATCTATATTTTTGTATTTGCTGCTGTATGCAGTCAGCTCTCCGCCGCGGAAGAAAGACGCATCATTCTGCGTGAATTCATATACGAATTCAGTGCCGCTGCGGTAATCTTCATCAGATCTTTTTGTGATCGCAAGTGATAAATACTGGCGGAACAGTCCGAGAAGGATGACCAGCCCTCCCAATACCCACAGAAAGATCTTCAGAGCCTGAGTCTTGACCAGGAAGCCCGGCGCGAATATCAAAAGCCCGTAGAGCACCATCCTTGCAGTTACCTGAGGATGGAAAACGCGGTATGTAAAAGTGATGTACGCCTTGATGACATCCGAGGTGCGTCTGGTCTTTACCTGATAAAGGATCTCGGACTTTTCGGAGGCATTTGCCGCTGAAGCATTTGCAGCTGCTTTGAGCCCTGCGGGATCATCTGCTGCAGTCGTTTTCTTCTGAGTCTGAGCCTTTGATGCGGAAGATGGCTTCTTCTGTGCCGCTGGGCTGTTATTTCTTGACTTGTTCTTTGCCATGCTATTTTCTCCTGATTTGATTCTTTGCGAAAAGTATAACCGCTGAGGGTGGTTTTGTAAATGGAGCGTCATAGCCTGAAAAAAGACCACGCCGCGGTGGGCGTGATCTCTTCAGCTGCGGGTTTTCAGTTATTTCACATCCGGCCTGCCGGGCTATGCGTCAAGACCGTTTCTGATGCGGTTCTCGGCAAACTCTGTAGCGATGACGCCCTCAGGCTTGCCGGTCTCTTTCGATTCTTCGAGCATCCTGTATACAGTATTGTAGATGTTGTGTACCTGCTTCAGGACGTTCTCCTTATCATATGTTGTGAATGCCTCCTGTCCGGCATTGATGACTCCGCCTCCGTTGATGATGAAGTCCGGAGCATAGAGAATGCCGCGTGCCTTGAGAGCTTCGCCTGCAGCGTCGTCGTAGATAACGTTGTTGGCTGCGCCCGCGATGGCTCTGCACTTGAACTGAGGTATGGTCTTGCTGTTTACGACAGCGCCCAGTGCGCAAGGTGCGAAGATATCGCATTCAACTCCGTAGATCTCGTCTCTGCCTACTTCTGTGGCTCCGAGCTCTTCGACTGCGTACTTCATTGCCTCACGGTTTGAGTTGTTGCATACGATGAGCTTTGCGCCTGCAGCGTGGAGTCTTTCTGCGAGATCCATGCCGACCTTGCCGAGACCCTGTACTGCGATCTTCATTCCGTCAAGGCTGTCAGATCCGTTCATGAACTGAGCGACAGCGCGGATGCCGTCAAATACGCCGATGGCTGTGAACGGCGAAGGATCACCGGATACGTCTTCACGTCCTACAACGTAGTCTGTCGTACGGAGCATGTACTCAGCATCCTTTGTGTCTGTGTTGACATCCTCAGCTGTGTAGTACTTGCCCATGAATGTGTTGACTGCCTCGCCGAAAGCCTCAAACATTGCTTCTGTCTTTTCGGACGGATGCGCAAGAATGACTCCCTTTGCGCCGCCGAGAGGCATGCCTGCCGCTGCGTTCTTGTGGCTCATGCCGCGTGAAAGTCTGAGGACATCGAAGAGGGCTGCTTCTTCACTCTCATAAGGCCAGAGTCTGCAGCCGCCTACCGCCGGGCCGAGATTTGTGTTGTGAAGAGCGATGATCGCCCTGAGTCCTGCTTTTTCATTGTTGAAATAAGCTACCTGTTCATGCCCGTAGGCGCGTATCATTTCGATATTTGTCATTTTCCTGTCCCCTTCCTTCCATTATTAGTCAAAAAATTCTATGTCTTAAGATATTACCTCCGGTGTACCGGTGTCAACAAAAAACGATGCCGGCAGGCAAAAGGAATCCGCTGAAAAATGAATGATTATAGTGTATAATCAACGGAACAAATCAAAGGGGCGTTCACAGGAGACAGGGGGAAATCCATATGACTGGAGCTCAGGCAATGGTCAGGTGCCTTCAGGAGGAAGGCATAACAAAAGTGTTCGGTTATCCGGGTGTGGCTATAGCGCCTTTTTATGAAGGGCTTTATGGCTCGGATATCGAGCATATTTTAGTGCGTCAGGAACAGAACGCCGGACACGCAGCGAGCGGATACGCGAGGATGTCGCGCAGGCCTGCCGTGTGCGTGGTGACTTCGGGTCCGGGAGCGACGAATCTCATAACTGCCCTTGCAACGGCATATGCGGACAGCATCCCGCTCATTGCCATCTCGGGGCAGGTATCGAGCAAACTGCTTGGCCGCGACGTCTTCCAGGAAGCCGATATGCGCGGAGCTACGAGATCTTTCGTAAAGCACAGTTACCTGGTAAAGGATCCGGATGACATCCCGAGGGTGTTCAAAGAGGCATTCTATATAGCATCTACGGGCCGCAAGGGACCGGTGCTCATCGATATCCCGATGGATGTGCAGCAGGCAGAACTCAGAAAGCAGTTCAGGTATCCTGAAGAGGTGTTTATCCGCGGCTATAAGCCGGAAATCAAGATAAATCCGATCCAGCTCAAACGTGTCGTAAATCTGCTCGATCAGGCGGAGAAACCTCTCATATGCGCGGGCGGAGGAGTCATACTCGGAAACGGCGAGCCTGTGATAAGGGAGTTCTGCGAAAAGTTCAACATACCTCTGGTCCATACGATGATGGGCATGGGCGTGCTCCCTAAGAAGCATCCTCTCAACTTCGGCATGCTGGGCAACAACGGAAAGCCGTACGCGAACAGGGCTGTCGGACGTGCCGACCTTCTGATAGTCGTTGGCGCGCGAATCGCTGACAGGGCGATACCGAAGCCTGAGAATCTCACAAGGCGTGCCGTGATACATATCGACATTGATACGGCTGAGATCGGGAAAAACGTAGGACCTACGATCCCGCTGGTAGGAGACCTCCGCGAGATCTTCGCGCTGATGCTCGATGCTGAAATAAGCCGTAAGGATGACAGCTGGGCGGCAGAACTTGAAGAGATAAAAAGAAATACGGTCGATACACGCGTATTCAGTGACAGGCTGGTCGATCCGAACCTCCTTGTGCAGAAGCTCTCTGAGAAGATGGACGAGGATGCCGTATACGTTGCAGACGTAGGGCAGAACCAGCTGTGGAGTGCCGACAACTATATAATGAAGGAAGGCCGCTTTATGACGACCGGCGGAATGGGCACCATGGGCTACTCGATACCTGCCGCGATAGGGGCCAAGCTTGTATGCCCTGAGCGCCAGACTGTAGCTGTCTGCGGCGACGGAGCCTTCCAGATGTCCATGAACGAGCTTGCCACAATGAGGGACAGCAATGCGGACATAAGGATACTTCTTGTGAGAAATAGGTATCTCGGACTTGTAAGAGAATACCAGCACTATAATTACGATTCGCATTATGAGGGCGTAGACCTGAAAGAGTGGCCGGACTACGGAAAGATCGCCGAAGCTTACGGTATCCCGTACAGTGAATGTTCGTCCAACGAAGCGCTCGATGAGGCTCTTGATGAGTTCCTCGGAGGAGAGGGTCCGCGCATGCTGGTATGCGAAGTCGACAGCGAGAACAATGTAAAGTGACGGGAGGCTGAAATGAAAGGGATCTTTTCTGTACTTGTAGAAAACAGGGATGGAGTTCTGTCTGCCGTTTCAGGACTCTTCGCAAGACGCGGCTTCAATATCGACACTCTGGCTGTAGGCGAGACCGACAACCATGAGATATCCAGCATGACCATCACGTCTACGGGAGACCAGCGGACGATAGACCAGATAGAGAAGCAGCTTAACAAGAACGTCGACGTAATAAAGGTGCGCCGTCTTAACGAGGCCAAGAGCGTGTGCCTCGAGATGATGCTCATAAAGGTGGCGTACAATGTGTCGAACCGTACATCGCTCATAGAGCTGTGCCAGCTGATGGGCGCAAGCGTTATGAAAGTCGCTCCGAAGTATCTCCTGCTCGAATACCATTCCGATCCAGAAAGTGTCGAAGACTTTATAAAGGTACTGAAGAATTACGGAATAATCGAGATACAGCGTACAGGTACGATAGCAATGGAAAAATAAGGGTATTGTAATACCCCGCATACAGTAGAACTTAAAGGGCGGTGACCCAGGCAGCATAAATGCTGACAGGGCCACCGCTCTGATTGTTTTATTGACTTGGATTTGCAATAGGTCTATAATGTGTTAGCCATAACTAACTTTATTAAACTTAACTAACACGAGGATGAACATGACTAACGGATTTCTGGAGATAAAAGACCTTAGAAAAGGCTTCGGAGAAGGTGAGACCAGGCAGGAGGTGCTGCAGGGGATAAACTTTTCGGTGGCAAAGGGTGAGATATGCACGCTGCTGGGACCTTCGGGCTCAGGCAAATCCACTCTTTTGAATATAATCGGCGGGATAGACAGCTGCGATTCGGGCAGCATCTCCATAAACGGAGATGAGCTCACCGGCATGGGAGAGGCCGCGCTTACACAGTACAGGCGCCGCCATCTCGGCTATGTCTTTCAGCTCTATAACCTCATACCGAATCTCAACGTAAAGGAAAATATAGAGGTCGGAGCGTATATTTCGGACGACCCGCTCGATGTGAATGAACTGCTCGATGTTCTGGGACTTGCAGAACATAAGCATAAATTGCCAAATCAGCTTTCGGGAGGCCAGCAGCAGAGAGTCTCGATAGGAAGAGCGATAGTGAAGAATCCGGACATACTGCTCTGCGATGAGCCTACGGGAGCCCTGGACTACAAGACCTCAAAGGAGATCCTCAGGCTGATAGAGGACATCAATAAGAAGTACAACAATACTGTACTGATAGTAACGCATAATGAGGCGATCCGCTTTATGGCCGATCACGTTATTAGGCTGAGGGACGGCGTTGTCCGCCAGGACGAGATCAACACCCATAAACTCGCAGCTGCAGAACTTGAGTGGTAAGGAGGGTTTATCTGATGAATGCCGGAGGCAGAAACAGAATAAAAAATCCTCTGCGGATCAGGGTGCTGCGCGAATTCCGCATCGAATGGCGCAAGTACATAGTCATCTTTATATTCCTGACGCTGATGATAGGTTTTATCTCAGGCGTTTACGTAGCAAACAATTCCATGCTCATCGCTACGGAAGAAGTAAAGACGAGCGGGATACGTGAAGACGGCCACTTCATACTGAAGGAGAAAGCCGATGCGGAGCTGACAGAAGACATCGAAAGCGGGGAAAAGGTAAACGTCAGGGCTTACTATGTTTACGATGCGTACAAAGACATAAGCACCGATGACATAAGGGATGCCTTCAGATCGGGAGACTACCATGAGAATCTCGAAGACCTGTATGACGAGGCGGACCGGAAGGCGCATGAAGACTATGAGAATGCGGTAGGCGATTTCGATCTCGACGATCCGTATTTCAGACCGGTCCCGGTGCGTATATTTGAGAATTTCCGCAAGGATACCGACGAGGACATCGACGGTGACGGCACACGCGACTCGGGCATACGTGTCTACATAAACCGCGATGATATAAACACATACTGCCTTATGGAAGGCGAAGATGCGGACAGCGCGGATGAGATAGTCATCGACCGCATGCATGCCGACAACAACGGCATAAGTGTGGGGGATAAGCTGAGCGTCGGCGGTGAGGAGTTCACCGTTGTGGGCCTTGCGGCTTTCCCTAATTACAGCACTCTTCACGAAAAGAGCACCGACATGATGTTCGATGCTCTGACATTCGATGTGGCAATGACCACGCAGGAGGGCTGGGACCGCATAAAAGCTGGTGCAGATTATGAGTACGCATGGCTCTATGAGAACAGCCCGGCAGATGTAAAAGAAGAAAAGAAGCTGGCTGACAACTTCCTGAAGGCTCTTATAACACAGGCCGCCTTCAACGATAATGAGATAACGGACTATGTGCCTGAATACTCCAACCAGGCGATACAGTTTGCACCTGATGACGTCGGAAGCGACAAGGCCATGGCCGGCGTGGTGCTGTACATACTCATCGTGGTACTGGCATTTATATTTGCCGTAACTGAGAGCAATACCATCGCCAAGGAAGCACCTGTCATCGGCACGCTCAGGGCATCCGGCTACACCAGGCGCGAACTCACTCTCAACTATATGGCGGCGCCTGTAATAGTGACTCTTCTGGGCGCCTTGGCGGGCAACATACTGGGATACTCGTACTTCAAGAATGTAGTCGTATCCATGTACTACAACAGCTACAGCCTGCCGCAGTATGAGACGGTATGGACTCCGGATGCCTTTGTGAGGACCACTGTGATCCCGGTCATCCTGATGCTCTTCATAAACTGGTTCATCATAAGGCGCAAGATGAGATTCTCTCCTCTGAGGTTCCTGAGGGGAGACCTTAAGACGATAAGAAGGAGGCGCGCCCTGAAGCTGCCCGACATCAGCTTCATAAAGCGCTTCAGGATAAGGATATTCCTGCAGAATCTGCCCGGATACTTCATGCTCTTTGCAGGCATCTTCTTTGTGATGGTGATGCTGGCCATGGCTGTGGGAATGCCTACCACGCTGTCGTGGTATCAGGAGCACGCCGGCGAGATGATGCTCTCGAAGTACCAGACCGTCCTCACTTCAGACCATGACGAAGACGGGGTGGAGCTTGTCACTTCAGCTGCGGGAGCGGAGAAGTTCAGCATGGAGGAACTCGTCTACGTGTCAGGCGGGCATGAGGAAAGCATCAACGCGTACGGTGTGACTGACGGGAGCCGCTATGCAGCTGTGCCGGAGGGTCTGGCGCAGGGCGAGATCTGCATATCCACTGCGATGAGCGGCAAGTTTGACATCGAAGAAGGCGACATCGTAAAGATAAAGCAGAAGTACGGATTCGATTCATACGAATTCACCGTGCGTGACATAATCAGATATGACGGTGCGGTCGCCGTATTCATGGACAACGATAATTTCAATGAGACCTTTGACCGGGAAGAAGGAAGCTTTGACGGATACTTCTCTGATGAAGAGGTCAAGGACATAGATGAGGACTACGTGGCTGCAGTGATAACCGAGGAGGACATCACAAAGATGGCCGCACAGCTCGACCACTCCATGGGCGCCTACATGCTCTACTTCCAGTATCTGTGCATACTGCTCTCGGCTGTGCTCATCTATCTGCTGACAAAGGTGATAGTGGAGCGGAACGAAAAGTCCATCTCCATGGTCAAGATCCTCGGATACACAGACCGTGAAGTGGCAGGCCTTTATCTGGTGACGACCACGATCGCGGTGATAGTGTCTGAGCTCATCGCCGTGTTCGCCTCAAAAAGCGTTATGACAGAGCTGTGGAAGGCGGTGCTGGCACGCATGGGCGGCTATTATCCGTTCATGCTCACTCCGCAGGGCATGCTGCGCATGGGGCTTATAGTGTTTGCGGGATACATGATAGTCCTGCTCATAGATTTCAGAAGGATACGCCGCATACCGATGGATGAGGCGCTCAAGGATATGGAATAAGGAGGGAGATAAATGTCGACAGTAATTATAATAGTAGGAATACTTCTGATCGCTTACGCCGTATACGGCACGGTGCGCAAGGCAAGGGGAAAATCCAAGGCGAGCTGCTGCGGAACGGGAGAGACCGTACTTGCGAAGCCTGTGGATGATACCGACGAGTCGCACTATCCGTTCAGATATAACGTGGCGGTGGACGGCATGAAGTGCAGCAACTGCGCTGCCAATGTGCAGAATGCCTTCAACGGCATCGATGGAGTCTGGGCGAGGGTGAACCTCGGAAGGCACAGAGCGGAGGTCCTCGCAAAGAAAGAGATGAAGGAAGAAGCTTTTACAGAAGCCCTCAAAGGGACCGGCTACAAGGTAACGGAACTGGAACGCGTGGAACTGCAATAAAGGCTGTTCCGTTTGTCATACTGGCACAAATGAAGAAAACTGTGACAGTGCAGTCGGTTTCCAAAGTGCTGTAAAGTACAGAATGATTGGTGTATAATCTCCTCAGCAACAGTAGTGTAGATGTTGAGGAGATTTATTATGAAAGAAAACGTAATTTTCTGCTATTCGGGTACAGGCAACTGCCTCGATATGGCAAAGAATATCGCAAAGAGCCTTGGCGATACAGACATAATCATGATGCGTAAGTATCCGGCAGTTACGGATGTAAGAGAGGCCAAGAGGGTAGGATTCATCTTCCCTTGCTACGGCGGAGGACTCCCGGGACATGTTGAAAGATACCTGCATGACATCAAGGTAAGCCCTGACGCTTACACATTCGCTATCAACCAGAGCGCAGCCTACAAGGGTGAGGGCCTCAGAAAGCTCAACGAGATCATTCCGCTGGATTACTGGGCTGCAGTGACTCATCAGTGCACATGCATCTGGCTCTTCCCGCATGACCTCATGATCCCTAAGATGGGAGCAGTAGAGGCTCAGGCAAGATCGGAGCACTTTGCTGCGAAGTTCGCTAACGACATCAAGAACAACATAAAGACAAAGAGGGGAGTTCCTAAGGCATATCTCAACTCCGCAGAGCATGCCGCATGGCCGGCGATCGCCCGCGCAAAGGGTCAGGACCTCAAGGCAAACGACAAATGCGTAATGTGCGGTACCTGCGCAAAGGTCTGCCCGATGGGCAACATCAGATACCAGGGCAAGGCAGTCGTATTCGGAGACAAGTGCATATCGTGCTGCGCATGTGTACAGTACTGCCCGCAGGAGGCAATCAATTTCGGAAAGGTCACAGAGAAGAGAGAACGTTACCACAATGTGAACATCTCGGTAGACGACCTCAATCAGGAGATCATTTCGTTCTAAAAAGGCAACAAAAAACCGCCGGCTCCGGCCCAATGTCATTAAGTTAATGACAAAACAGAATCAACTGGGAACTGCAATTCCAGCGGATCCCAGTTTTTCTTTGTATAAATACAGGTTTTAAAGACA